>Ga0208112_100174_pt1 | contig 97455 bp, 89 predicted proteins | sample HotLakConsoUCCLE_FD_184736 | JGI IMG/M metagenome (GOLD analysis project Ga0208112, IMG submission 184736) | Hypersaline microbial mat communities from Hot Lake, Washington, USA - Hot Lake Consortium UCC-LE (SPAdes) (version 2) ...
TTGCGCAAAACAGCCGTCACCCGAAGCTTTCCGTAATCCTCATCCATAAGTGTCCACCTCCATGTTGGTGGACACCTCTTCCTATAACTCACTCAATCTCGGAAGGTGCAGAGAAATTCGCGTTTACCCTGAAGCCCCCAACTGCTTTGCGCAGGGACACAGTTGCACATGGGTCAATTCTCAATGACAATTTCTGCTGTTGCCGGGTCAGTTCTCAGTGACAATCAACAGGCATGGCACACGATGCCGACGGGTGGGGCATCCACCGCATAAGTTCACTCGCGCCTAAGGTCCAGCACGCACTTCTTGAAAGGCTGGGGTCCGTAGCACTCGGCCAGCCGGTCAAGCAGAAAATTGGTTTCGTTCGTTGATGTGCTCACCGCGTAGTCTGCCTTTGGGATCAGCAAGCCAGCCGCGAAAGGATCGGTCGTTAACGCGCGTTAATGCCCGCGTGCCGCCGTCCGGGCAGTTTACCCTTCAACGCAAGCTTCTAACCAGAGGAGACGGAAATGGACCGCCTGAGCATCCTTCTGACCCTCATGACTGGCTCCGTCCTCGTGGGCGTCCCAGTGATCATCGTGCTAGCGATGGGCTTTTACAACTGGCAGGCCATCGTCGGGGCAATCGCTGTGGGCCTTTTGCTCACTTGGCCGGTAGCCTACGCGATCTCGCGCTGGATAAAGCTGAACGACCCGGCCTGGCGGTTGCGCAGCGGCGCGCCCAACGAGAAAGGCGAGCGCCAGTCCAACTTTCCCGAAAGCTGAAACCCAAGACTGTCGAAGCCCTTCATGTCAAAGAACGTGGTGGGTCTGCGCTATGCCCTTGTCACGCCCGTCGAGGGCGCTGGAGCAATCGTAGCGGGGGCGGGCATGGCGGTCATGCGACGACGCGCCAAAGGCGAGCGGCTCTGGCGCGAGGCCGTCGACGGCCATGGCACGACGCTGATCGCAACCGAGGCCGGTCTGGCGGCCATCGGGATTTTGCCAGTGGCGCCCAGCGACACGCCCAAACCCGTCGCCATCCGCGCGGGCACCAAGCAGGCGCAGATCATCGCACTGTTGCAGCGGCCCGAGGGGGCGTCCATTGCCGAGATCGTCGAGGCGACTGGATGGTTGGCGCATTCAGCGAAAGGCCTGATCTCAGGCGGGCTCAAGAAAAAGCTGGGGCTCCAGATCACATCCGTCAAAGAGTAGGCGCGCGGGTCGGTGTCTCGGATCGGGTGATGCAAGATCTGACCCAAAGCCACTTCAGGACTGATAGACTGTTTTGAATTGGTATCACGACGCAAAATGACCATATGGAGGGTATGTTGTCCCGCCCTCTCAAATCAGTCCTGCAACACGCGCGCTACTTTCCCTTGTGGTCGGCGCTGACAGTCGTGCGATGGCGGTCTTTCGAATCCCGGTCTCGGGCCCTTGGCACGACATTGGCATTTGTCATGCGGTGGTTCCCGCCTGCGAGGTTTCGATTTGACCGCGAAGCCGCTCGGGTCTTTCCGGATATGCCGCGCGGGGAGCGCGCGAAACTGGGTCAGGCCATGGGCCGACAGATGGGGCGGACCCTGTTCGAGATCTATCACGATGCCGAGTTTCAGACCCATCATCACAAGCTCAGAGTTGTTGGCCCGGGGCTCGACGCTCTCAAGGCGGCACAAGCTGTGGGCAAAGGGGCCATCATCGTTTCCGGCCATTTTGGGCAATGGGAAGCGATCCGCGCCGCAATCAGGATGCATGGGCTTGAAAGCGGGGCCGTGTATCGTCCCAACAGGAACCGCCATTACGAGCGGCGGATTCATACCGGGATCCAGGCCGGGGGCCAACCGATCCTTGCGACAGGGCGCATTGGAACGCGGGCGCTGGTCCGGCATGTTCGGGATGGTGGCATTATTTCGATCCTGCTGGATGAGAAATATTCAGAAGGTGTGCCGCTTCCATTTCTGGGCTATGACGCGCTCACCTCACTGTCTGCGGCGCAGCTTGCGCTCAAATACGATCTGCCGATGATCCCTGCCTATGGTATCCGCATAGACGATGGGGATGTATTCCGCGTCGATTTCGAAGCTCCCATCCCGCACACCGACAGCATCACGATGACCCGCGCGTTCAATGACAGCCTGTCCGCACGGATCATGGCAAACCCGGATCAATGGTACTGGATGTTGCGGCGGTGGGATGGGCAGTGATGCCGGTTACTCTCTCATCGTGGGTTCTTTCTTACCCATCCCAAACGGGTCTATTTTGTAATTCCGAAAATAAGCCATTGATATCGCGTCAATAATACCAAGATTGACAGATTTTCCGTAAAATTCCGAAATCTGACAGTTGGCCATCTGATGCCGTAAGATTGCCTGTGATCCCTACAAACAGGCAAATTTATCAGGTGAAACCCCATTTCCAACCCGACGAGACTTTCGCCAGTTTCGTGAGCCGTTCTGTCCGATCCCTCGGGCGGTCCGGTGTCGGGGATTTCATCCGTGATGTCGGGGCTCCGCTTTGGGTCAGTTTTGAATGCAGATTGATATTTCCCAAACACACGGCGCCATTACCGACCAGGGTCATATTCCAATCCGCCGATCCGGCGGACGGTGCTTGCCTGCGGCCCAATCGCACTTTCCTTGACCTGTACGACCATTTCAACCGGATCGCCCTGCGCCAGATCGGCGAAATCCCCATCAACGACACTGTTTTCGTGAAAATATATCAAGCGGTTATCGGTCGCAATGATCTGGCCATACCCCTCATCATGACGGATCTCGACAATCTTGCCCTGCAACAGTCCATCGTGATGCTTGATCTGTCCCTGCTGCTTGCGGGCGGCGCTTTTCAGTTCTTCCTGCATCGCATCGAAAGCGTCACGGATAGCAACTTTCAGATGTTCGCGCTCGGGCTGGTCATTTTGGTCTCGCCGCACAACCAGTTCATGGCCGGGTATCCGAACCTCAATCGTCACTTCATACAGGTTCCCGGTCTTTTGGCTCTGATGCGGGGCGCGGACATAAACATGGCAACTGGTAATACCATCATGGAATGTCTCAAGCCGCGCGGCCTTTTCCGAGATCAGTTCCTTGATCTCCTCGGACGGTTCGACATGCTTGAAGGCGATTTCGATGGGTGTCTGCATTGACTGATTTTCCTTCCGTCTCCGATCCACGCGGCTCGCTTTTGGATGGATGGCATGTCTTGCGTTGATTGCGCCTTAACCTGCGTAAAGGTGCGGGCGTCAGATCTTCAATACGGTGGGGAGTGAGAGCGCAACTCACCCGACCGCAAGAACCTTGCGCAGAATTCGGACGCCAACAGATCTGACACAGCAAAGGTTCAAGCGGGGCGGACAAGACGCTTGGCACGCGAATACCTGAGCAAGCAGGCCAAAGGATACAAGGGAGACACAAATGAAGCTTGAAAATGATACTTGGGTGGTTGTGGCCGACGGCGAGAAATACCTTTTGCTGCGGAATAAAGGCGATCAAGAGTTTATGAATCTTGAGGTCGTAGATCACGACACCAGCACAAACCCACCGGCCCGCGAGCTTGCAACTGATCGCGCGGGGCGTCGGCACGACTCCAAGCGTCAAAGCAATGGTGGTGTCGAATCCTGGGGCAAAAGCGCCATGCAAGAGACAGACTGGCACCGTGTCGAAGAAGAACGTTTTGCCGAAGAGGTTGCCGAAAAACTTCTGGGGTTAAGCGCGGCGGGACAGTTCCGGCATCTGCTTGTGATCGCTGATCCCCGCTCGCTCGGTGCCATGCGCAATGCCTATGGTGACCGTCTTGCACCAGCAATCATTGGAGAAATGGACAAAGACCTGACGAACCTTCCGCTTGATAAGATAGAGGCGTCGATCAAGGCTTGGGATGGCGGCTAAGACCAAACGCATCACGGGCCTTGTGACGGCTCATAACCGCGAAACCGGGTCGATTGGTGCAACCCAGCGCGAGATTGATCCAAAGCAAGGCGGTCGGCAGATCACCCCCGTATGATTAACCTAGCCACAGGTCGCGGTCTTGCGCACCGGGTGGAGATGGCATCCGTCACGGCGGAGGTGAATAAAGGGGCAGGACGATGGCCGACGACCCGTACGAGGTTCTGGGCGTTACGAAAACAGCGACACAGGACGAGATCAAAAAGGCTTACCGTAAGCTGGCCAAGAGGCTCCATCCGGATCTGCACCCCGGCGATGAGGTCAAGAAAGCAGAGTTTCAGGCTGTCGCGGCGGCCCATGATCTGCTGGGCGATCCTGACAAGCGCAAACGCTTCGATGCTGGCGAAATCGATGCCAGCGGACAGGAACGCCCGGAACGCGCTTTCTACCATCAATACGCAGATCAAGAGGCCGGACGCCGCTATGATCCCGGCGCTGACATGCGGGGATTTCAGGACGCATCGGACCTGTTTTCGGAGCTGTTTGGACGCCGTGGGGCGGGCAGCGGCAGCCATTTCCAGCAGGACGCCCGCGGTCGGGACGCACGCTATCAGTTAGAGGTCGCGTTTCTTGACGCCGCGCTGGGATCCAAGCGCAGTGTGACCATGCCCGACGGCAAGACCATAGAGATTGCCATCCCGGCCGGGCTGAAAGATGGGCAAACCCTGCGCCTGCGCGGCAAGGGCGGGCCGGGCTTGGGGGATGGGCCGCCCGGTGACGCGCTTGTGACGGTCTCCGTTCGCCCGCACGCGGTGTTCGAGCGCAATGGCGACGATATCGAGGTCGAGTTGCCGATTACCTTTGATGAGGCTGTGCTTGGCGCGAAGGTGGACGTGCCGACAATCTCGGGGCCGGTGTCGATGACCATCCCCAAGGGCGCTTCGTCTGGCCATCGCCTGCGGCTGCGTGGAAAGGGGATAAAGGCCGGGTCGGCGTCAGCCGGTAATCAGTATGTGCGCCTCAAGATCGTCCTGCCAGATACGATAGATGACCAAATGGCCGAACTCGCGCAACGCTGGCGCGATCAGGCCGGTTTTGACCCGCGAAAAGAGCTTAGGAGTGCCACATGAGCTTGGATGAAAATGCGGTTGTCGCCCGTGTCGAGCGGCTCAAACTGAGAGAGTTGCGTTACTGGGTCCGGCAAGGCTGGCTTTGCCCGGCCGAAGGTGAAAGCGGCCCCCTGTTCGATGAGTTGGACATCGCACGCGCGCGGCTATTATGCGATCTTAGAAAAGAAATGTCTCTGCCGAATGACGCGGTACCGGTTGTTCTGAACCTGATTGACAACCTGCACCAGACCCGCCGCGAACTTCGTGCGCTGACAAAAGCGGTCGAAGAACAGCCCGAAAACGTGCGGCACTCAATCGTGTCGGTATTTCAAAGCATTCACGTCCGCAAAAATAACGAGGACGCAGACGACGCGCGGTAAGCACCGCGGGCAAGACAGCCCGCCTATCTGGCGGTTTATTCGACCCCGGATGCCGTGATACGGGTGCCCAAACGGCCCTCGATGATCCCCAAAGCGTCACCCAGTCTGCCGATGCCGGTCCATCGCTGGCCGTTCTTCGCGAATTGCGCGCCTGCCGCCACCTTCGGCCCCATGGAGCCATCCGGCAAGTCCAGCGCCGCGGCCTCTTGCGGGGATAACTGCGCGATCCGCTTGGGCGCATCGGTGTCAAAGCCTTTGTAAACGCCATCGACATCCGTCAGCAAAAGCAGCGCATCGGCCCCCAGCACCTTGCCCAGCAGCGCGCTCGTTGCATCCTTGTCGATCACCGCCTCGACCCCGGAAAGGGTTCCGTCCGCGTTCTCGATCACCGGGATGCCGCCGCCACCCGCGCAGATCACGATTGTCCCGTGCAGCAACAAAAGTCGGATCACCTTCAGATCATGTATTTCGACCGGCGCGGGTGAGGGCACGACGCGGCGCCATTTGTCACCGTCCTGCGCGATGGACCATTTATGCTGTTCCGCCACGCGCTCTGCCTCTTGGCGGTCATACACTGGCCCCACGAATTTCGTTGGGCTGGCAAAGGCCGGATCGTCTGGATCGACGCGCACTTGCGTCAGCAGCGAGGCGACCGTGCGGTCATGGTTCAGGGCATTCTCTAGCTCCTGCTCGATAAGATAGCCGATCATGCCTTCGGTCTCGGCCCCCATCATGTCAAGCGGATAGGTCTCGTCGGGTTTATAGGCCATGCCTTGCAACGCCAAAAGCCCGACCTGCGGGCCGTTTCCATGGGTGATGACCAGATCATGCCCAGCGCGCGCGACCTCGGCCAGCGCATGTGCGGCGATGCGGGCATTCTCGCGCTGGTTTTCCGCGGTCAGGCTTTGGTCCCGGCGCAGCAAGGCATTCCCCCCAAGAGCGATCACAACAAGCATGGCCCTACCCCCCCAATGTCGCGACAAGCACCGCCTTGATCGTGTGCAGCCGGTTTTCGGCCTGATCAAAGACGACAGAGGCCGCGCTTTCGAACACCGCGTCGGTCACTTCCATCTCGGATATGCCGAATTCGGTTTCGATCTGCGCGCCCATCTCGGTCTCGGCATTGTGGAAGGCAGGCAGGCAATGCAGGAACCGGGTGCGCGGATTTCCGGTCCCCAGCATGACGTCCGTTGTCACCCTGTAGGGCGTCAGAAGCTCGATCCGCTCGGCCCATTTTTCCTTCGGCTCGCCCATTGATACCCAGACATCGGTATAGATGAAATCTGCGCCCAGTGTCGCCTCGGCCACGTCCTCCGAGATCGTGATCTGTGCGCCCGTTTCCTGCGCGATCTCGCGCGCCTCTTCCTCTATGGTCTTGTCGGGCCAGCAAGCCCGCGGCGCGCAAAGCCGCACATCCATACCCATCTTGGCGCCGCCAATCAGCAGGCTGGTCCCCATATTATTGGCGGCGTCGCCCATAAAGGTGAAGCAAATTTCGCGCAACGGTTTCTGCGCATGTTCCTGCATGGTCAGGAAATCGGCCAATATCTGGGTGGGGTGGAATTCATCGGTCAGCCCGTTCCAGACCGGAACGCCGGCGTGCTCTGCCAGTTCTGTGACAACCGGCTGGCCGAAACCACGATATTCAATCCCGTCGAACATGCGCCCCAAAACACGGGCCGTATCCTTCACAGTTTCCTTACGCCCGATATGCGAGCCCGAGGGGCCAAGATAGGTGACATTCGCCCCTTGGTCATGCGCTGCCACCTCGAACCCCGCGCGGGTGCGGGTGCTGTCCTTTTCGAAAATCAGCGCGATTTCCTTGCCTTTAAGCAATTCACGTTCGGTGCCCGCATATTTCGCCGCCTTGAGGTCTGCCGAAAGCTTCAGCAGAAACGCGATTTCGGCGGGTGTGAAATCCTGAAGGCTCAGGAAATGGCGGTTCTTGAGGTTATAGGCCATGGAGTCCTCCTAGATGGGGTCGCGGATGGTGGGGCAACTCATGCAGCGCCCGCCACCGCGACCGCGGCCAAGTTCTGCACCCGGCACCTCCAACACCTCGATACCTTCGGCGCGCAAGGCGGCATTGGTGTCATCGTTGCGGTCATAGCCGACAACCAAACCCGGGCGCAGCGCCAGCACGTTATTACCGTCATTCCATTGTTCGCGTGATTCTTCGAAGGCGTCCTCACCGCCAGTGGGCACGATGCGCAGGCGGGCATAGCCCATCGCCTCGGCCAGAACCTCGAACATCGGCGCGTTGCTGGGTCGGATATCAAGTGGCGCCTTGCCCTCGCCCGGACGCAGGTCGAACACGCGCATTTCATCCGCCACATCGGTAAAGCTGGTCACAACGTCGTCGCCACAGAAGGTGAAGACCGTGTCCAGATGCATCGCCGCGCGCGATTTGGGCAATTGGCAGGCCAAGATACGGGTTGCGCGACCCTGAGCAAACAACGCCTCTGCCAGCAAACCGACCGCCTGAGGCGAGGTGCGCTCGCCCATGCCGATCAGGACCAGTCCGCCGCCCACCGGCATCACATCGCCGCCTTCCAGCGTGGCGCGCCCAAAGTCTTGCGTTGGATCGCCCCAGAGCACCTCGGCCCGACCCGCGAATTTCGTATGGAACCGATAGATTGCAGCGGTCAAAAGCGTCTCGGGGCGTCGCGCCTGCCAATACATCGGGTTGAGGGTCACGCCCGAATATATCCAGGCGCTGTTATCGCGGGTGAAAAGCGTGTTGGGCAGCGGCGGCAGCACAAAACCAAGCCCGCCCAGATACGCTCCGAACATCCCCGCGGGCTTGAACGGCAGGTCTTTAACCGTCAGCCCGCCTATCAAGACTTCTGCAAGCTCTGTCCCCGGCAGGTCGTCCATCCAGGCGCGCAGGTCGTCCAGCATGCCAACCCCGATTTCTTGTGGCGTAATCCGGTGGTCAAGCACCCAAGCACGCGCTTCGGGACGATCCAGCACCTCGGCCAAGAGCAGCCCCGTATCAAGCACCTCAACACCCTCTTCGCGCATCAGCTTGGCAAAATCATCATGGTCCTTTTGGGCCTGCTTCACCCAGAATACATCGTCGAACAGCAGATCATCGCAGTTTTGCGGTGTCAGGCGCCGATGCGCGCGCCCGGGTTTGCACACGATCACCTGCCGCAGAAGCCCGGTTTCGGAATGCACGCCTAGCTGGTTGTCGCTCATGCCGCACCTCCAAGGTTTATCCACGCACCAACAGCCAAAGCCCCGATGATGAACACCGTCAGGATCACCAGTAGCGGCCATATAAAGACGATCCAACGGTCATAGGGCACCCGCCCAATTGCCAACCCGCCGATCACCACCGCGAAGGTCGGGTTAATCAGGTTCACTAACCCGTTGGCAGATTGATAGGCCGTCACCACAAGATCGCGCCCGACATTTGCAAAATCGGCCAAAGGCGCCAGAATCGGCATCGACAGCACCGCAAGGCCCGAGGACGACGGCACGAAGAAACTCATCACAATCTCGATCCCGAACATGGCCGCGATGAAGGCGATACTCGACAGGTCGCCCAGCGTCTCTGCCGCAAAGTGCAGGATCGTGTCGACAATCAGACCCTGTTCCATAATCACGACAATCCCGCGCGCCAGCCCGATGACAAGCGCCACGCCCAACAGATCGCGTGCGCCATCGACGAACGCGCCGGTCAGGCCCTTTTCACCCAGTCGCCCGATCATGCCGATGACGATGGCCGAGCCCAGGAACAGCGCCCCCATGCGGGCCATCCACCAATCCTGTGTCGCCACCCCCCAGATCATCGCGCCGAACGTGGCGGCAAAGATAATCAGGATGATCTTTTGGGTGCCACTCAGGGTATCGTCCTCATCCGCAGTCTCGGCATCTTTCAGGAAATGCCGCTCATGCGCCGACCATTGCCGCGCAACGACCGACTGGTCACGCTCGGCCTTGACGCGGTGCGCGTAGCGCATGACATAGGCTATGCAAATTGCAAGCCCGCCCAGCAGGATTACGAAACGCAGCACGATGCCGTCGGTAAAGGAGATCGAGGCCGCATCCGAAGCGATGATCGTGGCGAAAGGGTTGATCGTGGACCCCAGCACACCGATGCCCGCCCCGATCAGGATGATGGCCACGCCTGTCACCGCGTCATACCCCGCGCGCAGCACCACGGGCAGCAGAATGGCGTAGAAGGCCAGCGTTTCCTCGGCCATGCCGTAAGTTGTGCCGCCCGCTGCGAATAACGTCATCAAAATCGGGATCATCCATATCTCACGCCCCTCCATGGCGCGCATTGACTGTCTGATCCCGGTGTTGATGGACCCGGTCGCGTTCACCACGCCCAGAAATCCGCCAAGCATCAGAACGAAGAGTGCCACGTCGATGGCGTTGGCGGCGTAGCTGTCGGGGTCGTAAAACCCGCCAATCGGAGCCAGCAGAACGTCGATCAGGTTTTGCGGGTTGCTCTCGACCGTCTGGTAGGTGTCGGGCACGGCAACCTCGCGCCCGACAGCCTCGTTCATCTCGCGGTCGTATTCGCCGGCGGGGATGATCCATGTCAGCACGGCGACCAAAACGATCAGCGCAAACAGGATCGTAAAGGCAGTCGGAAAGCGCGATTGCAGGTCGTCTTCTGAGTCCCGCGGCGGTTCGGACGTATCGGGCATGATCGCTCCTGCATTCTGTCGAAAACACCTTCAAACCTGAGGAGCAAGGGGCCGTTCGACATTAACCTGCGTTAAGCATCGTGGAGAAACGACCGGCAGTCGGGTGCCTGTTTAACTTCGATTAAGGTCATCGCGGGCAAGCTTGCAGTCTCGACCTCGGGCAGATCCAAGTCCCCTTCCAGTTTCACGTCACGCAGCAAGTTTGCCACATACGAGGGGCGCAGATCATATTCATCCGCTGCCGTCAGCACCGAGTGAAATTTCCGTTCGGTGACAATATCCCCCAGCACTTTGTCGCGTGGCCCCAGGGGCCAGGTTTCCTCGATATGCCGACGCAGGAGCGACTTCATCGGCGCAAACTCGGGGGCCGATCCGCTGCTGCGGTTCAACCAGTCGTAAATCGGCCCGTATCGCCCTTGAGGACGTTGCGGCGGCCTTCCCGGTCTCGTTCGCAGGCTCTGCAAAAGGTCCTCAACGGCTTCCGGCCCCACAGACAGGATCGTGAAACCGGCGTCGAGCGCCAAGGACGCGTCGCCGGGATTGCACTCTGACGGTTTCCATTCAGGCCCAAAGAGCTTCGCTATACCAAGAAACTCGGCCAACATGCCAAGCGCATCAAGGGGGAAACGCCCCGACCAGCCCGGAGCCGCCGTGCTACCTTGCAGGGTCCTCAGAACGAAGCTTTCGTAAGCCCCCGTGCCTGCCGCGGGTTGATCGTAATCACCGTCAAATACCTCTGTGAACCAGGGTTCCCAGGTTCGGTTGAACTCATGAGTGACCCCGGCTTCGGGTGGGTCGACAAGGAAAAGGCGATGTATCGGGCAAACCTTGAAAGGGGCGATCGACCATGCCATCCGAGCATACGCGTTAAAGGCTGTTGTTTCGGTCAATTCCGGACCGATGTCTGACCGCAGGCAAGCCGGACAGACCCGCAACTTCCCCCGCAAGAGCCGCTTTTCCCGCAGGGTCATATTCAACAACTTTGTATTCTGGGCGTCGATGCGTCGGAAGCTTTGGGCGAATGCCAGTTCTGGATCGACCCCCAGCACCTTGGCGACCCTCGTGATCGTGTCCCGATGCCCTTTGTGAAAAGACCCAAGCGAAACCCCGACATCCCGGACCAAATCCTCGGCGCCGGACAGCCCGAAGGATCGCGCCGAGCGGCTCACGAAACTGACGAAAGTCTCGTCGGATTGGAAATGGAGTGGCACCGGAAAACTTGACCTGTTTGTTGGGATCGCAGCCGATCTTACAGCATCAGATGGCCGACCCCAACCGTTCCGGGGGGGTATCGCGGCCGGAATGGCAAAGCGGGCGGAGTTGCCTCCGCCCGCTGGGGTATTTTGCCGGAAAACAAGGCCCTGGAGTGAAGAAATCCAACTCAAGGCATTGATTTTGCTTCACAAATAGAGGGTTTTTCCCGCATTATTTTTCGCCGCAATTTCGAAATTTCGTACAAAATTCCGAAATCTGACACTCAGCTACATCCGCTCGTGCCCCCACATGTATTACATTTCATGCAGGTGCCGTTGCGGACCAGCGTGTAGTTGCCACACTCGCCGCAAGGGTCGCCCTCGTAGCCTTGCATTTTCGCCTTGGTGCGGGCGTCTAGCGGTGCGACCGACACGCTTTCCACCGAACGTGTCTGGTAGGCCACGGCGGCAGAGCCATCAGAGGCAAACCCCGTCGCCTGACCACCTTGCAGCACCGTCAGCTCTTGCGGCAGGCGCTTGCGCAGGTAGCCGGTCGAGGAGATTTGCCGCAGCACTTCCAGCGACCGCGAGGCTGCGTCATCCGACGGTTCTGCCACATTGCGCTGGCCTTCTTTCTCGCCCGCGCCCAGATCGTCAAAGGCGGTGCCCGAGGGCTTCACATGCGCCAGATCAGTGCGGTCCAGATAGCTGACGGCCAATTCGCGGAAGATGTAGTCCAGAATGGACGTGGCGTTCTTGATGCTGTCATTGCCCTGCACCATGCCCGCCGGCTCAAACCGGGTGAAGGTGAAGGCATCGACGAACTCTTCAAGCGGCACACCGTATTGCAGGCCGACCGACACGGCGATGGCGAAATTGTTCATCATCGCGCGGAAGCCAGCGCCTTCCTTGTGCATGTCGATGAAGATCTCGCCCAGCTTGCCGTCCTGGTATTCGCCAGTGCGCAGGTAAACCTTGTGCCCGCCGACAACCGCTTTTTGGGTGTAGCCTTTGCGACGTTCCGGCAGCTTTTCACGGTTCGAGCGGACGATCTCTTTGACGATGATCTTCTCGACGATCTTCTCTGCCAGCACCTTGGCTTTTTCGTGCTGGCTTCCGGATTCCAGGATTTCCTCGGCGTCTTCGTCATCCTCGATCAGCGCGGCGGCCAGCGGCTGCGACAGTTTGGACCCATCACGATAGAGCGCGTTGGCCTTGATGCCCAACGACCATGACAGCTCGTAGGCCGCCAAGGTTTCCTCGATCGTGGCCGAGTTCGGCATGTTGATTGTCTTGGAAATCGCGCCAGAGATGAAGCTTTGCGCCGCCGCCATCATATGGATGTGGCTCTCCACCGACAGGTAGCGCTTGCCGGTCTTGCCGCAGGGGTTGGCACAGTCGAACACGCCGTAATGCTCGGTCTTCAGGTGTGGTGCGTTTTCCAGCGTCATCGTGCCGCAGACGTGGTCATTTGCGGCCTCAACCTGCGCCTTGGTAAAGCCCAAGTGCCGCAGCAGGTCGAAGCTGGGGTTGTTCAGCTCTGCCGCCGGGATGCCCAGCGTTTCGCGGCAGAATGCCTCTCCCAGTGTCCACTGGTTGAATACGAAGCGGATATCGAAGGCAGAGGGCAGGGCCGCTTCCACTTTCTTGATCTCTTCGGGGCCAAAGCCGTGGCCGATCAGGCTGGTATGGTTGATGCCGGGCGCCTGACCAAGGCTACCGTGACCGACTGCATGGGCGATGATCTCGCCAATCTGCGCTTCCCCATAGCCCAGCTTGCGCAGAGCGGCGGGAACCGACTGGTTGATGATCTTGAAATACCCGCCACCGGCCAGTTTCTTGAACTTCACCAGCGCGAAATCCGGCTCAATTCCGGTGGTGTCGCAATCCATGACCAACCCGATCGTGCCGGTGGGCGCGATGACGGTGGCTTGCGCGTTACGGTAGCCATGGGCCTCGCCCAGTTGCAGCGCCTCATCCCATGCCGCGCGGGCCAGATCGACCAAGCGGCTGTCGGGGCAACCAGCGGCGTCCAGCGCCACCGGGGCGACATTCACGCCCTCATAGTCGGTGGCGGCATAGGCGGCACGGCGGTGGTTGCGGATCACGCGCAGCATGTGGTCGGCGTTTTTCTTGTAGCCGGGGAAAGCGCCCAGTTCGGCCGCCATTTCGGCGGATGTCGCGTAGCTGACACCGGTCATGATCGCGGTCAGTGCGCCAGCCAGTGCGCGGCCCTCAACGCTATCATAGCCATAGCCCATGTTCATCAGCAGGCCGCCAATGTTGGCATAGCCCAGTCCCAGCGTGCGGAATTCATAAGACCGCTGCGCGATTTCCTTGGACGGGAACTGCGCCATCATCACGCTGATTTCCAGCGTGATCGTCCACAGGCGCGATGCGTGCATATAGGCCTCGGCATTGAACCGGGTGCCATCGTAGAATTTCAGCAGGTTCATTGACGCCAGGTTACAGGCCGTATCATCCAAGAACATATATTCCGAGCAGGGGTTGGACCCGCGGATCGCCCCATCGGCGGGGCAGGTGTGCCACGCGTTCACGGTATCATGGAACTGAATGCCCGGATCGGCGCAGGCCCAAGCAGCATGACCGACCTGATCCCACAGCTCACGCGCCTTGACGGTCTTGGCAACCTTGCCATCGGTCCGGCGCAGCAATTCCCAATCGGCATCGTCTTTTACGGCCTTCAGGAACGCATCTGTCACGCGGACAGAGTTGTTCGAATTCTGGCCCGACACGGAAATATAAGCTTCCGAATCCCAATCCGTGTCATAGGTCGGGAATTCGATGCTGTCGTAACCCTGCTTTGCGTATTGCAGAATGCGGGCCGTGTAGGTTTCCGGGATCATCGCCTGTTTCGCGGCCTTGATCGCGGCTTTCAGGCTGGGGTTCTTTGCCGGATCAACGGCATCCTCTGTGCTGCCATCCCATGCCCGGATTGCACCGAAAATATCGTTCAGGCGCGCCGAGTGCAGTTTGGAGCCGGCAACAAGAGAGGCGACCTTCTGTTCTTCGATCACCTTCCAGTTGATGAATTCCTCGACATCGGGATGGTCCATGTCGCAGATGACCATCTTGGCCGCGCGGCGCGTGGTCCCGCCCGACTTGATCGCGCCAGCGGCCCGATCACCAATTTTCAAGAAACCCATCAACCCAGAGGATTTACCGCCGCCCGACAGTTTCTCACCTTCACCACGCAGTGAGCTGAAATTGGTCCCGGTGCCGGAACCATATTTGAACAGGCGCGCTTCGCGCACCCAAAGATCCATGATGCCGCCATCGTTGACCAGATCATCCGAGACAGACTGGATGAAGCAAGCATGCGGCTGGGGGTGTTCGTAGCTGGATTTTGACTTCACCAATTTGTGGGTGAATGGGTCGACATAGAAGTGACCCTGTGACGGGCCGTCGATACCGTAGGCCCAATGCAGCCCGGTGTTGAACCATTGGGGGCTGTTCGGGGCGGCCATCTGTGCGGCCAGCATGAAGCGCATCTCGTCGAAATAGGCGCGGGCGTCTTCTTCGGTGGCGAAATACTGGCCCTTCCAGCCCCAGTAGCACCATGCGCCGGCCAGACGGTCAAACACCTGCTTGGCGCTCGATTCGCCGATGTAGCGCTCATCCTCGGGCAGGTCTTTCAGTGCGTCCAGATCGGCGGTCGAGCGCCACAGGAATTCCGGCACACCCTCCTCGGCCACTTTCTTGAGGCGCGCAGGCACGCCTGCCTTGCGAAAATACTTCTGCGCGATCACGTCAGATGCGACCTGGCTCCAGCTTTTCGGCACTTCAACTGCGTCATTGCGGAACACAACTGTGCCATCCGGGTTGCGGATTTCGGACACCGTGGTCGTGAACTCCAGCGCCGCATATGCGTCTGCCGATGCCGTGGTGAAATGCCGTTCGATTTTCATGTGCCTGTCGCCCCTGACTGCGTTGGTTCTGCGCCGGTGTGGCGCGGTCGAATGTCGGCCAAACAGGGCACGCGCCATCGGCTGCTGAACGCAGGCGACCGGCGTTTGACCACCGGACGTTTTCCAATATGCTGTTTCCCCTGTCCTGACGCCCACCCGCGCTTCGTGTCGCTTACTAGATGTAGTGGGCACCGTGCTGACTGAACACAAACTGACGTATTTTGTCGGGTCACGTCAACGGAAAAATTACGTTTTTCTGTGTGTATTTTCGCTTGACTGTCCCAAGCCGTTGCAGGGCTTTGGAAAGACTCGGAAAATCGCAAGTCGCGTTGTTGCACGGGTGCAACCAATGCTGACCCGTTCGGTGTATTGCGCAATATCTGGGCGTGGCGGTCATCTGTGCTACACTCAGTGGTGCAACCACGACTCGCGCAACACACATGACCGCCACACCGCTTATCACCCGCCCAGAGGGGCTGTATTGCCCCGCAGGGGATTTCCACATCGACCCCGTGCGCCCGGTGGCGCGGGCGCTGATTACGCATGGCCACGCTGACCACGCCCGCGCGGGCCATGGCGCGGTTCTGGCCACGGCGCAGACGCTGGATATCATGGCGCTGCGTTATGGCGAGGGGTTCACGCAATCGCGGCAGGTTGCCGATGGGCCGACGCGAATCGGTGGCGTGACGGTCAGTTTCCATCCTGCGGGGCATGTGCTAGGGTCCGCGCAGATCAAAGTCGCAGGCGTGGGGCCAAGCGTGGTTGTGACCGGCGACTACGCGCGCCAACCGAATGCCGCCTGTGCGCCTTGGGAACCCGTGCCCTGCGACATCTTCGTGACCGAGGCCACCTTTGCGCTGCCGGTCTTTCGCCACCCTGATCCGTTGGCGGAAATCGGAAAATTGCTGGCCTCCGTCGCGGCGTTTCCTGAACGGGCGCATCTGGTCGGTGCTTACGCTCTGGGCAAGGCGCAGCGGGTTATCATGTTGCTTCGGCAGGCGGGCTATGACGCGCCGATCTACATTCATGGCGCATTGCAGAAACTGTGCGATTACCACCAAAGCCAGGGCGTGCCCTTGGGCGATCTGCGCCCCGCCACCGTCGCACGCGGTAAAAAAGGCGATTTCGCGGGTGCGATCATTATTGCCCCGCCCTCGACCTTTGCCGCGACATGGGCGCAACGCTTCCCGGACCCGGTCATCTGTTTTGCCAGCGGTTGGATGATGGTGCGCGCGCGTGCGCGCCAACGCGGCGTGGAACTGCCGCTGGTCATCTCGGACCATGTGGACTGGCCGGAACTGACCGCGACAATCACCGAGTTGAACCCGTCGGAAACATGGGTCACGCATGGCCGCGAGGATGCCATCCTGCGTTGGTGCGCCTTGCACGGTCGCGCGGCTCGGCCCCTGCGGCTGGTCGGCTACGAGGATGAACCCGAATGATCGGTGCGTTTGCAGAGCTGTTGGAACGGCTGGCCTTCACCCCGCAGCGCAACCGCAAGCTGGACCATCTGCGCCAGTTTTTTGCGGCACAGCCTGACCCCGAACGCGGGCTGGCGTTAGCGTCGCTGACGGGCGATTTGGGGTTGCGCGCGGTCACGCCCTCGCTGTTGCGCGGGTTGGCGAGCGACCGGCTGGACCCGGAACTCTTCGCGATCAGCTACGATTTTGTGGGCGATCTGGCCGAAACCATCGCGCTTGCATGGCCCGATGCCGTGCCGGGGCCGGAGGTGCCCTTGTCCGAACTGGTCGCCGAATTGCGCGATACGCCTAAAGCGGGCCTGCCTCAGGTCATCGCCGCGCGTCTGGACGCGCTTGGCCCCTCGCAGCGCTATGCCTATCTGAAACTGGCGACGGGGGGTTTGCGCGTCGGCGTCTCTGCCCGGTTGGCGCGGCAGGCGGTAGCCGATTTCGGCGGATTGGATTTGGCCGAGGTCGAGGAACTTTGGCATGGCCTGAACCCGCCCTATACCGAGTTGTTCGCATGGGCTGAAGGTGCGCCAAAACCAATCTCTGCCGCGCGCGCGCCGTTCCGGCCTGTCATGCTGTCGACGGCGCTTGATTTGGACGGTTTGCAGGCGCTAGCCCGTGCCGATTACGTCGCTGAATGGAAATGGGACGGGATACGCGTTCAGGCGGTGTCGGACCAAGGCGCGCGCAGGCTTTATTCGCGCACCGGCGACGATATTTCGGGCGCGTTCCCCGACCTGTTGGCGGCGCTGGACTTTGACGGTGCCATTGACGGTGAATTGCTGGTGCGCCGGGGCGATGTGGTGGCCCCGTTCAACGAGTTGCAAACCCGGCTTGGGCGCAAGTCCCCCAGCGCCAAGCTGCAAGCCAGCCACCCGGCGGCCTTGCGCGCCTATGACCTGCTTCTGTGGGACGGGCAGGATCTGCGCGGCGAAGGCTTTGCCGCCCGCCGCGCGGCGCTGGAGCAGGCTGTGGCCGGGCTGGACCCCGCGCGCTTGGACTTGTCGCCGCTGTTGCCTTTCACCACATGGGATGAACTGGCCGCCCTGCGCGCCGACCCGCCCGAAGCCGTGATCGAAGGGGTGATGATAAAGCATCGCGACAGCCCTTATTTGGGGGGGCGGATCAAGGGGCATTGGTTCAAGTGGAAGCGCGACCCGATGCGGGTCGACGCCGTGCTGCTGTACGCGCAGCGCGGGCATGGCAAGCGGTCGGGCTATTATTCCGATTTTACCTTCGGGGTGTGGGACGGGGACGCGCTGGTGCCGGTGGGCAAAGCCTATTTCGGCTTTACCGATGCCGAGTTGAAGGAACTGGACCGCTTCGTGCGTAATAACACGGTAGACCGTTTTGGGCCGGTGCGCGCAGTCGCGCCAAAGATGGTGGTGGAAGTCGCGTTCGAAGGGCTGAACCGCTCGCCGCGCCACAAATCCGGTGTGGCGATGCGGTTTCCGCGCATTGCGCGGATCCGGGCGGACAAACCTGCGGGTGAGGCGGATACGCTTGAGAGTTTGCGCGCGTTGCTGCCTGACTGATCCAGCGGAGCGCGCGTCCCGCGCGCACGGCATGTTCTGGTTATCGGGGGGCGTTGCCCCCCGAGCGCTGGCGCGCTCTCCCCCCAGGATATTTGTGCAAGGATGAACCCAGCGGCAGTGGAACCATGCGTGTTCGTTTGCCGGTGGTGATGGCGCAGCCGTCGGGGATGAGGGTTGCCAGCGCGGGATGATCGGCATCGAGCCCGCCGGTATAAGCGCCGTAAGCAGGCAGAATCAGATGTGCTGTCCCAATCAGGAAAGCGGGCAGGCGGCGGCCTGCCAGTGTTATCTTGGGGTGGTAGTGGCCGGAAATGTCGGGGCCGTTGCCTGCGATATGGCGCTGGGTCAGGCCATTTAGGGTCAGGACGGTTTGGCCCGGTGCCTGCGGGTCGTGGTTGCCGGTGATCCAGATGCAGTCATGCCGGGCCGTGATCTGGTCGAGCGTCGCGCGTGCCAAAGGGCTAAGCGCAGCTTCGGCGGCGTCATCATCGAACGTATCGCCCAAGGCGATAAGGCGGCGCGCCCCCGTGGCGTGCAGGTCTTGGCCAAGGCGTGCGAGCGTGGCTTGAGACTCGTAGGGGGGCAGAAGTGCGCCGCCGCGCCGGGCCATGCGCTCGGACTTGCCCAGATGCAGGTCGGCGACCAGTAGCGCGTCTTGCGCGGGCCAGTGCAGCGCGCCCGTGGGCAGCGCGGTGAAGGTCTGGCCGTGAAAAGTGAAGCTTGTCATGCGTTGGTTTTGGCGTGGTGCTCATCCATCTGCAAGCCTGCTTCGGCCATCATGCGGGTGGCTTCCTCGTCCAGCAGCCGCTCAGAGCCTGCGCCGCGAATGGGGATGCGGCCTGCTTCGAGCATCAGGGGTGCTGCGAAGGGCGTGACATGTGGTGGCAGCGAATGCACGATATGCGGGCGGGCGCGCAGCATGTCCTTGATCCGCCCGAAATCGGCCAGCCCGCGCAAGGATTCTTGCTTGGTGATGCGAAGCAGCAGGTGTTCTGGGTCGAATTTGCGCAACGTGTCATACAGGATATCGCTGGAAAAGGTGGCCTGTTTGCCGGATTTGCGCTGCCCCGGCAGGTTGCGTTGCAACAGACCCGAAATTGTGGCGACGGCGCGAAAGGTGCGTTTCATCACGGCGTTCTCGGCCAGCCAGTTTTCCATCCCGTCGCGTAGGCCGTGTGGGTTCAGCAGGGGTGCCGGGTCGCGCACCGGGTCGAGCGACCAGATCAGCAGCGCGTAATCCGTCGCCACAAAGCCCAGCGGCGCGAGGTTTGATTGTTCCATCCGGTGCGTCAGCAGCAGGCCCAGCGTCTGGTTGGCGTTGCGCCCGGCGAAGGAATAGAGTGCGAAATACCACCGGTCCCCGCGCCGGAAGCTTTCGCAGGTCATGGTGCCTGGGGCGGGCAGGGTTGCGACCTCTGCCTGAAGGGCCAGCCATTCGGCGGTGTGGTCCGGCAGGGCGGCCCATGCGCTGCGGTCCCCGATCAGGTCCAGCACGCGGGCCGAGAGTTCGGTCGAGGTGGCCATTTTCAACCCGTTGAACACGGCGATCTTTGGCTCTCGCGTGGGTTGGGGCGTGACCTCGACCACCATGTCGCGCAACCGGTCATAGCGCACGGTTTGCCCGCCGATCAGGAAGGTGTCGCCGGGCGACAAGCTGGCGGCGAAGCTTTCCTCGATTTCGCCCAAGGGGGCACCGCCGCGCGGGCCACGGCGCACAGACAGCAGTTCGGGTGCAACGATGGTGCCGATATTCATGCGGATATCGCGCGCGGCGCGTGGGTCGCGGAGCTGCCATTGGCCGCCTCTATGCATCAGCCTTTGCCAACGATCGTAAGCGCGCAGCGCGTAGCCGCCGGTTGCGGTGAAATCCAGACAATCATCGAATTGTGCGCGGGAGAGAGTCGCATAGGGGCCAGCGCGGCGGATTTCGTGGAAGAGGTTATCCGCGTCGAACGGCCCGGCGCAGGCAAGCGTCAGGATGTGTTGACAGAGCACGTCAAGGCCACCGACGGAGGGCATGCCGTCGCCGTCCAACTCGCCCGCTTGCACGGCTTGCAGGGCGGCGGTGCATTCCAGCACCTCGAACCGGTTGGCGGGCACGATGCGCGCGCTTGAAGGGGTTTCAAAGCGGTGATTGGCGCGGCCAATGCGCTGAACCAGCCGTTTGATGTTCTTGGGTGCGCCAATCTGGATGACCAGATCAACATCGCCCCAATCGAGGCCCAGATCCAGACTGCCTGTCGCCACCACAGCGCGCAACGTGCCTTGCGCCATCGCGCTTTCGACCTTGTGGCGCGCATCGCGCGACAGGCTGCCATGGTGCAGCCCAATGGGCAGGTTGTCGTCATTCACGGCCCAGAGTGCCTGAAAGAACAGTTCCGCCTGCGCGCGGGTATTGATGAAGACGAGCGTCAGCCGCGCCTCGCGGATCGCGGCCAGCACATCGCGCGCGGCATACGCCCCTCCTGCGCCCGACCATGGGGGCGTGGCGGTGGTGGGCAGCATGGCAATATCGGGGGGCGGGCCGGGATCGGCCACGACCACATCCGCCCCGCCCATGAACTGCGCAAGCGCGCTTGGGTTTTCGACTGTCGCCGACAGCCCCGCCATACGCAGCCCCGGCGCAAGAGTCATCAGCCGCGCCAGCCCAAGCGCCAATTGGTCGCCGCGTTTGCTGTCGGCCAGCGCATGGATTTCGTCAATCACCACCCGCTTCAGGCCCACGAAAATGCGTGGGGCTTCGGGGTAGGACAGCATCAGCGCCAGGCTTTCAGGCGTGGTCAGCAGCACATGCGGCGGGTCGACACGTTGGCGCGCACGGCGCGTGGCAGGGGTATCGCCGGTGCGGTCCTCTATCCGCATGTCCAGCCCCAGATCGGCCACGGGCCGCGACAGGTTGCGCGCAATATCATGCGTCAGCGCCTTGAGGGGAGAAACATAGAGCGTGTGCAGTCCCTCGCCCATTGCCCCGGTGCAGGCATCGGCCAGCGTGGGCAGAAACCCTGCCAGCGTCTTGCCGCCGCCGGTGGGGGCGATCAGCAGCGCATGGCATTTCGCGCGCAGCATATCCAACTGGTGCCGGTGCGGCTGCCAGCCTTGGGTGGCGAACCAATGAGCCAAAGACGCGGGGAGGGGCTGTGTCATGTCGAGCGGAAAACTAGGGCGCGCGGCGGTTAGGGGAAGTGACAGAATTTATGTATAACCTTTATAGTATACATGTGTAATTGGCCCTGCTAGGCTTTGCTCACATCACTAGGGAGGATGGACTATGACAAAGACAAAGAACACAAGTTTCGCCACTTTGCTGGGTGCCGTTGCAGGGTTAGCTCTCGTCGCGCCAGCTTATGCGCAAGATTTCCCCGAACGTGCGATCGAGTATATCATTCCGTTCAATCCGGGCGGTGAATCTGACATCACGGCACGGATGCAGGAACCGATGATGGAAGAGGCGCTGGGCGTTTCCGTCAATGTGCGCCATCAGCCGGGTGGCGGCGGCGCTGTCGCTTGGGCAGAATTCCAAGGCAATGCCGAACCCGATGGGCACGAGATAATCGGCATCAACCTGCCGCATATCGTGGGTCAGCCCATTCAGCGCGAAAATGCCGGGTATGAAACCGAAGGCTTCGATATCATCACATGGTTCCACTTCACGCCGCATGTGCTGGTGGTGCGCGCCGACAGCCCGTTCCAGACGCTTGATGACCTGGTGGCATTTGCCAAGGAAAATCCGCAATCGCTGACCGTGGGCGGGTCGGGCACCTTCTCTGGCAACCATCTGGAAACGCTGCGGATGGAGCAACTGACAGAAGCGGATGTGACCTATATCCCCTTCACCGGCACAGGGCCATTGCCTGCTGCCATTCTGGGTGGCCATGTCGGTGCTGTGATCTCGAACTCTACCCTTGGCGTGCAGTTGGGCGATGATGTGCGCGTGCTGGCCGTGGCTTCTGAAGAACGGCTGGATGTGTTGCCAGACACGCCCACCTTCCGCGAACAGGGTTATGACATTGTTGGCGGCACCTATCGCGGCGTGGCCGCCCCAAAGGGCACGCCGGCAGAGCGCCTCGAGATGCTGGCGGATCTGTTCACCGAGATGAACGTCACAATGGCAGAGCGCCAGGTGCCGATGGGCTTCCAGATGACCGATATTCGCGGTCAGGATGCGGTCGATCTGCTGGCGCGCCTGCGTGACCAGTATGGCGATTTCCTGACGCAATAATCGTTGCTGCCCCGGCGGGATGACCTGCCGGGGCTATCGTTTCTTGAACTTGTAAAGGTCGATCATGGAAGTCCTGATCGCGGCGGCTCTGGCTGTCATGCAACCACATATGCTGCTGATCGTTCTGCTGGGCGTGACGGCGGGACTGTTCGTCGGAGCGTTGCCGGGTCTTACAGCGACAATGGCGCTGGCCCTGATGTTGCCCTTCACCTTCGCCATGGACGCGCTGGAAGGGCTGGTGGCCCTTGGCGCGGTCTATATGGGCACGATCTATGGCGGGGCTTTCACGGCCATTCTTATCAACACACCCGGAACGCCGTCTTCCATTGCAACCACGTTTGACGGGCACCCCATGGCCAAGCAGGGCCGCGCGCTGGAAGCGATCAGTATTGCCACGATTGCGTCGGCCATAGGCGGCTTGGTGGGCGTGATATTCTTGTTGCTGGCCGCGCCACCCTTGGCGCAACTGGCGCTGAAATTCGGCCCGTCCGAAATGTTCTGGGTCGCGATTCTTGGGTTGACGCTAATTGGCTCCTTGTCCACCGGGTCGGTGCTGAAAGGGCTGTTGGGCGGCGCGATTGGCCTGCTCATTGGCACTATCGGCATATCGCCCATCGGCGGCGAATCGCGCTTCACATTTGGGTGGCCCCCGCTTCAGGGGGGGATTTCGCTGATCGTGGCGCTGATCGGCCTGTTCGTGATCCCCGAATTGCTGAACATGATGCGCCAAGGCCGCGCGGCCATCGACAGCACAGCGGGTTTGGGTGATGGCGGCTTTCGCTTTGGCGGCGCCATGCGCACGGTGTTCAGCAAGCCGGTGAACCTGATCCGGTCCTGCCTGATCGGCCAGATCATTGCCATCATTCCGGGCGCGGGCGGGTCCATCACCTCGCTTGTCGCCTATAACGAGGCCAAGCGCGGGTCGGACGACCCCGACAGCTTCGGCAAGGGCAACCCGGAAGGGCTTGTCGCGTCGGAATCCAGCAATAACGTGATGGTCGCCGGCTCCATGGTGCCGCTCTTGACACTGGGCATTCCCGGAGCGCCGCCCGATGCCGTCATTCTTGGCGTGATGCTGCTGCACGGGTTGCGACCGGGGCTGGAACTGTTTTCCGAAACCGGCGTTCTGGCAAATGGCTTTATTATCTCGATGGGTCTGGCCGCGTTGATGCTGATCCCCGTGGGCCTGCTGGGGGGGCGGCTGATCTATCAGGTCATCCGGCGCACCCCGCATTACTTCCTTGTGCCGACCATCCTTGTCATCACCATTCTGGGCACCTACGCGCTGCGCAACAACCTGGTCGATGTGGCGCTGATGCTGGGCCTTGGGATCGTGGGTTTCGCTATCCGCGGGCTAGGTCTGGATGCAGCACCCATCGTGTTGGGGCTGATCCTGGGCACGATTGCCGAACAAGGCTATGTCCAGACCATACTGGGCGGTATGGCGATGGATATTCCGCAACTGCGGCTGCTGGAAAACACGCTCAGCCAGATTCTGATTGTGCTCACGGTGGCGGTCATTGGCTGGACGGCTTGGCCCAAACGCCAAAGGCGAAAGGATTGAACCATGCATATCCGGTTGAATGCCGAATTGCTCAGTGGCCTGTTCGGGCTGGTATTGGCGGTGATCTTTTACCTGAATCGCGGCAATGTCGGGTTTCTGAGTTCCGTCTTCCCGAACACGGTGTTGGTCATCCTCGGGACCATCTCGGTTGTGCTTGTCTTGCGCGGTTTTGTCGCCGGGGAACCGACCACTCTGGCGCTGGACGGCGCGGGGTCGGTCCTGATCGGGATCGCGGTCATGGCGGTGTGGTGGCTGGGCATCAAATATGTCGGTTTCGTCACCGCATCGGTGCCGTTGTTTGCGGGCCTGTCGCTGGTCATGAAGCGCCGCGCCGGACCGCTTGCGCCGCGCGATTACCTCGTCGCGTTGGCCGTGGCGCTGGTGGTCGTCGGGGGCTTTTATTGGGTGTTTTCCGAAGTTCTGGGCATTCGCCCCTTCCGCGCGCCCTTGCTGTAACCTGCACCAAAGGAACTTGAATGGCCCGTGTTGTCATTTCCGAATTCATGGACGAACCCGCCATCGACTGGCTGCGCGCGCGCCACGACGTGACCTATGACCCTGCGTTGGTCGATGATCCCGCCGCCCTGCGCGCGGCCTGCGCCGAGGCCAGCGCGCTGATCGTGCGCAACCGCACGCAGGTGGATGCGGCGTTGATGGATGCGGCCCCCGACCTGCGTGCGATCGGGCGCTTGGGTGTGGGGCTGGATAATATCGACACTGCCAACGCCAAGGCGCGCGGCGTCGCTGTGTTCCCGGCCACGGGCGGCAATGTCACATCGGTTGCGGAATATGTCATCACGGCCGTTCTGGTGCTGCGTCGGGGCGCGTGGCTGGGCAGCGCCGATGTGCTGTCGGGCGCATGGCCGCGCCAGCGCATGATGGGGCTGGAGGTCGAGGGCGCGACCCTTGGCCTTGTCGGCTTCGGTGCGATTGCGCAGGCGACAGCGCGTCGGGCGCAGGCTTTGGGCTTGTCGGTTGCGGCCTATGACCCTTACTTGCCCGCCAGCGATAACGCTTGGCACGGCGTTGCGCGCTTCGACGATCTTGACCAACTGACCGCCCATGCCGACGCGCTCAGCCTGCATGTGCCGCTGACCGACGCCACGCGCGGGCTGTTCGGCGCGGACCGGCTGGCGATGATGAAACCGGGGGCGGTGCTGATAAACACCGCGCGGGGGCATATCGTGGATGAAGCGGCTTTGGCCGACGCGCTGCACTCCGGCCATCTGGGCGGGGCCGCGATGGATGTCTTCGCCTCCGAACCATTGGGCGCAGGCAGCCCGCTGGAAGGTGCGCCCAACCTGATCGCGACCCCCCACATTGCCGGTGTGACGGTGGAATCGAACACAAGGATAAGCTGGATCACTGCGCGCAATGTGGACGGGGCGTTGGCGGGGTAGTTTAGCAGTCGACCCCCGAGCGCGGCGCGTGCGGCAGCTTTGCGGGACGGAGCGGTCGTTCAGTTCTACATGAGTGCGTCGAAACAAGGGTTTCCAGCGTTCTTACAACAAGCACAGTTTCTTTGCGATTTCTCTTCCGGCCATACTTAGCACGAAGCCACTCCGCACATAGCCATATCTACGATCCAGAAAGGGTTGTTTCGCAGGATTTGTTCGACTATCGACCAAGTCTTTGACGTTACCATGCAACTCTGAAAGCACCCTTTCAAACCCGGCAGCATTAAAAGAATATCCACGGCGAAATGGCTCGCTATCAAATTCGACAGTGACCTCTTTCATCTCTATTAAATTTAAGCGAAGTAACTCCCCTTTCGCGATTTCAAACTTCGCTTCTATCAATGAAGCGCTTTTCGAAATATCACTCCATTCTGATTCTATTTCGATTTTAAGCTGCTCGTGTTCACATTGTAGGTCTTCTTCACTAAGCTTTGACTCTTCTTCCGTAAGCGGGAAAATATTTTTGTTTCGTATTCTGCTTAATTTATCAAGAAGAAATGAATTTCTTGCCTCTTTAGCAAGCAAACGAAAGGCTTTAGCAGATTCGGGACTCATTTGTTCAAGGAGGGCTGCGACTGAACGAGCTGAGATCGTCGGCTCATCATTTGGTATCATTGACTCAGAAACTAATCTTGCCCACATGTCAGATAAATCTGGATCATCTTCTTTTGATATCCCATCGAACAAGATAAGCATATCTCCATACGGGAGCGACTTTGCATCAGTGAGATTCAAACCTTTATTTTTAATATGCGAAGCAACTCTTTCAAGCCCGTCTACCAGTCGGCGCGTTCTCCACATCTTAAGAGGATCACCTACCAATGCGCCCCACAAGTCAAGTGAACTCTCCTTGACTCCCTGCGACATTCCTCCGGCTGCCGCCTTAATGACGCCTGAAGCTATTGGCGAAAATGCGTCAGAAATCTCTTCAATAGAACGATCGTCTTTGCTCATTATTGCTCCGAACTGATGTTTTATAAATCACTCAAGATCAGCCTTTGATTGCGACGTTACACACTTGAATGGAGGGGTGGCAAGGTGCCAGGGCGACCTTCCGCTGTGGGCTCTTTCCTTCCCCTCACCCCTCCGGCGGGATGGAATAGGTCATCGAGGCACGCGCCACCGGACGCGGGTCGCCCTCGGCGTAGATCAAGGCATCCCCCACCGCCAGCACCCGGCCCAGTTTCAGCAGCCGCGTGTCGCACAGCAAATCCACCCCCGCAGGCGGTTTGCGCATGAAATCCATGCCTGCATTGGTGGTCACGGTCAGCGCCTTGGGGCCGATCATGCTTAAGATCGTCAGGTAGACCGCCACATCGGCCAGCGCGAACAGAGTTGGCCCCGACACCGTGCCACCGGGGCGCAGATGCGCGGGGCTGGGCAGCAGGCGCAGGGTCAGGGCGTTGTCGCGGGCCTGATCCACGCGGAACATCTGTGCCACTTCGGCAAAATCGCTGTCCAGAAACGCGTTCAGCGTGTCGCGGTCCATTATCATCGCATCTCCTTTGCGGGGTGTTGCCCGCATGCTAGTCAAGGCCAGTTACACGCCAAAGGGGGACAGAATGGAAGATGAAATCCTGACATGTGACGTGAGCGAGGGCGTGGCCCGGCTGGTGATGAACCGGCCCGGCAAGTTGAATGCGCTGTCAGATGCCATGCTTGCCGCCTTGACCGAGCGGCTGACCGCCCTGGGCGCCGATGCGGAGGTGCGGGTTATTATTCTGGCGGGCGCGGGCAAGGCGTTTTGCGCGGGCCATGACCTGAAGGAAATGCAGGCCGGTCGTGCCGCGCCTGATGGGGGTGCGGCCTATTTCAACGACCTGTTTGCGCGCTGCGGCGCGCTGATGCAGCTTATCCCGTCTTTGTCACAGCCGGTAATTGCCGAAGTCCACGGCATTGCCACCGCAGCCGGGTGCCAGTTGGTCGCTACCTGCGACATGGCCGTGGCTGCCGAGGGCACGCGCTTTGGTGTGAACGGTGTCAATATCGGGTTGTTCTGTTCGACCCCGATGGTCGCGCTGACTCGCAATATCGGGCGCAAAGCCGCCTTCGAATTGCTGACCACGGGGCAATTCGTGGATTCCGCCCGCGCCACCGAATTGGGCCTGATAAACCGCGCCGTGCCGCAGGATGCGCTGGAAGCGGAAACGCGTGCCTTGGCCCGGACCATCGCCGCGAAACTGAATGCCGCCGTGCGGATCGGCAAACGCGCGTTCTATGAGCAGGCACAAATGGATCTGGCCGAAGCCTACGCCCATACAGGCCGCGTCATGGCCGACAACATGCTGTTGCGCGACACCGACGAAGGCATCAACGCATTCCTTGAAAAACGCAGCCCCGATTGGGCCTGACAGGTGCGACGTGGCGTCCCCGGCTGGGGATGCGTCGATTTTACACTATGTCTTGCGCAAGCATGTCGCTAAACCTGTCGCGGTAACAGATGAGGGAGAGATACGCTTATGAAGGTTCTTGTGCCTGTAAAGCGCGTGATCGACTATAACGTGAAGGTCCGCGTCAAGGCGGATGGTAGCGGTGTCGATCTGGCAAACGTCAAGATGTCGATGAACCCGTTTGACGAAATCGCGGTCGAAGAGGCGATCCGCCTGAAGGAAAAAGGCGTTGTGACCGAAGTTGTCGCTGTGTCCATAGGTGTCAAGCAGTCGCAGGAAACACTGCGCACGGCGCTGGCGATGGGCGCAGATCGCGCGATCCTGATCGTGGCGGCAGAAGATGTGCACACCGATATCGAACCGTTGGCCGTGGCCAAGCTGCTGAAAGGTGTGATCGACGCGGAAGAACCGGGCCTTGTGCTGTGTGGCAAGCAGGCGATCGACAATGACATGAACGCCACGGGGCAGATGCTGGGCGCGTTGACCGGCTGGGCGCAGGCGACCTTCGCATCGGAAGTGGCTGTCGATGGCGATCATGCCACTGTCACCCGCGAGGTCGATGGCGGCTTGCAGACCATCAAGGTCAAGCTGCCCGCGATCATCAGCGTTGATCTGCGCCTGAACGAGCCGCGCTACGCGTCGCTGCCCAACATCATGAAGGCCAAGAAAAAGCCTTTGGACGAAAAGACGCCCGCTGATTACGGTGTCGATGTCAGCCCGCGCCTGAGCGTGGTCAAGACCTCGGAACCCGCCGCGCGGGCCGCTGGTGTGAAGGTCGGCTCTGTCGACGAACTGATGGCGAAACTCAAGGACGAAGCGGGGGTTATCTGATGGCTGTTCTACTTCTTGCCGAAATCACCGATGGCGCGCTGAACATGGACGCCACGTCCAAGGCTGCGACCGCCGCCAAGAAACTGGGCGATGTGACGGTGCTCTGCGCCGGTGCGCAAGCCGCCGATGCGGCAGCGCAAGCCGCCACCATCGACGGCGTGTCCAAGGTTCTGTGCGCCGAGGATGCCAGCCTTGGGCACCGTCTGGCCGAACCCACCGCAGCGCTGATCGTCTCTCTGGCCGGTGACTACAGCCATATCGTCGCGCCTTCGACCACCGATGCCAAGAACATCCTGCCGCGCGTGGCGGCCCTGCTGGATGTCATGGTGCTGTCGGACGTAACCGCCGTGGTCGATGCCGATACGTTCGAGCGCCCGATCTATGCGGGCAACGCGATCCAGACCGTAAAATCATCCGATGCGACCAAAGTAATGACCATCCGCACCTCGACCTTTGAAGCGGCGGGGCAGGGCGGGTCCGCACCGGTGGAAACCATTGGGGCCGCTGAAAACCCCGGCCTGTCGGAATGGGTTGAAGACAAGGTTGCCGAATCTGACCGCCCCGAACTGACCAGCGCCAAGGTGGTTGTGTCCGGCGGGCGTGGTGTTGGCTCGGAAGATGATTTCAAGATCATCGAAGGGCTGGCCGACAAACTTGGTGCCGCCGTAGGTGCATCCCGCGCTGCGGTCGATTCGGGCTATGCGCCGAATGACTGGCAGGTGGGCCAGACCGGCAAGGTCGTGGCACCGGACCTGTATATCGCGGTCGGTATTTCTGGGGCGATCCAGCACCTTGCAGGCATGAAAGACTCGAAAGTCATCGTTGCCATCAACAAGGATGAAGAAGCGCCGATCTTCCAGGTCGCCGATTACGGGCTTGTGGGCGACCTGTTCAGCATCGTGCCTGAACTGACTGAAAAGCTCTGAGCGTTTCACACACCATATGCGAAAGGGCGCCCATCGTGGCGCCCTTTTTCGTGGCCGCATCCCCCGCTACATCTGCGTGTTCAGGTCTTTCAATAACCGACCATGACGCCGCACTTCGGCCAGCACATCGCCAAAGGTTTCCAACCCCTTGGCCTGCAACATCGGCAGCAGTTTCAGAAATGCATCGGCCGTGGCCACGGTGTCGCCAATGGCGGTATGGCGCGCTTCTTCCGGGATGGTGATGCCCAGCCGCGCGGTCAGCGCATCCAGTGAATGCTGGTCCAACTGGCCATAAATCACCGCTGACAACAGCACCGTATCCAGCACCGGATGGTCGAACTGCACGCCGATATCTTTTTCGTGGCGGCGCAGAAATTCCATGTCAAACGGCGCGTTATGTGCGATCAGCACCGCGCCACGGGCGAAATCGTGAAACCGCTTGCCGGCCTCTGCCATGGAGGGGGCGCCTTTTACCATGTCTTCGGTTATGCCGTGCACATCGGTAGAGCTTTGCGGGATTGGCCTGCCCGGATCAACCAAAGTGTCGAACACCTCGCGCTGCACGCGGCGGCCATTGACCACGCGCACGGCAGCGATCTGCACGATCTCATCAACCGAGGGGGTCAGGCCCGTGGTTTCGGTGTCAAAAACCACATAGGTCAGGTCTTCAAGGCGGCTTTCCAGCACGCCCGCATTGCGTTCTTTCGACAAAAGCTCGAAATCATACACCACCTGACGTTCCAGCGGGGGCGGGCGGCGCGTGGCGCGGCGCGCTTGCGGGATGGGCAGGCGCACGGCGGCATGGCCATTCTGGCGCAGTTCTGTCCAGGCTTCAGTCATATGCGCCGACAGGACGGAGCGCGCGGTCACATCCGGCAAGTCGGGGTCTATGCTGTCGGTCAGCCAACTGTCGAATTCGCCGACCGGCAGGGGCGGGCCTTGCCAGATCAGATCAAGGATCGCGCCGGGGCCATCCTCTTCACTCAGGACCAGATGGAAGGTCTTGGCGCGCTTGGTCTTGGCCAGCTTGTGTCCCAACCAGCGGAAGAACAGGGCCAGTTCGAACCCGTCACAGGTCAGCACAAGTTCCGGGCCTTCCGTGCCTAGGAACAGACCTTCGGCGTTGAATTGCGCTTCAATCCCGTCCAGCAGGTCGTTCGAGAGGGTCCGGGTCTGCGGCAACCACTCGCCACGCGTGGCGTCATGGCGCGCACCCAGTTCGGTGATCGCGCTGGCGAGCGTATGAACTTCGGCCTGCATAGCTTGGGTCAGGTCGGTTTCATGCGCAAGGTCGGGGCTTTCGCTTAGAACGCCGATCACGGTTTGCAGGTTCGCGGCGGGGCGACGCACGCGGTCGAACACCTCTTGCAGCAGCGCTTCGCGCGCGGCATGGGCGGACAGATCGGCGGTCACGTCCCGCAAGGTCAGCACGAAACCGGGGCGGCGCGTGTTGTCGGTGCGGCGCAGCACGCGCATACGGCCCGACAACAGCCGCCCACTGGCAGTGGTGGCGCACATCAGGTCCGATACGGCGTCGGGGTCGTCTAGCTGCGACAGCCGGTCATAGGCGTGGCGCACTGGCCCCTCGCGCAGATAATCCAGAAGATTGCGGTCCAGACCGGGGGCCGCGCCGGCTTCCAGAATGGTCACGGCCTGCCCGTTGTAAAACGCGACCTGGTAATCGGCATTGCACAGCAACACGGCGACCGGCACATCGGCCAGCAGCTTTTCCAACCGCGACTTTTCTGCCGAGAGACGCGCGGTTTCACGCGCAACGGATTCGGCCAGCGCCGAGCGTGTCTGTGCCAATGATGCTGTGATCGCCTCTGCCGCCGGGGCCAGGTCGCCCAGATACCGCGCCTGCGCCGCTTCGCGCGCGAGCGGGCTTGCCACATCGGCATGGGCGCGGCTGCGGATCGCGTTGGACAAACCGTCAATGGGGCGGGCCACGTTGGCATCGAACAGATACCAGATTCCGGTCACAATAAACAGGATCAGAAACCCTGCGATCAGACCTGCCTGCACCATCGTCCCTTCCAGACCGGGTTGCGGGCTGCGTGACAAGGTCAACCAACCACCCGCCACGATCGCAGCACTTCCGCCTATGGCGATCAGGGCGAAAAACAGTAGGACGCGCAGCCGCAGCGACAGCCGGTCAAGCATCTTGCGCGCCCGCCGCGCCGGGGGCCATGGCCATCCGGTCGCTTCCGAGCATCCGCCGCACCTCGTCTCGCAGCACTTTCAACTCGAACGGTTTAGAAATAAATCCATCCGCGCCCATCGCCAGTCCCTTGCGCCGTTCCACGGCAGAGCCGCGTGCGGTCATCATCAGAATTCGAACCCCATCGCAATCAGGGCGTGCCCGCACCCTCTGGCAGATTTCGTAGCCAGAAACCTCTGGAAGCATGACATCCAGTAACACAAGGTCCGGTCTGCGTTTACAGATCATATCCACTGCGCCCGCTCCGGTAGCAAGACGGGTCTGGGAATAGCCTTCGCGGGTCAGCAGGTAGTCAAGAGCAATGGCGATATTATCCTCATCCTCGATCACCAATATCTCAGCCCTGCTCGCTTGATCCTCCATTATCCTCTCCTCCTCCACAAGCGGTCGTCAGAAACGGGTCATCGGGCGCCATTTTGAACCAGTCCACGTCTTGCGGGATGCCCTCTTCATCCAGCACCGTGTTTTGGGTCAGGTCAGCGCGGCGCCCTCCCGCACAATCGAACATGGACTGGAACCCGAAGGTCAGCGCCCAGCGTTCTTTCAGGATAACCCCGGTCACGATGTAATCGGGGGTATTCGCGTTGGTCTGGCGAATGCGGTTATCAATCGCGATAATCCGCGTGGTCAACGGCACCGCAAAGGTCCACGGTCGGTACCAGACCTGATGTTCGTTTCGACTGACCACGGTCACGTCTTTGGGCAAGCCCGCCTCGAACCGGCCGGCCCAGCTATATTCCAGATAAATGACCATCAGCACCATGGATGCAGCGGCCGCGAAAGGGGCGGTCCAGTCGGGCAGGCGGCGCAGGGTCAGACGATGCGCAATCAGGGCTATGCCAAACCCTGTCACCCCAGCTATGACCACCGCGAAAAATTCTATAAACATGGATTGCGCCCTTTCAGCCCAATGTGCCTGCAAGCTGCCCCGCGGCAGATTGCATGGTGCGCACGACGACGAAGGCGTCGCGCAGGTGGCTGCGCTCGAAATCGGACAGGTCCGAGGGCGCGAGGAAGTTGTCGGGTTTGCGACCCATACGCACCAGCGTAGCCTGGTTTTCCAGTCGCAGATCGGCGATCAGATCGTAAGCCTCGATCAGATCGCGCGCGCCAGAGACGGATATGATCCCAAGCTCTTCGGCTGCCAGCAGCCGCGCGCGGGTATTAACCGCCGGGATACGCCCGCGCAGCGCGTAGACGCGCGCAAGGTCCGTGATCGGCACAACGCCGCCCAGTTTCATATCGACATGGTTCTTGTGTTCGCCAGAGCGGATGGTGGCAAAGCCGCGCAGCAGCCCAAGGGGCGGTGCGTGCTTGATGGAGTTCGACACCATATGCGCGACGAAAATCGAATTCTTGCTGGCGGCTTCCAGCGTTTCCGCCTGCAAATTGCGAAACAGGCTGACTTGCCCGCCGATGGGGCGTAGGTCGAACATGACAGAGGCCAGCATCTGCGCTTCGGTCGAGGGCGTGTTGATCCAACCTTGGAAATAGCGCCGCCAGACCGAAACTGGCTGACACCAGCGCGGGTTCGTGGCCATCATATCGCCGGGGCAATAGAAATAACCCGCCGCATCCAGCCCATCGCTGACGAAGCGCGCCAGCTTGGTGAAATAGGCCATATCCTCGGGCGTGGCGCTGTCGTCAATAATCAGGCAATTGTCCTGATCGCTGACGCCGGTTTGCTCTTGCCGCCCTTGGCTGCCACACGCCGCCCACAGATAGGGCACCGGGGCGGGGCCGAATTCGTCCTCTGCCATGCGCAGCAGACGGCGGGTGACGGTGTCGGCGATATCGGTAATCAACCGCGTGACCACGTCATGCGCGCTATGCGCGCCCACAAGCTGCCTCAGCAGTTGCGGGATGCGGGCGGTGACATCTGCCAGCCCGGCATAATCGGTGGCATTTGCCGCGTCGCGCACCAATTGGGCGGAACTGACGGCCTGAAAGCGCGTCAGGTCGGTCTGGGTAATCATGCCGACCAGCTTGGGGCCGCGCGTGATCGGGACATGGCCGATGCGGTGTTCCAGCATCATGTGCAGAATGTCGGACCCCAGCGCGCTCGGGTCCAGCGACATTGGATCGCGGGTCATGAACTCTGACAGCGGCGTATCCGGGGCGCGCCCTTCGGCCAGAACCTTGCCCGACAAATCGCGCGTGGTGACGATACCCACCAACCGTTCGCCCTCGACCACGGGAAGGCAGGAAATGCGATACTCGCGCAACAGCTTTGCGGCGTCTTGCGCGGTGGTGTCGGGGCTGGCGCTGCGCGGGTTGCGCACCATCAGATCGGCCACTTTCAACGTGGCAAGGTCATTCTGGCGGCCCAGTTTATTCTGGCCCTGGCCACGGCTGAAGAACCGTTCAAACGCTGGGAAGTTGGCTATCAGGTGGCGCAATTCACCGCCGGGCAGTTGCAGCAAAACCGTGTCGGATGTGGTCATTGCGGTGGTGGCCGCGCGCCCGTCGCGCAACAGGCCACGCTCGCCGAATGAATTGCGCGGGTTCAGGATAGAGACCAGCGCGCCATGCGTGTCCGTCACTTCCACGGTGCCGGATTTGACCAGCCAGACACAGCCGATTGGCTCGCCTTCGGTATAGATGACCGTTCCGGCAGGGTATTCGATGCGGCTGAAGGAATTGGCAACGCGCGTCAATTCGTCAAGCGGCAGCGTGTCATACGGGTGCACCGATTGCAGGAAGTCCAGAACCTTGGGGCTGAGATCGGGCATGAGATGCTTCCGGGGTTTGGGGTGGCCTGCCCCCGTAACACGGGGACAGGCCGGTGTCTTTGCGTCAGATCAGTGATCGACAGCCGCGCCAGCGCCTTTCGGCACGCGGATCGATTCCACCAGTTCCTGAATTTCTGCAGGTGCATCGCCCGTCAGCTTGTTGACGATATAGGCCGACGCGAAGTTCAGGGCTGCGCCCACCGCACCGAAGCTGAGCGGCGAGATGCCAAACAGCCAGTTATCGGGGGTATTCGCCAGCATGTTGGTGCCGGGGATGAAGAACCAGCCCAGATAGGTGAAGATGTACAGCACGGTTGCCCCAAGGCCCACGATCATACCCGTGATCGCCCCGGCAGCGTTCATCTTCTTGCTGAAGATGCCCATCATGATTGCCGGGAACAGCGAGCTTGCCGCCAGACCGAAGGCCAGTGCCACAACCTGCGCCGCAAAGCCCGGCGGGTTCAGGCCCAGATAGGTCGCCAAGGCAATGGCAAAGGCCATCGAAATCCGCGCGGCCATCAACTCGCCCTTTTCCGAGATGCCGGGATTGATCATCGATTTGATCAAGTCGTGGCTGACCGCAGACGAGATGGCCAGAAGCAGACCTGCCGCTGTGGACAAAGCCGCTGCCAGACCACCTGCCGCGATCAGGCCGATAACCCAGCCCGGAAGCTGTGCAATTTCCGGGTTCGCCAACACAAGGATATCTTGGTTGAAGGTCACCATCTCGTTGCCGGCCCAGCCCAGTTCATCCGCGAAAGCAGGGGGGTTTGCTTCGTTGTAATACTGGATGAACCCGTCCCCGTTCTTGTCTTCGAACGCCAGCAGGCCGGTTGCTTCCCAATTGGTCATCCAGTCGGGCTTGTCGTCAAAGGCCAGCGGGGTTTCCTGAACGCCGTTCGGGAAGATCGTGGTGATGATGTTCAGGCGCGCCATGGCACCGACAGCAGGTGCAACGGTGTAGAGCAGCGCAATGAAGATCAGCGCCCAACCTGCCGATTTACGCGCATCCGACACTTTCGGCACGGTAAAGAAGCGGATGATGACGTGGGGCAGGCCCGCGGTGCCGATCATCAGCGACAGGGTGAACAGAACCATGTTGAAGGTCGACCCATGGTTGCCGGTGTAGTCGTTGAAGCCCAGTTCGACCAGAACTTCGTTCAGGGTGGTCAGCAGCGGTTGGCCCGACCCGGTATGCGTGGCGAACAGGCCAAGCTGCGGCAGCGGGTTGCCGGTCAGTTGGAGCGAAATGAAGACCGCCGGAATGGTGTAGGCGATAATCAGAACCACATATTGGGCCAACTGCGTATAGGTGATGCCCTTCATGCCGCCCAGAACAGCGTAGATGAACACAACACCGGACGCGATGAACAGGCCGGTCGTGTTCGACACTTCCAAAAACCGCGAGAACGCCACACCTGCGCCGGTCATCTGGCCGATCACATAGGTGATCGACATAACCAGCAATGAGATGACTGCCACCAGACGTGCGGTCTGGCTATAGAAACGGTCACCGATGAAATCGGGCACCGTGAAACGGCCGAACTTGCGCAGATAGGGTGCCAGCAGCATTGCCAGCAGCACATACCCACCGGTCCAACCCATCAGGAAGGTCGAGTTGCCGTAACCCACGAAGGCGATCAGACCCGCCATCGAGATGAAAGAGGCCGCCGACATCCAGTCCGCCGCCGTGGCTGCCCCGTTGACGATCGGGTTGACCCCGCGCGATGCTGCGTAGAAGTCAGCTGTCGACCCGGCGCGTGCCCAGATCGCGATACCAATGTAGAGCGCGAAAGATGCGCCCACGAAGATAAGGTTGATTACAAATTGATCCATTGCTCAGGTATCCCTTATTCTTCCACGTCAAACTCTTTATCGAGCTTGTTCATGTAAGAGGTGTAGTAAAAAATGAGCACGATGAAGGTCAGGATCGAGCCTTGCTGCGCGAACCAGAACCCAAGATCGGTGCCCCCGACCGGAATACCCGACAGAAGCGGGCGTAGAATGATGGCGAACCCGAAGGACACCAACGCCCAGATTACCAGGCTGATCCCGATAATTCTAAGGTTGGCTGACCAATAGGCGCCTCTCGACTTGTCTGACATTGTGACGTCTCCCAGTTTCCTCCTGCGCCTGCCCCATGATTGAGGCAAGCATCCTCACTTTGTCCGGCTCTGCCGCGCAATGGCGGCAGGGGACCGGCGGCAAGTCCGATCTCTCCTTGATCGTCTTGCACTTTGCGGCACCCGAAAGTGCCAAGCCCGGTTGCCCGGAGCCCTTAATCCGCGACCGATGACACGATGGCGGACATTTCTTTCGCGATCCCGTCGATCTCGCCCATGGCGTCGACATGGCGCAGCGCGCCTTTCGCGTGGTAATACCCAATCAACGGCGAGGTTTTCTTGTAATATTCCATCAAGCGCAGCTTGAGGCTTTCTTCGTTATCATCGGCGCGCACGGGCTGGCCTGCGGCTTTCGCTTCTTCGGCACGGTTCAGGATGCGCTTGACCAAAACCTCGTCATCCACCTCCATGGCGACGACAGCATCAAGGCGTTGGCCCGACTTTTCCAACAATGCGCCCAGCGCATCGGCCTGCGCCAAGGTGCGTGGGAACCCGTCGAAAATGAAGCCATCGGCCTTGACGGTGGTCAGTTGTTCTTCGATCAGGCCGATTACGATGTCATCGGTGACAAGCTCACCCTTGTCCATGACATCTGCCACGCGCTGGCCCATTTCGGTCCCAGAGGTCCGAGCCGCGCGCAGCATGTCGCCAGTCGACAATTGAACCATGTTGCGCGACGTCGCCAGACGTTGCGCTTGCGTGCCTTTGCCTGCCCCCGGAGGGCCAAGCAAAATGACGTTCACGGGACGGGTTTGTGTTTCAGTCGTCATAGACTCAGCCTCGGTTCATGCGGTTTTCGATCAGGTCATCGACCACCGACGGGTCGGCCAGTGTCGAGGTGTCACCCAAAGCGCCATAGTCATTCTCTGCGATTTTGCGCAGAATACGGCGCATAATCTTGCCCGAACGGGTTTTCGGCAGGCCGGGCGCCCATTGAATCAGGTCGGGGCTGGCGATCGGGCCGATTTCGGTGCGGACCCATTTGACAAGTTCCTTGCGCAGCTCATCTGTGGGCTCGACATTATTCATCAGGGTGACATAGGCGTAGATGCCCTGACCCTTGATGTCATGCGGGTAGCCCACCACAGCGGCTTCGGCCACGGTTTCATGCGCCACCAGCGCCGATTCCACTTCCGCTGTGCCCATGCGGTGGCCGGACACGTTGATCACGTCATCGACGCGGCCGGTGATCCAGTAATCACCGTCGGCATCACGGCGGCAGCCGTCGCCGGTGAAATAGTAACCCTTATACTGGCTGAAATAGGTTTCCATGAAACGTTCATGGTCGCCCCAGACGGTGCGCATCTGCCCCGGCCAGCTATCTTTCACACAGAGCACGCCCTCGGCGGCGGTGTCGGTCTGCACTTCGGCGGTTGCCGGGTCCAGCACTTCCAGTTGCACGCCAAAGAACGGCTTGGTGGCCGCACCGGGCTTTGCCGGTGTCGCGCCGGGCAGGGCCGTGACCATATGGCCGCCGGTTTCTGTCTGCCAGAACGTGTCTACGATGGGGCATTTGCCCTTGCCGACATGGGTGTTGTACCAGTTCCAGGCTTCGGGGTTGATTGGTTCACCCACCGACCCCAGCAATTTCAGCGAGGACAGATCATGTTCTTCGACCCATTCGGTGCCTTGACCCATCAGCGCGCGGATGGCGGTGGGCGCGGTGTAGAACTGGTTGACCTTGTGCTTGGCGCAAACTTCCCAGAAGCGGCCCGCATCGGGGTAGGTTGGCACGCCTTCGAACATGATCGTGGTCGCGCCATTGGCCAGCGGGCCGTAAACAATGTAGCTATGGCCTGTAACCCAGCCCACATCGGCGGTGCACCAGAAGATATCGCCATCGTGGTAGTCGAAGGTCAGTTGCTGCGTCATCGCAGCATAGACCAAATAGCCGCCCGACGTGTGCACCACACCTTTGGGCCGCCCGGTGGAGCCGGAGGTATACAGGATGAACAGCGGATCTTCCGCGCCAACCTCTTCTGGCGGACAATCGGTGCTGGCATCGGCCATCATGGCTTTCACGTCCAGATCGCGCCCCTCGATCCATGTGGTCTGATCGCCCGTATGTTTGACGACAAAGCATTTCACCTTGTCGGAACAGTCGAATAGCGCCTTGTCGGTGTTCGACTTCAGCGCTGTCCGCCGCCCGCCGCGCGGGGCGGTGTCGGCGGTAATAACGGCTTTTGCGCCGCAATCGTTGATGCGGTTGGCCAGCGCGTCGGGCGAGAACCCGGCGAACACGATGGAATGGATCGCGCCAATGCGCGCGCAAGCCAGCATGGCATAGGCAGCTTCGGGGATCATCGGCAGATAAATGATGACCCGGTCGCCCTTGCCGATGCCCTGAGCTTTGAAGACGTTGGCCATACGGCTGACTTCGTCTTTCAGCTCTGTATAGGTAATGTGGCGGGCAGGCATCTTGGGATCATCGGGTTCCCAGATGATTGCGGTCTGGTCGCCGCGCGTGGCAACGTGGCGGTCAACGCAATTGGCGGCCACGTTCAGCGTGCCATCTTCGAACCATTTAATGTCTACCTTGCCGAACTCGAAATTGGTGTTCTTCACTTTGGTGAACGGCTTGATCCAGTCGATGCGTTTGCCATGCTCGGCCCAAAATGCATCCGGGTCGGATATGGATGCGGCATACATTTCTTCGTATTGCGCCGCGTTCACATGGGCATTGGCAATGAATTCGTCGGATGCCGGGTAGGTCTGTGACATGAATGCTCCTCCAGTCATGGGGAGCATGGTTGCGCATCATCGCGCCTGTGCCCCCCTGTCGTGGTGATGCAACGCAAAGCTGTGGCACCACCTTTCCCCGTTGCAGGTATAACGCATTCGTCAACAAAAGTGTAACTTTTTTTGAAATAAGGATTTTTTTGTAAAAAAATTCACAAAAAATTGGTCAAAATGGTAAATAAATTTGCGCTGCGGTGCAGAGACCTCAAGAAAACAAGGCTTTTTCAAGGCAGCGTTAAATGGCACGATCCCGGTGATTGCGCTACCGGAAAACAATCCGCCCGGTAGGTCCGCCCCGCAGGGTGAGCGAAATAATCGTAAAGCCAGAAGGTGAATTGCGCAGGAAACTGATTCGCGCGTTTCGAATCAGACGTGCTTGCCGACGGTCCAGCCGGTTTCGCTTAGCCGTTCCTCGCCCTTTGCACGGGGGAGGTCTTCGAGCGCGGAGCCCATCGAGTCGTTCCAGCGGTTCAGGAATCCGAACAGGGCGATAACGCCCATGATCTCGACAAGCTCCCCCTCAAGCCAATGCGCGCGCAAGGCGGCATGGTGGTCCTCGGTGACGGTATTGGGCACCTGCGTCGCGGCATGGGCAAAGGCCAGCGCGGCTTTTTCAGCGTCGGAAAAATGCGGGCTATCCTTGAAAGTCCACACATCGTTCAACCGTGCCTCGGATGCGCCGAAGCGTTCGGACGCCAAGATCATATGTGCCTGACAATACATGCAGCCCGATGCGAACGAACTGACATAGCCCAGAAGCCGCTTGAATTCCGGGGTAACGCCCGCGTTGCTGGTCATCACCGCCATGTTCAACGCGGTAAAAGCGCGGGCGATGTCGGGTCGGTGCGCCATGGTGCGCACCGAATTGGGGATCACCCCCAGCGGCCCTTTGAAGAACTGCACTTCGTTGCGCAGGGCAGGGTCCATCTGGTCTTCGGTCAGCGGCGGAACAAGTGGCATGGGCGGACTCCGGTTCTGGGTGTCCGCCCAATAGGCGCGAATTAACGTCCTCGTTCAAGACCCTTCAGAGCGGGCGGTCCACCCGCACCGTGACAATGGCGCGCCCGCGCGTGGGCGCGGGCCAACGCAGATTAACCCGGTCATTGTTCGGCCCCTGTGTGATCTCGACATAAGGCATTTCATAGCGCGTGGTGTTGGATGCGTCTTGCGCGCGCCCCTCCATCACCACAGATGACACCGTGCGCGCCCAACCGCCGAAGGGCAGCTTATCGCTGGTATCGACGACCCATGTCGTGGCATCGGTGTTTTGGTCATGCAGGACCACGCAGGGGCTTTCGGTTGGATAATCGACACCGTTATAGGCATTGTTGTCGAAGATCACGTTGCGGAACCGGGTATAATCCAGCGATCCAAAGGTGGTATCCACGGCATCCACCCGGTCAATACGGTTGCCCACAGTGCGAAACACGTTGCCCGAGACATGCAGCCCCTGCACGAACTGGCCAGACCCAAGCGGGCGCAGCACCATCCAGTTGAACCAGGGCGCGACGCCGCTGGCAATGAAGATATTGCCGGTCACGGTCAGCCCGCCGAACGAAAACCCGCCGCTGAAATTCGGCTCCGGCGCGTATTCATTCGACATCTCGATAAAGCAGTTGTCGATATAGTTGCCGGTGATCGTGGTTTTCAGGTTCACATCGGTCAGCACAAGCCCGGCTTGCCGCACGCCCTGCGCTTCGTCATCGCCCGCAAAGAAATGATTGCCGGTGATGATATGGCCGGTCCCGCCCATGACCCCGAAATGCGCCCAAAGCACCGCGCGGTTGTTGCGGATCTTGGCATCGTTATTGTTGGTGTTGAACGCAATGACCGTGCGGTCCTGCGCGCGCAGCGTCATCTGCGAAGAGGCGAACTGGCAGCGATCTACCGTCAGGCCCTGGCAGCCGCGCCCGATAGAGGTGATGCCGCGATCCTTGGGCCGGTCGAAATCGCAATCGGTGAAGCGCGCGATACTGCCCCCTTCGGCCAGCATGACAGCGCTGGCGCGGCCCCGGCACAGGAATTCGAGGTCACGGCATTCGAAATTGGACAGGTTGGAAAAGCCTGAGCAATCGAGCAGATACTGGTATCGCTCGAAGGTAAAATTCTGTGTGCCCGCGCCGCCATGCAAGGGTTGCGACAGGGTCAACGTGCCCGCGGCGGTATTTCGCGCGCGAACATAGACCTCGCGGCCAACGCCGACGCCGGACACGCGCGCCCCCACCGGAACGCCCGCGACATTGCTTACCCCGCTTAACAGGAAGCGGTTGGACGGGTTGTAGGTGGCGATGCGCGTTGTGGTGACGGTGTCCCAGTCGCCTACATCTGCGGCGCGTAACTGCCCGTTTTGCAGCACAAGATGCACATTGGCATTGTCAAAGCCGATAAGGCTGCGCAGGTCGATCGGCGCGGTCAGGTTGACTCGACCGCCCATCATGTCGAAGGCGATATGCTGATTGGTGTGGAACAGCGCTTGCAAGCCCTTGCGAAACCCCGCCATATCATTGCCAAGCGCCGCTTCGTAAGCGGGCAGGGTGAAGTCGTGATGCAGGATCAGCAGCGCGCTTTCGGGCATGGCCAAGGTGCCACGAAAGGTGACGGGGCCGGGGATGGTCAGGTCGCTGTCGATGCGGAACGTCCCTTCGGGCACCAGCAGGCGGCGCGCGCCCGCTGCTGAAATGGCGGCAAGGAAGGCTGCGTGGTCATCTGTCGTGCCATCGCCCTTGGCGCCGTAATCCAGCACATCGACCACCCCCAGAAGGTCGGCGCTGTAGGCATTGGTGACATCTTCGATGATGATGTCGTCAATGCGGATAATGCCACCGGTTGGCCCCGTCAGGTCCAGCCCGAAATGCGCACGCCGCGCGTCGGTGGTCCAGACCATGTCCACGCCCGCGCGTGCGCCGGTGCCGATGATGGCCGAAACCTCGACAATCTCGCCATAGCTGGTCAGTGCGGTCGCAGGGCCGGTGGCCGGCAGCGCCGTCAGTTCCGTGCCGCTCTGGTTGCCGATCCATGCGCTAACCGCCACATCCGGCAAGACCCCTGCCATGCCTTTGACCCGCGCCCGCACCCGCAGATAGGCGCCTGGTGTGATGGGCAATTCCACCATCCAGCGCAGGCGGGTTGTGGCACTGACCTTCTGCACCTCAAGACAGCCGTCGAAATCCGGGTCGGACGGAACGAAAGCCGCGAAGCCCGCGCTGTCATAGCTCGGTGTGCCCGGCCTGCCGGTGGTCTGGGACCAGACATCCAGCCCGGCGGCGAAAGGGGGGGGCATCAGGTCCAGCCCTTGGGTAACGGCCATGTTCATGCGGACGATCCTTCCTGGTTGTTCCACGCAAGGGCGCGAGCGCACGCGATGAGCGGCAACTCGGCCAGATGGAACAGGGATAATCCAAAGCCATTAAACTCGGGTCAGGGCAGCGTGCGCTGCGCGCTTTAGCGAAACACCATCAGCGCCGACAGGGCCAGCAATGCGGCCATGAACCGCATGAATATCTTCCACCGCACTGGAGAGGACAAAAGTGTGGTCAGAAGCGCGCCCGCGCTTGTCCAGAACAGGCAGACAAAAAGGTTAACGCTACTGAAGGCCGTCGCCAGTCGTGCCGATTCCAGCACCGGTCCCATTCCCGCGCCATAGCCCGCAGAGGCTGCGAAAGCGACCGCCCAAACCTTGGGGTTGATCCATTGGAACAGCACCGCTTGCCACAAGGTCATAGGCTGCCCGTCATCCTTGGTTTCGGTGGCGGGGCGCCGGGTGGCGTTGAAATAGTTCCACGCCATATACAGAATCCACGCGGCGGCAAGTGACCGAAGCACCATCCCCAGCGCGGGGTTGGCAAGGATCAGCGCGCCGACGCCAAGACCCGTCACCGCGCCGATCACCCCGACGCCAAGCACCACGCCGAACAAATGGGGCAGACTGCGCTGGAACCCGAAACGCGCGCCGGACGCGGTCAGCATGATGACATTCGGCCCCGGCGAGAACAGACCAATGAACATGAAGCTATAGAGCAGTGGGTCGAAGAACATCTGTGTGCCTTGTCATAAAAAGTCCCGGCACGTTCGCCACGCCGGGGACCATAGTTAATACGTTAAGGAAGCGGCTTCTAGCCTCCGCCAAGCATGAAGCTTGGAAACCACAGAACAATGGACGGGAAGGCCACACACAGCATCAATCCGAAAGCCTGTAGGCCCACGAAGGGAACAATGCCCTTGTAGATGTCCTGGATGCGCACCTCGGGCGGTGCGACCCCCTTCATATAGAACAGCGCAAAGCCAAAGGGCGGTGTCAGGAAGCTGGTTTGCAAGTTCACCGCGACCAATATCAGGAACCAGATGATGATCGGCTGGCTTATCCCGTCCCATGCGCCCACATGGTCGCCGAAATCAAGCAGGCCCACGATCGGAGCAAAGATCGGCAGCACGATCAGCGTGATTTCGATCCAGTCGAAGAAGAAGCCAAGCACAAACACCATCAGCAGTAGCACGATCAGGATGGACCATGGTCCAGCGCTGGTTGCGTTGATGAAGTCAACGATCAGGCTCTCGCCGCCGATGGACTTGAAGACGAAGGCAAAGGCCGTTGCGCCCACGAAAATGCCGAACAGCATCGCCACAGTCAGGGCAGAGCGTTTGCACACATCGACAAAGTTTGCCCATGTCAGTTGGCGGTTGAACGCGGCAAGCAAGATCGACCCGAAGGCACCGACGCCCGCGGCCTCGGTGGGTGTGGCAAACCCCAGGAAGATCGAGCCAAGCACACACATTATCAGGAAGATCGGCGGCAGGAAGCTGCGCAGGACCATGGCCCAGAATTCGCCGCGCGAGGCGGGGCCCATATCGTCATCCATAGGGGGCGCTAGATGTGGCTTGAACCGGCACAGCACCAGCAGGTAGACGAAATATAAAGCTGCCAACAACAGCCCCGGCATCAGCGCCGCGATGAACACCGTGCCCACCGGAACTGACAACAGGTCCGACATGATGACCAGCATGATCGAGGGCGGAATCAGAATACCCAATGTGCCCGAGGACGCGATCGTGCCTGTAGCCAGCGGCATGGAATAGCCCGCTTTCATCATGACCGGCAGCGCCATCAGCGTAATCATCACGACGGACGCGCCGATGATACCGGTGGTGGCGGCCATGATTGTGCCCATCAGCGTGACCGACAAGGCCAGACCGCCGGGCACACGGCGCAGCATGACCTGCAGGGCAAACAGCAGGTCGCGCGCGGCGCCGGATTTTTCTAGCATGGTGCCCATGAAGGTAAACATGGGTATGGCCACAAGGACCAGGCTTTCCATTGTCCCGCCGTAGATACGCAGCGGGATCAGCGTCAGTTGTTGCAGCCGGAACGTGCCCGCTAGGTCGCCCAGAACAGCGAACAGAAGTGCGATGCCGCCAAGGATGAAGGCCACCGGATACCCGCTGAACAGCAGCATCGCCAGTGCCGCGAACATCACGAGCGGCAAGTATTCGATCAGGAATTCCATTATCTCTGTCTCTCCGCTCAGGCGTGTTTCGCGTCGGCAGGGGTGTCATCATCCTCTGCCGGGGCGGGGTTCTGGTGACTATGGGCATAGTAGTTGCTGCGCGCGCGCAGGCTGGGAGGGCCGAACAGGTAGACCGCACATTTCAGCGCGACCGACATGCCGGCAAGCGCAATCAGCGCAAAGCCGAAAGGCAGCATCCCCTTGATGATAAAGCGGTTGGGTAAGCCCGTGGTCGCGGCAGAGCTTTCGCCCACAGTCCAAGACCGCATCGCATTTTCAATGCCGAATTTCATGACCACATAGCAATAGGGTACCATGAACAGGATACAGCCCAGAAATTCTATCCAGACGCGGGTGCGAGGTTTCATCGTGTCGCGGACCAGCTCGATGCGCACATGCGCATCCTGAATGTAGCCATAGCCCAGCACCATCAGAAACAGCGTGGCGTGCAAATGCCATTCCATTTCCTGCACGCGGGTCGAGCTGAAGAATTTATACCAGTCAGTATTCGTCAAGCTCGAGTCGAAGCCAAGATACTGGCGCTGGATCACGTCATACATAATGGCAAAAATCAATACGCTGAACAGAACCACCGCAGAGGTGACGCCAACACGGCTCAGGAATTTGGCCAACCCGTCGCTGGCCGCCAGCATGTTTTGGAAAAACAAAAGCCGCCCGCGGGCCATACCGAATATCAAAATGGCCAGCAGCAGCGCAGTCAGGGCAAACATCAGGTAAATCGCATAGGGTGAAAACGCCTCATAATATGCGAGTAAGTCTGCTGCCTCTTGATCGCCGCGTCCTGCCATGCGGCGCAGCCCGTTGAATTCGCGTGTGCTCAGCGAGAAGGGTTGCGCGAACATGATCCCAAACCAGCCCAGCACGGTCGCGCCTGCAATGGTGCCGGGGTTGCCCTGCAAAATGACTGCCCCGATGAGCGCGCCAATCAGAACCGCCAGCGTGGGTAGAATTTCGGTAGAGCTGGCGGGCAGAACGCTTAGCCAGAACGCTGCGGCAAGTGCCAGCACCGCCAACGCGGTTCCGGTCAGTTCCCTGAGTGCCATCGGACCTCTCCGTCAATTTTGTGAAAAAGCCGCGCATCCCGTGACGGGTATGCGCGGCAATGGGCTGGCCTTTATGGCCAGCCCGAATCCGGCTTATTTCAGGAAGCCCAAGTCACCCCAGATCGCGTAATCTTCGCGGAACTGTGAGTAGCTTTCATAGACACGGGCGAAATCCGGGTCGGCAGCAGATTCCTCTGCAACAACCTCTTTCCAAGCGGCTTCCAGAGCGGTGAGCAAGTCGTCAGAGAGCGTGTTCAAGCTAACGCCATTATCGACCAGTTCCTGAAGGGCGCTGAACTGAAGGTATTCACCTTCCGCCAGACCATACGCAAGGTTCGCGTCGCACACGGTTTCGATCTTGAACTGCGTGCTTTCGTCCAGGCCTTCCCACAGATCAAGGTTGATGAGAAGGTCATAGAAGGTTGACTGCTGGTGCCAACCTGGGAAGTAATACTGGCTGGCGACCTGATAGAAGCCAGAGCTGAGGTCCACGGCAGGCATAGAGAACTCTGTCGCATCGATGGTGCCCAGTTCCAGCGCCGGGAAGATGTCACCACCGGCCAGAAGCTGAGTGGACACGCCCATCTTTTCCATGACCTTCGCGCCCAGGCCGAAGAAACGCATGGTCAAGCCTTGCAGGTCTTCGGGGCTGTTGATCGGCTCACGGAACCAGCCAGCCGCCTCTGGCGCGGTCACAGCGCAGGGAAGCGATTTAATATTGTGGCGCTCATAAAGCTCGGTGAGGAACTCCTGACCGCCGCCAAATTTCATCCATGCCAGGTATTCACCAGCCTGCGGGCCGAAGGGCACTGCGGCCAGAAGCTGAAGCGCGGGCACACGGCCAGCCCAGTAGCCAGGGTTCGACCAGCCAGCCTCGACAGCGCCGGTGCCGACAGCGTCAAAGGCTTCAAAGGCGGGAACGATCGCACCTGGCTCTTGAAAGGCCATTTCGATCTCGCCATCGGTGATTTTCGTTATCTGCTCTGCAACGCGTTTGCCCATCGTCCCCAGCTGGGTCAACGAACCCGGAAAGGTCGATTGCATGTTCCAGGTTTCCGCCTGCGCAGTTCCCGCGATCAGACCAGCGCAAAGCGCGGTCGTGGTCAAAAATCTTTTCATTTATAGTTCTCCTCCACCGTCAGTTATATTTTTGTGTCGCTATCCAGTCCCGGAAGGCACACAAGGTCAAGCAGAGAGTGCCTTGGCGGGTAATTTTCTTGCGCAAATGCCCGCAAGTCTATGCCTCACCATGTCTCCCCCATTTACTTGGTAAAATGAACTTACCAATTTAAGCAAGAAAAAAATCCCTGTGGTGGCATGTCGCGGCGATGTTAGCGCCCACGCCCGGAACATTCTGTATCTGGCGGAATGACTTGGATGAATTGACGTGACCCGCGCCGCGCGGCATGGTCAGACCATGAATTTTGGCCTTATCACCCGTTCGCCCATCCCCTATGACCCCGAATCGGGGCGCGAAGCCGTTGCGGCCTTGCCGGGGTTACCCGCGGACATGGCTGGCTTGATTGCGGGTGCCGCCGGGTGCAGTCCCTATCTGAAGGCGCTTATGCTGCGCGAACGCGACTGGCTTGAAGGTGCGCTGACCTGTGATCCTGCGGTGGCGTGCGCAGAAGAACTTGATCGTTTGTCAGACTGCGCATTGCCCGACCTGTCGACCCGCCTGCGCCGCGCCAAACGGCGCATAGCTCTGCTGGCGGCGCTGGCTGATCTAGGCGGTGTCTGGTCGCTGGAGCAAGTGACCGGCACGCTGACCGATCTGGCCGACCGCGCCACAGATACCGCGCTGACAGCCCTTGTGGCCGACGAAATTCGCCGCCGCAAACTGCCCGGAAAGTCCGATGCAGATGCGGCTACCGGCGCCGGCATGGTGGTGCTGGCAATGGGCAAGATGGGCGCGCGCGAGCTGAATTATTCCTCTGATATCGACCTGATCTGCCTGTTCGACGAAACCGGGTTTGCCCCCGACGACTATCATGACGCCCGCGCCTCTTTCATCCGCGTGACCCGCAAGATGTATGGCCTATTGTCGGACCTGACCGCCGATGGCTATGTCTTTCGCACCGATCTGCGTCTGCGCCCCGATCCGTCCGTCACGCCCGTCTGCCTGTCGATGGATGCCGCCGAGCGCTATTACGAAAGCCTTGGCCGCACATGGGAACGCGCCGCTTATATCAAGGCGCGCCCCTGCGCGGGTGATCTGGCGGCTGGCGCGCGGTTTCTGGACACGTTGCGCCCCTTCGTCTGGCGTCGTCATCTGGATTTTGCAGCGATTCAGGACGCGCATGACATGCGTCTGCGGATCAAGGCGCATAAGGGGCTTGGTGGCGCACTGTGTCTGGATGGGCACGACCTGAAACTGGGTCAGGGCGGCATCCGCGAGATCGAGTTCTTTACCCAGACCCGCCAACTTATTGCAGGCGGCCGTGACCCGGAGTTGCGCAGCCCGCGCACGGTCGAAGGGTTGGCCGCACTTGCCGCAAAGGGGTGGATTCCGCCTGAGGTGGCCGAAAAGCTGACCGCGCATTACTCAGAGCACCGCGAAATCGAACATCGCCTGCAAATGGTGCAGGATGCCCAGACCCAGACCATGCCCACCCGACCCGAGGAAATGGACCGGATCGCCCGCTTTTGCGGATTGGAAGACACCGGGGCGTTCCGCAATCGCTTGCTGACGCGGTTGCAAGATGTGTCCTCGTTGACCGAAGGTTTCTTCGCGCCAGACACCAGTGCCTGCGCTGAGCCAGAGATGTCCGATCATGCCGCCGACATCGTTGCCGGCTGGCTGGCCTATCCGGCGTTGCGCTCTGACCGCGCCAAAGAGATATTCAAGCGTATGCGCCCCAAGCTGTTGACGCAGCTTTACAAGGCCGCCGATCCCGAAGCGGCCTTGGCCCAGTTCGACCGCTTTCTGGGCGGGCTTCCGGCGGGGGTGCAGGTATTTTCCCTGTTCGATGCTAACCCTCAGCTTATCGACCTGATCGTCGATATCTGCACCACGTCGCCCCGGCTGGCCGCCTACCTGTCCCGCAATGCCGCTGTGTTCGACGCCGTCATCGGCGGCGATTTCTTCGCGCCATGGCCCGGCACCGCGGCGCTGCGCGCCGACCTTGCCGCACGGCTGGATGAGAGCGACGATTACGAACGTCAGTTGGACGCTGCCCGCATCTGGGCGCGCGAATGGCATTTCCGCGTGGGTGTGCATCATCTGCGCGGGTTGATTGACGCGTTTCAGGCTGGTGCGGAATACGCCTCGCTGGCAGAGGCCGTGCTGAGCGCGCTCTGGCCAGTGGTGCAGGCCGAATTCGCCCGCAAGCATGGGGTGGTTGCCGGGCGCGGCGCGGTTGTTCTGGGTATGGGGTCTCTTGGGGCGGGGCGGCTGAATGCGGCCTCTGACCTGGACCTGATCGTGATTTATGACGCCGACACCGATGCGCAGTCCGATGGCCGCCGACCGCTTGATGCGCGCAGCTATTATGCCCGCCTGACCAAGGCGTTTCTGACCGCCATCAGTGCGCCCACCGCCGAAGGGCGACTTTACGAGGTCGACATGCGGCTGCGGCCGTCGGGGCGCCAAGGCCCGGTTGCGACCAGCTTGCCAGCATTCGAGGCTTACCAGCAGACAGAGGCCTGGACATGGGAACATCTGGCCCTCACCCGCGCGCGTCATGTTGCGGGCAGTCCAGAGGTCGCGGCAGCGGTGGAACAGGTGCGCCGCGCAATTCTGACCGCGAAATCGACCGGCACGACCATCCAAAAGGACGTAAGCGACATGCGCGCGCGGCTGGCACAGGCCAAGCCCGCCCATGGGCTATGGGATGCCAAATCCGGGCCGGGCAGACTGATGGATCTCGAACTTGCAGCGCAATTCTGCGCGCTCGCCGCAGGTCATCACACCCGTCGGGTAGAGGCTCAATTTCAGGCTGGCCAACGCGCCGGGATCATCGACAAGGCCACAGAAGCGTGTTTCCTGGATGCCTACCGCCTATGCTGGAACATGCAGGCGACCGGACGTCTGTTGGCCGACAGTATTCCGGATCTTGCGGCGATTGGCGAAACCGGTCAGAATCTGATTTTACGCGCGGCCGGGGCCGACAGCGTCAATGAGCTGACTGAAATGCTCCACATCCGCGCTGCTGCTGCCGCCACGCAATTTGACCACCTTCTCTCGCAACCGGAACCACAACCATGACCGACCCCAAGGGCCTGATCCGCGAAAGCTACCGCATCGACGGGATCACCGATGCCGAGTGCCGCTCCATCCTGATCGACTGGGCGCTTAGCTTGCCCGACGGGCAGGATCAGAAAACGGCGCTCTCCGAACAGCTTGCGCTGAACGCGGCACAAAACCCCGACCACCCAATGACCGCGCTCTTGCGCGAGGGGCTGGAAGCCGCGCCCCAACGGTCTGGCCGCCGCAAACGCGCCTGAATTCATCCTTGCTAAAATATCCTGGGGTGAAACCAGCCCCGGCACGGGGCTGGTGAGGGGCAAAGCCCCTTAAGCCTGTGCCGCCAGCGCGCGCGCCAAATCGCCATACCCCGTGAAGCGCCGCTCATAGGCCAGCCCCAGACGGTCCGCGCAGTCGCGGGCCTTGGCGTCCAGTCCCGCGTCCTCGGTCTGCGCTTGATAGATCAGCTTGGTGTAATTTCCAAACATCATCCCGATCAGCTCTGGATGGCGGTCAAACCCCATGGGGTGCCAGACAAAGGCATCAAATTGGCGCACCAGAAAATCGGTCAGGTAGAAGGCCGTAATTTCATCTTCCGCCTTGGCGGCAAAAGCATCGACCCCTTCAAAAAACGCATAGCAATGCGGCCCTGCGACCATCTCGACACCCAGCGCGTTACACCGTGCCTGCAATAGCCCGCCCGTGCCGCAATCGGCGTAAACCACAAAAATCCTGTCGTAATGCGCCTGGTTTTCCCGCACGGAGTTTTCCACGGCATCGGGGATGCGGTCGGGCCACAGGTGCAGATTGGCGGGCAGGCAGTGCAGGTCCATATGGTCCCATCCATTGGCCGCCTTCAGTGCCAGAATTTCGCGTGCCAAAGCGCCGCAGGCCAACAGCAGGATGCGCCCGTGCCCTTCGGCGCGCAGCCCGTCTTTGGTCAGAACGCTGTCATCCAGCCGCATTGCCCTTCTCCACCGCCTTTGCCGCGTTCCAAAGTGCATCCATCTCGATCAGATCGCTATCCTCTGGCCGACGATTTTGGGCCGCAAGCGCCGCCTCTATGGCGCGAAATCGGCGGGTGAACTTGGCGTTCGCGGCGCGCAGGGCTTCTTCGGGGTCAACGTTCAGATGCCGGGCAAGGTTCGCCATGACGAATAGCAGATCACCCATTTCCTCGGTGACGTGTGCTTGCGTCAGCGTGTCGCGCGCCTCGACCAGCTCGGCGCTTTCCTCTGCGATCTTGTCCAACACCTGCGCGGTATCGGGCCAGTCGAAACCCACGCGGCCCGCGCGTTTTTGCAGCTTCACTGCGCGCATCAACGCCGGCAAGCCCAAGGCGACATCGTCCAGCACGCCGCCTTGTGCGCGGGCTGCGCGCTCGGCGGCTTTTACCTTTTCCCAGTCCTGAACTTGTTGCTCGGCCGATTTCTCGCGGCTCTCATCCCCGAACACATGGGGGTGGCGGGCCACCATCTTGTCGCTGACCGTGCGCGCGACATCTGCAAAGGTGAAATGCCCGGCCTCATCGGCCATCTGTGCGTGATAGACCACCTGCAACAGCAGGTCGCCCAACTCACCTTTAAGCGCGGGCCAGTCCTCTTTCTCAATCGCGTCGGCAACCTCGTAGGCTTCTTCGATTGTGTAGGGCGCGATGCTCGCGAAATCTTGTTCTATGTCCCATGGGCAGCCGCTGTCCGGGTCGCGCAATGCGGCCATGATTGCGCGCAAGCGGGCAACACTTCCATCCCGCGCAAAGATAAGCGGGTCATGCGGCATGGCTTGGGTCTTTCAATGCGCCGCGCGTGGCAATGGCGGCGACCACGGCCAGACCGACAAGGGCAAGGGTCATTACCGTGGTATTCGCGCCCGCATTATCCACCGCAATCCCGATCAGCGCCCAGCCCACCGCGGCGCCGTATTCGGGCGCCTGCGGTTTGCGCCACAGCACGGCCACCGCCACGCCAAGCGCCAGCAGGATGCACAGCACCGCTGCGCCCGTGCCGCTCAGCCAGCCATAGCCGCCCAGCACCACGCCCAACGAGACATGCGCCGCCGCTGTCAGCCAACCGGCATAAAGCGCGACCGGCGCTTGCAGCCACCAACGGTCTGTCGCCGGGGCGCGCAGCAGCGCCAAAATGGCAAAGCCCATCATCCAGAAAATCAGCACGGTTGCGGTGATGGGCGCAAATCCCGCCACCCACAGCCATGCTGCCCCCGGCCCAAGGCTTAGGGCCAGCGGAACTGCCGTGCTTTGCCATCCGGCATCGCCCTTGCGGCGCAAGACAGCATAGGCGGCCATTACGCCCAGCCAGATGTAAATGACGCCCCATATCGCAAAGGCATAGCCCGCAGGTTGCACGGGTGGGTCAATCTGCTCCACTGGAAAGCTGCCGGGCGTGTAACCGGTGAAAGGTTCCGTCAGCGACGGTGACAGCAGAAACGCAAGGGTGGCGGCGGCAAGAAGGTAAATTTGTATCATGCGCTACAGATAACAGGCAGCGGGCGAAATCCAAGGGCCAAGAGCAGGGGCAAAGCCAGCACGGGCAAAGCAAAACGCCGCCCCTTGGGGCGGCGCTGCGGATCAACGATCCTCTATCTCTGTATATTCGCGGCGCGGCGCGCCTATGTAACGCTGGCGGGGACGGCCGATCCTTTGCTCCGGATCGGTAATCATTTCTTTCCACTGCGAAATCCAACCCACGGTGCGCGACAGCGCGAAAATGGGCGTGAACATCGACGTGGGGAAACCCATCGCTTCCAGAATGATGCCCGAGTAGAAATCGACATTCGGATACAGCTTCTTGTCGACAAAATACGGGTCTTCCAGCGCGATCTTTTCCAGTTCCTTGGCGACCTTCAGGGTTTCGTTATTATCGATCCCCAGCAGCCCCAGAACCTCGTCCGCCGATTGCTTCATGACCTTCGCGCGCGGGTCAAAGTTCTTGTACACGCGGTGGCCAAAGCCCATCAGGCGGAACGGATCGTCTTTGTCCTTGGCGCGCGCAATATATTCGGGAATACGGTCAACCGTGCCGATTTCCTGCAACATTTCAAGGCAGGCCTGATTCGCACCGCCATGCGCAGGGCCCCAGAGGCAAGCAATCCCGGCGGCAATCGAGGCGAACGGGTTCGCACCAGAGGACGACGCCAGACGCACCGTCGAGGTTGAAGCGTTCTGTTCGTGATCCGCATGCAGCATCATGATGCGGTCCATCGCGCGGCTCAGGATCGGGTCGACGACATAATCTTCTGCGGGAACCGAGAAGCACATGTGCAGGAAATTACCCGAGTAATCCAAGCTGTTTTTCGGATATACGAACGGCTGGCCGATGGAGTATTTGAACGCCCAAGCGGCAATCGTCGGCATCTTCGCGATCATGCGGATAGACGCAACCTCACGCTGCCACGGATCGCCAATATCGGTCGAATCGTGGTAGAATGCCGACATTGCGCCAACCACACCAACCATGATCGCCATCGGGTGTGCGTCACGCCGGAAACCGCGGAAGAAATACTGCATCTGTTCGTGCAGCATGGTGTGACGCGTGACGCGTGCCTCGAAATCTTCCAATTCTGCGGCGCTGGGCAATTCGCCATAAAGCAGCAGGTAGCAGCACTCCAGGAAGTGCGACTTGTCGGCCAGTTCTTCGATAGGGTAGCCGCGATACAGCAATTCGCCCTTGTCGCCGTCAATATAGGTGATGGTCGAAGAACATGAGGCGGTAGAGGTGAAACCGGGATCGTAGGTGAACACGTCACCCTGTGCATAGAGCTTGCGAATGTCGATCACATCCGGCCCCACAGAAGGTTTCATGATCGGCAGATCGATAACCTTGTCGCCGAATGTCAGCTTTGCCGTTTCTATGTCCGCCATTGCGCTTCCTTCATGTCTGCCTGCCGGCACATTGGCCGGGCAGATGGGCTACGGTCACGGCACAGATGCGCCGGATTATTCTGTCGCGTCCAGTATCCGCGCAAGTGTTTCTGCGCGGCCAAGGACAAGCATCATATCGAATACGCTGGGGCTTGCCATTCTGCCGGCAAGGGCGGCGCGCAAAGGTTGCGCCAGCTTGCCAAGACCAAGGCCATGCTCTTGTGCCAACGCGCCGACACTCTCCTCCAGTTCAGTTCGGGTCCACGTAGCAGTTTGCAAGCGCGGCGTCAATTCTCTCAGTATACCGCGGGATACATCATCCAGAGCCTTGGCCGCCTTCTCGTCGGGCTGAATGGGCCTGTCTGTTAGAATGAAATAAGCCTTTTCAAGTATTTGGTCGAAGCTCTTGGCCTTTTCCTTTACCGTTGGCATAGCTGCCAAAAGCCCGTGTGTTTTGTCATTATCAAAGCCGGGCAGTCCTTTTGCACTCCGATACTGTTCCAATTCATGCAGCAGTGCAGCATCGTTGGCAACGCTCATGTGCTGGCCGGTCAAATGATCCAGTTTCTTGAAATCCAGCCGTGCGGGTGATTTGCCGATTCCTTTCAGGTCGAACCACTCTTGTGCCTGCGAATCAGTGAAGAATTCGTCATCGCCATGGCTCCAGCCCAAGCGGGCCAGATAGTTGCGCATCGCGGCGGCCGGGTAGCCCATAAGCTGATATTCCTCGACCCCCAGCGCGCCGTGGCGCTTCGACAGTTTTTTACCATCCGGCCCATGGATCAGCGGGATATGCGCCCAGATCGGCACGTCCCACCCCATGGCCGTATAAACCAGCATTTGCCGGGCGGCGTTGTTCAGATGGTCATCACCGCGAATGACATGTGTTATGCCCATGTCGTGGTCATCGACCACCACCGCCAGCATATAGGTGGGCGTGCCGTCAGACCGTAGCAACACCATATCGTCCAACTGGTCGTTGCGAATGCGCACATCGCCTTGCACTTGGTCGCGGATCGTCGTCTCGCCCTCCAGCGGAGCTTTCACGCGCACCACATAGGGCGCATCGGGATGGCTGGCCGCATCCGCGTCACGCCAAGGCGAGCGGTAGAGCGTCGAGCGCCCTTCGGCGCGTGCGGCCTCGCGGAAGGTTTCGATTTCGTCCTGCGTGGCAAAGCACTTATAGGCTGTGCCATTGGCCAGCATCTGGTGAGCGACCTCTGCATGACGGTCGGCGCGGGCGGCTTGGCTGACGGGGTCGCCGTCCCAATCCAGCCCCAGCCACGTCAGGCCTTTCAGAATCGCCTCTGTCGCCTCTGGGGTAGAGCGTTCGCGGTCGGTATCCTCTATTCGCAGCAGAAACTTGCCGCCACGCCCCCGCGCATAAAGCCAGTTGAACAGCGCCGTCCGCGCGCCCCCGATATGCAGAAACCCGGTGGGCGAGGGCGCGAAACGGGTAACGACAGGCGTATCGGACATGGGTTTATTAACCTTTTGGAAACCATCGAAGGGGCATTCTTTGTCAGGGTTCTAGGCAAGCACAAGGGATAGGGCAAGGGTGGCTGTGACCGGCATGGAGCGCGGCTTGGTCCGTATCGGGGAAGGCCCGGTCGCGCTGGCACTGGCCGCGCAACGCGGGCGGTTGTTCCTGTTCGTGCCGGTCTGCCTTGGGATCGGGATTGGGCTATATTTTGGCCTGCCTGCGGAACCCGCGCCTGAAAATTGGGCTTGGCTTGGCGCGGCGATGGCCTGTCTGAGCGCTTTGGCGGTGGCATTGCCTGTTAATCTGCGGCCGCTGGCTACAGCGTGCCTGATAATCGGACTGGGCGTCGCGCTCGCGGGGTGGCGCACGCATATGGTGGCCGCCCCGGTGCTGGACTATCGCTATTACGGCCCGATCGAAGGACGCATTGTCAAGGTTGACCGTTCTGCCAGCGGCGCTTTGCGGCTGACATTGGACCGCCCCCGCCTTGAGCGCCTGTCGCCCAGCCGAACCCCGGCGCTTGTGCGGATTTCGTTGCATGGGGAGCAAGGGTTTATCACCCCACGGCCTGGTCTGAGGGTGATGACAACGGGGCATCTGTCGCCGCCGCCGGGGCCGTCGGAACCCGGCGGGTTCGACTTTCGCCGCCACGCATGGTTCGAAAGTTTGGGGGCGGTTGGGTATACGCGTCTGCCGGTGCTAAAGCTGCGTGACGAAGGCGGCGCGCCTTTGGGGGCGTTACGCGCGCGCCTGTCGCATGCCATTCAGGACCAAATGCCGGGGGCAGCGGGCGGGTTTGCTGCCGCCATCCTGACCGGCGACCGCTCTGGTGTGGATGTCGCGCATCTGGAGGATTTGCGCAATTCCAACCTTGCGCATCTGCTGGCCATTTCCGGGCTGCATATGGGGTTGCTGACAGGGTTCGTTTTTGCGGCGCTGCGTTTCGTGATGGCGTTATGGCCCGGCTTTGCCTTGCGTGTGCCGACCCGGAAACTGGCCGCTTTGGGCGCTCTGGCGGCGGGCGCGCTCTATTTGGCGCTGTCGGGCGGGAACGTGGCCACGCAGCGCGCCTATATCATGGTCGCGGTCATGTTTGTGGCGGTGCTGCTGGATCGGCGTGCCATTTCATTGCGCAGCGTGGCGATGGCTGCCGTGATCGTTCTTCTTTTGCGGCCAGAGGCATTGGTGCAAGCGGGCTTCCAGATGAGCTTTGCGGCCACCGTAGCGCTTGTTGCGATTTTTCGCGCGCTGAATGATGACGGCACATGGCGGGGCCGCGTGCCGCGCTGGGCCATGCCGGTGGTGTCGATTGTGCTCTGCTCGGTCGTCGCAGGCGTTGCCACCGCGCCAATCGCGGCGGCCAGTTTCAACCGGCTGGTGGAATACGGGCTGCTGGCCAATCTGGTCGCCGTGCCGCTGATGGGGCTGGTCATCATGCCTGCTGGCGTGGTCGCGGCGGTGCTTGCACCCTTCGGGCTGGAGGGGCTGGCGCTGGCCGTCATGGCCCCGGCAATTGACTGGATATTGCTGGTTGCCGGCTTTGTCGCGGGGCTGGATGGCGCGGTCACAGGCGTTGTGCAACCGCCCGGTTGGGTGATCCCGACCATGGCGCTGGGGGCACTGTGGTTGATTATCTGGGCTGCGCCCGCGCGCTGGTTGGGCGTGCCGGTTGTGGCTGTTGCCGTGCTGGGTTGGGCGCTGGCCGAACGGCCTGTGTTGTTTATCGCGGATGATGGCGCAGTCGTGGGGCTGATGGGGCCAGAGGGCCGCATCCTGAGCCGCGCGCGGTCCGGTGCTTTTGCCGCCGAAAGCTGGTTGCAGGGCGATGGCGATCTGGCCAGCCAAGAACAAGCGCAAATGCGTGGCACGCATGGCCCAAGCGACGCGATGGTGCTGCTGAAAGGGCGCGGGCTGGATATCGTCCATTTGTCAGGTAAACGCGCGCTGCTGGCCGCAGATACGCTATGCCTGCCGGGGCGCATACTGGTCACAAAAACCGAGCCAGAGACCGCAATCGCGGGGCCATGCCGCGTCCTGACCCCACGTATTCTGGGTGCTTCAGGCGCAGTCGCCTTTGTGGCAGGGCCAAACGGCCCCATCCAGCGAAGCGTCCGAGACGCCGATGGCGCGCGGCCATGGACCGCGCGCTAATTGACTCAGGCGTTGGCTTCGCGGATCTTCTCGGCGGCATCCTTGTCGAAGCCGACATTTTTTGCCGTGAAAAGCTGGTCCAACTCGCCCGAAAGTGTCATCTCGGTCACGATATCACAACCGCCGACGAACTCACCCTTGACGTAAAGCTGCGGGATGGTCGGCCAGTCGGAATATTCCTTGATGCCCTGGCGCACATCTTCATCTGCCAGCACGTTCACATCGGCATATTCGACACCCATGAAATTCAGCACCCCGGCCACACGGCTGGAGAAGCCGCATTGCGGCATGGTCTTGGTGCCTTTCATGAACAGCACCACGTCATTGTCGGTGACGGTTTTCTTGATCGTCTCTTGGGCGCTCATGGCAATCCTCTTTCGGTTCAGTCGGGCGGTTCAGTCGGGCTATTCAGTCTGGGGCTTTGGTTGTCAGGGCCAGCGCGTGCAATTCGCCATGGCTGCCATCCATCTTGCCTTTCAGCGCGGCATAGACGGCGCGTTGTTGCTGCACGCGGTTCAACCCGCGAAAACTCTCGTCGATCACTTCCGCCGCGTAATGGTTTCCGTCACCGGCAAGGTCGGTGATGGTAACAGCCCCCTTGGGGAAGCTCTCTTTCAGAAGTGTCTCTAGCTCTTCGGCGGAAATGGCCATGTTCTGGTTCCTGTCTGTTCTTGAGTTTAGGTAATCCCCGTGTTTTGCTGAATCAAGCCGCAGCGACAGCTTTCGCGAAGCTGGAACGATAAAGCGCGGACAACTCTGCCAAGGCTGCGCTGTCGCCCCCAAGCTGAACTGAATCGCCTCCGAACCGGCCCACCATTGCAATCGTGACACCGGCTTGCCCGGCGGCGACCATCAGCGCTTCTGCCTGATCGAAGCTGGCGGCGATCAAATAGCGCGCTTGGTCCTCGCCAAAGAGCTGGCCGATATCACCGCTGTCGAGGGTCACGCCAAGGCCGGCGGCCTCCGCCATCTCGAACGCGGCCAGTGCCAGCCCACCATCCGACAGGTCCGTCGCGGCGTTGAACCATGTGCGGTTGGCGCGGATGAACTCGCCGTTGCGGCGCTCTGCGTCCAGATCGACATATGGGGCGTCGCCCAGCTCCAGCCCTGCGGCCTCTGCCAGAAGCGCAGATTGGCCAAGATGGCCCGTCGTCTCGCCAATGACGATTGCCAGATCGCCCGCAACAGGCAGGCCGGCGATCATATCGGCCATGTCAGCTATCAGCCCGACTGCGCCAATGGTCGGCGTGGGCAGAATAGGCTGGCCATCTGTTTCATTATACAGGCTGACATTGCCCGACACGATGGGCATGTCGAGCACGGTGCAGGCCGCACCAATGCCCTGAATGGCCCCAACGAACTGGCCCATGATTTCCGGCTTTTCGGGGTTGCCGAAATTCAGGTTGTCGGTGCTGGCCAAGGGGGTTGCGCCCACGGCTGTCAGGTTGCGGTAGGCTTCGGCCACGGCTTGTTTGCCGCCTTCGAACGGGTTGGCGCGCACATAGCGCGGCGTCACGTCGCTGGTGAAGGCCAGCGCCTTGTTGGTGCCATGCACGCGCACCACACCCGCGCCAAGGCCGGGGGTGCGCACCGTGTCGCCCATCACCTGGCTGTCATATTGCTCCCAGACCCACCCTTTATGGGCATAGCTGGGCGATGCGATCAGCGCGCGCAAGCCCTCCAGGGGCGCAATCGCGGGCAGTTCGGGCAGGTCATCGGCCACGGGCGTTTCGACCCATGGGCGGTCATATTCGGGCGCGCTGGAGGACAGTTTCGACAGCGGCAAATCCGCCACCACGTCATTGCCATGCAGAATCAGGAAGCGGTCCTCGGCGATGGTTTCACCCACGATCGCGAAATCCAGATCCCATTTCTCGAAAATCGCGCGGGCCTCGGCTTCCATTTCCGGCTTCAGAACCATGAGCATGCGCTCCTGAGATTCCGACAGCATCATCTCATAGGCGGTCATGGCCGCTTCGCGCTGTGGCACGTCGTTGAGTTGCAGCTTCACGCCCAAGCCGCCCTTGTCGCCCATTTCCACCGCAGAGCAAGTCAAGCCCGCGGCCCCCATGTCCTGAATGGAAATCACCGCGCCAGAGGCCATCAGTTCCAGACATGCTTCCAGCAGCCGCTTTTCGGTGAACGGGTCGCCCACCTGCACGGTGGGGCGCTTTTCGTCTATCGTGTCGTCGAATTCGGCGCTGGCCATGGTGGCACCACCAACACCGTCGCGGCCCGTCTTGGCCCCCAGATAGACCACGGGCATTCCGACACCGCTGGCCGCCGAATAGAAAATCTTGTCGCTGTCGGCCAGTCCGGCGGCAAACGCATTCACAAGGCAGTTGCCGTTATAGGCGCGGTGAAAGCGCACCTCTCCACCTACGGTGGGCACGCCGAAACAGTTTCCGTAGCCGCCCACACCCTGAACTACGCCCGACACCAGATGCGGGGTTTTCGGGTGGCCGGGTTCGCCAAAGCTAAGCGCGTTCATCGCCGCAATCGGCCGCGCGCCCATGGTGAACACGTCGCGCAGAATACCGCCCATGCCGGTCGCCGCCCCCTGATAGGGTTCGATATAGGAGGGGTGGTTGTGGCTCTCCATCTTGAAGATCACGGCCTGCCCGTCGCCAATATCGACAACGCCTGCATTTTCGCCGGGGCCGCAAATGACCTGCGGGCCGGATGTGGGCAGCGTGCGCAGCCATTTCTTCGACGATTTATAGGAACAATGCTCGTTCCACATGGCCGAGAAGATACCAAGCTCGGTAAAGCTCGGCTCGCGCCCGATGATGTCGAGGATGCTGTCGTATTCCTCTGACGACAGGCCATGCGCTGCGATCAGGTCAGGTGTCAGGGCTGGGTCGGTCATCGGGCGCATCCTTTCAGGCAAGCTTGCTGCCTCTTAGGGTATCATCCGCGCAAGAAAAAGGGGGCAAACGCCGGTCTTGGGCCATCAGCGACGCGCCAGCGCCCATTGACCACCCGGTCCGGCCGCCACGATCTGCCATGGCTCATGGCGGGTATACTCCTGCACTGCACGGAACACACCGTGGTGTTGATGGGCTGGGTTGATCTGCCAGTCATCCCCAAGAATGACCCCGTCCGGTGCCATCAGCGGCGAGAGCGCGGAAAGTTCCTTTAGCGTCGCTGCGTAATCATGCGATGCGTCAAGATACGCGAAATCCAGCTTTTCTGCCAGGCTGCCCCGACAGGCGGGGAAGTGGTCTTCTACCAGAACCGTCTCGACATTTTCAAAAGTCGCAACCCGCGCCTGTGCCTCGTCGCGCGCCTGTGCAGTGGGCAAGGTATCATTGGCGGTATAGGCTTTTCCCCAGCCGAATTTTTCGCCAAGCTTGGTCCAAGGGTCAATCAAATAGAGTTTGCGAGGCGCAAGCGTCTGGCAAATGATTTCGCTGAAATGCCCCCGAAACACTCCGATTTCCGCACCGACACTGCCGTTTCGCGCATAGCGCAATATCCAGCGGCGCTGTGCGAGGCGATCCAGTTCTCGCGGCGGCATGGGAAAGGCGGCATCGGCGTGTTTCAGGAAATCTGCATTGGAATCGTCATGAGGCATTCGCACCTCCATAAACGAAATTCCTTTGTGCGAAATGCTATCGTGCGGGGCGGACAGGGTAAAGCCGAGCTTGGGAGTCGTAATCGGTTTGCCGCTCCGCACGCGAGTATCCGGAACATGCCAACCAGGCCAGCAAATTGCGCAAAAAAAAGGCCGAGCAAAAAAGCTCGGCCGAAGTCCAACAGGGAGGTTAAGACATGAATGGCTTACACTCACGCCTTATCTGCCTATTAAATGACCAAAGACATGTTACGCAAGTTAAATGCCTCTGCAGCGAGAACAACTCGGCTATGCGTTGCATACATGCCTCAGAGAAGTTTACTCGCTAGGGTTGAATTTGACGCGCCCGCCGATAGGCTTGAATTTCCTGCACCACGAAATCCCGAAACGCCGCGATCCGGCGTGAATGGCGCAGTTCTTCGGGAAAGGCCAAGAAAACCGGGATGTCACCGCTCGAGACTTCGGGCAGCACATGCACGAGTTCGGGGAAATCCTCTGCCACGTAATCCGGCAGCACGCCAATGCCCAGATGGTTCAGCACCGCCTGCAAAACCCCGAAATAGTTGTTCACGGTGAAGGTGGATCGCAAGGTGCGCGCGTTTAATTCGCGAATAAGTTGCGCGCCAACGCTGACCTGCGCAGAGGTTACGTTCTGCGAGATCAGACGGTAATCCGACAAGTCCTCTACAATCGCAGGTGTGCCATTGGCGCGCAAATATTCAGACGTTGCGAACAGCCGCATATTCACATTCATCAGCCGTTTGCGGATCAGGTCGGCTTGGCTGGGTTCCTTCATCCGAATCGCAACATCAGCCTCACGCATGGGCAGGTCCAGCACGCGCTCTTCCAGCATAAGGTCGATTTTCAGTTCCGGGTATTGGGCGTAAAGCGCGGGCAGGCGCGGGGCCAGGAAAAGCGTGCCGAACCCCGTTGTCGTGGTCACGCGCAATTCTCCGAAAACCTCGTCCTCGCTGTCGCGGATGCGCGCCGAGGCAGTCTCCAACTCACGCGACATGGCCTTGGTGGCGTTGAACAGCAATTCGCCCTGCTCGGTCAGGATAAGGCCACGCGCATGGCGGTGGAACAGGCTTGCGTCCAGAGTTTCTTCCAACGCGCGGATCTGTCGGCTGACTGCCGATTGCGATAATTGCAGCACGTCGCCCGCATGCGTCAGGCTGCCTGCATCGGCAACCGCGTGAAATATGCGCAATTTGTCCCAGTCCATCACTTCTTTTACTTCATTGTTTCCGCAACCATCCCCTGCGTCATAGGCCGAAACGCGCGCTGTGCAAAGCATGTCCTGGGCAATACAGGACATTCCTTAATTTCTTATGACAGATGTCCGTTTGCTATGCAGGCATGCCCGATCAAAGAACAGGATGGATTTTCGCGCACGCGCGGCCTAATCATGCAACGATTGCCCAAGGCAGATTTGCCGCGTTCGGGCGTAGCGACCGGGGATAAGGCACATGGCAGTCGGCGTGTTCGATTCGGGTTTGGGCGGTTTGACAGTGCTGGGCGCTTTGGCGGACAAGCTGCCGGATGTGCCCTTCGTCTATTTCGGCGACAACGCGCACACCCCTTACGGCACGCGCAACGCCGATGAAATCTTCGATCTGACCTGCGCCGGAGTCGAACGGCTTTGGGCCGAGGGCTGTGATTTGGTGATCCTTGCCTGCAACACGGCCTCTGCCGCCGCGCTGAAGCGGATGCAGGAAACTTGGGTGCCAGAGGGCAAGCGCGTGCTGGGCGTGTTTGTGCCGCTGATAGAGGCGATGACCGAACGCCAATGGGGCGACAATTCGCCGCCGCGTGAAGTTGCGGTCAAGCATGTGGCGCTGTTTGCCACACCCGCGACCGTCTCCAGCCGGGCGTTTCAGCGCGAACTGGCTTTCCGCGCCATCGGGGTCGATGTCGAGGCGCAGCCCTGCGGCGGCGTGGTCGATGCGATCGAACTGGGCGACATGATCCTTGCCGAAGCCCTCGTGCATAGCCATGTCGAATCACTCAAGCGGCGAATGCCGCACCCGCAAGCCGCCGTTCTGGGCTGCACGCATTACCCGCTGCTGGAAGACGCGTTTCGCGCCGCCCTTGGTCCCGATGTGGCGGTCTATTCGCAACCGAACCTTGTCGCCGACAGCTTGTCTGACTACCTTGAACGCCGTCCAGACATGATCGGGTCAGGCCAACGGTCGCTGTTTCTGACCACGGGCGACCCGGCCAATGTCTCTCGCAAGGCCACGCAATTTTTGCGCCGCCAGATCAGCTTTCAACCGGCTTGATCTTCATCTAGCCAAAAATACTCACGGCACGCGGTTTGCCATTCCGTGCTGTCGCAAGGGGAACGTCACTATGACCAAACGCATCGCCATCCTCGGGGCTTCTGGCTATACCGGCGCAGAACTTGTGCGCCTGATCGCCACACATCCGGAGTTTCAGATCGTGGCGCTCACCGGCGAACGCAAGGCCGGTCAGCCCATGGGCTCGGTCTTTCCCTTCCTGCGGCATCTGGACCTGCCAGACCTGTGCCGCATAGAAGAGGTGAATTTCGCCCAAGTGGATCTGGCCTTTTGCGCGTTGCCGCACGCGACCAGTCAGGCGGTCATCAAGGATTTGCCGCGCGAGTTGAAAATCGTGGACCTGTCCGCCGATTTCCGGCTGCGCGATCCGGCAGCTTACGCGCAATGGTATGGCCAAGCCCATGCCGCGCCAGAGTTGCAGGCAGAGGCCGTCTATGGCCTGACCGAGTTTTACCGCGATGATATCCGCGCCGCGCGTCTGGTAGCAGGGACCGGCTGCAATGCGGCGACCGGCCAATATATCCTGCGTCCGTTGATCGAAGCCGGGTGCATCGACCTTGACCGCATCATCCTTGACCTGAAATGCGGGGTCTCCGGGGCAGGGCGGTCGCTGAAAGAAAACCTTCTCCATGCCGAACTGTCCGAGGGCACGCAGGCCTATGCGGTTGGCGGCACGCATCGGCACTTGGGCGAGTTCGACCAGGAATTCTCGGCCATTGCGGGGCGTGACGTGCGTATCCAGTTCACGCCGCATCTGCTGCCAATGAACCGCGGTATTCTGGCCACCGCGTGGCTTGATGGCGACGCGCAACGCATTCATGCGGTCTTGAAGGACCGATATTGCGCTGAATCATTTCTTCATGTGCTACCTTTTGGCACAACACCGTCGACTCATGATGTGCGTGGATCGAATTTCGTGCATATTGGGGTTGTGGGCGACCGTATACCGGGGCGCGCGCTGGTCGTGGGCGTGTTGGACAACCTTTGCAAAGGGTCCAGCGGCCAGGCGGTCCAGAACGCGAACCTTATGCTTGGTTTGCCTGAAACGACCGGTCTGATGGGCGCACCCGTCTTTCCATAAGGTGAGGATGACATGAAGAGCTTGAAGAAAACCCGCCGTATCCAAGTCATTGCCGTTGCGGCGGTGGCGCTGACATTATCGACAGCGTTGATCGGCTATTCCATGCGTGACGGGATCAATTTCTTCCGCTCGCCCAGCCAGGTGGTCGAATCACCCCCCGCGGCGACAGAGGTGTTCCGCATCGGTGGTCTGGTAGAGCTAGGCTCCATCGTACGTGGTCAGTCCGACACGGTGCGCTTTCGGGTGACAGATGGCCCGGCCTCGGTAGAAGTCACCTATCGCGGTATTCTGCCTGACCTGTTCACGGAAAACGAGGGGATGGTTGGCACCGGTCGGCTAGTCGATGGCGTGTTTGAGGCAAGTGAAATCCTTGCCAAGCATGATGAGACCTACATGCCGCGAGAGGTGATGGAAGCACTGAAAGAGCAGGGTGAATGGCACGGGCCGGACCCACAGGAAGAGCCGCAGACCTGATGTCCCATCACTGGGTAAGCTGCCCATATCTTGTAGGCGGTGCACATTTTGCCACTGTATGCTGTCTGACCGCTTGACTCTGTGCCAGACTCATTGCCAGTCTGGCGGGGTTCAACCGGCGGACCCATATGCAGTTCACACGCCTGCGCCTTAATGGCTTCAAAAGCTTTGTTGACCCGACGGATCTGATAATCCATCGGGGGTTGACAGGCGTTGTTGGCCCGAATGGCTGCGGCAAGTCGAACCTGCTGGAAGCCCTGCGTTGGGTCATGGGCGAGCACCGCGCCAGCGCCATGCGCGGATCGGGCATGGAAGACGTGATCTTTGCGGGCACCGACAGCCGCAGCGCGCGCCATTTCGCCGAAGTCACCTTGCAGGTGGACAATTCCGACCGTCTTGCGCCAGCCGCGTTCAATGACAGTGACACGCTTGAAATCGTGCGGCGCATAACCCGCGACGCTGGCAGCGCCTACCGGATCAACGGAAAAGATGTGCGCGCGCGCGATGTCCAGATGCTGTTCGCCGATGCATCGACCGGCGCGCATAGCCCGGCTTTGGTGCGGCAAGGCCAAATCTCAGAGCTGATATCGGCCAAGCCCAAGGCGCGCCGCCGCATTCTGGAGGAAGCGGCGGGAATTTCCGGCCTGTATGCCCGTCGCCATGATGCCGAATTGCGCCTGCGGGCGACAGAAACCAATCTGGAACGCTTGTCCGATGTGATAGAGCAGCTTGCGGCGCAGCTTGCCAGCCTTGCGCGACAGGCGCGGCAGGCGGAACGTTATCGCAAGATCGGGGCAGAGTTACGCCGGACCGAAGGGATGTTGCTTTTCGCCCGCTGGCGCGAGGCGGATGTGGCGCGCGCAGATGCCGAAAGCGCCCTGCGTGCGGCTTTGAGCGGCCTGGCCCAAGCCGAGAGCACAGCGCATCAGGCAGCTCGCGCGCGCGAGGATGCCGAAGCGAAACTCGATCCGCTGCGCGAAGAATCTGCCGTGGCGGGTGCGGTGTTGCAGCGTCTTGCGGTTCAGCGCCAAAGCCTTGATGCTGATATGGACCGCGCACAGGCGCAGTTGCGCAGCCTGCGTGCGCGGATCGCGCAACTGGATCAGGATATCGCCCGCGAAGATGCCCTGAATACCGATGCCGATGACACGATCGCCCATCTGGAAACCGAGCAGGCGGAGTTGATCTCTGCGGGCGAAGGCGCGGATGACCGCCAGCACGAGGCCGACCAGCGCACCGAAGCTCTGGCTGAAGAACTGGCAGAGCTTGAAGCCTTGCATAATGCAGCCACGCAAGAAGCGGCGCGCCTATCCGCCGAAGCTGAAAGCGCCGCCGCCGCCATTACCGAGGGCACGCGCAAGCTGGAAAAAGCGCAAGCGGGGGCAGAGCAGGCCGAGGCCGCACAGTCCGCCGCAATGGTTGATCTGGACCGCTTGACGCAGGTTATGGCGCAAGCCAAGACCGAGATGAAACATGCTGAGGAACTGACGGCCAACGCCGAAGACACGCTTGCCCAGACCGAAGCCGCCCGCGCCGATGCGCAGGCCGCAGAGGTTGCCGCACGCGCCGCACGCTCAGATGCAGAAGGCACATTGCGCAGCCTGCGGTCGGAACATGCCGCGCTTGCGAAACTGGTTGCGCGCGATTCCGGGCCTGCGGCGCAGCTTCTGGATAGCCTGACCGTGGCCCCCGGATATGAGCAGGCGCTGGGCGCGGCTCTTGCCGATGATCTGCGCGCGCCTCTGGCAGATGGCGGGTCCGGCTGGGTCAGTTTGCCTGACTATGCCGCGCCCGCTGCGTTACCGGCGCAGGCAGTCCCTTTGGCCCCGCATGTCACCGGAGGCACTGTGCTGGTGCGAAGATTGTCGCAGGTCGGGATTGTCTCGCCCGAAGACGGTGCCGCCTTGCAAGCAGGGCTTACCGCCGGTCAACGTCTGGTCAGCCTTGCGGGCGATTTATGGCGCTGGGACGGGCTGCACCTTGCCGCGCGCGATGCCACCAGCACCACTGCGCTGCGGCTGGAGCAACGCAATCGGCTGGCGGCCCTGCGCCACGATCTGGCACACGCCGAACAGCTTGAGCAGACGTGCATAACGGCGCATGAGTCACGTAAAGCCCGGCTCGACGCGCTGGCAGGCGCCGAAGCGCAAGCCCGAAGCGCGCGCAAATCCGCCGAAGCGCAACTGAGCGATGCGGCGCGCGCCATGTCACGCGCCCAAGCTGCCTGTGATGCAGCGCAATCCAACCGCGATGCGGCGCAAGCCCGGTCTGCCCGCGCGCACGCCGACCTGGCAGAGTTGAAAGCGCATAGGGATGCGTTGCTTTTGGCACAAGCCGACTTGCCCGACCTGACACAGGTCCGCACAAAGGCAGATGCGCTTGCAGCGCAAGTGACAGATCTTCGCAACGACTGGATGAGCGCGCGCACGCAGGCCGACGGATTGCGCCGCGACAGCACCGTCCGCGCGCGCCGTGCCCAAGAGGTTGCCAAATCGCTGGAAGGGTGGCGCGTGCGCCTCAGCACCGCGTCGGCGCGTGTGGCCGACCTGACCGAGCGCCGCGACGAGGCCGAAAGACGCTTGGCAGATGCGAAAGATGCGCCTTCGTTGTTGGCCGAGAAGCGCACGGCGTTGCAACACGAGATCACCCGCGCCGAGGCCCGCGCCGCCGCTGCCGAAGATGCCTTGAAGGCCGGTGAAGCTGCCGCCCGCGCAGCCGCTGATGCGGATCGCGCGGCCGAGCGCGCGCGCGCCGATGCGCGCGAAGCCCGCGCCCGCGCCGAGGCACAGCGCGAGGCTGCGCAGGGTGTGGCCGACAGCGCGACAGCGCGTATTTCCGAGGCGCTCGACTGCACGCCGCAAGCCCTGTTGGAAGAGCTTGCGCTGGACCCCGCCGAAGTAGCCGAGCCCGCGCGGCTTGATGCAGAGCTGACACGCTTGCGGCGCGCGCGCGATGCTTTGGGCGCGGTCAATCTGCGCGCCGAGGAGGATGCCCGCGCGGTGCAGACCGAACATGATACCCTTGTGCAGGAAAAGGCCGATCTGGAAGCGGCTATCGCCAAACTGCGCTCTGGAATTACGGCGCTCAACCGCGAAGGGCGCGAACGCTTGCTGGCGGCTTTTGACAAGGTGAATGCGAATTTTTCAAACCTGTTCAAACACTTGTTCTCTGGTGGCGAGGCGCGGCTGGTACTGGTGGAAAGCGACGACCCGCTGGATGCCGGGCTGGAGATTATGTGCCAGCCACCGGGCAAAAAGCTGTCCACGCTGTCGCTGCTGTCAGGTGGGGAGCAGACGCTGACGGCGCTGGCGTTGATCTTCGCGGTGTTCCTTGCAAACCCCGCGCCGATTTGCGTGTTGGACGAGGTGGACGCGCCGCTGGATGATGCCAATGTCGCCCGGTTCTGTGACCTGCTGGACGAGATGACGCGCCGCGCCGACACACGTTACTTGGTCATCACGCATAACGCGCTGTCCATGGCGCGTATGGAACGGCTGTTCGGCGTGACGATGGGCGAGCGAGGGGTGAGCCAATTGGTCAGTGTGGACTTGTCGCAGGCCGAGGGCATGGTGGCTTGACGCCCTGACAGGTTTTGAACATGTTAAACGCATCTTGTCGTAAGGTGCCCCATGCCGGACCGTCCAGCCGCCCCTCTGATGACACCTGTCTTGCTTGGCGGCTGCATCATTATCATGATCGGCTTTGCCATCCGCGCCAGTTTCGGGGTGTTCCAGATTCCGATTGCCGAAGAATTCGGCTGGCTGCGGGCCGAATTTTCTCTGGCGATTGCCATTCAGAACCTTGCTTGGGGCATTGGTCAGCCCTTGTTTGGCGCGTTTGCAGAACGCTTCGGCGACCGTCGCGCGATCCTGCTGGGTGCGTTGGTTTATGCCGCCGGGCTTGTGCTGTCATCTTTCGCGGTCACGCCAGAGGCGCATCAGTGGTTGGAAGTCTTGGTCGGCTTCGGCGTGGCGGGAACCGGGTTCGGGGTTATCCTTGCCGTGGTCGGGCGCGCGGCGTCGGATGAGAATCGGTCACTGGCCTTGGGCATTGCCACGGCTGCGGGCAGTGCCGGGCAAGTGTTCGGGGCGCCAGTGGCAGAGATATTGCTGGGGTTTTATAGCTGGCAGACCGTGTTTATCATTTTTGCCGCAGCGATCCTGCTGGCCATGGCGGCCCTGCCGATGATGCGCGCGCCCGCACCGGCAACCCGTGCGGAATTGGAACAAAGCATGGGCGCTGCGCTGAAACAGGCCGCGCGTGACCCCAGCTTTACGTTAATCTTTCTGGGATTCTTTTCCTGTGGCTACCAACTTGCCTTCGTCACCGCGCATTTTCCGGCGATGGTGACAGAGATGTGCGGCCCGATCGACCCGAATGGACTGCTGGCGGGGTTTGGGATTACCACCACGTCTGCGCTGGGCGCGATTGCGATTTCGTTGATCGGGCTGGCCAATATTGCAGGGACGATCTTTGCGGCATGGCTGGGCAAACGCTATTCCAAGAAATACCTGCTGGCGAGTATCTACATGGCGCGAACGGTGGTCGCTGCGGCGTTCATCCTGTCGCCGATCACGCCCGGGTCTGTGTTGCTGTTTTCCCTTGTCATGGGCGCTTTGTGGTTGGCCACGGTGCCACTAACATCAGGGTTGATCGCGCATATCTACGGGTTGCGTTATATGGGCACGCTTTACGGCATCGTGTTCTTCAGCCATCAACTGGGCAGTTTTCTGGGCGTCTGGCTGGGCGGTCGGCTGTATGATTTGTATGGCGATTACACGTTGGTGTGGTGGATCGGTGTCGGCGTTGGGCTGTTTTCGGCCATTGTGCATTTGCCCGTGCGCGAACGGAGCCTGAATCTGCGCCCGGTGTAGGGGGCTTTGCCCCCATCGCCCTACGGGCGATTCCCCCAGGATATTTTTGCAAGGATGACTTAGCGATACAGCGCGGCGTGCCATCCGGCCCAATGCCCGGTGGCAAGGCAGGCGGTTAACAGGTAGCCGCCGGTGGGTGCTTCCCAATCCAACATTTCGCCTGCCGCGAAGACGCTGGGCCATTCGTGCAGCATCAGGCCGGGGTCAAGTTCGGCGCGCGCGATACCGCCTGCGGTCGAGATTGCCTCTGCGATGGGATGGGGCTGGCCCAGGGGCAGCGGCAGCGCTTTGAGGCTTGCACCATCTGGATGGCGTTCAAGTTCATTGACAAGTGCAAGGCGCGCGCCGGTCAGGCCAAGCGCCTTGCGCAGACGGTTGGCGCGGCTCTCCTTCGCAGGGCGGCGCGCGAGGCGTGCATTGAGCGTGGCGGCGTCGAGGTCTGGAAACATGTCGAGCGTCAGCTTGGCGCCCTCGCGCAGCGGGCGCGAGAGGGCGTAAATGCCGCCGCCTTCAACTCCGCGTTCGCTGAGCACGAATTCTGCGCGCATGCTGTGCGGCCCCGCCGACAGGCGTGCGCCCTTGATGGGTTGGCCGAAATGGGCGCGCATATGGGCGGACCAGGCCACGGCAAAGCCCATATTGGTGGGCTGAAACGGCGTGCAGGCAATGCCCCGCGACATGAGCGTTGCGCGCCAGCCGCCATCTGACCCCAGCCGTGGCCAGCTTGCGCCGCCCATGGCCAGAACCGTGACCTGTGGGGTCAGTTGCCGCAGGCCGTCCGGCGTGGCGAAGTCGAACGCCCCGCCCGTCCAGCGCCAGCCACGCCGGAGGGACACGCCCATGTCCTGAAGCCTTGCCAGCCACGCGCGCAGCAAGGGAGAGGCTTTCATGCTGCGTGGAAAGATGCGCGCCGAAGAGCCGGTGAAGAGCGACTGGCCCAGGCCCTCTGCCCAACTGTGTATCTGGGCGGGACCGAAGTCGCGCAACATGGGTGCCAGCCAGTCGGAGGCTTCTACATAGGTGGCGATCTGGTCGGGTAGGGGGGCCGCGTTCAGCAGGTTCAAGCCCGATTTTCCGGCCATCAGAAATTTGCGCGCAGGCGAGGGTTTTGCGTCGCAGATGATAACCTGCCGGCCTGCGCTTGCCATGGTTTCTGCCGCCATCAGGCCGGCGGGACCAGCGCCGATGACCAGCGCGTCGCAGTCTTCTGGATGCGCCATGAGCCTGCCTTTCGGTAACGGTTCTTTCATGTTTGCGCAGGAGTATAGACTTGTGCGCAACTTCGCATAGTTTGGAACAGGGAGAGTGCCAAGGCTGCATCTATGACCATTGTTGGTTCTTACAATATTCACAAAGCGGTCGGAACCGATTTGCGCCGCGACCCATCGCGCGTGGTGCAGGTGATTGCCGAGATGGGTGCCGATATCGTTGGACTGCAAGAGGTGGATCGGCGTTTTGGCGACCGGCGGGGCGTATTGGACCCGATGCGCTTGGCCGAAGAAACGGGGCTGACCCCTGTCGTACTGACCGACCGTTTGGGCAAGGCCGCGCATGGATGGCACGGCAATCTGCTGTTGGTGCGCGGGGCGCTGGTAGAGCGGGCAGAGGCCATCACCCTGCCCGGTCTGGAGCCGCGCGGCGCGATCATGGCCGATATCCGGCTGCACGGCCAGCCGTTGCGTGTCATCACGGCACATCTGGGCCTTTTGCGCCAATCGCGGCTGTTGCAGTCGCGGCTTTTGGCCCGGCATGTCGCCGCACCCGATGGGCGCCCCACGCTGGTCATGGGCGATTTCAACGAATGGCGTTTGGGGGCCGATTGCGGGCTGATGCCACTGCGCCGCGAGTTGCGCGCGGTCAAGCGTTCGGCGCTGACCCGCCCAAGCTTCCCCGCGCGTATGCCAGTCCTGCCATTGGACCGGATCATGGCCTGCCCGCAACTGGACCTGCATGACCTGCGCGCCCACGATAGCCCGCTGGCGCGCCGCGCGTCCGACCATCTGCCCTTGCGCGCCGCGCTTCGCTTGCCCCAAGCGCAAAGCGCGGTTATGTGAGCCACGTGTGACCACCACCGCAGAAAGGCTCCGGGCATGGCAGAGGCGAAGAAGCTCTTCATCAAGACCTATGGCTGCCAGATGAATGTCTATGACAGCGAGCGCATGGCCGATGCCTTGGGCGCATCGGGCTATGTGACGACGGCGCAGCCCGAAGATGCCGACATGATCTTGCTGAATACCTGCCATATCCGGGAAAAAGCAGCCGAAAAGGTCTATTCCGAACTTGGCCGCTTAAAGCCGCTGAAAGCCGCCAATCCCGACCTTAAAATCGGTGTGGCAGGTTGCGTGGCGCAGGCCGAGGGCGAAGAGATCATGCGCCGCCAGCCGCTTGTTGATCTGGTTGTTGGCCCCCAGACCTATCATCGTCTGCCAGAGATGGAGGCGATCATTCGGAAGGGTGCGCGCGCCGTCGACACGGATTTTCCAGAGGAAGACAAGTTTGACCATCTGCCGCGCGGCCCGCGTGCGATGCGGGGTCCGACAGCGTTTCTGACCGTGCAGGAAGGCTGCGACAAATTTTGTGCTTTTTGCGTGGTGCCCTATACGCGCGGGGCAGAGGTCTCGCGACCGGTAGACCGCATCATGACAGAGGCGCGCGATCTTGTGGAGCGTGGCGTGCGCGAGATTACGCTGTTAGGTCAGAATGTGAACGCCTATCACGGGATGGGCGAAGGCGGTGCATGGACGCTTGCGCGCCTGATCCGCGCCTTGGCCAGGGTCGATGGGCTGGAGCGCATCCGCTTCACCACCTCGCACCCCAACGATATGGAAGACGACCTGATCGCCGCCCATGGGGATGAACCGAAACTGATGCCCTATCTGCACCTGCCCGTGCAATCGGGCAGCGACCGCATTCTGAAAGCGATGAACCGCAAGCATACTGCCGAAAGCTACCTGCGCCTGATCGACCGGCTGCGCGCGGCGCGCCCCGATCTGCTGTTGTCAGGTGATTTTATCGTCGGCTTTCCCGGAGAGACCGAGACCGATTTCGACGATACGATGGCCTTGGTGCGTGCGGTTCACTATGGCCAAGCCTATAGTTTCAAATATTCCGCCCGTCCCGGCACGCCTGCGGCGGAACGCGAAAATGTTTCCGATGATGTGGCCCGCGACAGGCTGCACCGTTTGCAGGCGCTTCTGACCGAACAGCAACGCGCGACACAAGATGCCATGGTGGGGCGCGAAGTGTCGGTGTTGTTCGAAAAGCCGGGGCGTTTGCCGGGGCAGCTTATCGGGAAATCCGAATATCTGCACGCGGTGCATGTGCATGCGCCCGACGATCATATTGGCAAGATCGCCCGCGTGCGTGTAACCGCAAGCATGACCAATTCTCTGGCTGCCGACTTGCTGTAACATGATCCATGTCCTCGCCCTGATCCTGATCTGTCAGTTGGCAGGAGAGGCTGTGGCGCGTGTCCTGGCCCTACCGGTGCCCGGCCCGGTGCTGGGCATGGCGGCGCTATTTGCAATCATGCTGGCCAGCCGGCGCGTGGCCCTTGCCGTGCGCCCGGTGGGCGAGGGCATCTTGCGCCATTTGTCTCTGCTATTCGTGCCCGCGGGCGTGGGCGTGATGGGACATTTACGGCTGCTGGGGGAAAACGCACTGGCCATCGGGGTGGCCCTGATCGGGTCGACCGTGTTGGCGATTGCAGTGGGCGCGATGGTGTTCCGCGCGGTCGCGCGCGTGACCGAAGGCAAACCCGATGCGTGATTTCACCGAAATCTGGTCCTATCTGGCCGCCGGGCCGCTGGTCTGGCTAACCGCCACATTGGTCGCGTATTTGCTGGCGGATGCTTTGGCCGCCCGGCTTGGGCGCCCCCCGCTTGCCAACCCGGTGGCGGGCGCGGTCGTTCTTCTGGCCCTGCTTTTGTGGGCCACCGGCACCAGCTACGACACCTATTTCGAGGGCGCGCAATTTGTCCATTTTCTGCTTGGGCCGGCAACAGTCTGCCTTGCTGTGCCGCTCTGGGCGCATCGCGCGACCGTGCGGCGCGCAGCCTTGCCGATTGTGGCGGCCTTGCTGGCCGGGTCGCTTACGGCCATTGCCGCAGCACTGGCCTTGGGCCGCGCGCTGGGCCTGTCGCCCGACATGCTGGCCACGCTTGCGCCCAAAAGCACCACGGCCCCGGTGGCGCTTGGCATCAGCCAGTCCTTGGGCGGTTCTCCTACATTGACGGCGGTGCTGGTGGTGCTGACGGGGATGATCGGCGCGGTGGTCATCACGCCCATGATGAACGCTTTGCGGATTACCGACTGGCGTGCGCGTGGCTTGGCGGTCGGGGTGGCCGCGCATGGCATTGGCACCGCGCGCGCCTTGCAGGTCAATCCGCAGGCCGGGGCTTTTGCGGGCATCGGCATGGCGCTGAACGCCATCGCGACAGCATTGCTGGCGCCGTGGATGCTCGCCTTCTTCCTTTAACCGTGTTCTTTCATCAGCCGACGCTTTTGCTTGTCCCAGTCGCGCTTGGCCTCGGTGGCGCGTTTGTCGGCCAGCTTCTTACCCTTGGCGACACCGATCTTCAGCTTTACCAGCCCGCGATGGTTGAAATACATCACCAGCGGCACCAGCGTCATGCCGTCTTTGGCGGTCGCGGCCCAAAGCCGCGCCAATTCCTTGCGCGATGCCAATAGCTTGCGCCGCCGCCGTTCGTCATGGCCAAAGGTTTTTGCTTGCAGGTAGGGGGCAATATAGCTGTTGACCAACCATAGCTCGCCATCCTCTACCGTTGCATAGCTTTCAGCAATATTCGCCTTGCCCGAGCGCAGGGATTTCACCTCGGACCCGGTCAGCATGATCCCGCATTCCAGATCGCTTTCGATCGCGTAATCATACCGCGCGCGGCGGTTCTCTGCGATGATCTTGTAATTCGGGTCGGATATCTTGGCCATACTAGCGCAGATAAGGGCCGCGCGCGCCCATGTCTAGGGCTTCAGCCGCACCTGCATGGCGTTGCCGGTGGTTTTGCGCAGCTCGAACACGCCTGTTCGTTGCACCAATTCGCTCAGTTTGGCACAGCCATAGTTCCGGCTGTCAAAATCGGGGTTGGCGGCGACGATGAATTGTCCCAGCGGACCAAGCGAGAACCACTCCTCATCCTTGTCGATGGCTTGCATCGCGGCCTTTATCAGCGGCACAGCTTGCGCGGGTTGCGCCTTGCCGGTCGCTTTCGCGGCGTCAGGCGCGGCTTCTGGCAAGATGTTCTCGACAAATATGAATCGTTTGCATGCCTTGCGAAACGCCTCGGGCGTCTTCTGCTGGCCGATCCCATACACATCCAGCCCCTGCTCGCGGATGCGCGAGGCCAGTCGCGTGAAATCGCTGTCAGAGCTGACCAGAACAAAACCGTCGAACCGCCCCGAATGCAGCAGGTCCATCGCGTCGATGACCAGCGCAATATCGGACGAATTCTTACCCACGGTGTTGGCAGGCTGATGATGCGGCACAAGTGCCAAACTGGGCAGCTTGTCTTGCCAGCTCGACATCTGACCGCGCGAGAAATCGCCGTATATCCGCCGCACGCTCGCCTCGCCCAGAGATGCGATTTCCTCGAAGATCGCATCCACCCATCTGGGAGAGGAATTGTCGGCGTCGACCAGAACCGCCAATAACGGTATCCCTGCGCGTGCCATGACCTGCTCCTTCATCCTTGCAAAAATATCCCGGGGGAGTCGCGGCATAGCCGCGACGGGGGCAGCGCCCCCTACAACATCCGATACATGACCAAAGCGTCGACGTAACCCGTTTTCGGGTGCAAAAACGCGCCGGGCAGGCGGCCCACGATCTCGAAACCATACTGCTGCCAAGTCGCTACAGCGCGCGCGTTGGTTTCCACCACGAAATTGAACTGCATCGCGCGGTAGCCTTCGGCTTTGGCGCGGGCCAGGGCATCTTCAAGCATCGCCCGCGCCACGCCTTGGCCCTGTGCGGCTTGGGCGGTCACGAAGCCGCAATTGCACACATGCGCGCCGCCGCCCTGTTGGTTGGGGCATAGGTAGTAGCTGCCCAATACCAGCCCCGCACGTTCCGCGACATAGGCCGTATGTGTGCCGCCGCACCAGAATTCCAGTGCAGCATCGCGTTGAATTGCGGGGTCCACCGTGTAGGTATCTCCTGCGCGGAACACGAGTTCCAGCATGGACCAGAGCGTGCTGTGATCCGCCGCGCCCGCGCGACGGATCGCAAGCGCGGTCAAAACTCCACCACCGCGCGGATGGATTTGCCCTCATGCATCAGGTCGAACCCCTCGTTGATCTGATCGAGCGTCAGCTTATGGGTAATCATCGGGTCGATCTCGATCTTGCCCGACATGTACCAATCGACGAATTTCGGCACGTCAGAGCGCCCCTTCGCGCCGCCGAAGGCTGTGCCTTTCCAGACCCGGCCCGTGACAAGCTGGAAGGGGCGGGTGCTGATTTCCGCGCCCGCGGGCGCCACGCCGATGATGACCGACACGCCCCAGCCGCGGTGGCTGCATTCCAGCGCGTCGCGCATCACGCCCACATTGCCCGTGGCGTCAAAGCTGTAATCCACGCCGCCAATGGCATCATCGCCGCGCTGCGTCAGCCGCACGATTTCGGCCACGACATTGTCCACTTTCGACGGGTTGACGAAATGCGTCATCCCGAATTTGCGCGCCATCTCCTCCTTGCCGTCATTCAGGTCGACCCCGATTATCATGTCCGCGCCCGCCATGCGCAGCCCTTGAATGACGTTCAGGCCAATCCCGCCCAACCCGAACACCGCCGCCGTCGACCCGATTTCCACGCCTGCCGTGTTGATGACAGCACCAATGCCTGTGGTCACGCCGCAGCCGATATAGCAAATCTTGTCAAACGGCGCGTCGTCACGCACCTTGGCCAGCGCGATTTCGGGCAAAACCGTGTGATTGGCGAAGGTTGAACAACCCATATAATGGTAAATCGGCGTGCCATCGAGCATGGAAAACCGTGTCGTGCCATCGGGCATCAGCCCCTTGCCCTGGGTGCCGCGAATGGCGGTGCAGAGGTTCGTCTTGCCCGAACGGCAGGAATAGCATTCGCGGCATTCGGGCGTGTAAAGCGGGATGACATGGTCGCCCGGCTTTAAGGTGGTCACACCCTCGCCTACTTCCAGCACAATGCCCGCGCCTTCATGGCCCAGAATGCTTGGAAACAGCCCTTCGGGATCCGCGCCAGAGCGGGTGAATTCGTCGGTGTGGCAAATGCCCGTGGCCTTGATCTCGACCAACACCTCGCCGGCCTTTGGACCGTCAAGGTTCACCTCCATGACTTCCAAAGGTTTTCCGGCCTCTAGGGCAACGGCGGCGCGTGTGCGCATGGGGAATCCTCCTATTCTGATCTGCGCATAACATGGCCCGGCGCGGGGGGCAGGCGCAAGCCTGTCTGCGTCTTTTCGCGGCGCGAAACCGAAGCCGGAAAAGGTCCGGGCTTGATTTTCCGCGCGCGGCGTCACACTCTCCGGCTATGAACATGCAGACCCCCTTTTCCCCTCAGGGTGCCCAAGTCAGCTTCGACCGGCGCGAACTGGGGATGATCCTGTCGCTCTATGGGCGCATGGTGGCGGCAGGAGAATGGCGCGACTATGGGATATCTTGCCTTAGCCAATCAGCGGTGTTTTCCGTCTTTCGGCGCACGGCAGAGCACCCGCTTTACCGGATCGAAAAGCACCCCGCGCTGCGCAACCGCCAGGGCATGTATGTCGTCCTGGGCATGGATGGGCAGATCCTGAAACGCGGGCATGACCTGCCGCAGGTTCTGAAGGTGATCGAACGGAAATATCTGCGGCTGGTGGACTGACGGTCTCCCGGCGTCCTGCCTGCAAATCTGCCCTTATGCATGACACCCTTGTACCTTGCCACCGCGCAGCGCGCCCTCTTTGCCATTACCTATGTTGACTTGGGCGCGCTGCTTTGGCAGGTCACAGGCTTCCTTCTGATGGGATATTATCCATGAACGCCCCCTTTCCTCCGGTTCTACCCACTTACAACCGCACGCCCCTCTCCTTTGTGAAGGGCGATGGCGCGTGGCTTCAGGAGGCCTCGGGGGATCGATACCTTGACCTGACATCGGGGATCGCTGTCAATGCGCTGGGTCACGCTCATCCCGCCCTTGTGCAGGTGTTGACCGATCAGGCGCAGGCGCTGTGGCATGTCTCGAACCTGTATACCATTCCGGCGCAGGAACAACTTGCACAGGCTCTGGTGGATAACACCTTTGCGGATACGGTTTTTTTCACCAATTCGGGCACCGAAGCCGCAGAGCTGGCGATCAAGATGGTGCGCAAATACTGGTATGATGCAGGTGAGGCGCGCCCCACGATCCTGACATTCGAGGGCGCGTTTCATGGCCGTTCCACCGGGGCGATTGCCGCTGCCGGGTCAGAGAAGATGACCAAGGGCTTTGGCCCGCTCATGCCCGGCTTCAAGGTTCTGCCATGGGGCGACCATGATGCGCTGAACGTGGCCCTGAATGACACCGTCGCGGCCGTCATGCTGGAACCTGTGCAGGGCGAAGGCGGCATTCGTCCGTTGCCCGATGCCTGCCTGAAGGGTCTGCGCGACGCTTGCGACCGCACCGGCGCGCTTCTGGTGCTCGATGAGGTGCAGTGCGGCATGGGCCGGACAGGGCGTCTGTTCGCGCATGAATGGGCGGGTATCAGCCCCGACATCATGATGGTGGCCAAGGGCATTGGCGGCGGCTTTCCGCTGGGGGCCGTGCTGGCGACGGCGCGCGCGGCAAGCGGCATGACAGCCGGCACGCATGGCTCGACCTATGGCGGCAACCCGCTGGCTTGCGCCGTGGGGGCCAAAGTGGTCGAGATTATCACCGCGCCGGGCTTTCTGGAGGATCTGCGCCGCAATGCCACGAATTTTCTTCAAAGCTTGGAGGGGCTTGTCGCCGCGCATCCGGACGTCTTCGAAGCCGTGCGCGGGCAGGGGCTTATGCTGGGTCTGAAATGTCGCGTTCCGGCTGCCGATCTGGTCAAGGCTGCCCAAGGCCAGCATTTGCTGACCGTGCCTGCCGCAGACAACGTGGTGCGCCTGCTGCCGCCGCTGACCATATCCGAGGACGAATTGGCCGAGGCGATCATCCGCCTTGATGCCGCAGCGCGAACCCTCGCCTGATTTCATCTTGCTCCAAATACTCCGGGAGCGCGAGGACAGCGCCCTCGCATCCCCCATCAGCCAGAAGGCCCGACGCCATGCCGCATTTTCTTGACATTCACACCACAGACCGCGCCGCTCTGCGCGCCATGATTGACCAGGCCCGCATCATGAAAGAGGCGCGCGCAGATCGGCCCAAGGGCACACCCGATGACGACCAACCGCTTCAGGGCCGGATGGTCGCGCTGATCTTCGAGAAACCATCGACCCGCACGCGCGTCAGCTTTGACATGGGTGTGCGCCAGATGGGTGGTCAGAGCATGGTTCTGTCCGGCTCCGAAATGCAGCTTGGCCATGGCGAGACGATTGCCGACACCGCGCGGGTGCTATCGCGCTATGTCGACCTTATCATGATCCGCACCTTCGACGAGTCCGTGCTGCATGAACTGGCCGAATATGCGTCTGTCCCGGTCATTAACGGGCTGACCAACGAAACGCATCCCTGCCAGATTATGGCCGATATCCTCACCTACGAAGAACATCGTGGACCGATAAAGGGCCGCCGCGTGGTCTGGCTGGGCGATGGCAACAATGTGTGTGCGTCCTTTCTGCATGCCGCCGGGCAATTCGGGTTCGACATGGTGTTTGCCGGACCAGAGGCGTTGGACCCGGACCCGAAAGGCGTGTCTTTTGCGCGCGCTCAGGGAGTTCAGGTTGAAACCATGCGTGATGCGGAACAGGCTGTCGCCGGGGCCGATCTGGTCGTGACCGATACTTGGGTCAGTATGCATGACAGCCAGTCCAACCGTGAGCGCCGCCACAATCTGCTGCGCCCCTATCAGGTCAATGACTCGCTGATGGCCAAAGCCAAACCAGATGCTTTGTTCATGCATTGCCTGCCCGCGCATCGCGAGGAAGAAGTGACCAACGCGGTTATGGATGGCCCGCAATCGGTTGTCTTTGACGAGGCCGAGAACCGCCTGCACGCGCAAAAGGCCGTTATGCGTTACTGTCTGGGTGTTTGACCCCCTGTGAATGCCGATACGTCTGGTCAGCATGACATGGGCGGCTTACCTTTTCGTTAAAGCAGACAAGGAAAGCCCATGCCCATCGCTTTTGACAACAGCTATGCCCGCGACCTGACCGGGGCCTATGTTTCTGTTGCGCCCCAAGGCTGGCCCGACCCGCAACTGGTGCTTCTGAACACTGCATGGGCCAAGCATCTGGGGTTGGATGCGGCGTATCTGCAAACTGCGGAAGGCGTGGCCATGCTGTCGGGGCACGCCGCGCCAGAGGCCGCTCAACCGATTGCCCAAGCTTATGCGGGGCATCAATTTGGCGGGTTCAGCCCGCAGCTTGGCGACGGGCGCGCCTATTTGCTGGGCGAAATCGTAGCACCTGATGGTCTGCGCCATGACCTTCATCTGAAAGGCTCTGGTCGCACGCCCTTTGCGCGTGGCGGCGACGGGCGCGCGGTGCTGGGACCGGTCCTGCGCGAATACCTAGTGTCTGAAGCGATGGCGGCGCTTGGTATTCCGACAACCCGCGCGCTTGCCGCCTGCACAACCGGCGACCGCGTGTTGCGTCAGAACGGGTTGGAACCCGGCGCGGTTCTGGCGCGCACCGCCGCCAGCCATCTGCGCGTGGGCACGTTTCAGTTTTTTGCGGCGCGCGGGCAGACCGACATGGTCGCGCGCGTGGCCGATTACGCGATGGCGCGGCATGATCCCGATTTGGTGGGGCAGGACGGGCGGTATCTGGCGTTCCTGAAACGGGTCGGCGCACGACAGGCGCAGTTGGTCGCGCAATGGATGGGCGTGGGCTTCGTGCATGGGGTGATGAATACCGACAATTGCACGCTGTCTGGCGAAACCATCGACTACGGCCCTTGCGCCTTCATGGAGCGTTATGACCCTGCCACCGTGTTCAGTTCCATCGACCATGGCGGGCGGTATGCCTATGGCAATCAGCCCGGAATTCTTCTGTGGAACATGTCGCGGCTGGCAGAGACGCTGCTGCCATTGATCGACCCGGATCAGGAGCGCGCGATCGCGCTGGCGACCGATGCTGTCGAGGCGATGCAGCAGCAGTATCGCGCGGAATGGCTTGCGGTGTTCGCCCGCAAACTGGGGTTTGCAGGCGGTTGCGATGCCGCCTTGGTAGAGGATATGCATACCCTGTGGCAGGGGCAGGGCGTTGATTTCACGAGCTTCTTTCAGGCTTTGCCCGATGCGGTCATGGGGGATGAAACCACGTTGGCGGCAATGTTTGCCGATCCCTCTGGTCTGCCGGACTGGTTGGCGTTGCTGCGGGCAGGCTTGGACAATCCAGACATTGCGGCCCAACGGATGCGTGCAGTGAACCCTGTCTATATTCCTCGTAACCATCTGGTTGAACACGCATTGGACGCTGCAAGCGAGCACGGTGACATGGAGCCGTTCCTGTCACTTTTGCAACATGTTCAGCAACCATTCACCAAGCGCGCAGGCAGCGAAGCCTTTGCCGGTCCCGCGCCGATAGATGCGCCCGCGGTCGTGACCTTCTGCGGAACTTAAACCCCGCCCATGTCGCAGATCACGGCCCATTCCTCGGGCCGCACAGGCTGCACCGACAAACGGGCCTGCTTTAGCAAAGCCATCTCGGACAAGCGCGGGTCTGCCTTGCACATTTCCAATGTGACAGGCTGTTTCAGTGGCGCTATCGCCCGAATATCTACACATTCCCAACGCGGGTCATCCGTTGTGCTGTCAGGATGCGCGGTCGCGATCACCTCTGCTATGCCCACCACGGCTTTGTCGGATTGTGAGTGGTAGAAAAAGGCGCGGTCGCCCACGGCCATCTCGCGCATCATGTTGCGGGCTTGGTAATTGCGCACGCCATCCCATTCCTCGCCCACAGCACTCTTGGCGACAAGGTCATCCCAAGAAAACGCGTCGGGTTCCGATTTCATCAGCCAGTAGCGCATCAGCCGATGACCTTTTTCCATTCCTGCAAGCGCACATCGGAAAACAGCCCGGCTTTCGCATAGGGGTCATTCATGCCCCAAGCTGTGGCCGAGTCCATATCGGGCAGGTCCAGGACAATCAGCGATCCGGCCATTTCGCCTGCATTGTCCAGAAGCGGGCCAGCCTGAACCACGCAGCCTGTGTCGCGAACATAAGCCAGATGCGCCTCGCGGGTGGTTTTGCGCAACTCTAATGCGCCGGGTTTGTCGGTGCAGACCATCATGAAAAACGGCATGTCATATCACTCCAGTGTCAGGGGGCGGGCGAGCAGCGCGCCCTTGGCTTCGGTCAGGGTCAGCATACCGTCCAGAACGGCGGCGACCATGCGGGTAATCGGCATATCTACGCCGCGGTCACGGGCCAATCGGGCGACAGCGCGCGCGGTCGCGGCACCTTCGACGGTGGTGCCTGCGTCGAAATCGGCATCGGCCCCAAGCGCCATGCCGTAACGGAAATTGCGCGATTTCTCAGACCCGCAGGTCAGCACAAGGTCGCCAAAGCCCGACAGACCCGCAAGTGTTTCCGTTTCAGCCCCCAAGGCCAGAGCGAGGCGCTGCATCTCGGCATAGCCGCGCGCCATCAGCGCCGCGCGGGCGGATTCGCCGAGCCCCGCCCCGATCACCATGCCCGCCGCAATCGCGATTACGTTTTTCAGCGCACCGCCCAGTTCTGCACCGGTCACGTCGGTGTTGCGATAGAGCCGCAGGTTCTCTGTCGACAGGCGGGTTTGCAAGGTTTCAGCCAAATCCTCATCGCGCGCGGCAATCGTCAGCGCCGTGGGCAGTCCGCGCGCGATGTCGGCGGCAAAGCTTGGCCCTGTCAGAAGCGCGGCTTGCGTGCCGGGCAGGGCTTGTTCAATCACCCCGACAGGGCCAATCAACAATTCCATGTCCACGCCCTTCGAGCAGGCGACAAGGATGCGCGGGGCCAAAAAATCCGCATGCTCGCGCAGAAAGCCACGCATCTGCTGCATTGGCATGGCCAGAAGCAGAATTTTGGCATCTATGGCCTTCAGGTCGTGTGTCACCGTCACGGTGTCGGGCAGGTCCACGCCGGGCAGGCGGCGTGTGTTGCGGCGGGTTCTGGCAATTTCGGCGGCATGTTCGGCATCGCGCGCCCAAAGTTGCGCATGACCCAGCGCGCAGGCAAGGGCCGTTCCGAAGGCGCCCGCGCCAAGGATTGCCACGTTCATGCCTTGGCCCCTTTCTTGCCCGCGCCCAGCATTGGTGCGGCGCTTGTGTCCAGCGGCCATCGCGGGCGCGCTGCAAGGCTCATGTCATCGCGCCTTCCCGCCCGCAGTTGTTCCAGCCCGGCCCATGCAATCATGGCCGCATTGTCGGTGCACAGCTTGAGCGGTGGGGCAAGGAATCGCGCCCCCGCGTCTGCCGCGATCTGTTCCAAGCGCGCCCGCAAAACCTGATTTGCCGCAACGCCGCCCGCCACGGCCAGCACCGGCGCGCCGGTTTTGACCAGCGCGCGACGAGTCTTTTCCGCCAGCACATCGGCCATCGCGGCCTGAAAGCCGGCGCAAAGATCGGCGCGGTCCTGTGCAAAAAGCCCGCCTTGTGCAGCGCATAGTGCATCGCGGCTGCGCAACACGGCGGTTTTCAGCCCGGAAAAGGACATGTCGCAATCGGGCCGGTCCAGCAATGGGCGTGGCAGTTTGAAGCGTTTCGGGTCGCCTGCGCGGGCCTCGGCCTCGACCAGCGGGCCGCCAGGTTGGCCAAGGCCCAGCAGTTTGGCGACCTTGTCAAAGGCTTCGCCCGGCGCGTCGTCTATGGTGCCGCCCAGCCGGGTGAACTGTTCCACGCCTTCAACCAGCAGGAACTGGCAATGCCCGCCGGACACCAGCAGCATAAGGTAGGGGAAATCCACCCCATCGGTCAGCCGTGGGGTCAGCGCATGTCCAGCAAGGTGGTTCACGCCGATCATGGGTTTGCCAGTGCTTGCGGCCAGCCCCTTGGCCAGCATCACCCCGGCCATCACGCCACCGATCAGGCCCGGCCCGGCGGTGACGGCAATCGCGTCGATCCCCTTCAGTGAGAGCCCGGCATCGGCCAAGGCGCGCTCGACCACGATATCCAGCTTCTCGGCATGGGCGCGGGCGGCAATTTCGGGGACCACACCGCCGAAGCCCGCGTGCAGGTCGGTCTGCCCAAGCACGATATTGGCCAATATCTCTGGTCCCCCCGGACCACCACGCAGCACGGCGGCGGCGGTATCGTCGCAGGAACTTTCCAGTCCCAGAACGGTCACGGGGCCAGCGGCGAAGTCGGTCATCGGGTTCTCTGGTTGCAAATGGGCACAACATGCAGCTACCACTTGGGATATATCCGCACAATGCTCTGCCTGGGGTCTACCCGGACCAAAACCTATGGGGGCCACGCTGCCGACCCTTCTTCTGACCCGCCCGCGCGAAAGTGCGGAATATTTCGCCGCCGCTGCCAATTGGCCGGGCAGGGTGGTGATTTCGCCTATCCTCAAGGTGGTGCTGCGCGATGTCGCGCCACCACCGCCCGGCTGTGCGGTGATCGTCACCTCTCAACATGGGGTGCGCGCGCTGGCCGCGGTGACGGCGCGCCGTGACTGGCCCATGTGGTGCGTGGGGCCGGGTAGCCAGGCTGCGGCGCAGGCGGCGGGGTTTTCCGACTTGCGCGCGGGCGGTGGCACGGCGGATAGACTGTTCACGCAGCTTTGTGCCGAGCGCCCGCAACAACACTTGGTGCATTTGTGCGGCGCGCATGTGACGGGCGATCTGGCCGGGCGGCTAAACGCCGCAGGCCTGCGGGCGCAGGCCGTGATCTGCTACGACCAACTGGCGCAAAAGCTAAGCGATGAAGCGCGCGCTTGCCTGATGACACCGGGACAAGTTGTGATGCCTGTTTTTTCGCCACGCAGTGCGGCCTTGTTGGCGCAAGCGTGGTGCGACCTGCCCAATCCACGCGCGCAGGTATACGCTGCTGCGATCAGCGATGCGGCGGCGGCGGGGCTGACAGGGGTGCCGTTGTCGGGGCTTTGGATTGCCGAAACGCCCGATCACACGGGGATGTTGAACGCCGTCGCGCTTTTGCAGGCCACGCTTGAGCCTGACCAGAACCCACGATAAGGTAACTTAGATTGCTGCGAAGCGGCGTAACTGTGATGGGGGATTGACGGTGGCGCGCAGAACCACAAGCAAGACAGGCACCAGCAAGCAAGGCACCCCGCCGCGCCGCGCCCGATCCACTCAAGCCACATCCGAGGCCGCAGTGCCAAAAGATGACAAGATTACGCCGCAGGACAGTGCTAAGGCATCTGCAACCGTGGCCGAGGCGGGGTTGCCCGACGCATCCAGGACCGCATCTGAAGATGCGGTCGTTGCGCCTGAAACGCTCGAAATTGCTCCTTTGGCAGATGGTCCAGCCCAGATGGGCGATGATACTGTGACCGCGACAGAGCTCCCCGACCAAGCTGAGTCGGTCGCAGAAGACACCACGCGACAGGCGACGGTCGATACCGAAACTGTGTCAGACGGTGTAGACGCGCAGGCTGAAAAGCCTAATGCGCCCGAAACGGCAGTTCCCGATGCACCGGACACGCCACCTGATGCGGCCGTGTCAGAGCCTGTGGCGGATGCCAATCCCGATACACAGACCGCCGCCGCTGTCGCGCCCACGCCGCACGCAAAGCGCGGGGGCTTTTTTCCGATGCTTCTGGGGGGGGTGCTCGCGGGGGGTATCGGATACGGGGCGCATGTTTATCAGACCGGCCAGCAACCTGCGGTGGGCGGCGATCTGGAGGGCCTGCGCGCTGAACTAAGCGAGTTGCGCGCCACGATGGCCCAAGGCTCTGACCTGTCGGCACTCGAAGCGCAAATCGCAGCGCTGGAACCTGAGGTGGTCCCTGAACTGACTGCGATGGAGGCCGCGATGGATGATCTGCGCGCGCAGATCGCAGCACTTCCTGCGCCCGCCGATACCAGCGATCTGCAAGCGCAGGTCGAAGCGCTTGGCGCCGAAGCTGACCCTGTGCAAGACAGTCTTGCCGCGTTGGAAGCCGCCTACGCGCCGCTGCCCGACCAGATCGCGGCGTTACAGGCGGATATGGAAGATTTGCGTAGGCTTGCGACCGAAGAGGTGGCGCAAGCCGAGGCAGCGGTCGATTCTGCCATGGCCAGTGCCGGGCTTGACCGTATTCGCGCCGCACTTGTGACCGGCGCGCCCTTTGATGACGCCCTTACGCAGTTAATGCAGGCGGGACTCGACGTGCCTGCCTCGTTGCAAGATGCCGCGGGCGGGGTGCGGACGGTCGAGGCGCTTCAGGAAAGCTACGACCCGGCGGCGCGTGCCGCTTTGGCCGCCAGCTTACAGAGCGCTCCGGCTGACTCGGCTACCGAAAAACTAGGCAACTTTTTTCGCGCGCAGATCGGCGCACGCTCGCTTGCTCCGCGCGAGGGGGACGACCCCGATGCAATTACGGCCCGCGCAGGTGTTGCGGTTGCAGACGGTGACCTTGCCGCCGCGCGCGATGAATTGGCCAGCCTGCCAGAGGCCGGGCGCGCCGCTATCAGCGATTGGCTGGGCGCCGTCGAAACCCGGTTGAATGCCGCCGCCGCGCTGGATGCGTTGCAGGCCGAAAACACGACGGAGTAAGGAAACACTATGTTTTGGACATTGATTAAACTCCTTGTTTTTGTCGTGGCCGTGATTGCGCTGGCGTATGGCGCAGGGGCGCTTATGGACAGTGGTCAGACGGTTGGTCTGCGCATTCTGGACATGGAATTCACGCTTGGCCCGATTCAGGCAATCATTGCCTTCGTGGTTCTTCTTGTGGCGCTTTGGCTTGTGCTCAAGGCAATTTCGCTGTCGCTGGCCTTGCTGCACTTCATGAATGGTGACGAGACCGCCATCCGCCGCTTCTTCATGCGCAACCGCGAAAAGCGCGGGTTGGATGCACTGTTAAGCGCGATGCTGGCGCAGTCTACGGGCGATTCGAAAACCGCCATGGTGAAGGCTGAGAAGGCGCATAAGCTGCTGAATCGTCCGATCATGACCAACTTGCTGATTGCCCAAGCTGCGGAAGCCAAGGGCAACAATGCCTTGGCGTTGGAACATTACAAAGGGTTGCTGGATGACCCGCGCAGTCGCTTTGTCGGGGTTCAGGGGCTTATCCGGGCCGAGCTTGCCTTGGGTGAGACAGAGAAAGCGCGCGCATTGGCGGTCAAGGCACTGGACATGCAGCCCGCGCATGAGCCGACGCAGAACACGCTACTGAAACTTCAGACAGAGGCCGAGGACTGGCGCGGCGCCCGCAAGACGCTGGAAACCAAGAAATCCAGCGGGCATCTGCCGCGCGATGTGTATCGCCGTCGCGACGCTGTTCTGGCGCTGCAAGAGGCGGATGCGCTGGCCGCAAAGGACGAGCTGCCGCGCGCGCGTGACGCGGCCATCGAGGCCAACCGCTTGTCGCCCGATCTTGTCCCGGCTGCTGTTGCAGCGGCGCATGCCTTGGTCGCGCAGGGAAAAGGCACCTATGCGGCCCGCGCCATCAAGCGGGCCTGGAAAGCCGCGCCGCACCCTGAATTGGCCGCAGCCTTTGCCGCGATCGAGAAGGGTGAGTCGCCGCGCCAACGCCTGTCGCGGTTCCAGAAACTGCTCAAAATGCACCCCGATGCTGACGAATCGCGTCTGTTGCAGGCCGAATTGCTGATTGCGGCCGAAGATTTCCCGGCCGCGCGCCGTGCTTTGGGGGATTTGTTCGAAGCCCGTCCGACCATGCGCGCTCTGACCGTTATGGCGGCCATAGAGCGTGGCGAAGGGGCAGATGATGCGGTGGTGCGTGGCTGGTTGGCCCGCGCTCTGACCGCGCCACGCGGACCGCAATGGGTGTGCGGCAACTGCCAGCATGTGCATGCAAGCTGGCAAGCGATCTGCGACAATTGCAGCGCGTTCGACACGCTGGAATGGCGCGACGCGCCCGACAGTGCCGGCCCATCGGCAACGCAGACGGAATTATTGCCACTGATCGTGGGCAGCCTGCCCAAACCTGCGGCAGAGGCGGATGCAGAGGTCATTGACGCCGCGACACAAGAGGCAGACGCGCCGGCGGAAAAACCTGCATAAAGGGTCTGGTCGGCACCGAAAACCGGTGCTAAGAGGCGCACAAGAACCGGCAGAGAGGTCTGCCGGATCAATGGGGCCGCTGTAGCTCAGCTGGTAGAGCACGTCATTCGTAATGATGGGGTCGGGGGTTCGAGTCCCTTCAGCGGCACCAGATATTTTAGGTAAATGCCTGAAATGCAAACACTAAAACCCAGTCATATGTATGTGCATTTCCGCAAATATACACCTTTCAGGTGTCGGTTGGCATTTTTGTCTTTTGAAAGCCCTTGCGCCCAAATCCCCGCATTTGTCCTTGAGCCTGCGCGCGCGCAGATGTCAGGGGTCGTCCAGGTCTTTGTGCGCGGCGCGTCGGGCTAGAAATTCCGCGTTGCCCCAAGGCTGACCTTCAGGTTGTCGTAGCTTCGCATGGGAATGTTGCTTTCCTTGCGTTCGACCCCGATGCGGACAATCGGTGCAAACCCGTAGACCGACAGTTCCCGATGCATCATCGTGGCGCTCAGTTCCGCGCGCCAGTCGCGCTGCGCACCGAATTGGGGCAGCAGCGGGTTTGCCGCGCCGAAACTTGTATGGCCAAGGCTGGCTTCCAATCCTGTAATCAACCCGCCGCCGAATGTAATCTCGGTGCCCAGCGTCAGGGCGGCGTCGGTGCGGCGATGAAACTCTGCTTCAGTGTGATGGTGCGACAGGTTCAGGCCGCCCGAAACTTTCAGCCGCGGCGAGAGGATATGTTGTAGTCCCAACGTAAGCGACGCGCGTGGGCCGTCATAAGCTGAAGCACCGGTGTAGCGCAGTTCGTCATATGTGGCACTGGCTGAAAGGCGCGTGCGCCGACCGAAGCGCTGCTGAAAGGCGGCATGCACACCCGCACCGCGCATAATTAGCCCGTCATGCCCGCCTGCGCCTTGAAGCGTGATGCCCATTTCCATTCGGCGCCCGTGATCGCCGAACCACGTGAAACCGAATTCTCCGCGCAGGTGGCCGCGGGTGAAATCCGAATCTTGGAAAAACTGGCCTGTGGCCACCAGATGCATCCGCGCGTGCAGGTCCTGTTTCAGGCGGGGCTGCCATGTCATCCCCAGACCCAGTTCGACCCCGGTGGCCCGTTCGACCTGCGGTAAGGGCAGTAGCAAGACACCGCCGATTTCGACAAAAGACTGCCCGGAGCGTTGCCACGGGTTGGTTTGCGGCACGACCGCAATACGCGCCTGGCCACGCCAGCTTTTGCGTGTGTCCATCGCTGTAAGGTAGTCCTGAACGGCTCGGATCTCTCCGAGGCTCAATGCGCCCGACATCGCGTATTCGAAATGATGCCGCGCGCGTTCGTCATCCTCTATCAGGTAGAGCGCGCGCGCCAGTTCCAGCCGAAAGCGCGCGATCGTTGGAAAATCCGTCACCAAACGTTCCAAGATGGGCAACGCAGCGCGGGGGGCACCCTTGCGCATATGCTCCAACGCCAAACGCCACGCCGCGCGAACCTGAGGGTCCGGGGCGTCTGCCGCAATCATGGCGGCGCGGGGGGGCATGTTGTCTTGGGCTTGCGCAAGGACGGATGTACCCGCCATCAGCAGCGCAAGGCCAGAGGCCCGCAGCATCTTGGTCAGTCTGCTCACTAATCTGCTCGATCGATCATGCGCTCTTACGGCGCGTTCGGATAAACGATGCGAGAGATTAACCAGCAAGTCAATCTTGCGGTGGGTCCGCTGGCATTGTTTACGAAATTTGAACCACTTGCGGACCATCCTTGTTGCGGATGTGGCACAGGAGGGGACGCATGGTTCGCAAGGTCGCGCGAATTCGCAATCGGGCATTGGTTGGGGTCATGCGCAATGGTCAGCGTGAAACAGCCTATCTGCGGGATTATTCAACCGAAGGGGTCTGCCTTGAGGGTATTCGCTCTGTGATGGCGGGGGATGTTCTGCGCCTGCATTGCAAAGGAGCGCTTATTTTCGCTGAAGTGCGGTGGGTGCGTGAAGGTCGGGCAGGGTTGTGCTACCTGCCAAGTTGCGCCCCAAGTGAAAGGTCGCGCTTTCTGTCGGCCATTTCGCGCGGGCAGATGCCGTCAGATAGGGCGCGCATCTACGGGTTTTCTGAACTGGCCTGACGTTCCGCCTGCACGACGGATTGTTCCAAGTGTGCGACTTGTGCCCGGATGCCGCTGACCAGCGCATCAGCAAAGCGCCTTAGCCGGGCATTGCGCAAATCATCGGCATGTCGGACAAGGTGGAATGCGCGCGTCAGGCTGAAAGCTGGCACCAGCACACGGCGCAGATCGGGGGCATGGGGCAGGGCGAAATCATGCACCACTCCAAGCCCGGCCCCTTGCCGCAACACATTGACCTGCACCGGAACCGAATTAGAGGTCATCTGTGCGCCGGGCAAGGACAGGCTGGCCAGATAATCCAGTTCGCGGTCGAAGATCATATCGGGAATATAGCCGACCAGCCGGTGCTTGCGCAGGTCCGCGAGTTGTCGAATTGGCGGATACCGGTCCAGATAGGCTGTCGCGGCCGCGAAATGCAGATGATAGTCAGTGATCTTTTGCGCGTGCAAGCGTCCGGCCTGCGGGGCCGACACGCTTATGGCCATGTCGGCTTCGCGCCGCGACAGGTTGAACAGGCGCGGCAGGGCGACGATTTGCACCTCTAACGCGGGGTGCTGGGCACAGATCTGGGCAATCACCTGTGGCAACAGGTAGTTGGCGCACCCATCCGGCGCGCCAAGCCGGATCTGTCCGCTCAGCCCTTCGCCGGAGGCGCCGGGTTCTTCGGCGGCGCGCAGATGGGCTTGTGCCGCTTCGACATGCGGTAGCAGGCGCAACCCATCCTCGGTCAGCGCGTAGCCTTGATGCGAGCGGTGGAACAACCGCCGCGCCAACCGCGCTTCCAGCCGGGCGATGCGGCGGCCCACGGTGGCTGGGTCCATCTTCAGGGCTTGCCCCGCGCGGCCAAGGCTTTCGGCGCGCGCCACCGCCAGAAAGACCCGCATATCGTCCCAATCCATCACAAAGATACCCTTGCATTTTTGCAATACTGCCATGGTATATTGCGTCTTCCAAAGGCGAAAACGCAAGGCTACTCTGCGCCAAACCTGAATGGAGGATGCTATGGAAGAGCTTTCGCACTGGATTGATGGCAAGCGCGTGCCCGGCACTTCGGGCCGTTTTGCGGATGTCTATAACCCCGCCACGGGCGAGGTGCAGGCGCGGGTGCCGCTGGCCACCAAGGCGGAACTGGACGATGCCGTCGCCCGCGCCGCACAAGCCCAGATCGCATGGGGCGCAACCAACCCGCAAAAACGCGCGCGCGTGATGATGGCTGCCGTGGGCCTGATTAACCGCGATATGGACAAGCTGGCAGAGAAACTGTCATCCGAGCATGGCAAGACCTTTGTCGATGCCAAAGGCGATATCCAGCGCGGGTTGGAAGTGATCGAATATTGCATCGGCGCGCCGCAACTTCTGAAAGGCGAATACACCGACAGCGCCGGTCCGGGCATTGACATGTATTCCATGAAACAGCCTTTGGGCGTGGTTGCGGGCATCACGCCGTTCAACTTCCCCGCCATGATCCCGCTGTGGAAAATGGGTCCGGCGCTGGCCTGCGGCAACGCGATGATCCTGAAACCGTCCGAGCGTGACCCGTCCGTGCCGCTGATGCTGGCCGAAATCTTCAAGGAAGCGGGCCTGCCCGATGGCGTGTTGCAAGTGGTCAATGGCGACAAGGACGCGGTCGATGCGATTTTGGACAATGACACTATACAAGCGGTTGGCTTCGTCGGCTCTACCCCCATCGCGCAATATATCTATGCGCGCGGTTGCGCGAACGGCAAGCGCGTGCAGTGCTTTGGCGGTGCCAAGAACCACATGATTATCATGCCCGATGCCGATATGGACCAGGCCGCCGACGCGCTGATCGGTGCAGGCTATGGCGCAGCGGGCGAGCGTTGCATGGCGATTTCCGTGGCTGTCCCCGTGGGCGATGGCACGGCAGACGCGCTTCGCGAACGGCTTGTGCCCAAGATCGAGGCGCTGAAGGTTGGCCCTTGGACTGGCGGGGCAGATGTGGATTACGGCCCCGTGGTGACGGCGGCTGCGAAAGAGAACATTCTGCGGCTGGTGCAAACCGGTGTGGACCAAGGCGCGGAACTGGTTGTCGACGGGCGCGATTTCAGCCTGCAGGGCTATGAGAACGGCTTTTTCGTTGGCCCGCATTTGTTCGACCATGTCACGACCGAGATGGACATCTACCGCCAAGAAATTTTCGGCCCGGTCCTGTCTATGGTGCGCGCCAAGACCTATGACGAAGCTATCGGCATGGCGATGGACCATGAATACGGCAACGGCACCGCGATCTTTACCCGCGACGGCGACACGGCGCGCGATTTCGCGCACCGTATCAATATCGGGATGGTCGGGATCAACGTGCCGATTCCGGTGCCGCTGGCCTATCACACCTTCGGCGGCTGGAAGAAATCGGGCTTCGGCGATCTGAATCAGCATGGGCCGGACGCGTTCAAGTTCTACACCCGCACCAAGACCGTGACCTCGCGCTGGCCGTCGGGGATTAAGGAAGGGGCGGCGTTCAACTTCAAGGCGATGGACTGACCGAAAGGGCGGGGGGTTTTGCACCCCCCGCACCCCCCGCAGGATATTTGAGCAAGGATGAAAAGATCAGTCGTGCAATCCTTCGCGGATGGCATCTGCATAGCCATGATTATGGTCACGATGCGCCGCCTCATCGGCGCGCACTGCGACGATCAACTCGCGTAAGCGCGCATCGGGCGGCAGCTTCCAATAGTCGATGGCCATACGCGGCGCGGGGAGGTTTTCGACTGCGCCGCTATCCACCTGTTCCAGATATTGCGTATAGCTGATGACCGCTTCTTCCTCGAGATAGCCGACCACGCGATGCGCAGTTTTTGGTGCGACAAGGTAGAGCAGGAAATACAGGTTGAAGAACACGCCCTGCGCAATCAGGATAATTGTGCGTTCCAGCCAGTTGGGCTGGGCGATCTTGATAAAGGCCATGAGATGCATGCGCTCGTTTTCCGCTTCGTCCAGAAGCTCGCGAATCCAGCCCTGATCGTCGCGGATGCGGCGGATCGCCTTGAGGTGTTGCAGCATTCCCCCCACCATCCCCGGCACAGCGGCGACGGTTTCGAGCACCACGGCGCGGTGGCCATAGCGTTTGGCGAAGAAGGCATCGGCAAAGACGCGCATGAATTTGACCACGCGCAATGCAACACGGTCGGACAGATCACGGGGCGCGTGATGCTGGGTAAGGTCGAGGCTTTGGTCCTTTTCAAAATCAAACATTTCAGACTCCTGTTTGAGCAGAAGATGGGGGGCAGCTTGTGCAGTGCAAGGCAGTGCGACGCCGTGCCCCATAGGGTTTGGGTGTTGGCAGCATGAGCGATCTGCATATACGCCGCGAGGGCCGCGCAGGGCGGATCACGCTGGATCGGGCACATGCGTTGAATGCGCTGAGTTATGAGATGTGTCTTGAGATTGACGCGGCGCTGCGGGGTTGGGCTGAAGAGGACGCGGTCGCTTTGGTCGTGATTGACGCGCTTGGCGACAAGGCCTTTTGCGCGGGCGGCGATCTGGGCGAGATGTATACCACAGGCCGCGCGGGCGATCATGGCTATGGCCGCAGATTCTGGGCCGATGAATACCGCATGAACGCGCGGATCGCTGAATATCGCAAGCCCGTTGTCACGCTTATGCAGGGCTTTACCCTTGGCGGAGGCGTGGGGCTTGGGTGCCATGCCAGCCACAGGGTTCTGTGCGAGAGTAGTAGCATTGCCATGCCCGAATGTGCGGTGGGGATCGTGCCGGACGTGGGCGGATCATACCTGTTGGCGCGGGCACCGGGGCGCGTGGGTGCCTATCTGGGCCTGACGGGGGCGCGGATGACGCCGTGCTGCGCGATCTGGGCGGGGTTTGCGGATTATTTCGTACCGCGCGCGGAGTGGGGCGATCTGGTGTCTGGGCTTGTGGCCTTGGGCGATCCAGATGTGATCCGGGCGCATGCCACGCCTGACAGCCCGCTGGCCGCGCAGGCGGCTGCGATTGACGCGCTGTTCGCAAGTGATGACGGGCCGACGATCCTGACGGCGTTGGATGGCGCAGGCGGTGATTTCGCGGCCGAGGCTCGGGCCATGATCGCGCGCGGTTCGCCCTTGGCGCAGGCTTGCGCGCTGGAGGTGTTGCGCCGCCTTGGTCCTGATCCTGATATCCGCGCGGCACTGAGGCAAGAATATCGGTTCACCTATCGTGCCACCGCGCAGTCGGATTTTCTGGAAGGTATCCGGGCCGCGATCATCGACAAGGACCGCGCGCCGCGCTGGCGGCATAGCAGCTTGGCCGATGTAACGCCGGCAGAGGTTGCTGATATGCTTGCGCCCTTGGGCGTGGCGGAGTTGACATTAGATACCGGAGAGGGAGGAAAGCCATGAAGATCGGGTTTATCGGCTTGGGCAATATGGGTGCGCCAATGGCAGCCAACTTGGCGCGCGCCGGGCATACTGTCGTGGGTTTCGACCTGAACGCGCCGTGCCCGGAGGGCGTGACGCAGGCTGCGAGCGCGGCCGAGGCCGCTTCGCGGGGCGAGGTGGTCATCACCATGCTGCCCAATGGCGCGATCCTGCGCGGGGTCGCAGCAGAGATCATCCCGGCGATGGAGGCGGGCGCGGTACTGTGCGATTGCTCGACCGTGGATGTGGAGAGAGCGCGCGCGGTCGCGCAGCAGGCGCAAGCGGCGGGCTTGGGTGCCTTGGATGCACCTGTCTCTGGCGGGGTTGGTGGCGCAAGTGCAGGCACGCTGACCTTCATGGTGGGCGGGTCGGATGCGGCTTTTGCAAAAGTGCATCCATTATTCGAGATCATGGGGCAAAAAGCCGTCCATTGCGGAACCGCAGGCGCGGGCCAAGCCGCGAAAATCTGCAACAACATGATCCTTGGCGCGACTATGGCCGTGACCTGCGAGGCGTTTGCGCTGGCCGACAAGCTGGGGCTGGACCGTGCGCGGATGTTCGACGTGGTCAGCACGTCGTCGGGCTATAGCTGGTCGATGAACGCCTATTGCCCAGCGCCGGGTGTCGGGCCGCACAGCCCCGCCGATAACGATTACAAACCCGGTTTCGCCGCCGAGTTGATGCTGAAAGACTTGGCGTTGTCACAACAGGCCGCAGAGGCGGTGAATGCCGACACGCCGATGGGCGCGCGGGCCATGGCGCTATATGCCACCTTCGTCGAGGAGGAAGATGGGCGCGGGCGCGATTTTTCGGCGCTGTTGCCACGTTTCACGGCACGCGGACGCGGCTGATGGGTTGGGCGGGCGCACTATTGCCGGGGCTGGACAGTGGCAGGGTCGCGCGGCTGGACGCGCTTCCTGCGATGGATTTGCCTTCCGGGCAATACCTGTTCCGGGCTGGCGACCGTGCTCAGGGCTTTGCCATGGTGCTGGACGGGCGTGTCGAGGTGACGCTGACAGCTGCCTCTGGCCGTGAGATATTGCTTTATGCGATTGAACCGGGGCAAAGCTGCATCCAGACGACGTTGGGTCTGATGGGGGATGCGCCCTATTCGGGAGAGGCCAGAACCGTCACGCAGGCGCGCATCGTAATGATCCCGGTGGCCGAATTCGCGCGACTGATGGATGAGGCCGCGCCGTTCCGCGCCTTCGTATTTCGGGCCTTCGCCGCGCGCATGGCGGAACTGACCGCGCTGCTGGAAACCGTGGCCTTTACCGGAATAGAACCCCGGTTGGCCCGCGCGCTGCTGGATATGGCCAAAGGCGGGCAGGTGCACGCCACCCATGCCGAGCTCGCCGCGCGCATTGGCAGCGCGCGCGAGGTCGTCTCGCGCCAGTTGGAGCGTTGGGCAGGCCAAGGGCTGATCGCCACCCAGCGCGGACAGATCACGGTGCTGCAACAGTCCGAACTTGAGCGCATTGTGTAAGTGACCATGTCACAGACGCCATGCAGCGTTGCGCTATGATGGTGGCGTAACATTGGAAAAAGGAGCCTTCACATGTTGGCAAAAAACGTAGGCAGCATCGACCGCATTCTTCGAATCGTCGTGGGCGCGGCACTTCTTCTTGGGTTCGCCCTGAACATGGGCGGGGCCTATAGCTGGCTTTACCTGATCGGGATCGTGCCTTTGGCCACCGGCCTGATGAGCACTTGCCCACTTTATTCCATTATCGGAGTGAATACCTGCTCGACGAAAAAATAAGAATGCGCCCCCGTATTGGGGGGCGTCATTTTCTTGACGGATTGATCGCAGATTGGGCTTGCAGCCCCTGACCGCCTTGGCTAGAAACCCGCTCACGGTTGGGGTGTAGCCAAGCGGTAAGGCATCGGTTTTTGGTACCGTGTATCGTAGGTTCGAATCCTACCACCCCAGCCAGTATTCTCTAAGCTATTGATGTTACATACGGAAATCAGCCCGATTCTCGGTTGAGGCCTAAAGAGGCCCAACTGCGACACAGGACTGCTACACATTGGTGCGACACAAGGGCCGAAATCGGCCGTCGACTCGTCCCGATTTTCCATCTGCTTTTTCTCCCTCTCCGGCCTCATAAGGGGCAACAGATGGGACACATCAATCATATCATGCGCAGGGGGGCGGTTTACGTCTGGCGGCGCAGGCTTCCGGCAGGCTTTCCCGCCCCAAGTCGCAAATTCGTGCAGATTTCTTTGCAAACGAAGGAGTTGTCCACAGCGGCGATGCTTGGATCGCTTGTAAACACGGCTTTCAACGACATCATTAAAGGCATGTTGACGGAAGCAATCACAATCGACCACGCGAAAGCCTATCTCGAATCTGTCGTGCAGACCCATCTTGCACGGATCGACGCGGCACGCTGGCGTGAATCCCCACCCGCAAACAGCCGAGAGTGGCGCAACAGGTGGATGCAGGATCGTGCCGATGCCTATGCCTGTTGATTGTCACTGAGAACTGATGGGGTGGATACCCCCTCCCGACGGCATCGCAATATGCCAAGGTGATGTGGGTCACATCACAGGAAGGAGGAAGTATCCATGGAACAAGTTACCATCATCGGGTTGGATTTGGCAAAGCGGGTTTTTCAGGTTCACGGCGCTACTGCGGATGGCCGAGTTGCTTTTCGCAAGAAGCTGTCACGAGGTCATGTATGGATACCCCCGTTCGCGCAAGATGGTTTCTGAACAGCATTGACGTGTGATCGGGTGCGGTCATGTATCAGGCCTGTTGCGCGGCAAACACATGACCGCTGGCCGGTATGGAGCTGCG
>Ga0208112_100191_pt1 | contig 89408 bp, 91 predicted proteins | sample HotLakConsoUCCLE_FD_184736 | JGI IMG/M metagenome (GOLD analysis project Ga0208112, IMG submission 184736) | Hypersaline microbial mat communities from Hot Lake, Washington, USA - Hot Lake Consortium UCC-LE (SPAdes) (version 2) ...
TAGAGCAGCAGGTCTTCGACCGTCAGCCAGACCATCGAAGACCTGCTGCTCTATTCCGAGCGCCGGATGCGCGCCGAGCTGGAGGCCATCCCGGACGGGATCTTCCCGTTCAGCGACATGATCGAGAGCGACGGGATCGACGCCGAGAAGAACTATCCGATCGAGCTGGAGGTTCACAAGCGCGGCGGCGACATCATCGTGGACTACACGGGCTCGTCGCCGCAGGCGGCCGGGCCGATCAACGCCACGCTGGGCGTGTCCACCTCTGCGGCCTACAACGCCGTGCTGCACATGACCGACCCGTCGATCCCGCGCAATTCCGGCTGTTTTCGCCCGATCCGGGTGGTGGCACCGCCGGGCACCATCGTGAACGTGGATTTCCCTGCCCCCGAGGTGGGGGGCAACACCGAGACCCATCCGCGGCTCGTGGGGGCGATTCTGGGCGCGATGGCGCCGGTGATCCCCGACCGGGTGATGGCCTCCGAGGGCGCCACGCATTGCAACTTCGTCTTCGGCGGGGTGGAGGCGGCCACCGGCGAGTTCTTCGCCTGCTACGACCTCGAGGGCGTGGGCTGGGGCGGACGCAGCTTCGCGGACGGCAACGACGCGGTGGATTCGATCAACGGCAACTGCCGCATCACCCCCGTGGAGGTGTTCGAGACGCGCTTTCCCTGGCGCATCGAGGCGCTGGCGCTCAACGTCGATTCCGGCGGGGCGGGCGAGCATCGCGGCGGGCTGGGCTACACCAAGCAGATGCTCTGCGTGAACGACGAGATCATCTGCTCGCAGATGACGGACCGTCACATCTTCGCGCCCTGGGGGCTGGACGGCGGCGGCGAGGGCGGCCTGGGTGCGACCCTTGTTCAGAAGGCCGGAACCGAGGCCTGGAAGACCATGCCGGAGGCGTTCGGAAAGGCCTCGACCAGCCGCTATTCGAACGTGTCGATCAAGCGCGGCGACCGTGTAAAGCTGGTCACGCCGGGCGGGGGCGGCTATGGAGATCCTGCGAAACGCGAGCAGGAGGCCGTGGCCCGCGACCTGCGCGAAGGCTACATCTCGCCCGAAGCGGCGAAGGCTCATTACGGCTACGAGGAGGGCCGGTCATGAAGTTCTCACAGAACGGGTTCTACATCGAAAGCTACACCAAATGCGCCAATTGCGGCGTTCTCGTCTACGAGAGCGTGGCGGAGGACCAGGCCAACAAGGTAGAGCTTCACGGCGCCACCTACTGCTCGCAATGGTGCGTGGACTGGAAAGCCGCGCGCGATGCACGCAAGGGCGTCCCCGCCTGATCGCGGGAACCCCATTCTTGTCAACCACGTGTGCCGGCCCCTCCGGGGCTGGCCATGCCAGCCGGATCACCTCATGGATACCCTGCCCAACTCACCCGAAGCCCGGGACATCGAATACCATTTCCATCCCTATACCAACGCGCGGCTGCATCAGCAGACCGGCCCCCTCGTGCTGGATCACGGCGAGGGCGTGCATGTCTTCGACAGCGCCGGAAACCGCTATATCGAGGCGCTTTCGGGCCTCTGGAGCGTCGCCGTCGGCTTTTCCGAGGAGCGCCTTGTCGAGGTGGCGACCGAGCAGATGCGCAAGCTGCCCTATTATCACAGCTTCGCGCACAAGTCGCACAACCCGGCCATCGACCTGGCCGAGCGGCTTGTGCAGATGGCGCCGGTGCCCATGAGCAAGGTGTTCTTCACCAACTCGGGCAGCGAGGCCAATGACACCGTCATCAAGATGCTGTGGTATCGCTCGAACGCGCTGGGCCAGCCCGAGCGCAAGAAGATCATCAGCCGGATGCGGGGCTATCACGGCATCACCATCGCCTCGGGCAGCCTGACCGGCCTGCCCTACAACCACCGCTCCTTCGACATTCCGCTGCCGGGCTTCCTGCATGTCACCTGCCCGCATTTCTACCGCGACGGCCAGCCCGGAGAGACCGAGGCGGAATTCGTGACGCGGCTGGCGGACGAGCTGGAAGAGACCATCCAGCGCGAAGGCCCCGAGACGATCGCGGGCTTCATCGGCGAGCCGCTGATGGGTGCCGGCGGCGTCGTCGTGCCGCCCGAGGGCTACTGGGCGAAGATCCAGGAGGTGCTGCGCCGCCACGACATCCCGCTGGTGGCCGACGAGGTGATCTGCGGCTTCGGGCGGACCGGCCGGATGTTCGGCTCGGAAACCTTCGGGATCGAGCCGGACATCATGGTGATGTCCAAGCAGCTGTCCTCGTCCTACATGCCGATCGCGGCGGTGATGATGAACGCGAAGATCTTCGAGCCCATTGCCGACGAGACCGCCCATATCGGCACCTTCGGGCATGGCTTCACCGGCAGCGGGCATCCCGTGGCCGCCGCCGTCTCGCTGGAGAACCTGCGCATCATCGAGGAGCGCGACCTGGTCTCGCAGGCGGCCCGTGTGGGCGGCTACATGCAGAAGCGCCTGCGCGAGCTGTCGGATTATCCCATCGTGGGCGAGGTCCGCGGGATCGGCATGATCGCTGCGGTGGAACTGGTGGCCGACAAGGCGGCCAAGACCCCGCTGGAGAAGGTGGGCACCCTGGGCGCGATGGGCAATGCCCGGATGCAGGCGCAGGGCGTGCTGGTGCGGGCGCTGGGCGACACGCTGGCCGTCTGCCCGCCGCTGATCGCCACCGAGGCGCATGTGGACACGATCGTGGACGCGTTCCACGGCGCGATCCGCGGCGTCGCGGACGAGCTGGGGATCGGCTGACCCGGCCATGACGGAAGCCCCCGATCCCCATGCCGCCGGGGCCGCCTATGTCGACGGGCGGTTCTGCCCCATCGCCGAGGCGGCGATCCCCGTGACTCACTGGGGCTATCGCCGGTCCGATGTCACCTATGACGTGGTCGGCGTGTGGAACGGCGCCTTCTTCCGGCTGGACGAGCACATCGCGCGGTTCAGGGCCTCCATGCGGACCTTCCGCATGGACCCGCCCGAGAGCGATGACGACATCCGCGCCATGCTGCACAGGCTGGTGCGGCTGTCGGGGTTGCGCGCCGCCTATGTGGCGATGGACTGCCTGCGCGCCAGCCCGGCGCCGGGCGCGCCGCGCCACCCGTCCCATGTGCGGGCCTATATCGCGGCCTTCGCGGTGCCCTGGGTGTCGATGACCACGCCCGAGATGGATGCGCGCGGCGTGCACCTGGTGATCGCGGAGCGCACCCGCCGCATCCCGCCCGGCTCGGTCGAGCCGCGGGTGAAGAATTTTCACTGGGCCGACATGACCATGGGCCTGTTCGAGGCGGAGGAGCGCGGCGGCGACATGTGCGTGCTGCTGGATTACGACGGGAACGTGACAGAAGGGCCGGGCTTCAACGTGTTTAGCATCACCGGCGGACGGGTGGCAACGCCGGACCGGGGCGGGCTGGACGGCATCACCCGGGCCTCGGCCGTCGAGCTGTGCGATCACCTTGGCCTGCCCTGCGAGGTGCGGCCCGTGCCGGCGGAGGAACTGCGCCAGGCCGACGAGATCTTTCTCACCTCCACCGCGGGCGGGATCATGCCGGTCAGCCGGATCGACGGGCGGCGGCTGAACAACGACGCGCCCGGCCCGATTTCCACGCGGTTGCGCGAAGCGTTCTGGCAGCGCCGGGCCGAGGGCTGGCACGCGACGCCCATCGATTACGCGGCGGGCTGAGCGATGAGCGAGATGTCGGACACCCTGCTGGGGCCCGGCGATCCGGTGCCGGTGGAAATTCTGAACGACGGTGCGGATCATCCGCTGCTGCTGGTCTGCGAACATGCCGGGCGCGCGATTCCGGCGCGGCTCGGCGACCTTGGCCTGGATGCCGCCGCAAGGGCCACGCATATCGGCTGGGATATCGGAGCGGCGGCGGTGACCCGGCGGCTGGCCGAGGCGCTGGGCGCGCCGGCCGTCCTGCAGCCCTACAGCCGCCTGGTGATCGACTGCAACCGCCCGCTGGACGCGCCGGATTCCGTGCCCGAGGCCAGTGGCGGCGTCGTGATTCCCGGCAATGCCGGCCGGCCCATGGCCGGGGCGCGGGCGCGCGAGATCTTCGTACCGTTCCAGGCCGAGGTCACGCGGCTGGCCGATGCGCGGGAGCGGCGGGCGCTGCTGGCCATCCACAGCTTCACCCCGTCGCTCCGGGGAGCGGAGCGGCCGTGGGAGGTGGGGCTGCTCTACCGGGCGGATGCGGAAAGTTCGGGCCGGCTGGCGGCGCTTCTGTCGGCACGGCGACCGGCGATGCTGATCGGGATGAACCAGCCTTACACGATCGAGGACGAATCGGACTGGTTCGTGCCGCGCCACGGCGAGCGCACGGGCCTGCCGCACAGCCTGATCGAGATCCGGCAGGATCTGATCGGGAACGAGGCCGAACAGGCCGCCTGGGCGGACCTGCTGGCCGAGGTGATCAACGATTTCCTGAGAGGACTTTCCCCATGATGACCCGCGAGGTTCCCCTCGATCCCGCCGCCTCGGCGCTCCTGTTCGTGGATGTGCAGAATTTCAGCGCCCATCGGCAGGGCGGCGAATGGAAGGACATGTCGGCCGAGGAATTCGAGGCCAAGGTAGGCTGGTTCTTCACCGAGTTCGAAAACCGCACCCTGCCGAACATGCAGCGCCTCCAGAAGGCGTGCCGGGCGGCGAAGATCGAGGTGATGTATACCACGATCGAAAGCCTCACGCTGGACGGGCGCGACCGCTCTCTGGACTACAAGATCACCGGCTTCAACGTGCCCAGGGGGTCGTGGGACGGCCAGGTGCTGGAGGGCATCGCGCCCGGGGGCGACGAGATCGTGCTGCCCAAATCCTCGTCTTCGGTCTTCATCTCCACCCATATCGATTACATCCTGCGCAATCTCGGGGTGAAGCAGCTGGTGATCTCGGGGCTGGTGACGGATCAATGCGTCGAAAGCGCGATCCGCGATGCCTGCGACCTGGGCTACCTGGTCACGCAGGTGACGGATGCCTGCCAGACCTACTCGGCCGAACGGCACGAGAACTCGCTTCGGGCGATCAGGGGCTATTGCCGGCAGCTGACCACCGACGCGCTGCTCGCGGAACTCGCCGAACTCGGCCACCTGCGGGGCTGAGCGCCCGCGCCCCGTTCACGGGGCGCGCCGCGCCCCGGCCGGTCAGGCCGGGGTGCCTTCCAGCGCGCGCAGCGGATCGTAGGAGAACAGCCAGGCGTTCCGGTCGGCGTTCTCGTCGCGCGCTGCGAAGGCTGCGCGCAGCGTCGCCTCGTCGGGCAGCTGGAACATGCGCGCATTGTCGCGCGATTGCAGCACCACACGGGCGGTGCGGGCGGTGCGCGCGTCGCGGAAGCGCGCCAGCGCGGCCGCCGCGTCGCCCCGGCGCGGCAGGGCGGTGGCCAGCACCGCGGCATCCTCCAGCGCCATCGCCGCGCCCTGCGCCATGTAGGGCAGCGTCGGATGGGCGGCATCGCCCATCAGCGCCACCGGCCCGTCCGCCCAGTCGGCGATCGGGTCGCGGTCATAGAGCGCCCAGCGATAGCAGGCGTCGCGGTCGGCCTCGTCGATCAGCCGGTGGATCCACGCGTGCCAGCCGGGGAAATCGGCCTTGAGCTCCTCCCAGGGGCGCGGGGTGGTCCAGCTTTCGTCCTCCCACTGGTCGAAGCGCACACCCGCCACCAGGTTCACCAACTCGCCCCGGCGCAGCGGATAGGTGACGGCGTGGCGGCCGGGGCCGACCCAGATATCCACCGCCTCGGCGCCCTCGTCCGGGCCCAGCCGGTCGCGCGGCACGATCACGCGCCAGGCCGCCTGCCCCGTGTAGCGCGCGGGCACGTCGCCCAGCATCTTGCCGCGGATCACCGAGCGCACGCCATCGGCGGCGATCAGCACGTCGCCCTCGGCGGTGCCGTCCTCCAGTTCCAGCTCGGCCCGCCCCGCCTTGATGGAATAGCCCGCGACGACGCGGCCCAGCCGCACCGCACCCGGGTCGCGGCGGGTCACCGCGTCGGCCAGCGCAACCATCAGGTCGGCGCGATGGACCGTCAGGTAGGGCAGGCCGTGGCGGGCCTCGAACGCCGCGCCGAAGGGGATGGATTGCAGCACCTCGCCGCTGTCGAACAGCCGGAACCGGTAGGCCGTGGGGCGGGCGGAGACGGCCTCCACCGCCTCCAGCGCGCCGATATGGCGCAGGACACGGGCGGCGTTGGGGCTGATCTGGATGCCGGCGCCGACCTCCGCCAGACGCTCGGCGCGTTCGTAGATCTCGACCTCGTGGCCCGCGTCCATCAGGCAGGCGGCCGCCGCCAGCCCGCCGATCCCGCCCCCTGCGATCAGAACCTTCATCTTATCCCTCCCCGGTCGTCATCATGTCCGCACCGGCGCCAGCGGGCGCACCGGATCCGTTCCGTCCCAGCCCCGATGCGCCTCGCGGAAGCCCGCGAACATGGCTTTTGATTGCGGCGTCATCTGAATCAGTTCGACCATGAAGGGCAAGCCCGCGCGTTCGAAATACCCCACGCGCGCCCCGTGGGCGACCTCGGCCTCGTAGACCAGCGACAGGCCGCGCGCTGCCTGCGCGGCGCAGGCGGCGGCGTAATCGTCGACCGCGACGCCGAAATGGTGAAAGCCTTCCGCCCGCCCCGGCAGGTCACGATAGACGGAGGGGCCTGCGTCGTGCTGCTGGATCAGCTCGATCAGCATGTCGCCTGCATAGGCCATGGCGATGGACAGCCGGGTCTGCACCGGCTGCCCCCTGTAGGTCTGGCGCGGAAAGACCCCGCCTTCGCGCAGGAACCACGGACCGGCCCCGATCGCGCGGGTCTGCTCGCGCATCGCCGCGTGAATGTCATGGGTGACGAAGGCCGTCTGCATCGGCGGGCCATCCCCCAGCGGCCAGCCCGTCATCGCGCCGTCGTCCCGCCATCGAGCGGGATCACCGCCCCGGTGATGTAGCTGCCCGCGTCGGAAGCCAGCAGCAGGGCCAGCCCCTTGATCTCGTCCGGCTCGCCGATCCGGCCCAGGGGGACGGTGGCGGCGAAGGCGGCCTCGTTCTCGGGCACATGGATGCGGCCTCCGGCGATGTTGGTGCGGATCGGGCCGGGGGCGATCGCATTCACGCGCACGCCGCGCGAGGCGTATTCCATGGCCGCCTGCCGGGTGAGGTTGGCCACCGCCGCCTTGGTGGCGGCATAGGCGTAGCCCACCATCGGGTCGGCCCGCATCCCCGCGATCGAGGACACCACGATCACGCTGCCCTTTCCGGCTTCCTCCATCAGCCCGCATGCCGCCTGCACCGTGGCGAAGACCCCGGTGAGGTTCAGCTCCAGCACCGCGTCCCAGCGGGCATCCTCCACCGCCGCGAGCCGGCCAGCCTGCGTGATGTAGCCCGGCCCGGCGGACATGCCCGCATTGGCCACGGCGATGTCGAGCCTCCCTTGCCGGCGGACGATATCGGCGAGGGCCGCGCGCTGCGCGTCGCGGTCTGCGGCATCGAGGTGCAGGGCCTCGGCCCGGCCCAGCGCCTGCGCCGTCTCTCGGGCGGCGGCGAGGTCGGTATCCAACAGCACCACATGGGCGCCGGCCTCGACAAAGGCTTCGGCCATCGCGCGGCCCAGCCCGCCCGCGCCGCCGGTGATGGCGGCGATCTGTCCCGAAAGGTTGAATCTGTCTGTCACGCGCATGTCCTCCCCGAGAATGGTATGCACTTTGGCCTCCGGCCCGGCAAGCACCTGTTTGCCGCCGGGATGGCCGGTGGCGCTCAAGGACTTGTTTTCAATTATTTTCAAAGCTTCTTATGATGTGCAAGATTGGCATTGACGCCGCAAGGTGGTTCATGCCACGATTTATTGTATACACTTTAGGACGCCGGGACGAACCCGCGCCAGCACAGGGAGGAGACCGCGATGAGATCGCATTCCGAGACCATGGAAACCGTGGATGGCTGCCGCATCCGCGTGATGCGCAAGGGCACCGGCGACCCGCTGCTGTTCCTGCACGGGGCCTCGGGCGCCTCGGGCTGGCTGCCCTTCATGGAGGCGCTGTCGCAGCATTTCGACGTGATCGTGCCCGAGCATCCCGGCTTCGGCGGATCGGACGATCCGGAATGGCTGGACGGCATCGAGGACCTGGCGTTCTTCTACCTGGACGTGATCGAGGCGCTGGGTCTGGGCCCGGTGCACCTGGTGGGCACGTCGCTGGGCGGCTGGGTGGCGGCCGAAATGGCGGTGCGCGATCCGGGCGCCATGCGCACGCTGACGCTGGTGGCGCCCGCCGGCATCAATGTGCCGGGGGTGGAGCGGGGCGACATGTTCATGTGGTCGCCCGAGGAACTGGCGCAGAAGCTGTTCCACGATCCGGCCTGGGCCGAACGGATGCCGCAGCCGGCCAATGACGACGAGATGATGGTGGCGCTGAAGAACCGCATGACCACGGCCAAGCTGGGCTGGTCGCCGCGCTTTCATAACCCGAACCTGCGCAAGTGGCTGCATCGGGTGAAGGCGCCCACGCTGATCCTGTGGGGCGACGACGACAAGCTGCTGCCTGCCGCGATGGGCCGCGCCTATGCCGACATGATCCCCGATGCCAGCCTGCAGATCATCTCTGCCTGCGGGCACCTGCCGCATGTGGAGAAGCAGCAGGAATTCACCGAAAAAACCCTCGCCTTCATCCAGGGAGCCGCGTGATGAAATTCTACCTGATGCACCTGATGCCCTATGCGGATCTGGACCTGGATTACGACAAGGACCACAACTCCGCCTGGGTGACGCTGCCCAACAGCTATTACGACCCGAAGAAGGGTGCGAAGCTCTACAACCGCTACCTCGACGAGCTGGAATATGCCGACGTGCTGGGCTTTGACGGTGTCTGCGTGAACGAGCATCACCAGAATGCCTACGGCCTGATGCCCCAGCCGGGGGTGATGGCGGGCGCGCTGGCGCGGCGCACCGAGAACGTGAAGATCGCGATCCTGGGCCGCGCGCTGCCGCTGGTGAACAACCCGGTCACCATCGCCGAGGAATTCGCCATGGTGGACAATATCACCGAGGGGCGGTTCATCGCGGGGTTCGTCCGCGGCATCGGGGCGGAATATCACGCCTGGTCGGTAAACCCGGCCTTCAGCCATGACCGCTTTCACGAGGCGCATGACCTGATCATCCGCGCATGGACCGACGAGGGCCCGTTCCGCTGGGACGGCAAGCACTACCAGTTCGAATACGTCAACCTGTGGCCGCGGCCCTACCAGGAGCCGCACCCGCCGGTCTGGGTGCCCTCGCAGGGATCGAGCGAGACGATCGACTGGACGGCGCATCCCGATCGCAAATACACCTATCTCCAGACCTTCACGCCGGTGGCGATGCTCGCGAAATACATGCAGATGTATCGCGACAAGGCGGAGGAATACGGCTACGAGGCCAGTGACGAGCAGCTGGGCTGGTCGGTACCGATCTACGTGGCCGAGACCGACGAGCAGGCCCACCGCGAGGCCAAGCCGCATATCGAGAACTTCCTGAACAAGTTCCTGCGTATGCCGCGCGAGATGCTGCTGCCGCCGGGCTACCTGTCGCTGAAATCCGCGCTGGGCGTGACCAAGGCCAAGTCTGCGATCGGCGGCAAGCAGACGATCGACGACGTGATCGAAAAGGGCATGTTCATCTGCGGCAGCCCCGAGACCGTGGCCGCCAAGCTGGAGGAATATCACGCGCAGATCGGCTTTGGCCACCTTCTGTCGCTGTTGCAGTTCGGCACCCTGCCCGCGGACCTGACCCGCAAGAGCATGGAGCTCTACGGCAAGGAAGTGATGCCCAAGCTGCGGGCGCGAACGGCCAAGGCTGCGATGGAAGCGGCGGAATAGGCACCTAATCCACCCGCGGTGCGAGGGACAGCAGATGGCCGCGCATCGCGGTTTCCGCCCAACCGGCATCGCGGGCGCGCAGGGCGTCGATGATCTCGCGGTGCTGGCGATGGGTGCGCCGGGTGCGCTCCTCACGGGATTCGCTGTAATGATTGAAGATCGAGGCGGGCAGTTCCAGCGAGGAGGCGAGGATTCGCTCCAGCCGCGGGCTGTCCGCCGCGGCGGCGATCAGGGCATGGAAGCGGTTGTTCAGCTCGTCGAAAAGGGTGAGATGCCGGTTCCAGCCCAGCCGCTCGAAGGCGTCCTCCATCTCTTCCTCGATGGCCAGAAGTTCGGCCAGCCCCGCCGCGTCGATCCGGGTGGCTGCACGGGCGGCGCCGTGGCCTTCGAGAATGGCGCGCAGGGAGAAGATCTCTGCCCCGTCCTCGATCGAGAAGCTGGCCACACGGCCCTTGCGGAAGCGTTCGAGTTCCACCAGCCCTTCCGAGTTGAGCCGGTTCAACGCCTCGCGCACCGGCGTGCGGCTGACGCCGATGCGTTCCGCCAGCGCCGTCTCCTTCAGGGGCTCGCCCGGCGCGAGGTCGCCGGTGATGATCGCCTGCCGGATGTGCCGGTAGGCGGTGTCGGCGGCGCTCTGGCCGGTTCCAGGGTCTGTATCGAGACTGGGCAAAAGCACGCTCCGGCACGGGTGAGTGTCCTGCGATCAGTCTTAGGCGGTCGCGGTCTCATGGCAAGGGGGAACCCCCGCAACGGTATACAGAACCGCGGCGCGAAAGGGAAAAACCGGGCCTTTAGCTTGACCTTTGCCGGGCTTCGTATGCAAAATCAGGAAAAAGCCCCGTCAGGGGTGCCGGCCCGGCAGGGGCGGCGAGGGAGGACGGCGTGAAACTCGAACCAGGGATGACGGCGTGGATCTCGGGCGCCGGCTCGGGCATCGGGCGCGGCACGGCGCGCGCACTTGCGGCGCGGGGCCTGCGGGTCGCGGTGGCGGACATCCGGGCCGAGGCCGCGGAGGAGACCGCGGAGATGATCCGCGCGGCCAACGGGCACGCGCTGGCACAGCAGGTGGATGTCTCCGACCCCGAGGCGGTGGAAGCGGCGGCCCGCGAGGCGGAGGCGGCCCTGGGCCCGGCCTCGGTGATCTGCAACAACGCGGGTGTTGCCATGCATGGCGTGCCCTTGCACGAGATCGCGCCGGCGGACTGGGACTGGGTGATCGGGGTGAACATCTATGGCGTGATCCACGGGTTTCGCGCCTTCCTGCCCGGGATGCTGGAGCGCGGCGCCCCGGGCCATGTGGTCAACACCGCCTCGATCGGCGGTTTCCAGGTGAACCCGGATTTCCTGACCGCCGCCTACTCGATGACGAAATATGCCGTGGTCGCGCTCAGCGAGGGGCTGCGCAACGAACTGCTCGGGACGCAGGTGGGTGTCTCGGTGCTGGCGCCCGCGGCGGTGGCCACCGACATCCACCTGTCGGCGCGGGCGCGGCCCGAGCGGATGGGCGGCCCCACGGAACGCGCACAGAACCATTTCATGGGCGAGTTGATCCGCGACGGGGCGCGCCCCGACGAGATCGGCCGGATCGTGGCCGAGGCGGTGGAGGCGGATCGCTTCTACATCTTCACTCACCCCGAGACCCGGCCCTGGATCGAGGCGCGGCACGCCAGCATCCTGGAAGGCTTCGACCTGGCCGCGCGGCGCGCGGCGGCGGAATGACGGGATAGGCCCGGAATACCCGACCGGGGAGACATCCGGCGGGGACTTGAAACGCGGGCCAGCCCGGCCCGCACCAACGGAGGAGGAAACGAACCGATGAAGATGATCCGCAACAGCCTGTTCGCAGGGTTCGCCGCGGCGGCGCTGAGCGTCGCCGGCGCGGCCTCGGCGCAGACGGTCAGCATCTCGACGCTGCCGCCCGGCGCCATCAACAACGTCCAGACCCAGGCCATCGCCAAGGTGGTGCAGGAAGAGACCGGCCTCCAGATGCGGGTCGTGACGTTCAACTCGCCCGCCGCGTCGATGCAGGCGGTGCAGGAGCGCATGGCCGAGTTCTCGTTCATGTCCACCGACGAGGTGGGCGCCGCCGTCAACGGCCGCGACATGTATGGCGACATGAAGATGCCGGACCTGCATCTCGTGGCGCGGGTGTTCCCCTTCAAGGTGGGCATCGTGGTGACCAAGGAAAGCGGCATCCGCTCGATCGAGGATCTGCGCGGCAAGCGTTTCCCGGTGGGCTGGCAGGGCTTTCGGCAGGGCGTCTACCTGAGCGAGGCGCTGCTGGCCGCGGGCGGGCTGACCTATGACGACGTGGACGGCGTGGCCGTGACGAACCTGATCCGTGCCGCCGACGACCTGAAGGCGGGCCGGCTGGACGCGACGATGTTCGCCATCGGCGCACCCAAGATGGCCGAGCTGGACGCCGCGCTGGGCGGGATCCACTTCATCAGCCTGCCCGACACGCCCGAGGCGCGCGAACGGATGGCCGCGGTGCGCCCGGAATACGGCATCGCCAGCCAGGCCGCGGCGCCCTTCCTGCACGGGGTCGAGGACGGCTCGAACCTGATGGAATACGGCATGACCGTGGTGGCCAACGCCGACGTGGACGAGGAAACCGCCTACCAGGTGGCCAAGACCCTTTACGAAAACAAGGAAGGGCTGGTTGCCGGGCATCCCAGCTTCAACGCGCTGATCCCGGACGAGCTGGCCAGCCAGCAGCCGGGCGTGTCCTACCATCCTGGTGCGATCCGCTTCTACAAGGAGGTGGGGATCTGGCCCGAGGGCTGATCCCGACCCCCTTCCCCTGCTGGAGACCCGCCCATGTCTGAGATGCCCCGCAACGGGTTCGCGCGCCTGTCCCCCCGCGCCACACGCCTGGCCACGCGTGCATTGGGGCTTGCGATCTCGGTCGCGGCACTGGCATGGGCGGCCAATGTCTACCGGATGCTCGGCTGGAATTTCCTGGCCGAGCAGTTCCTGGCCATCGTGCTGGGCATGGCCATGGCGGTGGTCTACCTGTCGCTGCCCGCCACCCGCCGCGGCCAGCGCGACCGCCACGGCACCCCATCCTGGGACATGGCGCTGGCCGCATTGTCCATCGCGGTCGGGCTGTATTATGCGGTCAACTACCCCGACATGCTGGGCGGCTTCTTCCGGCCCGAGCCGGTGGCGCTGGCGGCCACCTGGGCGATGTTCGGGCTGGTGATCGAGGCGTTGCGGCGCGCGGCAGGGCTGCCGCTGGTGCTGGTGATCGCGGCCTTCGTGATCTACGCGCTGGTCGGCCACCTGGTGGAGGGCGACCTGCAGACCCGCAAGGTCGAGCTGAGCCAGATGGTCTATTATCTCAACGTCGATACCTCGGGGATGCTGGGGCTGGTGCTGCTGATCGGGGTGACGGTGGTTGTGCCCTTCGTCTTCTTCGGCCAGCTTCTGGGCGCATCGGGCGGTGCGGGGTTCTTCAACGACCTTGCGCTGGGGCTGATGGGCCGGTTCCGCGGCGGCGCGGCCAAGATCTCGGTGCTGGCCTCGTCGCTCTTCGGGTCGATCAACGGCATAGTCGTGTCCAACATCCTCGCCACGGGCGTCATCACGATCCCGCTGATGAAACGCTCGGGCTTTCGCGCGGAGAAGGCGGCGGCGATCGAGGCCAGCGCCTCGAATGGCGGGCAGCTGATGCCGCCGGTGATGGGCGCGGTGGCCTTCCTGATGGCCGATTTCCTGCGCATCCCCTATGCCGAGGTTGCGCTCGCCGCGCTGGTGCCCTCGTTGCTCTATTATGCGGCGCTCTTCATCCAGTCGGACCTGGAGGCGGCCAAGAGTGGCATCGCGTCGGTTCCGGCCAGCCAGATCCCGCGCCTGATGAAGGTGCTGGCGCAGGGCTGGGCCTTTGCCCTGCCCTTCGTCGTGCTGATCTATGCGCTGTTCTGGCTGAACAAGGAGGCGGAGGCTGCCGCGCTCTATGCCTGCGGCGTGGTCATCGTGATCGGGCTGGTGCTGGGCTACGGGGCCGAGCGACTGAACCTGTCCAAGATCCTCGACTGCGTGGTGGAAACCGGCATCTCCTCGGCCTCGATCCTGCTGATCGCGGCGGCGGCGGGCTTCATCATGGGCGTGCTGCAACTGACGGGCCTGGGCTTCGCGCTGACGATGTTCCTGGTCAAGCTGGGGGCGAACCAGTTGCTACTGTTGCTGATCGTGGCGGCGCTTCTGTGCATCTTGCTGGGCATGGGTATGCCGACGCTGGGTGTCTATGTGCTGCTGGCGGTGCTGATCGCGCCGGCGCTGGTCGAGGCGGGGGTGACGCCGATCGCCGCGCACATGTTCCTCCTCTATCTCGGGATGATGTCCTTCGTGACGCCACCCGTCGCGATCGGGGCCTTCTTCGCGGCGAATCTCGCCAAGGGCACGCCGATGCGCACCGCGTGGTATGCGATGCGGTTCTCCTGGGTTGCCTATATCATCCCGTTCCTCTTCGTGTTCGAACCGGCCCTGCTGATGCAGGATACCGGCGTGACGGAGCTGGGCCTTGCGGTGGCCACGGCCCTCGTGGGCGTCTGGCTGATCTCGGCAGCCCTGGTGGGTTACGGGCTGCGGCGGATGCCCGGCTGGGCGCGGCTGGCGGCCGCCTTCGCGGGCGCGGGCCTGCTGATGCCGCACAGCCTGTCGGACTGGAGCGTGCCGGCCAATATCGGCGGCGCCATCCTGGGCGCGGCGCTGCTGGCGCTGGAATACACGCGGCGCGAGTCGGCGGCCCGGACGGCCGCCGGTGCCGCTGAATAGGGAGACCCGCATGACCAAGCCAACGAGCAGCGCGGCGGCACGCGAGGAATTCTACGGGCGGCTGGACACGCAGGACCTGGCGCCGCTCTGGGAAGTGCTGCGCGGGCTCTTGCCGCCCGAGCCCGCCTCGAAGGCGGTGCCGCATGCCTGGAGCTACCGCAGGCTGCGGCCGCTGCTGCTGGAATCGGGCGCACTGCTGACCGCAGAGGAGGCCGAGCGCCGGGTGCTCGTCTGCGAGAACCCCGCCCTGCGCGGCACCTCGCGCGCGACGGCGACGCTCTATGCCGGGGTGCAGCTGATCCTGCCCGGCGAGACGGCCCCCGCGCACCGGCACTCGCCCTCGGCGCTGCGCTTCATGATGGAGGGCGAGGGCGCGGTGACCGCTGTGGGGGGCGAGCGCACCACCATGCGCAAGGGCGATTTCGTCATCACGCCCAGCTGGGCCTGGCACGATCACGGCAACGAGGGCACCGGCCCCTGCGCCTGGCTCGACGGGCTGGACGTGCCGCTGGTGCAGTTCCTGGAGGCCGGCTTCAACGAGCATTTCAACGACAGCCGCCAGACCATCACCCGGCCCGAGGGCGACAGCCTGGCGCGCTTCGGGGAGGGGATGCTGCCACTGGGGGCACAAAGCCCCTACGGCATGACGACCCCGATCTTCAACTATCCCTACACGCGCACGCGCCCGGCGCTGCTGGCGATGGCGCAGGGCTCGGAACCGGATGCGCACATGGCGCACACGCTGCGCTATGCCAACCCGATCGACGGCGGATGGGCGATGCCCACGCTTTCGGCGCAGATGACCTACCTGCCCGCCGGCTTCGAGACGGCGCCGATCCGGTCCACCGACTCGGCGGTCTATTGCGTGGCCGAGGGGAGGCTGTCGGCACGGTTCGGCGAGACCGAGCTGACGCTTGAGGAAAACGATTTGGCGGCCTGCCCCGGCTGGGCCTGGCGACGGCTCAGGGCCGAGACCGACTGCTTCCTGTTCGCGTTCTCGGACCGGGTCGTTCACGAAAAGCTGGGCCTCTGGCACGAAGAGCGCGGCGCGGCCTGACCACAACACAAGACCGACAAGAGGGAACGGGCGATGAGATTCTGCCGATTCGACGACAACCGGCTGGGCGTGGTGAAGGGCGACATGGTGCATGACGTGACGGCCGCGCTGGACGCGCTGCCGCCGCTGTCCTGGCCGGTGCCGCCGGGGGATCATTTCTTCAACCACCTGGACGCGCTGCGCCCCAGGATGGAGGAGCTGGCCGCGACAGCGCCGGGGCGGCCGGTCTCGGAGGTGCGTCTGCTCTCGCCCGTGGCCAACCCCGGCAAGATCGTCGCGGCGCCGGTGAACTACCAGCTGCACCTGGACGAGAGCCGCGCCGACACGCAGATCAATTTCGGCTCCGAAGTGAAGACGATCCACGATTACGGCGTGTTCCTCAAGGCGCCCAGCTCGCTGATCGGACCGTCGGAGCCGGTGCTGGCGGACTGGTCCGACCGGCGGATCGACCACGAGATCGAACTGGCGCTGGTGATCGGGCGCAAGGGTTTCCGAATCCCGAGGGCCGAGGCGCTGGATTACGTGGCCGGCTACATGATCGGGCTGGACATGACGATCCGCGGCACCGAGGACCGCTCTTTCCGCAAGTCGCTGGACACGTTCACCGTGCTGGGGCCCTGGGTGGTCACGGCGGACGAGCTGGGCGATCCGTCGGCGCTGGATTTCGAGATCAAGGTGGATGGCGGGACCCGGCAGAAGGCCAACACGCGCGACCTGATCCTGGATTGCGCGGACCTGATCGAATACGCCTCGCGGGCCTATACGCTGTGGCCCGGCGACGTCATCATGACGGGCACGCCCGAGGGTGTGGCCCCGGTGCGGCCCGGCAACCGGATGCATGCCTGGATCGACCGCATCGGCACCATGGAGGTGGAGGTGGCCGACCGGGGCTGACCTGCCGGATCAGCCCTCGGCCTGATGCACCTTGCGGCCCGCCACCCAGGTGGCGCGCACGCTTTCGCGGGTGGCCAGCATCACGATCTTCTGCAAAAGCGCGTCGCCCGGAAGGTCCGCCCCCACGAGGGAGTCGGGCGGCAGCGCGACCAGCATCGCGTCGAACTGCCGGCCGGGCGCGAAGCAGCCTACCGGCAGGTCGAGCGTATCGGCGCCGCCCATCGTCGCCAGCCAGAAGGCGGTGCGGAAATCGATCCGGCTGTCGGGCGTGCCGCGCGTGTCGGGGCCCTTGGTCGGGTCCACCCCGTCCTCCAGCAGGCGCGAGACGGAAATCGCCATGCGCGTGGTATCGAACAGCGAGGCGCTGGGCCCGCCGGAGATGTCGGTGCCCAGCCCCACGCGCAGCCCCTTTTCCAGCGCCCGGCGCAGCGGGAACACGGCATTCGAGAAATAGACATTGGACAGCGGGCAATGGGCCACGCCCGCGCCCGCGCGGGCGATCAGGTCCATGTCGTCCTCGCCCAGCAGGTTGGCATGGGCCAGCACCGTGTGGCGGCGCAGCAGGCCGAAATCGTGCAGCGCGAAGGTGTCGCTCTTGCCGCAGCGGTCCAGCACATGGCCATGTTCCCAGTCGCCTTCGGAGCAATGGGTCTGCACATGCGCGCCGCTTTGACCGGCCATGTCGCCCAGCGCCCGAAGCGCCTTGTCGGAACAGCTGGGGATGAAGCGGGGCGTGATGACGGGCTTGACCAGCCCCGCATTGCCCTTGATCGCGGGAACCGCCTCCAGGAAGGCCGCGGTGCCCTCGATCGCGGCCTCGGGAGAGGCGTCGCGGTAGTAGTCGGGGCATTCGCCGGGCAGGTCCATCGCCACCTTGCCCACCAGCGCGCGCTGGCCAAGCTCGAGGCAGATCTCCGCAAGGCGCAGGCTCGCCTCGTGGTGGATCGTGGCGAAGTAGAGCGCCGTCGTCGTGCCGTTGGCCAGCAGGGTGCGCACCAGCGCGCGGTAGACCCTGTCGGCGTAGTCGGTATCGGAATAGCGCGCCTCCAGCGGGAAGGTGTGCTTTTGCAGCCAGACCTCCAACGGCACGTCCAGCGCCTGGCCCAGCTGCGGGAATTGGGGGGCGTGGATGTGCAGATCGACGAAGCCGGGCAGCAGCGCGCCCTTGCCGCGCAGGTCGGTGATCTCTGCACCCTCATGGGCGACGCGCGCCGGGTCGCCGGGCGGCAACACCGCCTCTATGGCCCCGTTGCGCACCACGATCAGCGCATCGTCGATACGGTCGACCGAGCCGCGCTCGGGCGTGTGGAAGATGTCGGCGCGGTAGAGTTGGGTCATGGCGTCAGCGCCCCGGAGCGGGTGACCCCGGGGCGCCCTTTCCTTATTGCGGAATGCGGGTTTCGACGCCCTGCACCAGCCAGTTGATGCCCAGCAGGTCGGAGTCGGTGATGGTTTCGCCGGCGGCGAGGCGTTCCGCCCCGTCCTGGTCCATGATCGGGCCGGTGAGCGGGTGGAACTCGCGCGCGCGGATCGACTCGATCGCGGCGTTGATCTCGGCCATCTGCTCTTCGGTCAGGTCGTCCGAGAAGGATTTCACGAACACCGTGTCATCGGCCATGCCGCCCCAGAAGGCCGTGCCCTCGAACGTGCCGTCCAGCTTGGCCTGGACCTGCTCGATGAAATAGGCCCGCCAGTCGACGACCAGCGAGGCCAGCAGCCAGTTCGGGGCGAAGGCCTTCATGTCCGACGAGGTGTTGATGACGTAGACGCCCTCTTCCTCGGCCACGGTCACGACGGACGGCGTGTCCTGGTAGAGCGAAAAGATCACGTCCGCCTCCTGCGCGATCAGCGAGCGGGCGGATTCCTGCGCCTTGGACGGGTTGAACCAGGAGTTCAGCCAGACGACCCTGACCGTCGCATCAGGATTGGTGCGCTGCAGGCCGAGGGCGAAGGCGTTGATGATGCCCACAACCTCGGGGATCGCGTAGGCCGCAACGACACCCACGGTATCGGACTTGGTAGCGTAGCCCGCCGCCATGCCTGCGATGTAGGAGCCCTCGTAGTTGCGGCTCTGGAAGTTGCCGAAGTTCGGCGCCAGCTTGTAGCCGGAGGCATGGATGAAGGCGATATCCGGGCGCTGCTGTGCCAGGCGAAGCCCGTCGTTCATGTAGCCGAACGAGCCGATCATGATCATCTCGGCGCCGGTGGCGGCCATCTGGTTCATGATGCGCTGCGCGTCGGGACCCTCGGGGACGTTCTCGACGAAGACGGTTTCCACCTTGTCGCCGAAATGCTCCTCGACGGCGAGCCGGCCGTTGTTCAGCTCGGCGGCCCAGCCCACATCGCCCACGGGCGAGGGATAGATGAAACCGACCTTGAGTGTCTCGGCGGCGGCCCCGCCCGCGAGCAGCGCCGCCGCGGTGGCCGCGGCGGTAAGGGTCTTGAGGGTCCTGATCATGGCAGCAGATCCTTTCATGGTGGGAGGAGGTCAGGAGGTCTTGAAATCGCGGCCCAGGCTGGCCGGGCTGTTGAGCTTGATGAAGGCGACGTTGCGCGAGATCACGGCCAGCATCAGGATCGTGATGATGTAGGGCAGAGCCGACAGCAGCTGCGACGGCAGGCCGACCCCGAAGGCCTGGATCGACAGTTCCAGCAGCGAGATCGCCCCGAAGAGGTAGGCGCCGAAGGCCACGCGCGGTACGACCCAGGTGCCGAACACCGTGAGCGCCACCACGATCCAGCCCCGTCCGGCGATCATCCCTTCGGCCCAGAGCGGGGTGTAGACCGTGGAGAGGTAGGCCCCGCCGATGCCGGCCATCGCGCCGCCGAAGGCCACGCAGCCGGCCCGGATGAGCCGCACCGGCAGGCCCAGCGCATGGGCTGAATGCGGGGATTCGCCCACCGCGCGGATCATCAGGCCCAGCTTGGTCCGGTTCAGCACGAACCACACGGCGAAGATCAGCACGATCGAAAGGTACATGAGCGCGTCCAGCCGGAAGAGCGCCGGACCCAGCACCGGGATGTCGGCCAGCGGGCCCAGCGGCAGGTCGCCCAGCGGCGTGATCGTCCGGCCCTCGAACTGCTTGCCCACCGCAGAGGAGACCCCCAGCCCCAGGATGCCGATGGCGAGGCCGGCGGCCACCTGGTTGGCGTTGAAGATCACCGTGAGCGCCGCGTAGACCAGGGACAGCGCCATGGCCAGCGCGGCGGCCCCGAGAAAGCCCAGACCGTGCGATCCGGTCGTAGCCACCAAGACGAATCCCGCGGCGGCGCCGGTGGCCATCATCCCCTCGATCCCGAGGTTCAGCATGCCGGATTTCTCGGCGACCAGCTCTCCCATCGCGGCGTAGATCAGCGCGGTGGAGGCGGCGAGCGTGCCGGAGACGATGAAGATGATAACCTCGATCATTCGGCAGGCTCCACCCGTGTGGCGGGCTCGCGGCCCCTGAGCCGGATCCGCGAGGTCAGAAGGAACGAGCAGGCGAGGTAGAAGGTCAGAAGCATGCCCTGGAAGATGCCGGTGACCGCGTTGGGCAGCCCGACCGAGAGGCGCGCGAAATCGCCGCCCACGTAGATCAGCGCCATCAGCGCGCTGGAGAACACGATGCCCACCGGGTGCAGCCCGCCCAGCATGGCGACGATGATCGCGGCATAGCCATAGCCCGGCGAGACGTTGCGTTGCAGCATTCCCAGCGGGCCCGAGACCTCGCCCACGCCCGCCAGCCCCGCCGCACCGCCCCCGATCAGCAGCGCCAGCCAGACCGCGCGCTTCGACGAGAAACCGGCATAGAGCGCGGCCTGCGGCGCCAGCCCGCCCACCGACAGCTTGTAGCCCGCGAGGCTGCGCTGCACGAAAAGCCAGCAGGCGATGGTGACGGCCGCGCCTATCAGGATCGAGGCGTTGAAGCGGCTGCCCTCGATCAGGATCGGGAACATCGCCGACGGCCCGAAGGTGATTGATTGCGGGAAGTTGAAGCCCATCGGATCGCGCATCGGGCCGGAGACGAGATAGTAGAGCAGTTGCAGCGCGATGCTGCTGAGCATGAAGGTCACGAGGATCTCGTTGGCGTTGAACTGCGTGCGCAGCGCCGCGGCGATCCCGGCCCAGAACATGCCCGCCAGTGCGCCGGCGAGGATCATCGCGGGCAGCAGCAGCGGCGAGGTGGAACCGTCGAACCAGATCGCCAGAGCCGAGGCGGCGATCGCACCCAGGATAAGCTGGCCCTCGGCGCCGATGTTCCACACGCCCGCGCGAAAGCCGATGGCCAGCCCCTGCGCGATCAAGAGCAGCGGTGCCATCTTCAGCAGCACCTCGCCCAGGCCGTAGCTGGATTGCAGCGGCTCGACGAAGATCGCCTGAAGCCCGCGCAGCGGCGGCACGTCGTAGATCAGGAACAGCACCGCCCCGCCCAGCAGGGTCAGCAACAGCGCCAGCAGCGTGACGAGGGCGGGCGCAAGGACAGAGCGTTCCTTGCGGGGCTCGATGACGATCCTAGACAACGCGGGCCTCCCCGGCAGCGGGGGCCTCCGCGGCCTCCAGCGCGTCGAAATCTCCCGCCATGGCCAGGCCCACATGGTCGATATCGGTGGAGGCCACGGGCACCGGGCGCGACAGCCTTCCGCGGAACATGATCTGGAGCACGTCGCAGACCTCGAACAGCTCTTCCAGCTCCTCGGAGATCACGAGTACCGCCGCGCCCTGGGCGCGCAGGTCCAGCAGCTTCTGGCGGATCGCGGCTGCGGCGCGCACATCCACGCCCCAGGTGGGCTGCGCGGCGATCAGCACGCGCGGGGCCAGCGCCAGTTCGCGGCCCACGATGAATTTCTGGAGGTTCCCGCCGGACAGGCTCTGTGCCGTGGCATCCGGCCCGCCGCAGCGCACATCCATGCCGTCGATCGTGGCCTCCGTCATCCGGCGCCGCGCGCCCATCCGCAGGAAGCCCCAGCGGGTGAGCCCCGCGTGATGCGCGGTGAGCGAGGTGTTCTCGGCCAGGCTGTGCAGCGGCACCGCGCCGCGTCCCAGCCGCTCCTCAGGGATGAAATGCAGGCCAAGGCGGCGGCGCCTGTCGGGGCTGAACGCCCCCACGGGTCTGCCCTCCAGCATGATCATGGCGGCATCGCCGCGCGACAGCGGCTGTTCGCCCGACAGCGCCTTGGTCAGCGCGTCCTGCCCGTTGCCGGAGACACCGGCGATACCCGTGATCTGGCCGGCCCGCAGCGTCATGTGGACATCGCGCAGCGGCGTGGCGAAAGGGTCGTCCCCCTGCCAGCTCAGGCCCGCAACCTCCAGCACCGGCTGCGGATCAATGGCAGGGGCGGCCCCCTCGGGCGCGGCGATCTCCCGGCCGATCATCAGCCGGGTGAGGGTGGTGGCGGTTTCCTCGCGCGGGTCCACCACGCCCACCACCCGGCCGGCGCGCATCACGGTGGCCACGTCGCAGAGCGCGCGGATCTCGTCGAGCTTGTGCGAGATGAAGATGATCCCGATGCCCTCGGCCGCAAGCGCCCGCAGCGTCTCGAACAGCCGGGCGATGCCCTGCGGCGGCAGTACGGAGGTCGGCTCGTCCATGATGATGAGCCGGGGCTCCTGAAGGATGCAGCGCATGATCTCGATGCGCTGGCGTTCGCCCACGGTCAGCGACTGGACCCGCGCATCCGGGTTCACGTCCAGCCCGAACCGGGCCGACGCCTCGCGGATCCGGGCCGAGAGGTCCGGCAGGCTGCCCGGCACGGCGAGCGAGACGTTCTCGGCCACCGTCAGCGTCTCGAACAGCGAGAAATGCTGGAACACCATGCCGATGCCCAGCGCGCGGGCCTGCGCGGGCGACTTGATGGAGACCTCGGCGCCCTGCCATTCGAAGCGCCCCGCGTCGGGCTGCACCGCGCCGTAGACGATCTTCATCAGGGTCGACTTGCCCGCCCCGTTCTCGCCCAGCACGGCGTGAATCTGGCCGGGCAGCACCTCCAGGTCGACATGGTCGTTGGCCACCACGGAAGGATAGGCCTTGACGATCCCGGTCAGGCGCAGGAGCGCGGCGGCCTCAGCCATGGGCCGGCTCCGGGTTGCGCTGTTCGTGCAGGGCGTGGATGCCGGGCATCACCACGAAACCGGGAAGGCTGCGCACCGCATAGAGCCAGTTGCGCACCGCCGGGTAGGCGTCATGCTCGATCCCCGCATCGGGGCTGAGCGCGACATAGGCGAAGCAGGCGATATCGGCGATTGTGGGATGATCGCCCACGAGGAAGGCGCCGCCGTCGAAGCTGCGCTCGGTCAGATGCGCCTCCATCCGGCGCAGCGCGTCGCGGGCGCCGCGATGGGCCTTGTCCACGTCGATCTCGCGCCCGATCAGGGCATGCAGGCGGGCCTCGCCGGCGGTCGCGGTCAGCACCGAGGAGAAGGTCAGCCATTCCTGCACCTCGGCCGCGGCGCGGGCATCCGCGCGCGGCCACCAGCGCCCCGAGGGATCGAAGGACGCGGCCAGCCAGGCCAGCATCGCGGAGGTTTCGGTCAACACCATGTCGCCCGCCACCAGCACCGGCAGGGTGCCCGCCGGGTTCAGCGCCAGCATGTGCGGGGCCTTGTGCTCGCCGCCCGGGTGGAAATCCACCGCCACGGTGGCGTGGTCGACCCCCAGCAGCCCGGCCATCAGCCGCACCTTGTAGCAATTCCCGGACAGGACGTAGTTGTAGAGGGTGAAGCTCATGCCGGGACCACCTCCGCCCCGTAGGTGGCGCCGCGCTTCTTCAGCCAGCGGCGATAGGCGACGGAGGTCATGTCGGCGCGGGTCGGGATTTCCATCCTCGGGTCCAGCGGCAGCTTGCGCGGCAACTGGTTCTCCAGGATCGAGCGGTCCTGGAGAAAGATCTCCTGCTGGAACTGGATCATCTCCTGCATGGTGGAATCGTCGTCATAGAGCGCCATCCAGGGCCAGACATCGCAGCATTCCTCGTCGCGCGGCTGCACGAAGATGGCGATCACGTCCTGCGCCTCGGGCCTGGGCGGGCAGGTCTTGTAGAGGACCGCCACGGTGGGTGCGGGCACGCGATAGGCATAATCGGTGACGATGCCGCCCGCGGCGCTCTTGGCGGCCTGCGGCTGGAAGAACCTGACCTGAGTGGCCCAGACCTCGCCCTCGTCCTCGGTGATCTCGACCTTGTAGGGCTCCACCGCGGTATGCGGCTCGGAGCCGAGGATGTCGGTATGCACGAAAGGGAAATGCGCGATATCGAGGAAGTTCTCGACCGCGCGCAGGGGCGAGCATTTCACCCGCACCACTCCGCAGGGCACCAGCCGGCGGCCCTCTTCCCGGGCCTCGGGAATGTCGAAGAGCGGGCGCGGATCGTCGCCCAGCGTGGTCCAGACATGCTCAAAGACGATCTGGCAGGGATGCGCGGTGCCGTCCGCCTCTGTCGCGGTGGCGCTGTCATCGGCCAGGCGAGTGACCGTGATCGGTGTTCCCAGAAGCACGGTGTCGCGGCTGGTTCCGGGGGGCAGGTCGCCCTCCATCGCCACGGCATACCAGTCGTTGCGGGCGTATTCGAGGCTCATGCGGGTTCCTCCTGCCTTGCGGGGGCGACGGTCCTGGCGGCCTCGGCCGCACGGCGCACCTCCTCGGACCAGCGCGACAGGCGAGTCAGGTCGGCGCGAACGGTGCCGGGGGCCACGAGAAGATGGGCGGTTGTCTGGCCCTCCGGGAGCGGTTGCAGCGCGGCTGTCAGGGCGATGCCTGCAATGGAGACGCGGAGCAGCGTATCGCCCTCCACGCTCTCGGGCGTCGCACCATCCAGCGGCGTTGCCACCAGCGCGGCGCGCAGGGCCTCGGGCCCGGCCTCTGCGGTGATGCTGCGGAGCGGGGCCGTCGCAGGCCCGGCCTGCGGGATCGCCAGCGGGCCGGCGACGGAGACCCAGATCAGCCCGCCCGCCTCGGCCACCGGGTGCGCCCGGGCGCAGATGGTGGCGGGCGGCTCCAGGTCGGGATGGGCCGGGATGTGCTGGCAGCGCCCGGTTTCGGCCGCGTATTGCCAGCCGTGATAAAGGCAGGCCAGCGACTCTCCCCGCACGAAGCCATGCGACAGGCGCATGCCGCGATGCGGGCAGCGGTTGTCCCACGCGGTCAGCCGGCCCGACGCGCTGCGCCAGACGGCAAGGTCATGCCCCTGGACAAGGGCGCGCATCACCCGCCTTTCGGGCAGGTCGCGGGACAATCCGATCGGGATGGAGGTCATCAGGCCCTCGTTCTGTTCTTTTTCGTTTCCTTACCCGAAGCGGTGGCCGGGCCAACGGGCAGCCGCGAAGGGCGCGCATTGAGCGCCTCCGCATTCGGTAGATGTCGCACCGTCTGCCGCCTGATTGTCAATAATGAAAGCGTTTGCCTAATATTAATGCATGAGTGTGACCGTCACGCGATCTGAAAGCCGGACCGCTGCAGCGCACCGTTGAGACGCTGACGCTCGATTCGATCCACCATCACGCTGGCCGGGCCGAGACTGCAGGCAAGTTCCATCGCGTCGATCAGCGCCTCGGGGCCTTCGACCGCGACGACCAGGCAGTCCGGCCCGCTGGACTCGATCCGCCCGACGAGCGACAGGCGCAAGGCCCGCTCCGCGATCCAGTCCGGGAAGTCGGGTGCGGCGACATCGCCGAGGATGCTCAGCCGGGCGGATATGTTGTCTTGCAAACTGGATACCTCTGGCATGCGCGCGCCCTTGGCACCGGGCGCGCGCCGCAAGGTTGCACCGCGAGGGTGCTTTGCAAAGGGTTTTCGCAACGCTGCATGACCGATCAGGGGATCGCACGCAGCCGGGAGCGGGACGCGGTCGACCCTCGCCAAACACCCGATTGACAGTCGCAAATGTTTCAAAATAGCATCTTTAGAGTTTCGCTCTGCGGAACTCTTCCGGTGCGCCGGAAGCGGGAGGAGACAACGGAAGGCGGCAGGACATGCCGGACAGCGGCGGTGCATCCGTCCAGACGATCGACCGTGCCGCGCGCGTCCTGCGCGCGCTGGCCGACGGCCCGTCCGAGGGGATGCGGCTGACCGAGGTCACCGGCGTTCTGGACCTGGGCAAGGCCACCGCCCGCCGCCTGCTGATGGCGCTGGTGGATGTGGGCTTCGTCGAGTTCGACGAGACCGCCAAGCGCTATTCCCTGGGCTATGGCCTGTTCGCCCTCGGCACCGCCGCGCGTCGCTTCCGTATCGTCGAGCTGGCCCGCCCCGCGCTGGCGCGGCTGGCTGCGGCGACGGGCGACACGGTCTACCTGTCGGTGCGCGACGGCGACCAGGCGATCTGCGTGGATCGCTGCACCGGGCGCTTTCCGATCCGCACCTTGACGCTGGATGTGGGCGACCGGCGCCCGCTTGGGGTGGGCGCGGGCTCGCTCGCGCTGCTGGCCTTCCAGCCGGAGGCGGATATCGCCCGGGTTCTGCGGGACGATCACGCCGCCCGCGCGCGCTTTGCGGGGTTCGACCACGACAGCCTGCGCCGGATGATCCGCACCACCCGCGACACCGGCCATGCCTTCAACGACGGGCGCATCGTCAGCGCCATGGCGGCCGTGGGGGTGCCGGTTCTGGACAAAGCGGGGCGCGCGGTGGCCGCGCTGTCCATCGCCGCGATCCGCGAACGCATGGACGCCCCGCGGGATGCGGAACTGGTCGCGCTGCTGCAACGCGAGGCCGCCGAGCTGGGTCGGCTTCTGGGCGCATCGGAGCACCCGGCGCCCGCCGCCCAAGAGACCTGCAAGGAGGAGCAGTTTTGAGCCAAGCCGCCCCCGCCCGCGACAAGGGCGCCGCCAACCTCGATGTGGACCGGTTCCTGCCGATCCTGTCGCTGATGTGGCAGATCCGGACTTTCGAGGAACTGGCGATCGAGTCACAGAAGGAGGGACTGGTGCTGGGCGCCATTCATCCCTCCATCGGCCAGGAGGCCGTTGCGGCCGGCATCTGCCCCAACATGTGGCGGACCGACCTGCTGCTGTCCACCCATCGCGGGCATGGCCACACGCTGGCCAAGGGTGCCGATCCGCTGGCCATGATGCTGGAGCTGTTCGGCCGCGCAGGCGGCACGTGCGGCGGCAAGGGCGGCTCGATGCATATCGCGGATTTCGGGGTGGGGATGCTGGGTGCCAATGGCGTGGTCGGGGCGAACATCCCGATCGGGGTAGGCGCGGCCCATGCGCTGAAGCTGCGCGGCGCAAGCGAGGTGGCGGTGTGCATTTTCGGCGACGGGGCGATCAACCGGGGCCCCTTCCTTGAAGGGCTAAACTGGGCGCGGGTGTTCGACCTTCCGGTGCTGTTCGTCTGCGAGGATAACGGGTTTTCCGCCACCACGCGCACCCGCTCGATGACCGGGGGACCGGGGGCGGTGGCCCGCGCCGAGAGCCTTGGCCTGCCCGCAGAGGAGGTGGACGGCAACGACGTGCTGGCGGTGGATGCGGCGGCGCGCGCGGCGATCGAGGCCATGCGCCGGGGCGAGGGGCCGCGGCTGCTGCAGTGCAAGACCTACCGCATCACCGGCCACACGGCGGTGGACCCGGCGCCCTATCGCGATCCGGCCGAGGTGGCGGACTGGCGCACCCGCTGCCCCATCGCCCGGCTTGAGGCCGCGCTGCGGATGGCGGGCGTGGAACAGGCCCGGCTGGACGCGCTGCGCGAGACGGCACAGGTCGACATGCGCGAGGTGCGCGACACGGCGCGCGCGGCGGACTGGCCGGACACCGCAACCGCCTATGCCGATGTGCAGGACATCGGCTGTCCGACCGTGAGGGCCTTCTGATGGCGCGGATCACCTACCTGGAAGCGGGCCGCCGGGCCCTGATCGAGGAAATGCAGCGCGACCAGAGCGTCTGGGCGCTGGGCGAGGATCTGGGCCGGGGCGGTGTCTTCGGCCAGTATCGCGAGATGCAGGGCATGTTCGGCGAGGAGCGCATCGCCGACACGCCGATTTCGGAGGCGTGCATCATGGGCGCCGCGGTGGGCGCCGCAATGACGGGCACCCGCCCGGTTGTGGAGATGCGGTTCTCGGATTTCGCGCTTTGCGCGGTGGACGAGCTTGTGAACCAGGCCGCCAAGGCGCGCTACATGTTCGGCGGGCAGATGCGCGTGCCGCTGGTGGTGCGCGAACCCGTGGGCATGTGGCGGTCCTCGGCCGCGCAGCACTCGCAGTCGCTGGAGGCGTGGTATGCGCATATCCCGGGGCTGGTGGTGGTGGCGCCGTCAACGCCCGCCGACAACCTGGGCCTGCTGAAAGCCTCGATCCGCTGCGACGACCCGGTCGTCTACATGGAGCACAAGAACCTCTGGACCCTGGAGGGCGACGTGCCCGAGGGCGAGCACCTGGCGCCGCTGGGCAAGGCGGACATCGCCCGCGAGGGGCGCGACGTGACGCTGGTGACATGGTCCGCCATGCGCCATTCCTGCCTCGACGCCGCCGGGGCACTGGCCGCCGAGGGCATCGAGGCCGAGGTGATCGACCTGCGCACGCTCTGGCCCTGGGACCGCGACGCAGTGCTGGCCTCGGTGGAAAAGACGGGCCGCCTGATTGTGGTGCAGGAGGCGGTCTCGGTGGCGGGGTTCGGCGCGGAGATCGCCGCGACGGTTGCCGAGGCGCTGCACGCAAGGCTGAAGGCGCCGGTGCGGCGGCTGGGCGCGCCGCGCATCCCCGTGGCCTATGCCCCGCCGCTTGAGGATCGCGCGCGGGTGCGGGAAGATCAGATCGTCGAGGCGGTGCGGGGCATGACAGCCCCCGCGCCGGTTTCGTGAACCGGCAGTCGAGGAGGCACTGCCACATTCTCAAGGGAGGAAAGACGACATGAATTTCGTCAAGACACTGATGGCGGCCGGCGCCGCCGCGGCGATGCTGGGGCTCTCGCCCGCGCAGGCCCAGGACTACAAGGAGGAGTACCGCGTCTCGACCGTGGTGCCTGCGCCCTTCCCGTGGGGGATCGCGGCCGAGCGCTGGAGCGACCTGGTGGCAGAGCGCACCGAGGGCCGGATCAACATGAAGGTCTATCCCGGGGTGCAGCTGGTGCAGGGCGACCAGACCCGCGAATTCACCGCAATGCGGCGCGGCATCATCGACATGGCCGTGGGCTCGACCATCAACTGGTCGCCGCAGATCAACGAGCTGAACCTGTTTTCACTGCCCTTCCTGATGCCCGACTATGCGGCGCTCGACGCGCTGACGCAGGGCCCGGTGGGCGAGCGGGTCTTCGAGATCCTGAGCGAGAACGGCGTGGTGCCGCTGGCCTGGGCCGAGAACGGTTTCCGCGAGGTGACCAACTCCAAGACGGAGATCCGCCGTCCCGAGGACATGGCCGGCCTCAAGATGCGGGTGGTGGGCTCGCCCATCTTCAACGACATGTTCTCGGCCATGGGCGCCAACCCCACGCAGATGAGCTGGGCCGACGCGCAGCCGGCGCTAACCACCGGCGCGGTGGACGGGCAGGAAAACCCGCTCACGATCTATTCGGTGCTCAACATGCATGAGCTGGGCCAGACCAACGTGACCCTGTGGCACTACGTGGCCGACCCGCTGATCTTCGCGGTGAACCAGGAAGTCTGGGACAGCTTCACCGCCGAGGACCAGGAGATCCTGCGCCAGTCCGCGATCGACGCGGGCGCCCATGGCATCGAGGTCGCGCGCAAGGGCCTGACCGAAGATGACCAGAGCCTTGTCGACGAGATCCGCGGCTACGGCGTGAACGTCATCTCGCTGACCGACGAGGAGCGGCAGGCCTTCATCGACGCGACACGCCCGGTCTACGAAAAGTGGACGGAGACCATCGGCGCCGACCTGGTGAAGATGGCCGAAGACTCCATCGCCAACCGTTGATCCGGTGAAACCGGTGGCTGCCATGCGCGCGCGTGGCAGCCGCCCCTGCGTGCAGACCGGGAGCTTTCCATGAACTTGCAGACCCCCGAGGATCCCACGGGAGAGACCGGCCCCATGGCAACCGGGGCCGAGCATGCCCGGGTGCCGGTGAAGATCGAAGAGGCGCTGGGCGCCGCAGCGCTGGGCGCGATCTGCCTGATCTCCGTGGCCAACGTGGTGGCGCGCTACGCCACCAACGCCTCTTTCGCCTTCACGGAGGAATTTTCGGTCTTCCTGCTGGTGTTCATGACTTTCGTGGGGGCTTCCGCGGCCTTCGCCACGAACGAGCATATCCGGATCACCTTCTTTCTCGAACGCTTCCCGCCGCGGCTGCGCTGGCTGGCGGAACTGGTCACCCTGGCCGTCACCACCGCGATGTTCGCCATGATCGTCTGGTATGGTGGACGGGTGAGCTATGACGAGTGGTACTGGGGAGAGACGTCGCCCGGGCTGGGCAGTCCGGTGTGGCTCTACACGATCTGGCTGCCGCTCTTGTCGGTGGCGATCATCCTGCGGGTGCTGGGGCGCGGCTGGGCCACGTTGCTGCGCCCGGGCCGGCAGGGATAGGGGCCGGCGATGGATCCCAATATCCTGCTGCTGCTGAGCTTCGCGGCGCTGATGATGATCGGCACGCCCATCGCCGTGGCGCTGGGCTTTGCCGGAGCCTTGGGCATCCTTGCGGGTCTCGACCTGACCGCGCTGGGCATGATCGGGCCGAACACCTATGCCGCCGTGGCGAAATATCCGCTGATCGCGATTCCGCTCTTCATCCTGACCGGAATGGTGTTCGAGCGGTCGGGCGTGGCCGCGCGGCTGGTGGAATTCGCCCAATCGCTGATCGGGCCGAGGCGCGGCGGGCTGGCGCTGGTGGCGGTGATCGTATGCCTGATCATGGGCGGGATGTCGGGCTCGGGCCCGGCCGACGCGGCGGCGGTCATCACCGTCATGCTGCCTTCGATGATCAAGGCGGGATATCCGCGCCCCTTCACGGCAAGCGTGGTGGCGGCCGCCTCTTCGACCGCGATCCTGATCCCCCCCTCGGTGGCGATGATCATCTATTCGGTGATCGTGCCGGGGATGGACCTGCGGGCGCTCTTCGCGGCGGGAATGGTGCCCGGGCTGATGGTGGGCCTCGCCATCGCAATCCCGGCGCTACTGCTGAGCCGCAAGCACGATTTCGGCGCGAACGAGGATCCGAACCGCCCGGCGATCTGGCCCAGCTTCCGCCGGGCGATCCCGGGCCTTCTGGCGCCGGTCATCATCCTGGGCGGCCTGCGCTCCGGCCTGTTCACACCGACGGAAACCGCGGTGGTGGCGGTGTTCTACGGGCTGTTCGTGGGCGTGGTGCTCTACCGCACGATGGGCTTTCGCGAGATCTACCAGGTGCTGGCCGAAAGCGCCAAGATCTCGGGCGTGGTGATGCTGATCATCTCGCTGGCCGGGCTCTTCGCCTGGGCCGGCTCGACGATGGGCGCGTTCGACGCCACCACCGCGGCGCTGCTGTCGATCACCGACAACGAATGGCTGATCCTGCTGTTCCTGATGATCGTTCTGCTGCTGGCCGGGATGGTGCTGGATGGTGTCTCGATCTACCTGATCGCCGTGCCGCTTCTTGTGCCGATCGTTCAGGCCTTCGAGTGGTCCTTCGTCTGGTTCGGCGTGGTGATGGCCATGCTGGTGGCGATGGGGCAATTCACACCGCCGGTGGCCGTGAACCTGATGGTCGCCGCCAAGATCGCCGGGGTGCCGCTGGAAAGCACCTTCCGATGGATCGGCTGGCTGCTGCTGAGCATGGCGGTGGCGCTGGGGCTTATCATTCTCTTCCCGGAACTGGCGCTCTGGCTGCCGCGGGTTCTGGGCTATCGCATCACCTGACAGCACGAGGTACGGATGACGGAACAAGGGCGGAACGAGATGACCGGCGGAGAGGCGCTGGCGCGGATGCTGCAGGCACATGGCGCCGGGCCGATCTTCGGGATGGGGGGGTTCCAGCTGCTGCCGTTCTACGACGCCGCGCGGCGGCTGGGGCTGAATCACAACCTCATCAACGACGAGCGCTGCGGGGTCTTCGCCGCCGATGCCTATGCCAAGGTCTCAGGGCGGGTGGGGCTGGTGGATGCGACGCTGGGCCCCGGCGCCACCAACCTGGTGACCGGGCTGGTCGAGGCGCTGAATGCCGGCAGCCCGCTGGTGGCCGTGGTCGGCGACACGCATCGCGCGCACTCGTGGAAGAACATGACACAGGAGGCCCGGCAGGCGGAGATCCTGCGCCCCGCCGTCAAGGAGGTGATCCGCGTGGAAAGCGTGGCGCGCCTGCCCGAGCTTGTCCGCCGCGCCTTCACCGTGGCCACGACCGGGCGGCCCGGGCCGGTGGCGCTGATCGTGCCCGAGGACGTGGCGCATGGCACGCATGGCTTCGACGAGGCCGAGTTCGCCGCCGACCCGCGCTACCAGTCCGCGCCCGCGCTGCGCACCCGGCCCGATGCGGACAGCCTGGCAAAGGCCGCCGCGCTGCTGGCCGAGGCCGAGCGCCCGATGATCCTTGCCGGTGGCGGCGTTCACCTGTCGCAGGCGGCCGATGTGCTGCAATCCTTCGCCGAGGCGCAGGGCATACCCGTTGCCCACACGATGAGCGGCAAGGGCGCCATCGCCTGCACCAGCCCGCTTTCGGCGGGGCTGTTCGGGCGCTATGACCGGATCGCCAACGACATGATCGCGCAAAGCGACTGCCTGCTCGTCGTGGGCTGCAAGCTGGGCGAGATCGCGACCAAGCGCTACACCGTGCCCGCACCGGGCAAGACCCTGATCCACCTCGATTGCGTGGCGGAGGAGATCGGCCGGACCTACCGGCCCAGCCTGCCGCTCTGGGGCGACGCGCGCGAAGGGCTGCGCGACCTGGCCACCGCGCTGGAGGGCAGCGTGGTGCCGGAGGCCCGGAAGGCCTGGGGTGCCTCGGTCGTCACCCGCATGGCGGACTGGCGCGAGACCGCGCGCGAGCGGCTGGAAAGCGACGAGGTGCCGGTGTCGATGGGCCGGTTGATGGGCACGCTGAACAAGGGCCTTCCCGAGGATGCGATCCTGATCGCCGATGGCGGTTTCGCGGCGCATTGGGGCGGGCTGCTTTACGACCAGCCGCGCGCCGGGCGGGGCTTCGTGCCCGACCGCGGCTTCGCCTCCATCGGCTACGGTCTGCCGGGTGCAATCGGGGCGCGGCTGGCCGCGCCCGACCGGGCGGTGGTCGCGCTGACCGGCGATGGCGGCTTCAACATGGTGCTGGGCGAGCTGGAAACCGCGCGGCGCATGGGCCTCGGCCTGACGGTGATCGTGGTGAACAACGCGGCCTCGGGCTACGTCAAGGCATTGCAGCACCTGATGTATGGCGAGGGCGCCTACCAGTCGAGCGACCTGGCCGAGACGAATTACGCCAACGCCGCCGAGGCGCTGGGCTGCCGGGGCATCCGGGTGGACCGTCCCGACCAGCTGGCCGACGCGCTGGCGCAGGCACTGGCCGAACCGGGCCGGCCCACGGTGCTGGACGTGGTGGTGACCCGCGATCCGGGCAAGATGCTGCCCGCCGCGGACAGCCGCGCGGTGCAGGTGAAAAAGGGCGACCGCATTGCCTGACACCGGCGGCCCGCTGCTGGCCGACAGCGTGACGAAGCTGGGGCCGGAGGCGGCGGCCCGGGTTGTCGTGTCCGGCTCGCATGGCGGGGTCTACGCGGCGGCGCTGGCCTGCAAGGCGGGCGCCCGCGCGGTGATCCTGCACGACGCGGGCGTGGGGCTGGGCCGGGCCGGCATCGGCGGGCTGGACTGGCTCGAGGGGCCGGGCATGGCCGCCGCGGCGGTGGATCATGCCAGCGCGCGCATCGGGCAGGCGGCCGAGATGCTGGCGACGGGCCGGATCTCGCATGCCAATGCTCAGGCGCGGGCCTGCGGGGTGCGGGCGGGCATGGGCTGCGCCGAAGCGGCCTTGCTGCTGGAAGACGCGGCGCCGCCCGAAGGCCCTTGCCCCGGTGTTTCCGAGGCGCGCGAGGTGCTGCGCCCCGATGGCGCGCGCCGGGCGCTGGTGCTGGTGGATTCCGCAAGCCTGGTGCAGCCCGACGATGCCGGGCAGGTGGTGGTGACAGGCTCGCACGGCGCGGTGTTCGGAGCCGACCCCCGCAATGCGCTGAAGGCGGATGCGTTCCTCGCGCTGTTCAACGATGCGGGCGGCGGGCCGGGCACCGGCCGGCTGGCGGCGCTGGAGGCACGGGGCATCGCCGCGGCGACAGTGGCCGCCGCCAGCGCGCGGATCGGGCAGGCGCGCTCGACCTGGGAAGATGGCGTGATCTCTGCCCTCAACGCCCGGGCTGTGGCGCTGGGCGGCGCGGTGGGGCGGCCTGCGCGCGCACTGGTGGCGCGGGCGCTGGAAGCCGCGGGCTAGCTTTCCAGCAATGCGCGCAAGCCTTCGCTTGCGATTGTTGTCCGCCAGCCAGCCAGGCGGTCTCCGGGCGGGAGTGGATAAGGCAGCTCAGCGATACTGTTTTGGCACCCCGCGTGGCCCCTTGCTGGCTAGAACCCTCGCCGCGGTTCGAAGGTCTTGAGGACGGGCATCCGGGGGCGTCTTCATGCTTTGTCGCCGATCAGGCCAGCCCGGGCGCGGCCTCCGAGAACGGTCGGACGCCCATGAAATCCGCTGTGAGCGGGGCGCGCGGCCCGACGGTCGCGCGATTGACGGACCAGCTCGGGCGGCCGTCGGCGCATCCTGTCATATCGCCTCAGTAACCTCCGCCGTGACGCCGCGCCGTATCACGGGGTCGTGCCCCTTCGGGACGCCAGTGCTGGGATCGCCGGCACCATGCCCACGCGACGCAGCTTGGCTGGCGATCTGCTCATCGGTGCGAAGCGGCGCCGTTTCGCGGTGGCGGGACAGGTGGACGAAGCGTAGGTCCGCGCGGGCGACGCGGATCGTCGGACATCTCGTATGGGCGTTTTCTGTCCGCTCTCTCTCGCATCCGCGCGGCTGCCGGCATATGACTGTGGTCATGTCCGATGCTCTGGCGCCCCTGTTCCGCGATGCGACCCTCCGCTCCTTCCCCGCAGGCGCGAGCCTCTTTCGCATGGGCGACACGGTCGTCTCGATGCTCCTGCTTCGCGAGGGGCAGGCCGATCTCGTGCGTCACAGCGGCGAGGGCCTGAAGATGATCCTCCACCGTGCCCGCCCCGGACAGGTGCTTGCCGAGGCCTCCGCCTGGTCGGACGTCTACCATTGCGACGCGGTGGCGGCGGAGGACTGCGTCGTCGCCGTCCTCGCCCGTGCGGATTTCCGGGAGCGTCTGCTGGCGGAGTCGCATCTCGCCGAGCTCTGGATGCAGCGTCTGGCGCGTTCGGTGCAGGACGCCCGCCTCAGGGCCGAGATCCGCTCGCTGCCCCGGGTGGCCGACCGGCTCGACGTCTGGCTGGCAGAGAGCCATCGCCTGCCGGACCGGGGCCGGTGGCAGGAGGTGGCGGCCGAACTGGGCATCTCGCGGGAGGCGCTCTATCGCGAACTGGCGCGCCGCCGGATGGAGACACACAGCGCATGACATTCCTCTGATATCTGATCGCGGCGCTCGCCGAGATCGACGGATGTTTCGCCTTCTGGGCCTGGGCGCGTCTCGACACGTCGGCGCTCCGGCTGATCCCCGGGCTGGCCAGCCTCGCGCTCTTCGCCTGGGTCCTGACCCGCGCCGACAGCCCGATGGCCGGGCGGGCCTATGCCGCGTATGGTGGCGTCTACATCGCGAGTTCGATGCTCTGGATGTGGCTGGCCGAAGGGCATCGTCCGGACCGGTGGGACCTGGCCGGAACGGCCCTCTGCCTCGCGGGGACGGCGCTGATCCTGCTTCCGTCGCGGTCCTGACACGAGGCTGCCGCAGGCACGCGCATGCGGGAGAAAGGGGATCGCGACGGTCGACGATGTCGGGGCCCATCGGGACGGCGGCATGCGGCCTGGCGCATTTCGTGGCCGGGAGCATGCCGGGCAAGCGCATCACGGCAGGCTGCTGCCACATCCAGAACGTGAACTCGCTTCACGGCTGTTACCGCAAGTTCATCGAGCCGTTTGCGCGCCGGCGACACAGAACCACGACGGCTACAAGCTTTCAGAAATCCAGGTTCTCGACGTTGAGCGCGTTCTGCTGGATGAAGTCGCGGCGCGGTTCCACCACGTCGCCCATCAGCTTGGTGAAGAGGTCATCGGCCTCGGCCATGTCCTCGATCCGCACCTGGAGCAGCGTGCGCGCTTCCGGATCCAGCGTGGTTTCCCAGAGCTGGCCCGGGTTCATCTCTCCAAGGCCCTTGTAGCGCTGGAGCGTCAGGCCCTTCTCGCCCTCCGCGAGGATCGCCTCCAGCAGGTCGAGCGGGCCGTAGATGTCCTGGAACCGGTCCTTGCGGTAGAGCCGCGCCGGGCCGCTGTAGATCTCGCGAAGCGCCTTGGTCATCCGGCCCAGCTTGCGCGCCTCGCCCGAGCGCAGCACCTGGCCATCCAGCGTGCGCACCTCCTCGACCCCGCGGACCATGCGCGACAGGCGGATGCCGCGATCCTGGGTCGGCCGGCCGGTCCAGCCGCGCTCGTATTCCAGCGCGATCAGGTCAAGCCGTTGCGCCACCTGCTCGGCCACGCCCTGAAGGTCTGCATCGGCCTGGCCCTCGACGAAGGCGCTGGCGATGGCGGCCTGTTCGAGAATGTGGCGCGGGTAATGCGTGGGGAACGCATCCAGGATCCGGCGAACCTGCCGCGCCTCCTCGACCACGCGCACCAGGTCGGGGCCGGCGATCTCCTCGCCGGTGCCAAGCCGCAGCATGGCGCCTTCGGTGCCCTGATCGATCAGGTAGTCGTTCAGCGCGGTCTGGTCCTTGAGATAGACCTCGGACTTGCCGCGGGCGACCTTGAAGAGCGGCGGCTGCGCGATGTAGAGGTGCCCGTTCTCGATCAGCTCGGGCATCTGCCGGTAGAAGAAGGTCAGCAGCAGCGTCCGGATATGGGCGCCGTCCACGTCGGCATCCGTCATGATGACGATCTTGTGGTAGCGCAGCTTGCCCACGTCGAATTCGTCCCGGCCGATGCCGGTGCCCAGCGCCATCACCAGGTTGCCGATCTCCTGGCTGCCGAGCATCCGGTCGAAACGGGCCCGTTCCACGTTGAGGATCTTGCCGCGAAGGGGCAGCACCGCCTGGGTGCGCCGGTCGCGCCCGGTCTGGGCAGAGCCGCCGGCGCTGTCGCCCTCCACCAGGAACAGCTCGGTCTTGGAGGGATCCTTTTCGGAACAGTCCTTCAGCTTGCCGGCGAGGTAGTTCACATCCATCGCCGTCTTGCGGCGGGTCAGTTCGCGGGCCTTGCGCGCAGCCTCGCGGGCGAGCGCGGCCTCGACGATCTTGCCCACGATCACCTTGGCCTCGCCCGGGTTTTCCTCGAACCATTCCGAGAGCTTTTCGTTCATCATGCTCTCGACGGCGGGGCGCACCTCGGAGGACACCAGCTTGTCCTTCGTCTGGCTGCTGAATTTCGGGTCCGGCACCTTGACGGACAGCACGCAGGTCAGCCCCTCGCGGGCGTCGTCGCCGGTAAAGCTGACCTTCTCGCGCTTGGCGATGCCGCTGTCCTGGGCATAGCGGGTCAGCGTGCGGGTCAGGGCGCCGCGAAACCCCGCCATGTGGGTGCCGCCATCCCGCTGGGGGATGTTGTTGGTGAAGGGCAGCACCGTCTCGTGGTAGCTGTCGTTCCACCACATGGCGATTTCCACGCCGATACCGTCGCGCTCGCCGTTGATGTAGATCGGCTCCGGCATGAGCGGCTGCTTGGAGCGGTCCAGGTATTTCACGAATTCCCGCACCCCGCCCTCGTAGAAGAGCTCCGAGCGCAGCGGTTCGGCCGGGCGCTCGTCCTCCAGGATGATGCGAACGCCGGAATTCAGGAAGGCCAGTTCGCGCAGGCGCTTTTCCAGGGTCTCGAAACTGTAGTCCAGGTTGCTGAACGTGTCGGTGGAGGCGAGAAAGCGCACCTCTGTGCCCTTCTTGCCCTCGGCCTCGCCCGCGACGCGCAGGTGTTCCACGGTGAAGCCGCCCTCGAACCGGGCGAAATGCTCCTTGCCGTTGCGCCAGATCCGCAGCTCCAGCCAGTCCGACAGGGCGTTCACCACCGACACGCCCACCCCGTGCAGGCCGCCCGACACCTTGTAGCTGTTCTGGTCGAACTTCCCGCCCGCATGCAGCTGGGTCATGATGACCTCGGCCGCGCTGACGCCTTCCTCGGAATGAATGTCCACCGGGATGCCGCGCCCGTTGTCGGTGACGGACACACTGCTGTCGGCGTGAATCTTGACGCGCACGTGATCGGCATGACCGGCCAGCGCCTCGTCGATGCCGTTATCCACGACCTCGTAGACCATGTGATGCAGGCCCGAGCCGTCATCGGTATCCCCGATATACATGCCGGGGCGCTTGCGGACAGCCTCCAACCCCTTGAGAACCTTGATGGATTCTGCGCCGTATTCCTGGGGGTCCTGCGCGTCTTCGGCCATGCCTGTCGTCCTTGTATGGGCTGCCCGGTTTATAGGCGCTGGCGGGGGGAATGTCACGCACCCGACACAAGATTTGGTAGGTGGCGGCGTCGCCGCGAACGCGGATCAGGTGAAGGGAATCGCCAGCCCGACGACGATCAGCAACCCGCCCGCGACAAGGTTCGTCCGGCGGATCGCGGCGCGCGAGGTCAGCCGGCGGCGGGCGCGGTCCACCAGCTTGGCGAAGACGAGGTTGCACAGGAAGGGCACGATCATCGAGATCGCCACGATTACGGCGATATCCGCGGCGGTGATCGCGGGCAGGTCGAAGAAACCCGGAAGCATTCCCATGTAGAAGAGGATCGCCTTGGGATTGCCGAGGATCGCCGCCAGCCCGGCGAGGAAGCCTGCCCACATGCCCGGGCGGGACAGGCGGCTGTCATCGGCGATCGTCTTGTCGGCGTTGCGGATCACGGTGATCCCCAGCCACAGGAACACGGCTGCCGCGACCCAGCGCAGCACCACCATCGCGCCCGCATGGGAGGACACAACCCAAGCCAGCCCCATCAGCGCCAGGAAGGACCACAGCGCATCCCCGATCACCACGCCCGCCGCCAGCGGCAAGGCGGCGCGCACCCCGCCCGCCAGCGTGCGCGCGGTGAGCGCCATCCAGACCGGGCCGGGCGTCATGAACAGAATGAACACGGCACCGGCGTAAAGGGCCAGCTGGGTGGCGGTGACGGTCATCGGCGGGATCCTTTCGGCGCGCCAGCCTAGTGGCAATCAGCCCGGCTGCAAGCGCGAAAGTCCCGCCTCCTCGGTCACCTCGACCCGCTGGGCACGCGCGCCCAGCGCCTCGAACAGTTCCAGGCCGGTGCCCGTCATCCAGGCCTGCGCGCCCAGGGCGCAGATCTCGTCGTAGAGCGCGGCGCGGCGGTTCGCATCGAGATGTGCCGCCACCTCGTCCAGCAGCAGCAGGGGCGGCGCGCCCAGGTCTGCCGCCAGCGCGCGGGCATTGGCCAGGATCAGCGACACCAGCAACGCCTTCTGCTCGCCGGTGGAGCATTGCTCGGCGGGCACGCCCTTGGCGGTGTAGACGCCCCGCAGGTCGGCCCGGTGCGGACCGACCAGCGTGCGCCCGGCCGCCAGGTCGCGGAAGCGGCTTTCCGCCAGCGCGGCGGCCAGGTCTGCCTCGGTCTCGGGCATCTCGCCCTCGGTCTGGGTGAGTTCCAGCTCGGCGGCGGGAAAGGCCGTCTGCGCGCCCGCCTGCGCCGCCTCGATCCTCGCCAGGGCGGTCTGGCGGCCTTCGTGGATCGCGATGCCCGAGCGGGCCATCTGCGCCTCGAGCGCGCGGTACCAGCCGGGGTCGCGCTGCTGGTCCTTGAGCAGGCGGTTGCGGTCTCGCATGGCCTTCTCGTAGGCGAGGCTGGTCTCGGCGTGATCCGGCAGGAAACTGAGCGCGATGCGGTCTAGAAAGCGCCGGCGTCCCTCGGCGCCCTCGATCCAGAGCCGATCCATGCTGGGCACCAGCCAAAGCACCCGCGTCAGCCGGCCCAGGGCCAGCTGGCTTTCGGCCTTGCCGTCGATGCGCAGCTGGCGCGCGCCGCCGGCCTCGGCCCAGGTCTCGATCTCGTGCAGGCGGGCGCCGCTGCGCAGATGCGCGGTGATCTTCCAGCCCAGCGCCTCGGGCCGGCGCGCCATCTCCTGCGCCGCCGCGCGGCGCAGTCCGCGCCCGGGCGACAGCAGCGAGACCGCCTCCAGCAGGTTGGTCTTGCCCGCACCGTTCGGCCCGAAAAGCGCGACGGGGCGCCCGTCGCATTCCAGCACCGCCCGCCGGTGGGAGCGGAAATGCGACAGGGTAAGCTGGATGACGGCGAGGCTCATGGGCGAGGGCCCGTTTTCGTCGACGAAAACGGGCCGGAATTTTGAGAAATTCCGGCGCGCTTCACACCCGCATCGGCATCACGACATAGACCGCGCTGGTGTCGTTGCCTTCGCGCATCAGGGTGGGATCGCCCGAGGAGTTGAACAGGAACACCGCGTTCTCGCGGTCTACCTGGCTGGCGATCTCGAGCAGGTATTTCGCGTTGAACCCGATCTCCAGCCGCTCGTCGCCATAGGCCACGGCCAGTTCCTCTTCGGCGGCGCCGCTGTCGGGCGCGTTCACCGACAGGATCAACCGGTCCTCGTCGAGCTGCATCTTCACCGCGCGGGAGCGTTCCGAGCTTACCGTCGCCACCCGGTCCACCGCCTGGGCGAATTCGGCGGCGTCCACCTCCAGCCGCCGCGTATTGCCCTGCGGGATCACCCGTGTGTAGTCGGGGAAGGTGCCATCGATCACCTTGGAGGTCAGGGTGATCGACGGGGTCGCGAAGCGCACCTTGGTCTCGGAGACGCTGACCGCGATCTGGGCCTCGTCATCGTCCAGCAGCTTGCGCATCTCGCCCACCGTCTTGCGGGGCACGATCACGCCCGGCATGTCGGCCGCGCCTTCGGGCAGGGGTGCATCGATCCGGGCAAGGCGGTGGCCGTCTGTGGCCACGCAGCGCAGCACCTTGCCGTCCTCGCCATCGGCCACATGCATGTAGACGCCATTGAGGTAATAGCGCGTCTCCTCGGTGGAGATGGCGAATTTCGACTTGTCGAAGAGCCGCCGCAGCACCGGCGCGGGGGCCGAGAAATTCGAGCTGTATTCCGAGGAGGCCATCACCGGGAAGTCCTCTTTCGGCAGGGTGGCGAGGCTGAAATTCGAGCGCCCGGCCTCTACCGTCAGCCGGCCCGAGGCGCCATCATCCGTAAGCGTGACCAAGGCGCCGTCGGGCAGCTTGCGCACGATCTCGTGGAGGGTGACGGCGCTGACCGTTGTGGCGCCGGCGCGGACCACCTGCGCCGCGGCACGATCCACCACCTCGATATCCAGATCGGTGGCGCGAAACTTGATCTCGCTGCCCTCGGCCTCGACCAGCACATTCGCCAGGATCGGGATCGTGTTGCGGCGCTCGACCACCGACTGGGCTTGCGCCACCGCCTTGAGCAGCGTGCCGCGTTCGATGCTGAATTTCATCCCTCGTCCCTCCACGATGCCGGGAACGCAAACCTATCGCGTCGCCCCGGCCGCACAAGCGTTTTCAGGTTTTCGGAGAGAAATCGGGGGCCGTCAAGTGCGGCCCCCTCGCGTTTCGCGGCCTGTGCTCTTGTGGCCGGCTCACGCCTCCAGCGTGCGGCGCAGCAATTCCAGATCCTCGGCGATCTGACCATCCTGCACCTTCAGCTCCTCGATACGGCGCACCCCGTGCATCACGGTGGTATGGTCGCGCCCGCCGAAGCGGCGGCCGATCTCGGGAAGCGACCGGCTGGTGAGCTGCTTGCACAGGTACATCGCCACCTGCCGCGGCCGCGCGAAGGTGCGCAGGCGCTTGGGCCCGATCATGTCCGACAGGCGGATGTTGTAATGCTCGGACACCTTGCGCTGGATCTCCTCGATGGTGATCTTGCGCTCGGACGCGCGCAGCACGTCGGCCAGGCAGTCCTGCGTCAGCTCCATGTCGATCGGGCGCCCGACCAGCGAGGCGAAGGCGAAGAGGCGGGTCAGCGCGCCTTCGAGGACACGCACATTGGTGGAGATGCGCAGCGCGAGGAACTCCAGCACGCCCTGTTCCAACTCGAGCCCGGGATACTGCGCGCGATGCAGGTCCACCTTGGACTGGAGGATGCCCAGCCGCAGCTCGTAATCGGTGGGATGCAGATCGACCACGAGACCGCATTGCAGGCGGCTCTTGATGCGGTCCTCGAGGTCCTTGATCTCGCCCGGAGCACGGTCGGCGGAGATGATGATCTGCTTGTTCTGGTCCACCAGCGCGTTGAAGGTGTGAAAGAATTCCTCCTGCGTGCTGTCCTTGCCGGCGATGAACTGCACGTCATCCACCATCAGCACATCGACCGAGCGGAACAGCTCCTTGAAATCCATCATCCGGCGATCGCGCAGGGCCTGGATGAAGCGATACATGAATTGTTCGGCCGAGAGGTAGAGCACGTTCAGCTCCGGCGAGCGCTCCTTGAGCTCCCAGGCGATGGCGTGCATCAGGTGCGTCTTTCCCAGGCCCACGCCGCCATAGAGGAACAGCGGATTGAAGGTGACGGGTCCGCCCTCTGCCACGCGACGCGCGGCGGCATGGGCCAGCTCGTTGGGCTTGCCGACCACGAAGGCCTCGAAACGGAAACGCTCGTCCAGAGGGGCACCGGGCAGGGCATCGGTCCGAGGCTCGGGCGCGGCTTCGGCCATCTGCCTTGGCCGGGCTTGCACCGGGGCGGAGCAGGCGGGCGCGCCGGTATGCGGAGCGGCCGGCCGCACGGCGGGCACCACGAAGCGCATCCGGCGCACATCGGCACCCGCAGAGGTCATCTGGTAGAGCAGGAGATCGCCGAAATTCTGCGAAACGTAGTTCGCCATGAAATTCGTCGGCACGTGAAAAACCGCCACGCCGTCACTGAGACCCGCAAATTCCAGGGGTTTTATCCAGTTGGCATAATTGTTCTTGCCGACTGTCTGCTCGATGGTGGCCTGCAACTGTCCCCATTGTTCCTGCGTCATCTGTCCCTCGATCCAGCCCCTTGCTCTTTCCGGCATTCCGGGCGTTGAGGCCCGGGCCGCGCGAGGCACGCTTCAAGGGACGCAACGATCGTTCCGGCGAAAACGGTTCGCCGGCTCGAACGATGCGGAACCGAACATGTTGCATAAACCGACCCGCCCGGCCCCGACCGGACAGAACGCCTATCGGCATATGTATCAGTTCCAGGACCAGCTGCGGATTGCTCCGCCGTCATGCAACGGGGAAGCTGCTTGCACAGCCTCCATGTTCCAGGTGCCCCGAACACCCGGTTCCATTGCGTAACGCCTGTCCCCCCAAGGCGACGTGACTCGCAGGGTCGAAACTACCAAGCCCGGCATTGTATCGGCAACTGAACTTGTGACTTGACTCGGGCGCTGGTGGAAAAGAATCTCTGGACGCCTTTCTCGGGGCACAACGCAAAAAGGGCGCCGGTCTGCCCGGCGCCCTTTGGTCACAAAGACTTGCTGCAGCTGCTCTCAGCCCAGTGCCTTCACCCGTGCCGACAGGCGCGACATCTTGCGCGCAACGGTGTTCTTGTGCAGCACGCCCTTGGTCACGCCGCGCATCATCTCGGGCTGAGCGGCGCGCAGAGCGGCCGCCGCCGCGTCCTTGTCACCGGAAGCGATGGCTTCCTCGACCTTGCGAAGGAAGGTGCGGATGCGCGAGCGACGCGCCTTGTTGATGGCGAAGCGGCTCTCGTTCTGGCGGGCGCGCTTCTTTGCCTGGGGCGAATTTGCCATGTCAGATCTGACCCTTGTCCTGGTTCGGTGTATGTTCAAAAACGCATGTCATACCCGAACGGGCCCCGGCGCTTCGCCGGTCGATTCCTGCCTGAGCGGGCAACACGCGCATGTATGGCAGCGGCACATACAGGCTCGTGCCGCGTTTGGAAAGCCCCGAATCGCGACCGGGTTCAGCGGTCGCGGAACTGGGCCTCGCGTTTTTCGAGAAAGGCGCCCATGCCTTCCTTCTGATCCTCGGTGGCGAAGAGTGCATGGAACAACCGCCGCTCGAACCTCAACCCCTCGGAAAGCGAGGTCTCCTCGGCGCGGTTGACGGCCTCCTTCACGGCCATCGAGGCCAGCAGCGACTTCTCCGCGATCTTCTGCGCGGCGGCCATTGCCTCGTCCATCAGCGACTTTGCGGGAACCACGCGGCTGACGAGGCCCGAACGCTCGGCTTCCTCGGCGTCCATGAAACGGCCGGTGAGGTGCATGTCCATCGACTTGGCCTTGCCCACCAGGCGCGTGAGACGCTGGGTGCCGCCGATGCCGGCGATCACGCCCAGGTTGATCTCGGGCTGGCCGAACTTGGCGGTGTCGGCGGCGATGATGAAATCGCACATCATGGCCAGCTCGCACCCGCCGCCCAGCGCATAGCCCGCAACGGCCGCGATGATCGGCTTGCGGACCTGGCCGATGCGCTCATGCTCGCGGGCGAAGAAGTCGGACATGTACATGTCGACGAAGCTTTTTTCCGACATCTCCTTGATGTCGGCCCCCGCGGCGAAGGCCTTGGCCGAGCCGGTGAGCACGATGCAGCGCACCTTGTCGTTGGCGTCCGCCTCGGTCAGCGCGCGGGTGAGTTCGGTCAGAAGTTGGGAATTCAGCGCGTTCAGCGCGTCAGGGCGGTTGAGCTTGATGGTGGCGACGTGGTCTTCTACTTCGACGATGATCGTCTCATAGGCCATGAAACCGGCTCCGTTGATTGCGGTCAGACCCGAGTCCTTACCATCCCTGCCCTGCCGTTCAAGCTATCTTTGACAGGCCACGCAGTAGAAGGACGACCGGCCCGATTGCACCACGCGCCGCACCGTGCCGCCGCAATCCGGCCGCCGGCAGGCCTCGCCCTCGCGCCCGTAGACATCGAAGCTGTGCTGGAAATACCCAAGTTCTCCGTCGGCCTGGCGGAAATCGCGCAACGAGGATCCGCCCGCGGCGATGGCATCCTGCAGCACCTCGCGGATCGCCGGAACCAGCGTCGCGATGCGCTTCGCCGACAGCCGCCCGGCCTTGCGCAAGGGAGAGATCCCCGTGCGAAAAAGCGCCTCGCACACGTAGATATTGCCCAGGCCGGCGACCACGTGCTGGTCCAGCAGCGCGGCCTTGATGGGGGTGTTGCGCCCGCTCAGCCGCGCCGCCAGGTAGGCCTCGTCGAAGGCGTTGCCCAGCGGCTCGGGGCCCAGCGCCGCAAGCAGCTTGTGCGTCTCCATCGTCCCGGTCGCCATCAGGTCCATCGCGCCGAAGCGCCGCGGATCGTTGAAGGTGATCCGCGCCCCGCCTTCCATCTCCAGCACGACATGGTCGTGCTTTTCCGGCGCCGGGTGGTCGTGCACGAACCGGCCCAGAGGGTCGCCCGAGATCAGGATGCGGCCGGACATGCCGAGATGGATCAGCAGCGTCTCGCCGCCCTCCAGATCGGCGAGGAGATATTTCGAGCGCCGCCCGAGATGGCTGACTCGCTGCCCGGTCAGCCGCTCGGCCATGCGGGGCGGAAAGGGCCAGCGCAGATCGGGGCGATTGACCCGGGCGCGCTCGATGCGCCGGCCTTCCATCACCGGGGCAAGGCCGCGGCGCACCGTCTCGACCTCTGGCAATTCCGGCATTCCGCCCTTCCTCCCGCGACAAGGGGCGCATTGCAGCGCCCCGCAGGCGCCCTATAAAAAGGCCGAAGGCAAGGATCGGCAAGACTTATGAGCGACGACACCGGCAGGACCACACATTTCGGCTACCAGACGGTGCCCGAGGAGGAGAAGGCGGGCCGCGTGCGCGGCGTGTTCAACTCCGTCGCCTCGAAATACGACGTGATGAACGACGCCATGTCGTTCGGCGTCCACCGGGTCTGGAAAGACGCCATGATGGACTGGCTGGCGCCGCGGCCGGGCCAGCGCCTGCTGGACGTGGCGGGCGGCACCGGCGATATCTCGTTCCGGTTTCTCAAGCGCGCGGGCCGGGCGCATGCCACCGTGCTCGACCTCACCGAACCCATGCTGGTGGAGGGCCGCAAGCGCGCCGAAGCCGAGGCCATGCAGGACAGCCTGGACTGGGTGGTGGGCGATGCGATGGCCCTGCCCTTCCCGGAGAACAGTTTCGACGTCTACACGATCAGCTTCGGCATCCGGAACGTGACCCGGCCCCAGAAAGCGCTGGACGAGGCGTTCCGCGTGCTGCGCCCGGGCGGGCGTCTGATGGTGCTGGAATTCAGCCAGATCCCGAACGAGATGATGCAGAAGGTCTATGACCTGTATTCGTTCAACATCATCCCCCGGATGGGGCAGGTGATCGCCCGGGACCACGACAGCTATCAATACCTGGTGGAATCGATCCGCCGCTTCCCCGACCAGGAGACCTTCCTGGGCATGGTGCGGGCGGCCGGATTCGAGTTGGCCAAGTATCGCAACCTGACGATGGGCGTGGCCGCGCTGCATTCCGGCTGGAAACTCTAGTCCCATGCGGGGGCCCCACAACATCTGGAGGCTGGTCCGCACCGGGGCCACGCTGGAGCGCACGGGCGCCATGGGCGTGGTGCTGGACGCGTTCGATGCGCCGCGGTCCCTGCGGGTGGCCGCCCGGCTGCTGGGCTGGCCCTTCAAGTGGCTGGGCTATGCGGGCGATCCGGCCATGCCCCCCGCGCCGCGCGCGCTGACGGCGCTGGGGCCGGCCTACATCAAGTTCGGCCAGATCCTTTCTACCCGGCCCGACGTGGTGGGCGACGAACTGGCCGTACAGCTGCGCGTCTTGCAGGACAAGCTGCCCCCCTTCCCGGTGGAGCAGGCCAAGAAGACCGTCAGGGAAGAGCTGGGCGTGGACGCGGACGAGGCGTTCAGCGAATTCAGCCTGCCGGTGGCCGCAGCCTCGATCGCGCAGGTGCACAGGGCGCGGATGGCCACCACCGGCGAGGAGGTCGCGGTCAAGGTGCTGCGGCCGGGAATCGAACGCGCCTTCCGCACCGATATCGACGCCTTCTACTTCGCCGCGCGGGCGATCGAGTTGCTCTCGCCTTCGTCGCGGCGGTTGCGGCCGATGGACGTCATCGCCCATTTCGAAAGCGTCGTGATGGGCGAGCTGGACCTGCGCCTGGAAAGTGCCGCCGCCTCGGAATTCGCCGACAACACCAAGGATGATCCGGGCTTTCGCACGCCGCGCCTGGTCTGGCCGCTTTCGGGGCGGCGGGTGATGACGCTGGGCTGGGCGGACGGGGTGCCGCTGGGCGACAACGCCGCGCTGGACGCGGCCGGGCACGACCGATCGGAGCTGAGCCTGCGGGTGCTGCAACTCTTCCTTCAGCATGCGCTGCGCGATGGGTATTTCCACGGCGACATGCATCAGGGCAACCTGAAGGTGGCGCCCAACGGCGACATCATCGCCTATGATTTCGGCATCATGGGGCATATCGATCTCTATACCCGCCGGGTCTATGCCGAGATCCTCTACGGCTTCATCCGGCGCGACTACCAGCGCGTGGCCGAGGTGCATTTCGAGGCGGGCTATGTGCCGCCCGACCGCGACGTGGACGAGTTCGCCCGCGCCCTGCGCGCGGTGGGCGAGCCGATCTTCGGCATGGACGCCACCCGCATCTCCATGGGCAAGCTGCTGGCCTACCTGTTCGAGGTGACGGAACGCTTCGGCATGGAAACCCGGACAGAGTTGATCCTGCTGCAACGCACGATGGTGGTGGTCGAAGGCGTGGCGCGCTCGCTCGACCCGCGGATGAACATCTGGGAGGCCGCGCGCCCCGTGGTCGAGGACTACATCAAGCAGAGCATCGGGCCGCGCGCCGTGCTGCGCGACCTGTCGCAGACCGCGCGGGTGATGGCGAGATTCGGGCCGCGCCTGCCGGGGCTGGTCGAGGCCGCGCTGATCCGCCAATCCACGCCCGAACCTGAACCCGCCGAGCCCTCGCGGCTGTGGCCGCTGCTATGGGGCGGGCTCGGCGCCGGCGTTGGCGCCGCCGTTGTGATCGCGGCGCAGATGCTGCTCTGAGCCGGGCGATTGCGGCCCGGCCTCCGCACGGTGTAAGGGGCATGAAGCGGGGTTCGGAAGGGCGAGGGACATGGCGGGCACGGCACTGGTCACCGGATCGGCGGGCTTCATCGGGTTTCACACCTGCCGCCGGCTGCTGGCCGAGGGCTGGCAGGTCATCGGCCTGGACGCGCTGACCGACTATTACGATGTCTCGCTCAAGACCGCGCGGCACGCGCTGCTGGAGGCGGAGCCGGGTTTCACCCCGGTGATCGGCAGGCTGGAGGCGCCGGGGCTGCTGGCTGGGCTGATGGCGCGGCACCGGCCGTCGCTGGTGATCCACCTCGCCGCGCAGGCGGGGGTGCGCTACTCGATCGAGGAGCCGCGCTCCTATGTGGAGTCGAACATCTGCGGCACGTTCGAGTTGCTGGAGGCGGTGCGCGCGCAACCTCCCGCGCACCTGATGCTGGCCTCCACCTCCTCGGTCTACGGTGCCAATACCGAAATGCCCTACGTGGAGACGATGAAGGCCGACACGCAGATGTCCTTCTACGCCGCCACCAAGAAGGCGACCGAGGCGATGGCGCATTCCTATGCGCATCTCTACGACCTGCCGGTGACGATGTTCCGGTTCTTCACGGTCTATGGCCCGTGGGGGCGGCCCGACATGGCGCTGTTCAAGTTCACCCGCGCGATCCTCGCGGGGGAGCCGATCGACGTCTACAATCACGGCGAGATGCTGCGGGATTTCACCTATGTGGACGACCTGGTGGAGGGTTTGTGGCGGCTGGCGGCGCGCGCACCTGGGGCGCAGGATCGTGTCGAGGGCGACAGCCTGTCGCCGGTGGCGCCGTTCCGGGTGGTGAATATCGGACACGGGCAGCCGGTGCAGCTGGGCGCATTCATCGAGGCCGTGGAGAAGGCGACCGGGCACAGGGCAGCGCGCAACCTGCTTCCGATGCAGCCCGGCGACGTGCCCGCCACCTGGGCCGATTCACGCCTTCTGACCGAATTGGCAGGGGCATTGCCGCGCACATCGCTGGATGAAGGCGTGGCTGCGTTCGTGGCGTGGTATCGCGCGCGCTACGGGGCCTAGGCAGGGGTTGCAGGTCGGCGAGAACGAAACAGGCGGCCCCCGTCGAGGCCGCCTGTTCCCTAGGTCAATGATCGGAAGATCAGGTGTCGTCGTTGGCGGCAACGGCGATGATCACGGCTGCGCCAGCAGCGATGCCGAGCGCGGCGCCGGGGCCGATTGCGCCCTGGGTTGCGACGAACGGATCAGCCTTTGCCGAATCAGCGGCAACCGGAGCTGCGGCCGACATGGCGAGTGCAGCAGCGGCTGCAACGATCGAAAATTTCTTCATAATGCTCTCCAGACTGTACAGACTTCGAAGCATATCTGCTCCAAGCCCTCCCAATATACAGATCAAGGCTCAGGTTCAAACGTCAAATAGGCTATTTTCCTCTTTCGCGCGCCCAATGCGCGGCAAATGAGCAACTTTCCGCTATTCCGGCCGCCTCAGGGCGGTGATGTCTCCTTCGGAGACGGAATCCCCGCCATCGAACACGATCTCGCGCGTCCCGTCAGGCCCGAACCGGATCTCGTCGATCCGCTGGAAAGCTTCAGCGCGCGCGGTTCCAAGGCTTTCGGTGCCGTCGCGCGACTCGACCTCGAAACTGTAGAGCCCCCTCGGCAGGGGCGCCCCGGTACCGGAAACCCCGGCCCAGGCCACGCTGTCCACGCCTTGAGGAAGCGGCTGCCGCTGCAGCGCGGTGCCCGACGCGTCACGCACCACGAGATCCGCGGCGGTCGCCCCGTCGCGCGTTGGCAGGTGGAGCGTGATCGGAGCACCGCTGAACAGGACGGAGGCCGGGGACCGGGCCTCCAGGCCCACCAGCGCACCTGCCTGGCCCAGCCCCCCCTGACCGACACCATCACGCTTCTGAATGGCCGTCAGTAGGTCATTCGTAAGCACCTGCTGCTCCACCGAAGCGAATGTGGCGAGTTGAACCGCGAAATCCGAGGCTTCGACCGGGTTCAGCGGATCCTGATTCTGCATCTGAACCGTAAGCATGCGCAGGAATGTCTCGAAATCCGACGAGAGCGCGGGGGCGGAGCCTTCGCCGCTTTCGGCCGCGACGACGGCAGGCGGCGGCGCCACGCTTTGGGTGATCTCCATGGGACGTCCTTTCTAGAGTCTGATATCCAGCCCGTCTGGCCGAGCGCCTCGTACGGTGGCCGCGCCGGCATCGGCCTGCGCCGGCGCCGTGATCGGGTTCTTGTCGCCGGACCCCGGCGCGGCGGACCGGGCATGACCAGCATGATCGCCGGCAGCGCCGTCGCGCGCGCCATCGCCGAAGGACCATGTGACGCTGCTATATCCCATGGCGCGGAATTCCTGGGCGAGCAAATCGATATGCCGGCGCATCAGGTCCATCGTGTCGGCTCTGGCGGCATCGAGATGCACCAGGATCGCGCCATCCTGGATCGACAGACCCAGGCGAACGCGGCCCAATTCCTGGGGATCGAGCCGGATTTCCATCGTGCGATCCGGCATCCGCATCGCGACCTCGGCGATCTGGCGGGCGATGGCGGCGGCCGTCTCGCGCCTTGGAAGAGCGGCCATGTCGACCGACGGATCGTCGGACGGGGCGCGCCCGTCCTGGACCTGCGGAGCCAGCGCGCTGTCCGGCAGGCGTTGCTCCGAGGGTTCCGGGGCGGAGTGCGCCCGAGCCGAGTGCGCCGGGACCGGAGCCGAGGCGCGCGCGAGCGGTGATGGGGAAGCGGCTGGCGCCGACCATGCGGCGGACAGCGGCGGCCCCGGGCGCAATGGCGGGTCCTTTCGTTCACGCATGTCGGAGGTGGTGGGCCCCGGCGTCTCGCCGGCCTTGGCCACGAAGCCTGCCCCGGTGACGGCAAGGCGCGACAGGCCAGGCTGGTTCTGTCCCGGAACCGCCTCGCTCGACGCGATGGCCGACCGGCCAACCGGTCGGCGCGCGGAGAGTGCGGTGGAGGTGCTTGGCGCATCGTCCGGAGCGGATTCCGGCCAGCCGGTCTTGCCGGCAGCGGTCTCCGCGGGCGCGGCAAGCCTGTGCAAGACTGGCGGCATCACGGGCCTGCCCATGGCGGGATCGGGGGCCGGCCTCGACGAGGCCGTGCCGCGGTCAGGACTCGCCGGTGCGGGCTGCGGCCCGGACTCGGGCCTTGCTGCGCGGCGCGGCGCCGGGATGTCGGGACCATTGACCAGCATCCCGGTGCGGCCCGATGCGGCAGGCAGGTCTGCCGCGACCGGGCCTGCCCGACGATCCGCCGCCAAGGCCGAACCACGCTTGGCGGGAGGCCGAAGAGGAGGCTCCGGCCGCGGATCCGCCTCGGGCGCTGTTGCGCCCGTCATTGTCCGGGCCTGATGTTCCGGCGCTGCCGACACCGTGACATTCACGGTTTCGTCGGGTTTTCCGCCTGGCGAATGGGACAGAACGGCCGGGATTCGCCGCGGGGCCAGACCCACTGATGCCTTTTCGGTCGCCGGAGGCGCCACTGAATTGTCTAAAACTCGGCTTTCGAGCGGCACGAACTCCACCGGCCCGGTGGGTGCAAGGCCCGGACCGGACCCGCTGGAACGCCCCGCGACCGGCGGGCCAAGAAAAGCCGGACCGGCCTGTTCCGTTACCCCGGTCTGCATGCGCTGCGGCTCTGCCTTCTGGAGCGGGGATTTCACGACCGGCCTTGCATGCGCAGCGTCTGTTTCCGCGGAGACCGGGACGCGCCTCCGCCCTGGTGGAACGTGAGGAGACGTGGCCCCCGGCTCTCCGGTGCGCGAACCAGCCACGGTTGGAAAGCCATCGGCGGGCAAGACATGGGCGGGGAGCGGCTCGGGAAGCGGGTCGGGAGAAAGCCTGCTCGTCCCGGACAGGAGCGGCGCGCCGGAAGCGGGATCGGAAACGGGATCGATGGCACCGACCGAAGCCTGAGCCTGTGGGGAACGAGGGCGGGTGCCGAACTCCTCCGTGTGAACCGGGCGTTGTGCCGGCTCGGGTCTGGAAACAGGCCCGTGCCGGGCAGCATGAACCAGGGAGGAGGGCCCGTATGGCGGTTTGGGCGCGGCCTCCGCCGCGCTATCAGGCGAGGGCGCGCTTGAAACTTCCGCGGCGAGGGCGCGCGCGACGCCCACGGCCCCGCGCCCCGCAGGCGAACCGGCCCGGTGCTGCGGCCCGGGCGGCACTGGCGTGTCGCCCTGCATGTTGGTTCGGAGCTCTTCGGGGTGACCCGGTCCGGCCGCTTCGCCGACTGCTACCGGCAACCCGGCGTCGACGGAGACGGACCGCGGCCCGATTGAAGCCCCTTCCGTGGACAGGTCCGACACGGCGGCGAGAACCGCCCCGAATTCCTCGAGCGGTTTGACCGGGGTGGCCCCGGCCCGTGCCGGAGGGGAAACGCTGCGGGCGTTTCCCTGAAAAGCGTTTGAAAGGAGATCGGCGAACATCGGTCCTCCGGCAGGCCCGCTCAGGATGGGGAATTCCTAACCTGCTCCGGTTACCGATCCTTTACCGCGCATCCCCCATAGTCCGCGAATTCGCCGCAATTGGAGATATCGCGATGCTCACGCCCATGGTCACCGGCCTCCCTCCGGCACCGCCACGAGAAACCGCCCTGCGTGCCGCCGCGGAAAAACTGGAAGCCGCATTCCTTGCCGAAATGTTGAAATCCGCCGGTCTGGGCAAGACACCGGAGGGTTTCGGCGGCGGCGCCGGGGAAGACCAGTTCGCCTCCTTCCTGCGACAGGCGCAGGCGGAGGAGATCGCCAGGGCCGGGGGCATAGGCCTTGCCGAAGCGCTGTTCCGGTCGATGCAGGAGCGAGAGGATGCCTGACGCCTCCGTATCCTGCCCGATCGACCTGCTGGAGGAACTGATCGAGGAAGAACGCGCTGCGTTGCTGCGCGGGAACCTGGACCGGCTCGCCCGCCTTCTCGAGCGCAAGGAGCATCTGCTGGCCCTGCTTTCAGCCACGGAGCCCGCCGAACCGGCGGCGATCGCACGGGTGAAGTCCGGGCTGGCGCGCAACCAGACCCTGCTGGAAAGCGCGATGTCGGGGATCCGGTCCGTGCATGACCGGCTTCAACTGCTTCAGGAGGCGAAGGCCGCTCTGCGAACCTATGACAGGACCGGCCGCGAGCGCAGGTTCGAACCCGGCTCCGGCCGGAAGGTCGAGCGGCGCGCCTGACACGCGCATTTGGTTCAAATCGGCAAGAGACGGGAGAGGCCGATTAGCACTCCGTTAGCAGTGGGCGGGACATGGTCCTGAGGCATCCGGCGGGATGGCGCGTCCCCGGCAAGAGCCGGGTTCAGCACAGTCAGAAAGACCTTCCCAAACGCCCGGCATGGGCCGGGCACATGAAACCGGCGCAAAAGCGCCTCCTGACTGAAGGATCACTTTCCATGTCCAGCATCCTGACGAACACCAGCGCGATGGTCGCGCTCCAGACGCTGAAAGGCATCAATTCCAACCTCGCCACGACCCAGAACGAGATCTCCACCGGCAAGTCGGTCGCCTCGGCCAGCGACAACGCCGCGATCTGGGCGATTTCCAAGGTGATGGAATCCGACGTGAAGGGCTTCAAGGGGATTTCCGACAGCCTTTCGCTGGGTGAATCCACACTTGCGGTGGGCAAACAGGCCGCCGAGACGGTCACCGACCTGCTGACCGAGATCAAGGGCAAGATCGTCGCGGCGCAGGAAGACAATGTCGATCGCGTCAAGATCCAGACCGATATCGAGGCGCTGCGAAACCAGATCTCCTCGGTGGTCGGGGCGGCGCAGTTCAACGGCAAGAACCTTGTCAACAACTCCGAGGCGAACAGCGTCCTGTCCTCGCTGGATCGCTCTGCCGACGGGGATGTCTCCAGCAGTTCCATCAATTTCCGCGCCCAGGACCTGACCACGAAGGCCGGAACGTTGGAAACCGGGACGGCCCTCAACCGGATCGGCACGGTGGCCGATGACGGCACCTATACCGTGGGCGCCGGGGCCACGCTGGAAAACGACGCCAACGACGCCACCATCACCATCGCCACGGATGTGGCCGACGGCGATACGGTCACCGTGGACTTCGGCGATCAGCAGTTCACCTATACCAACAATACCGGCGCCGCGATCACCGTCGGCGACTTCGACGACATCCTCGCCGCGGGCCTCGCCAATCTGGGGGTCGAGGGTGTGACCACATCGGTCAGCGGCGCCGGCGTCGTCACCGTCTCCTCGACCAACAAGTTCGAGTCGATCACCATCCAGGGCTCGTCCACCGGCGGCACCACGTTCGACGTGGACCCGGACGCAGGCGGCGCACAAGCTGCGGCGGGCGCCGGCAACGCGGCCACGCTCGTCGCGCGGGCCGAGACCGTTTCGCTGGGCGGTGCGGGCAATACCGGCGGCGTGGTCAACGAGGGTGACGGTTTCCGCGTGTCGCTCGATGGGCAGAGCTTCGACTACGTGGCGAGCGTGGGCGACACGCTCAACGACGTGGCGCAGGGCCTCAAGCGGGTGATCGACGCAGGCGGCATCGAGGGAATCACCGTCAAGGTGAACCTTTCGGATGATCCGGTAGGCTCGCCCCCGACCATACAGATCGACAACGACAACGCCACCAACGTGACCATGACAGTGGATGACGGTGCCGGCGGCGAGGCCTCTGGCGGTCTTGTCGGCCTGGATGGTATCGATGTCGGTACGCGCGAAGGTGCCGCCGCGGCACTCGACAACATCGAGGTCATGATCCAGACCGCGATCGACTCGGCGGCGGAGTTCGGCTCCGTCCAGGGCAGGATCCAGACGCAATCGGAGTTCGTCGGCAAGCTGACCGATTCGCTGAAGGCGGGCATCGGCACCCTGGTCGACGCCGAGATGGAAGAGGCCTCGGCGCGTCTGCAGGCGCTGCAGGTGCAGCAGCAGCTTGGAACGCAGGCGCTGTCCATCGCCAACCAGGCACCGCAGTCCCTGCTGGCGCTGTTCCGGTAAACCGGGGAGTCCGGGGGCGGCTTCCGCCCCCGGTTTCACCTGACAGCCTGTCGCCAACACGCCACCGGAGGGATCCGCCGTGAACGCTCAAGCCTTGGCACGTCGTGCCTATGCCCAGACAACCGCGCCAACCCGAACGCCCCGCAGTGCCGAATACGAGGTCATCGCCAGGATGACACATCGCCTCAAGTCCGCGGCCATCGAGTCAGGATCGGGCCTGACACCGGGCCTGGCATCCGCGCTCCATGACAATCGCAGGATGTGGACCACCTTGGCCGCCGATGTCGCAGGCAAGGACAATGGCCTGCCCGCCGAACTGCGTGCCCGCCTTTTCTACCTTGCGGAGTTCACTCGCCTTCACACTAGCGCCGTGCTCGCCGGAAAAGCGTCGGTCGCGCCGCTACTCGAAATCAATACCGCCATTCTGCGCGGCCTGAGGGAAAGGGGGGGCTCGGAATGACCGGACTGGTGCTGAAACTTGGCCCGCGAGAGCGATTGCTGATCAACGGCTCCGTTCTAGAGAACGGCGACAGGCGCGCCCGCCTCGCAATTCTCACGCCGAACGCCCAGGTCCTGAGGCTTCGGGACGCGATCCACCCGAGGGACGCGACAACCCCGGTCCGCCGCGCCTGCTATGCCGCGCAACTCGTTCTGACCGGCGACTCGGAGCCGGAGGATGCGCGTGTCGAGCTGCTTCCGAGGATCGAGGAACTGAGCCGCATTCTCACGGACCCCGACAGCAGGCGGTTGCTCGACGCAGCCAGCGAGGCGTTGATCGGTGGCCGGTTCTATCAATGCCTCAAGGCGCTCAAGACCCTGATTCCGCGTGAGGACCGCCTGCTCGCGGTGCGCTCGTCATGAGTTTCCAGCCTGTCATCCCGTTGCCGGGCCTCGGGGGGTGGCGCTTTCTTCAACGCACCATCGGCGATCAGCAGCAGAGTTTTGCGAGCACGCCGCGGATCAGCCGGGATATCGCGTATTTCGAGGCCGAGATTGGCAAGATCAGGTCCGCCGAGGCACTTGTGTCGGATCGTCGGTTGCTGACGGTCGCACTGGGCGCCTTCGGTCTCCAGGATGATCTGCCGAACCGGTTCTTCATTCGCAAGATTCTGGAAGAGGGCACATTGCGCCCGGATTCGCTGGCCAACAAGTTGACCGACCCGCGCTACCAGGACATGGCCGCCGCTTTCGGCTTCGGCGACTTCGACGTGCCGCGGACGGTTCTTTCGGATTTCGGATCCGAGATCGTGGCGCGGTATCGCGAGCAGGAATTCGAGCGTGCCGTGGGAGCACAGAACGACACCATGCGACTGGCGCTGTTCGCCGAGAGGGAACTGGCTGCGCTTGCCGGATCGAAGGAAAGCGCCGATGCGCGCTGGTTCCGGGTGATGGGCACCCCGCCCTTGCGGCGTGTTTTCGAAACCGCGCTCGGACTGCCCGCCGGGTTCGGGCAACTCGATATCGATCGTCAACTCGACGAGTTCCGCGATCGCAGTCAAAAGGTGCTGGGCAGCGCCGAGCTGGCGGATTTCGAAAGCGGGGAGGCGCGCGAGCGCCTGATCCAGCAGTTCGTGATCCGCGCGCAGGGCAGTTCGGACCTGGTGCCGGGTCCGGCGAGCATCGCTTTGACACTGCTGCAGAACGCGGCTGCGGCGCGCGCCTGACGCGGCCGCGTCCGGACGCGGCTATTGTGCGCGCAGTGCCGGTCGATGCTGCTGGTCGCGCAATGCGTCTGCCTTGCGGAGCGCCAGGCGCAGTCGGTCGAAACTGTGAGCGATGCCATGACGTTCGGGCTCTGCAAGGAAAGCATCCAGCGCCGACCAAGCCCGGATCGCCTGATCGAGAAGCGGATCGGCCCCCTCGGAATAGAGCCCGGCGCGAATCATCGCCTCGTTCGAAGCATAGGCGCCCAGGAGTTGACGGCTCCGGCCGATCAGGGCGTTTTCTTCGTCGTTGGCGGCCTTCGGCAGGCTGCGCGAAACCGATCGCAACAGGTCGATCGCCGGGTAACGGCCGCGTTCGGCGATCGCGCGGTCCAATATGATATGGCCGTCCAGCACCCCCCGCATCATGTCGGCAAGCGGCTCCTCCATGTCCGATCCGGCCACCAGGACGGTGAAGATCGCGGTTATGTCGCCCTGCCCCTCGGCACCCGGACCGGCCCGTTCGCATAAGGCCGTGATCAGGGGGGCGGTGGACGCGGGATAGCCGCGCAGCGCCGGCGGTTCGCCGACGGCAAGCGCAGCCTCGCGATGCGCCTCGGCGAAGCGGGTGATCGAATCGGCCAGAAGCAGCACGGAACGGCCCTCGTCGCGGAAATGCTCTGCCACCGCCATGGCGGTCTGCGCGCAGCGCCGCCGTATGGTGGCCGCCGCGTCCGAGGTGGCGGCCACGATCACGGCGCGGCGCATGCCCTCGGGGCCCAGCGTCGTCTCGACGAAATCGCGCAGCTCCCGCCCGCGTTCGCCGATCAGCGCCACGACCACCACATCGGCCTGCATGTATCGCGCCAGATGGGCAAGCAGGCTGGATTTCCCCACACCGGACCCGGCGAAGAGCCCGAGGCGCTGGCCGCGCACGACCGGTAGCAAGGTATTCATCGCAGCCATGCCGGTCTCGAGCCGCGGCCCCAGCCCCCGGCGGGCCGCGGCCGCCGGCGGCGGGGCCAGAAAGGGCCGTGGCCTCGGCCCGCGCAGCAGCGGCGCCCCGTCCAGCGGGCGGCAAAGCGGATCGATCACACGCCCGAGCCAGCGATCCGAGGGCGCGACAACGGCCGGCGGCAGGATCAAGACCGGATCGCCCAGCGTGATCCCTTCGGGCATCCCTTCGGTCAACATCAGCACACCCGCCGGATCGAGACGCAATGCCTCGCCCGCGAGCACGCTTCCATCCCGGCGCCGGATCTCCAACCGGTCTCCCAGCGTCGCCGTGCCAAGGCCGGTCACACGCACGAGGCCGCCCTCGGCGGACATCACCCGGCCCATCGGTCGGATCAGGGAGACCGACTCCAACTCGGCCCGAAATGATTCGATCGCTGTATTCATCCGTCGTCCTCGCCCTGGTTTGTGAGAACCGTTTCTAAAGGAATCGGGGTTAAGCCTTGATTGAACGCACTCGAGGGAGAAGCCCCGATGTTCCAATCGCTGGATGTCCTCCGGACGGCACAGGCCATGGCCGTCCATGCCGGGCGCAAGCACGCGGTGATCGCGCAGAATATCGCGAATGCCGATACGCCCGGATACCGCGCGCGCGACGTTGCGCCCTTCGCCGAGACCTTCGGCCAGGGCACGGGCTTCGTGCCGCGTGCCTCCCGCCCGGGCCATGTCATGGGCGGGGCTGCCGCCTCCGCCCGTCCCGACGAGCGGGTGCCGCTCGCCTCCGATCCCAATGGCAACTCCGTCTCGTTGGAGCTGGAGATTCTGAAGGCGGTCGAAAGCAAGCGGCAGCATGACCGCGCGCTCGCGATCTATGGCAGCGCGCTGAAGATCCTGCGCAGCAGCATCGGCCGAGCCTGATGGGAGGAACCGAACAATGACCGATTTTTCCGATTCCCTGAACGTGTCCACCAGCGGACTCAAGGCGCAGGCCACGCGGCTGCGACACGTTTCGGAGAATATCGCCAACGCGGACACGCCGGGCTTCCGAAGGAAGACCGTGGCGTTCCACGAAGCGATCGGCGCAGAAGGCGCCAGGGGCGAGGTGCGGACCGGTCGGGTGAAACTCGACCGGTCCGAACTCGACCGCATCCACGACCCCGCGCACCCCATGGCCGATGAAACCGGCCATTACGAAGGATCGAATGTCGACCTGGTGATCGAGATCGCCGACGCCCGCGAGGCGCAGCGCAGCTACGAGGCGAATCTCAAGATGTTCGAACAGGCGCGGCAGATGTCGTCCCGCCTGATGGAACTGCTGCGCCGCTAACATCCACAGAGGAGAACCCCATGGATATCCGAGCCACGCTCGCCGCCAGCCACTATACAGCCGCCCGCCCGGCGACCGAACCCTCCGTCCGTGGCGGCGAGGCGCTTGCCCTCGCGCTGGAAGGCGCGGCACAGGACTTCACCGCAACCCTCCAGGAGGGCGAACGGACGGCCATGGCCGCTATGACCGCCGGTGCCGATCCTCACGCACTGGTCCAGGCACTGGCACAGTCCGAACTGGCCGTGGAAACGGTGGTCACCGTCCGGGACAAGGTCGTCGAAGCCTACCAGGAAATCCTTCGGATGCCGGTCTGATGCGGACGGAGACGATCTTCTTCGACACGATGCGAGAGGGGCTCTGGATCTCGGTGGCCATTTCCTTCCCGATTCTCTCCGCCGCTTTGGCTGCGGGGCTGACGGTGGGGCTGTTTCAGGCCCTGACCTCGATCCAGGAGATGACCTTGACCTTCGTCCCGAAACTGGTGGCGATCGTCGCGGTGTTCTGGGTGTCGATGGGCTTCATGACCCAGTCGCTCGTCTCCTTCTTCCATGACCGGATCGTGCCGCTGATCATTGGAGGCTGACCTTGGAAAATGCTGCGTATGTGACCCTGACCCGGCAATCCGGCCTGATGCGCGAGATGCAGGTGGTGGCGAACAACATCGCCAACGCCGCCACCACGGGCTTTCGCCAGGAGGGGCTGATCTTCTCGGAATATGTCCGTCGGCTCGACGGTACGGGCGATGTGGCCATGGCCACGGCGAATGTGCGCAACACCTCGATGGCGCAAGGGCCGGTCACCCGCACCGGCGGGCGCTTCGACCTGGCGATCGAGGGCGACGGGTTCTTCCTGATCCAGACGCCCGCGGGCGAGCGACTCACCCGCGCCGGCGCCTTTTCCCCCAACGCCCAGGGCGATCTCGTCACGCCGGATGGCCATGTGCTGCTGGACGCGGGCGGGGCGCCGGTCTTCGTCCCGCCGGATGCGGCAGACCTCTCGGTCTCTGCCGACGGCACTGTCAGCAGCGACGGGCGCCCGCTGACCCAGATCGGACTGTTCCGGCCGCTGGAGGCCTCGGGCCTGTTGCGCGAGGACGGCGTGATGTTCCGCTCCGAGGCAGGGGTGGAGCCGGCCGAAGGCGCGACGATCCTCCAGGGCTACCTGGAAGGATCCAACGTCGACCCGCTCAGCCAGCTGGCCCGGATGATCGAGGTGCAGCGCGCCTACGAGATGGGCCAGAGCTTTCTGGACTCGGAAAACGAACGGATCCGCAGCGCCCTTCAATCCTTCATCAAGTAGGAGTTCGCCATGCGCGCCCTTTCCATCGCCGCCACCGGCATGAGCGCCCAGCAGATGCGGGTGGAAGTGATCTCGAACAACCTCGCAAACATGTCCACGACGGGCTACAATGCTCGCCGAGCCGAATTCGCGGATCTGCACTACCAGCAATATACCCGGGCCGGCACGATCAATGCCGCCGATGGCACTGTCCTGCCCACCGGTGTGCAACTGGGGCTGGGCGTGCGTCCGTCGGCCATTTCCGTCCATCTCCAGCAGGGGTCGCTGAGCGCAACGGGAGCGGACCTTGATCTGGCCATCGAGGGCCAGGGCTATCTCGAAGTGACCCTGCCGTCCGGTCAGCCTGCCTACACCCGGGATGGCGGCCTAAAACGCAATGCCGAGGGCATGATCGTCACCTCGGACGGTTTTCCCGTGGTGCCCGAGATCGTGATCCCCCCCGAAGCGCGTTCGATCTCGATCAATGCCGATGGCGAGGTCTACGGCTATTTCTCGGACACGGCCGAGGGGCAGCTTCTGGGCCAATTCACCATGGCCGGATTCTCGAACCCAAAGGGCCTGGAGGCGATCGGCTCCAATCTCTTCACCGAAACCGAGGGGTCGGGGCCCGCATTGGTGGGAGCCCCCGGCCAGGACGGGCTGGGCACCCTGCGGCAGGGCTACCTGGAAGACAGTTCCGTGGACGCGGTACGCGAGGTGACGGAGCTGATCAAGGCGCAGCGCGGCTACGAGCTGAATTCCAAGGTCATTTCCGCCGCCGACCAGATGCTCGGCGCCACCACTCAGGTGCGGTGATGCGCGGGCCTCTGATGGCGATGCTGCTGCTGGGTGCGGCCCCGGTTTTCGCCGAGACGGTGATCGCAACCCGCACGATCCGCCCGCAGGAGATCATCGGGCCGGCGGATGTGGCCCTGCGCGACGGCACGGTGCCCGGCGCGCTCGCCGTGCCGGACGAGGTGATCGGACAGGAGGCGCGCGTCGCGCTCTATCCCGGGCGTCCCGTCCGGCACGGGGATATCGGACCACCCGCCCTGGTGGAGCGCAACCAGTTCGTCGTGCTGAACTACACGGTCGGAGGATTGTCGATCACCGCGGAGGCGCGCGCCCTGGGGCGCGGCGGCCTCGGAGACAGGATCCGCGTGATGAACCTGGCCTCGCGCAACCCCGTTTTCGGCATCGTGCGGGCCGATGGCACCGTGCAGGTTTCGCCATGACCAGACGCATGCCCCGGAAGGCGGCACGAGCCGCAGCCTTGGTGTTTCCGCTGCTCGCGGCCTGCAACACGGCCCCGATCGGCAGCCCGCCGGAATTCACGCCCACGATGAACTCCAACGAGCATTTCGCCATGCTTTCACCGGGCCTCCCCGCCGCGGAGGACCGGCTGGAGAACCGGGAAGCCGCCTCGCTTTGGGCGGCGGGGCGACGCTCGCTGCTGGGTGACCGCCGGGCGGAGCGTCGCGGCGATATCCTCACCGTGGTGATCGAGATCGACGAGCGGGCGGAGATATCGAACTCTTCGTCACGCGGCCGCAGCGGCTCCGAAAGCCTGGGCCTGCCGCAACTCTTCGGATTGCCGCAGCGGGTCAACCCGATGTTGCCGCAGGGCGCGGCGCTCGACAACGCGGTGGAATTCGACAGCACGAGTCAGGCCTCGGGAAACGGCAGCGTGCGCCGCAACGAGAAACTGACCCTTCGCGTGGCGGCGACGATCACCGACATCCTGCCCAACGGGGTTCTCGCGATCGCCGGCAGCCAGGAGGTGCGGGTGAATTTCGAAATGCGGGAATTGCTGGTCACCGGATACGTGCGACCCGAGGACATCTCGCGCCGCAACGAGATCACCTATGACAAGATCGCCTCTGCCCGGGTCTCCTATGGCGGGCGCGGGCAGATCACCGACATGCAGCAGCCGCGATACGGCCAGCAGATCCTCGATACACTTCTGCCATTCTGACGCGAGGAGCAGCGATGCGTTTCCTGATACCCGTGATCCTGGCCCTTCTCGGCATCGGTGGCGGCATCGCGGCCGGGCTTCTGCTTGCCCCGGATGACACGGCCGGGACCGAGAGCACGGCAGAAGCGACGTGCCTGCCGACCGGGACACCCGAAGCCCCGCCGCAAGCTGACACAGCGGGATCTGAACGGGAATACGTGAAGCTGAACAACCAGTTCGTCGTGCCGCTTCTCGCGGATCAGAGAGTTCGGGCAATGGCCGTGGTCTCGCTCAGCGTGGAGGTTGTTCCGGGAGGCACGGAAGCGGTTTTTGCCCGTGAACCGAAGCTTCGGGATCTTTTTCTCCAGGTGCTGTTCGACCATGCCAACATGGGTGGTTTCGATGGCGCGTTCACCCGGGCGGAGATGCTTGACGTGCTGCGCGAGGCCCTGAGGGACACGGCCCATACGGTGCTACCAGGAACAATCACCGACGTCCTGATCACCGAGATCGCCCGTCAGGAGGTCTGAGCCGCTCCGACCGACGGCAACGGCCGAACCGATGGCCAGCGCAGCCTCTTCCGCCGCGCGATGCTTCCTGAGGGCCCTTGACTCCGCCTCTTGTTGCAAACGTCCCAGGGCGTCGCGCTTGCCGAAACTACGCGCCAGGCGCGCCACGGCGTGTTCGCGCCGCAGGCGGATGCGCGCGAGCTCGGAATTCAGTTCGGCCCTGTGCCGCAATGCCCAATCCTGCCAAAGCGTTTCCGCCCCGACGCTGCGCAGCGCGCCGAGATCCTGCGCGTCGATCACCGCCTGACGCGCCTGGGCTTCGAGTTGGTCCATGCGCCGGCGAAGCCGTGCCTCCTCGGCGAGAACCTGCGCAAGCGCCTGCGAATCGCGTTGATGCAGAAGCCCGGCAAGCGCGCGGAGCGTCGCCAGATCCTGCCCGCGCATCTCAGCCACGTGCCCGCGCCCGGCGGCGCAGGTCCTCGGCGAAGCGGATCGCAGCGGCGACCGCGCGGAAGTGTTCGGGCGCGATCTGCTCACCGATCTCGGTGCCCGCATGCAGGGCCCGGGCGGCCGGCGGATCGGAATGGATCGGGACGCCCGCCTCCTGCGCTGTTTCGCGGATGCGGCGGGCCACGGCGTCCACCCCCTTGGCGACGCAAACCGGCGCATCGCCCCGCTTGCGGCTCCATTTCAGCGCCACCGCGTAATGCGTGGGGTTGACGATCACCACGTCGGCCTTGGGGACGTCCGCCATCATCCGGTTCGTGGCGATCGCATGGCCCCGGCTGCGGCGCTCCTGCTTGAGCCAGGGATCGCCCTCCGTCTCCTTGCTTTCGTCCCGCAATTCCTTTTGGGACATGCGGTTGCGCTGGTGATGCTCGAAGCGCTGCCAAAGGTAGTCGAGCGCCCCGATCGCAGCGGCCACCACCACGACAAGCATCATGAAATCGATCATCAGGCGCGCCAGGAGACTGAGCGACTGTCGCGGGTCGAGCTTCTGGCTCGCCACGATCTCGGGCAATCTCAGATGCAGCAGCCAGACCAGGCAAACCGAGAAGATCACCAGCTTCACGAAGCTTTTTGCGAACTCGAACAAGCCGTTGCGGCCGAACTTGTTCCGTGCGTTGGCAAGCGGCGAAAGGCGCGAGATCCTTGGCGCGAGCTTGGAGGGGGTGACCAGGAAACTGCGCTGCGCCAGCACCGCCGCCAGCGCGGCGAGCGCGGGCAGTCCGAACCAGATGACGAGCGGTCCGGCCAAGGCCCGAAGCAGTCCACCCCCGGGCGCCGCGGGCTCGCCCTCGAGGAAGGCTGGCGCCAGGCTATCCGCCTGACCGATCATTCCGGCAAGGGCCGCGCCCATCGCCTCGATCGTCTCGACACCGAAGGCCAGCATCGCCACCAGGAAGCCGGCGAAGGCGGCCGCCGAATTCATGTCGGCGGAGCGTGGCACCTCGCCCTTGCGCCTTGCCTCTTCCAGTTTGCGGGCGGTCGGGGCGTGAGGCTTGTCGGACTGGTCCTCTTCTGCGTGCTGCGTCACCGGTCATCTCCCCGCGAAAGGGTTGGCCAGAAAGCCGCGCAGCGCCTCGGCCCACAGCGCCAGAAGCAGCGGGCTGGCGAGACAGAGCAGGAACAGCCCGCCGAGGGTGATCACCGGCGCGCCGACGAAGGCCACCATCAGCTGCGGCATGGCCTTGTTGATGACCCCGAGCGTGAGATTGTAGAGCACCGACAGGATGGCAAAGGGCGCCGCCAGCGTGAAGGCCAGCCAGAACGCCTGCGCCACCCGCGCGACGCCCCATTCGGCCATCACGGAGGACAGGGGAAACCGGCCGGGAGGAAGCACCTCGTAGGACAGGATCACGAATTCCGCCACCTGGACATGAAGCCCCGTCAGCGTGACGAGCGCCAAGCCCCCCATCACCAGCATCTGCCCCATCGCGGGAAGCGGTTCGGTCTGTGCGCCGCCGAGGATCTGCGACAGCGACGTCATGTTGGCCGCGATCGCCCCCGTGGTCTGAAGCGCCAGCACGAAAAGGCGGAGCGTGATCCCGAGCGCGAGACCCGCCAGCGTCTCTGTCGCGAGAAACCGCAGCAAGATGGCGATATCGGGCGTTCCTTGTGCGAAGGGCACGACGGCCGGCGCCACGACCAGGGTGAAAGCCACTGCGAGGGCGAGCCGGACCCGGACGGGGACGCTTTGCGATCCGAAGGCCGGCAGGACAGCCATTATCGCACCCACCCTGAGAAAGACCAGCGCGCCGTGCCAGAGCGTTGTCTCGGCAATGCCAAGCAGCATGATCAAATCGGTCATGCGGCGACCATGCCGACAAGCGCCGGCCGCGCCTCCAGCCCGATTTCCTCGAAAGAAAGAACGGGGTTCTGGATACCCTTGGCGCCGAGCACGGTGCGCAGGAACCGACGGCGTCGCGTAGAGGTGACGATCGCGGGGAACACCCCCCGATCCGCGGCATCGGACACCCGCTCCGCCACCTGCTCGGTCAGACGCTTGAACAGATCCGGCGGCAAGGCCACGTCCAGCGTGCCGCGCTCGCCCTCCATCTGGTAGGCGGCGAAGATATCCTCCCAGTCCGCGTCGAGCTGGATCAGGGGAAGCGTTCCGTCCTCGCGGCGCAGACCCGCGACCAGCTGGAATCCAAGCCGCTGGCGCACCTGTTCGCAGATCGCCTCGGGCCGGGCGTTGTGCAGCCGGGCCTCGGCGATCGCCTCGAGGATCAAGGGCAGGTTGCGGATGGACACCTGCTCTTCCAGAAGCAGGCGCAACACCGCGTGCAGCACGTCGACCGGCACCTTGTCAGGGACGAGCTCGTCCAGCAGGCGGCGATTCGCGGCGGCGCGGGAGGTATCGGTCAGGTTGGTCAACTCGTCCAGAAGCCGCCGCAACGCCTTCAAGGTCAGCAGGCGGCCGAAATTCCGTTTCACCAGTTCCAGCAGGTGTGTCGCCAGCACCTCCACCGGGCTGACAATGGTGATGCCCGACAGCGCCGCCCGTTCCCGCGTATCATGGGCGATCCAGCGTGCAGGCGCGCCGTAAACCGGCTCCGTGACGTCCTCGCCCTCGGGCAGTGACTTGTCATCGGGGCCGGAGAGGGCCAGAAGCCGTTCCGGCACGAGGCGGGCGCGGGCTTGCTCCACCCCCATCACGCGCACGACATAGGTGCCGGGCGGCAGGGCGGGATTGTCGGTAAGGCGGATTTCGGGAAGGATCAGGCCGAACGCGGAGGCCACATGGGTGCGCATGTTGGCAATACGGGCGTCGAGCCCGGTGCCCGGATCCAGCACCATGTTCACGAGGTCCGGTGCGAACTCGACATGGATATCGTCCACGTCGAGAACGTCCCCCAGGGGAGGTTCGGTCGGGACCGGCGGGCCTTCGCCGGGCGACAGCGCAGCGGAGGCGCGCACGCGCTGCGCCGCGAGGCGCCAGGACAGGCCGCCCAGAACCGCGCCGCCAATCATGAATGGCAGGAACGGCATTCCCGGCACGAGCGCGAAAAGCGCCATGAGCACAGCGACGGTTCCCAGCGCAGAAGGATGGCGGCCCAACTGCTCGAAAAGGGCGGTGTCCGTCGCGCCGGTCGTCCCGCCGCGGGCCAGCAGCAACGCGGATGCGATCGAGATGATGACCGCCGGGATCTGGCTCACCAGGCCGTCGCCCACCGTGAGGATCGCATAGGTCTCGAACGCGTCGCCCAGCGCCATGTCATGCACTACGACGCCCATGATCAGGCCCATCACCAGGTTCAGGAGCGTGATCAGGAGCCCTGCGATCGCATCGCCCTTGACGAATTTCGAGGCGCCGTCAAGCGATCCGAAGAACGTCGTTTCCTGCTGTTCACGTTCACGCCGCGCTTTCGCCTCGGCATGGTCGATGGCCCCCGCGGACATGTCGCTGTCGATGGCGAGCTGCTTGCCGGGCATACCGTCCAGCGCGAAGCGTGCGCCCACCTCCGCCATGCGGGTGGCCCCCTTGGTTATGACCGCGAAATTGACGATCAGCAGCACACCAAAGACCACGAGACCCAGAAAGACGTTGCCGCCCATGACGAAATTGGCGAAGCCCTGGATCACGTCGCCCGCGGCATGTGTCCCGGTATGGCCTTCCCCGATGATGAGCTTGGTCGAGGAAATGTTCAGCGAGAGCCGCAGCATGAGCGAGGCGAGCAGGATCGTCGGGAAGGAGGAGAAATCAAGTGGCCGTTCGACGAAGAGCGTGACGGTGAAGATCAGGATCGCCAGCGCGAAGGACGCGGCCAGGCCGATATCGAGCACCCAGGCCGGCATCGGCAGGATCATCATCACGATCACCGCCATCAGCGCGAGCGCGAGAAGGATCGTCGGCTGGAACAGGGTCGCAGCGGTCAGGCGGGGCATCGGCGGCCCCGTCCCGGCTCACATGACCCTCTGCCGGCCCTGGTCAGGCTGGAACCGCACGGCGTATCGGGCCTGCGTGGGCGCGGGTTCGGTGGGCGCGGGTTCGATGGTGTCAAGATTGCCGTATGCATCACGTGATCAGCCTGCTGCCTGGTTCGCGCCTTCGGGCGGTTCGTGCGCCGCATCCGGACCTTAGGGTCGACGTGGTTGAGATTCGGTAACCAACGCTCGCGCGTGAGAGGCTGTGCTCGAAGGGCCGCGAGGCCGTCAGGGTCGTGCGGTGTCGGCCCCGTTGGACGACAGGCCCGACAGCAGCGCGTCCAATGTCTGGCGCGCGGCTGCGCTTTCATCCAGCAATGCCCTGCCATTCGCCAGGCTGGCCGAGGTGTCGCCGCGGGCGAGGGCCTGATCCTGCCCGGCGAGTGCGGCCGCGCCTGCGAATGGGCTGTCCTCGGCGCCGCGCAGAGCCGCCCAGTCCTCGGCGAGCCAAGCCGCGCGTTGCGCCTGTTCGGTCTCGTCGAGGTCCGCGTAGATGCGCGCGGCCGTCCCGTGGTCCCCTTTCAGGCTGCGGGCCCAAGCCTGTGCCTGCAGCGCGTCGGGACCGTCGAGGCCCACGAGTTCCAGTTCGGCCTCCGTCGGTCGCCCGATTGCAAGCGCGGCCTGGGCCCGCAAGAGGCGGCGTTCGCGACTTGCCGGCCCGTCATCCGGCGCCTGAAGATAGGCGGCAGCGGCCTCAGGGAAACCAAGGCCGAGCAGCCGGCGCGCGAGAGCGTTCCCGGTTTGCGCCGGAAGGGTCTCCGCCCATGTCCGGCCGACGCCCAGGGCATGCTTGAGGAACAGAATGTCGTCCGGATCGCCCGCGAGCGCCTCGAACACGGGCGAGGCCAGCGCAGCGGCCTTCCCGGTCGCCGGCGCCTGGTCCGCCCGCTCGGCCGCGCGCATTTTTTCCAATGCCGTGACCGCCGCGTCATGCTGCCCGGAGCCGGAGAGCGCCATCACATGCACCCGCTCGAGTTCCACCCCGACCGGCGTTCCCCGGTGTTCGACCGAAAAGGCCGCCGCGAGCTCGGCCAGCGGCGTTTCCACGGGGCGTCTCGTGTCGGTCAGCATGTCGATCAGGCTGACCAGGGCCTCGGGAGAGGTTCCGCCACCGGCATCGATGGCATCGGCGAGGACCGGCCCGGCCTGTTCCGGCCGTCCCAGCGCGAGATCGACCCGAGCCGTGGCGAGTGCCTGGGTCGAAGCCGGGTCGGCGGGCTGGCGCACGGACGTTCGGAGAATATCGTCGGCGAGGCCAGCGTGCCCGGCCTGAAGCAGCCGGTCGGCCAGCACCGCGCCAAGATGGCTTTTCAAATGCGGGGGCAGCATCGCAAAAGCACGCTGCAACGCGGCTTCGTCATCCAATGGTCCCGGCGGCGGGGTCGCCTTGGCAAGATAACTCCACAGCGCCGCCGGCCCGGAGCATTCGGCGCGCATCCCGGCCGAAGCAGCTGCCGGAGCATGGCCATGCTCGAGCACTCGGGCCATCGTGGTGTAGATTGCCTCGTTCGGCAGGGATGGGCCAGCAAGAGACAACATCTGCAGGGCCTCAGCGCCGAAGCCATAGTGCAGGTAGGTGCGCACCAGGGTCTCGACCGCTTCCGGCCGCGGTCGATCCCGCTCGTCCGAAAGGTCCTGACGTGCCTCGGAGATCGCAAGCGCGAAGGGTTTGTCGGGCGCCCAACTGCCAATGTCGAAAACCTCTTCCGGGGGACAGGTGGCGGCGTGCCCCGAAAGGGCCTTGTCGAATATCCGCGCGGTCGCCCTGTCGGTTTCGGTCTGGGCATGCAGAACCGCGCGAGGGCGGGGCGCATCCGCCGGCGGCATGGGTGGCGGGGGCGCGAGACCGTGAGACGGGGCGGGCGCGGCCGGCAAATCGCCCGCCTGGAGCATCCCTTGAGCGGTGGCTCTGCCGAGTTGCGCGGCGAGCTTGATTTCCGCCTGTCCCAGGGCATCGAGAAATGCGTCTTCGGAGGGACCGACTGGCTTCAGTCCGGCAAGGCGGCCCGGTTCCACCCGGATCGCCGCATCGAATCCCGGCGCCACCCTGTCGGGCAGAAGCGGCAGGGCAAAGAGACCGCCCGGCCGCTCGGCATCGCCGTCTGCGACACGGACAGAGGTCACCGCTCCGGGCTCCGTCACGGGATCCGAGATATCGACCACGAGCATGCGGCCGTCATGCAGGTGGGCCTCCACGTCACAGGCACACCCCAGGTCAAAGCGCAATCTGCCGGGCCCGTCCTCCGAGATGCCGCGTAGCCTTGTCCGCGAAATCCGCTCGAAGGTTCTGGCCAGATCAAAGCCAGCTCCGGCAGGGGACAGCGTGAGGCGCGCCACGCGTTCCGAAGACTCGAGTTCCCAGCCCAGCGGGCTGGGCAGGTCCAGAACGACCCGGGTGAAACCCTGATGCTCGCCCGAACGCACACCGATCTGCTTCGCCAAGGCCGGGCTCGCGTGCAGAAGTGCTAGAATCACGGCAGCCGCAAGACGCATCATGCCGCCTCCTGCCTGGTGCCTTTCAGCGATTCCTCGAGTTCGGAAAAGCTGGGGCGGTAATGCGACGGCGTGTTCTGTCGTCCCACCTCGATGCAGATGTTGGTCGCATGGTTATGGAGGTTGGCGACGAGGACCTCCCGGATCAGCTGATAAAAATGGGCGTCCTCCTCAACCACCGCCTTCACCTTGTTCGCGAAGGGCCCGACGAAGCCGTAGGACAGAAACACACCGAGGAAGGTGCCGACGAGCGCGCCGCCGATCAACTTGCCCAGGATTTCGGGCGGCTGATCGATCGAGCCCATGGTCTTGATGACGCCGAGGACGGCCGCGACGATCCCAAGCGCCGGCAGGCCGTCGGCGACCGTCTGCAGGGCGTGGCTGGAATGGAGCGCGTGATGCATGCGCGTCTCCATCCGCTTTTCGAGGATTTCCTCGACCTGGTGGGGGTCGTCGTAGTTCATGGAGGCGGAACGCAACGTGTCGCAGATCATCTCCACCGCCTCGCGATCCGCCAGGACCCGCGGATACCGCGCGAAGATGGTGCTCTCCGCCGGGGATTCGATGTGCTCCTCGATGGCGACCGGGTTCTGCCGGGCCAGCCGAATCAGTTCGAACAGGAGGCACAGGAGATCCCGGTAGTCGTCGGGCTTCCAGCGGGGTCCCTTGAAGACCTTCCCGATATCCTTGAGCGTGTGCTTGACCGCGGACATGTCGTTGCTGATCAGGAAAGCACCCGTCGCGGCGCCGCCGATCATGGCGAGTTCGAACGGGAGAGCCTTGAGGATGATCCCCATCTTGCCCCCGGCCGCCAGATAGCCGCCGAAGACCATCACGAACACCACCGCGACCCCTACGAAGCCGATCATGTCGATTGCCCCCTGCTGGATTCCTGCGGCCGAGTCTTGCAGCCGCAAGTTAACAAACCACCCAAGAGACCCTATTCGCGCGGAGCATTGGCGTTGCGGCCCGCCAGGACGACGCTGATCGAGTAGGCGCTCGCAGGCGGTAGGTTCGCCATGATGCCGGCCGCCGCCTCGGGCCGCATCCGTCCCATGAACCCTGCGGCAAAGACCGGTTCCATCTCGCCGAACAGCGCGGCGGCCTCGGCCGGTTTCATGTTCTCGTAGACTGCCGTCAGCCTGCCGAGGTCATCCTCCGCCGCCGTTTCGGCGAGAGCCAATGTGGCGCGCAGGGACTCCTCCGCAGCGGCCAGAGCCCTCAATCTTTCCGCGATCTCCCGGTCCGCCAGCGCCAGGGCCTGCATCCGTTCCGCGATCTCCGCTTCGCGGCTGACAAGGCGGTCCTCGCGTTGACGAAGGGCCGCGAGGACAGGCGCGAGATCCTCGGAAGGCTGGCAGGCGCCATCCGACGCTGGGGCCGCCGCGGTCTCCATCTCGGGCGCTTCTCGAGCAAGAGCCTGGCCTGCCTCATTGCCCAGCCGGGTGATCGCCGATGCCAGCAGGAGCCCGGAGATCAGAACAAGCGTGCCACGACCGCGTGGACGCCGGCGCGTTTTGCGTTCCGTCATTTGACCAACTCCTGGCGCGGGTCGCGCCGCACGAATACCGCGTCGGGTTCGGGTGTCTCGACCGTGGGCGGGCCAGCCGTATCCGGGAGGTCGTGCATCGATGCCACCATCAATTCGAGGCGTTTCGCCACGGCCTCGGCGCGGTCGGTCAGCTGGTCCAGCGACCCGCTGGACTGTGCCGCGGTCTTCTGGGCGAGATCCAGGGTTCGCGTCAGATCGTCGACCTGCGCCGAAAGAACCGCCACGGCGCCCCCGACCCCGTTTTCAAGGTCATTGAAGCGGCTCAGCCGTCGCGCCAGCACGAAGCAATAGAATCCGGCGCCCAGCGCGCCGGCCACGAGCAGAATATCCGCGATGATCTCCATTCACGCCCCCTTCAGTTCAGCACGAATTCCATGACCAGCAGGTCGCGCACCCGCCCGTCCCCGGTGACAAGCTGCACCCGGCGAAGCATCTGCGCGCGAAGCCGGACCAGCGCGGCGGGCGCCTCCAGGTCGGCCGGCGTCAGCGCGCGCAAATAGCTGTTCAACACGTCCACGACCCTGGGCAGAAGCTGCTCCACCTCCTGACGGTAGGGCGCCGATACCTCGAGTTGCGCACTGAAACGCAGGTGGCGCCCCGACACCTCGGAGCCCAGCGAAACCACCATGGGATCCATGGGCACGAACGCGATATCCGGCAATTTTTCCACCGGCATGGCCGATTCGGCCCCGGCATTCCCCGTATCGCCCGCCAGCCCCGGAATCATCCCGCTGCGGACCGCGAAGAACCCTCCGCCACCGCCGGCAATCGCAAGGACCAACCCAAGGATGAAGGGCAGCTTCGATCGTTTCCGTTCCGTCTGCGCGACGTTGTCTTCGCTGTCGGACATTCTGGGTGCGCTCCTTTCCCTCGCACCCTTCTTAGCCTCTCAGGGACTAACCGATTGTTAAGGCAGATGGTCCAAGCATGAGCCCAGGCCGGGGCAGAAGACCCGGCGAGAATGGAGGCTCCCTTGCAGCAGATCCAGGCCGTCTGGAGTGCCCTTTCCACGCGCCGCCGATTCGTGGTCGCGCTGGCCACCCTTGCCATGTTCGCCGCCGTGCTGGGACTCGCGCGCATGGCCACGACGCCAGGAATGGCCTTGCTCTACGCGGGGCTCGAGAGCGGCCCCGCCGGCGAGGTCGTGCGCGCGCTGGAAGCACGGGGCGTCCCCTACGAGGTGCGCGGGGGCACGATTTTCGTGTCCGAGCAACAGCGCGACGAACTGCGCATGACCCTTGCGAGCGAAGGCCTGCCGGCGAATTCGGCGCAAGGTTACGAACTGCTCGACACGCTCTCCGGTTTCGGCACCACGAGCCAGATGTTCGACGCGGCCTATTGGCGGGCCAAGGAAGGTGAGCTTGCGCGCACGCTCCTGGCCGTGCCGGGTATCGCCACGGCGCGGGTCCATATCGCGAATATCGGGTCGAACCCGTTCCAGCGCGAGATCCGGCCCACGGCTTCGGTGGCGATCACCACGCGCGGCACGCCGCTGCCGGTGGGGCAGGCGCGCGCGATCAAGTACCTTGTGGCATCGGCCGTGGCGGGAATGTCCCCGGAAGATGTGGCCGTCATCGATGGCGATGGCGCGCTGATCGCACCCGCCGAGGAGCGCGCCCCTCCCGAAGCTCTGGGCGAGGAGCGTGCCGCCGTTCTCCGGGACCGGGTCCAACGGCTCCTTGAGGCCCGTGTCGGACGCGGCAATGCCGTGGTCGAGGTCGCGGTGGAAACCGACACGGATGCCGAGGTGATCCGGGAGCGGGTTTTCGACCCGGACAGGCGCGTCGCCATCAGCACCGACACCGAAGAGCGCACCGGCCGCTCGCAGGACAGTGGAGGTGGCGTGACGGTGGCATCGAACCTGCCGGACGGCGATGCCGCCGCTGGCGACGAGAGCAGCAGCCAGGAAAGCGAAACCCGCGAACGCGTCAACTACGAGGTCTCGGAAACCCAGCGGGAGGTCACCCGCGCACCCGGCGCGATCCGCCGGATATCGGTCGCGGTGCTGGTGAACGGGGTCGCGGCTCCCGGCCCCGATGGCCAGGAGGTGTTGGCGCCGCGCCCCGATGAGGAACTGGAGGCGCTGCGCGCCCTTGTAGCCTCTGCCGTGGGCTTCGACGAAACCCGGGGCGACGAGATCACACTGCGCTCGATGGCGTTCGAGGCCTCCGCCCTACCCTTGCCGGCGCCGGCGCCCGGGGTATTCGACCGGCTTCACCTCGATATCATGTCGATCATCCAGCTGGCCGTGCTCGCGCTGGTGGCGCTCTTGCTCGGCGTTTTCGTCGTGCGGCCCATCCTGCGGGGCGCCACCGGCAATGCCGCGCTAGCTGTCCCCGCGCCCGCACCCGCACCCGCGAATCTCACCTGGCAGGACCAGGCCGCAAGCAGCATCGCGCCCGCCCCCCCCGGCGGCGCCTTGACCGGGGAACTAGGCGAGGGAGAACTGGATCTGCCGGTGATCTCAGAGCCGGGGGCCGCGACGGTGGCCCTGGAGCAGGATCCCGTGGAGCGACTGCGGGCCCTGATCGGCGAGCGGCGTGAGGAGACGGTGGAGATCCTGCGCACCTGGCTCGATGACCGCCAGGAGAAAGCGTGATGGGTATCGGGCATCTCCTGGAGGACTTCGCCGCCTCGTCACCAGGGGTCACGCGGGAGATCCAGCTTTCCGGGGAAGAATTCGAGACCCGGAGGCTGCAGGCCTACGAGGACGGCTACAAGGCAGGTTGGGACGATGCGTCGAGGGCCCAATCGGATGACCAGGCCCGGATTTCCGCGGATCTGGCGCAAAACCTCCAGGAGATGTCCTTCACCTTCCTGGAGGCGCATGCCCATCTGTCACAGGGGCTGCGACCCTTGCTGACCCGTCTCGTCGAGACGGTTCTGCCGCAGGCCGCCCGGCACTCCCTGGCCCCGATGATCGTCGAAGAGCTCGAGAAGATTGCGCGACAGAATCAAGGCGCGCACGCCGAGATCGTCGTGTCGCCGGAGGACCGCGATGCGGTCACCGCGCTGATCGGCGACGATCCGGGCTTCCCGCTGGAGATCGTCGCGGAGCCGACGCTCGGGCAGGGCCAGGCGCATCTGCGCTTCGGACAGGCGGAGCGCGCGATGGATCTCGACGCCGCGCTCGACGGAATTTCACACGCGCTCGACGCCTTCTTCCACGAAACCGAAAGGGAGCTCGCCCATGGATGACCCCGCCCCGACCGAAACAGGCCACCTGTTCACCTCTGTCCCGATCGAGATCACGATCATGGTGGGCAGGGCCCGGCCGCTGATCCGCGAACTTCTGAAGCTCGACGAGAATGCCGTCCTTCCGCTGGACCGCCGCGTGGACGACCCGGTCGAACTCTATGTCGGCGACAGGCTGATTGCCCGGGGCGAACTGGAGGAGCTCGAGGGCGAGCGCGCGGGACAACTGGCGGTTCGGCTGACCGAGGTGGTGAATCTCGGCCCGGGTCTCGAATGACCCGACCGGCGATGGCCTTGCTTCCGACGCTGGCGCTCGTTCTCGCCCTTCTCTCCCTTGCGGAGCCGGCGATAGCCCAGGAACTGACCTTCTCGCTGGACGACACAGGGGCGCTGTCCGCGCGATCGGTGCAACTGATCCTGCTGATCACGGTCCTGAGCCTGGCGCCGGGAATCGTGGTGATGATCACCTGCTTTCCGTTCCTGGTCACGGTCCTGTCCATCCTCCGCCAGGCCCTCGGGTTGCAGACCGCGCCGCCGAACATGCTCATCGTGAGCCTGGCATTGTTCCTGACATGGTTCGTGATGGACCCTGTCTTCACCGCGGCATGGCAAGCCGGAATCGCGCCTCTGGTCGATGGGTCGATCGGTGTCGAGACGGCATTCGTTCAGGCGATGGAGCCGTTTCGCGGGTTCATGGCGAACCGGGTCGATTCTACCACGCTCGACGCAATGGCGGCCTTGCGGCCGGAGCCACCCGACGGCCCTGCCCGCGAGATGCCGCTTTCGGTCCTGGTGCCCAGCTTCCTGCTGTCCGAGATCGCGCGCGCATTCCAGATCGGGTTTCTCGTGTTCCTGCCCTTCCTGATCATTGACCTGGTTGTGGCGGCGATCCTGATGTCGATGGGCATGATGATGGTGCCGCCCGCCATCGTGTCCCTGCCGTTCAAGCTGGCCTTTTTCGTCGTGGCCGACGGGTGGAGCCTGATCGCGGGCAGCCTTGTGCGCAGCTACATGTAGCGCAGGCCACTGGCTGCTCACACTCTCGGATGTCGATGCGGTGTGAAGAGCCTGTCGCGCGACATGCCGGGCCACCCATCCATCGCGACCTCCGCAAGGGCCACCGAGAGGGTCTGCCCTCACATGTGGCGCCCTGCGGAAACGACCGTGCAAACCCCGTTCACGACCCCGGATGCATGGGCGCGCCGTCGTTGCCGGAGGCCGGTGCATCCTTGACCGGTGGCCGGGCTGCCCGGCTCACCGCACCACGAATTCAGCGTGCAGGGCCCCGGCGGCCTTGATCGTCTTGAGAATATCGATCATGTCGCGCGGGTTGACACCGAGTGCGTTGAGGCCTGCGACCACCTCCGAGAGCGAGGTGCCCTCGGGCAGTTCAGCGAGACCGATACCTTCCTCCTCCTCGATTTCGGCCCGCGTTCTCGGAACGATGACGGTTTCGCCCTGGGCGAAGGGGTTGGGTTGCACAGCCAGGGGCGCCTCCTGGATCCGCAAGGTCAGATTGCCCTGCGAGACGGCCACGCGGGAGATCCGGACCTCCTCGCCCATGACGATCGTTCCAGAACGCTGATCGACGACCACGCGCGCCTTGCGCTGGGGTTCCACGGCGATGTTCTCGATCCGGCCCAAGGCATGCGCTGGCGAGCGCGCGCCGGTTGCGGCGATGTCGAGCTGCACGGTGCCCGCATCCAGCATGTCCGAGACCCGGCGGCCGAAATCGGCGTTGATCGCGGCCTCGATCCGGGCGGCCGTGGTGAAGTCCGGCTCCCGCAGCGCAAGACGCAGGGTGGACAGGCCGGAGAAGTCGAACTCCACCTCGCGCTCCACACGCGCACCGGACGGGATCATCCCGGATGTGGGCACGCCCTCGACCACGCGCGCGCCGTCGCCCTCGGCCGAGGCGCCACCCGCGATCACCGTGCCCTGCGCAACGGCATAGATCTGGCCGTCAGCGGCATTCAGCGGTGTCATCACAAGGGTTCCGCCAAGCAGGCTCTTGGCATCGCCGATGGCGGAGACCGTCACATCGACCGTGCCACCGGATCGCGCGAAGGGCGGCAGGCTGGCCGTGACGAAAACTGCGGCCACGTTGCGCGGCCGAAACTGCTCTCCCGCGACGTTGACACCCAGCCGCTCGAGGATGTTGGACATGATCTCCTCGGTGAACGGGGCGTTTCGCAAGCCGTCTCCGGTGCCGTTCAGCCCCACGACGAGACCATAGCCCACCAGATCGTTGGCACGGACACCGTCGAATTCCACCAGATCCTTGAGCCGCACGGGGCTCGCTTCTACCGCAACCGCGTCAAACGGCGCGAGGGCGACGAGCGCGCAGACAACAAGCCGCCGCATCACAGGCGCTCCGCGAGAGACAGGCGCGACAGGCGGGCTGTAACCGCGTAAAGCGATTCGAGCCGCGTGCGGGTCGCTTCGAGCTGAACCGCCGTCTCGAAAGGATCGGCTTCGAGAAGTTGCTGGCGGGCCAGTTCGGACGCCGAGCGCTCGGAGGCGAGGCGGGCCGTCGCGTCTTCCAGCCGCGCCTCCACCACGCCCAGATTGGCCCGCAGCTGCGTGACCTCGCCCTGGGCTGCCAGGGCGTCCTCGCCGGCGCGCCGAACCAGTGCGTGCGCCGTGTCCGGCGAGAGACCCAGCGCGGGATCGGACGCAAGCGCCCCGAGGGCGGCACTGGCCATCGCCATGCGCAAGGCCGGATCGTCCGCGCGCAGGTCGAGGCCTATCCGCTCGTCCCCAAGCGGAACGGGGCTTCGCGGGTTGTCCGATCCGAGATAACCGAGAGTCTCGAATCCACCCGCCGGAGCGGTGAACCATTGCGTCACCGCAGACGCGATCGCCGCCGGATCGGTGAGGCCCGCAACCGCGCCACGCAATGCGGTCATCATGTCCGCCGCGGACGCGAGCGCCGGGGTGTCGGGCGTGTCACCGGCGAAAACGGAGCGGTCCGCGAAAGTGGTGCCCAATGCATCGGCCATGGCGGCAAAACGGCTGGCGGAGTCGCGTGACGCGAGCGCCACCTGCCCCGGGTCGGGCGAAAGCGGCAGCGCACCGCGCCCGGCGACCATGGCGTCGAGCTGATCCGATACCCTTCCAAGGGCCGTCTGCTGCACGGTGGCGAAGCCCGCCGCAGCGCCGGCGGAGGCGGCCTGCGCCTCGACCAGGCCGAGCTGGCGTTCAAGTGCCGCGAACAGGCGGTAGTCTCCCCGGAGATGAGTGCCCGGGTCGCTCGTCACGCCGGTAGACAACTCCTGCCCAAGCCTCTGGGCCTCCGATTTCGCCTCCACGTTTGCGCGTCTCAGGACGAAGGACTGCGCCAGGTCACCGATGCCGATCATGGTCATGTCAGAGCCTCGTTAGGGTATCGAGCATGTCATCCACGGCCTGGATCACGCGCGCGTTGGCATTGTAGAGCGTCTCGACCACCAGGAGCTTCTGCATTTCCTGATCCGTATCCACCCCGAGGCGCCGCCGCTCCTGGGCGAGTTCGTCCGCCGCCGCATTGGCGAAGGAAAGGGCGCCTTCACCATGCTGGCGAAGCGCCCCGAGCGATGAGACAATCTCGGCGGCGAGCCCGGCCGCGGGGACCGTGAGCGCGCCGAAATCCCCGGATGCGGGCATCCGCGGAGTCGACAGGCTGTCGCCGAGAGCCAGGAGGATGCTGCCTGCGCCCGAGGCGCCGGGCACGGCCGCGCCGAGGCCCGCCCGAAGGCGCCAGGTTGCACCCCCGCCCTCGGGATCGATCGCCGGATTGAGGGCAAGGCGCTGCGACAAGCCGGGTTCATCCGCCGGCAGAAAGGCCGTCCCTGCATCGGTGAAGAGGCCCGGAGCCCCGGGGGCCAGGGTGGGATCCACACCCGGCGCGGAGACCCGCTCCACCAAGTCGCGCGCGAAGGCGTCCAGGCGGGATTGAGCCGAAACGGCCAACTCGTCGCGCAGCTCGAACGCAGCGCCCAGCGCCCCGCCCGATACCTGCCCATCCGCGCCGGTTCGCAACGGAATGCCGGACAGGGTGAGGCCCGAAAGCTGACCGTTCTGGAGGGTCATGTAGGGCGTTACGCTGCGTGCGGGCGTGAAGTCGAGGCGCGCCGGGCTGCCATCGAGCAGGATGGCGCCACCCATGCTGTAAAGCGCAACGGAGCCGCCATCCCGCCGCACCTCGCGGAGAGGGACCAGACCCGACAGCGCGTCGATCGCCTGCTGGCGAACATCCTCCAGCCCTGCGGTATCGCGGCCGGCGGCGCGGGCCTGCTGGATCCGCTGGTTGAGGCCTGCGACGTCGGACAGCCCGTCATTGATCTGGGACACCATGCCGGCGATCTCGCGGTCAGCCTCGGTGCGCAGCGCCTGGATGCCATCTGCGGCGCGGGTGATGCCCGTGACGAGATCGCTGGCGGAAAGCACCGCCGCATCCAGCCGAACGGTCGCCGAGGGATCGGCCGCCGCTTCGGACAAGCGCGCCTCGAAGGCGGTCACCCGCGCGGTGAGCGCACCCGGCTCGCCCGGCAGGCCGAACAGCGCCTCGAGACGCGACAATGCGTCAGCCCGGGCGGAGGCGGCATCGCGCCCCGCGACGGCCAGGCGCAGATCCTGCGCGAGCGCCGGATCAGCCAGCCGCTGCACGCCGTCGACGCGCACGCCGCCGGGCCCGCCGGGCTTGGTCGAGGCCAGGACGAGCTCGCGCCTGGCATAACCCTCGGTCATGGCGTTCGCGAGGTTGGTGGAAACGAGTTCCGCGGAACGCGCGGCCGCGGAGAGGCCGGAGATCGCGTTGGACAGGGTGCCTGTGAGGCTCATGGCGGGTTCTCCCCGAAGCGTGACCGCATCACCGCTTCATGTTGGTGGTTTCCTGAAGCATCTCGTCCACGGTCTGGATCAGCTTGGCATTGGTGGAATAGGCGCGCTGGGTCTTGATCATGTTGGTCAGCTCGCCCGCGACATCGGTGTTCGATTCCTCCCGCGCGAAGGACACGATGTCCCCGGTGGGGCCGGCCCCGGCATCCCAGAGAAAGAACGATCCGCTGTCGGGCGTCGGCACGTAGGTCTGGCTGTCCAGCGCCCGCATGCCGTTGGGATTGGGCAGGTCGATCAGCGGCACCTGATAGACCGTCCGCGTGCTGCCATTGTCGAAGAAGGCGCGCACGAGGCCGGATTCCTCCACCTGCAGGGAGGTCATGTTGCCGACCGGAAAGCCATCCTTGGAGATGGCAAGCGGAGCGAAGGTGTTGGACAGCTGCGTCAGCCCCTCGCTGGTGCCCGGTCTCCCGATCGAGATGGTGATCGGTCCGCTGGCGACGTTCACCGACAGCTCGCCGGTGACGGGGTCGAAGGGCCCCCCCATGATCGTGGTGACCGAATCCAGGGTTCCGCCCGCGGCACGTGTGTCGTTGAAGGTCAGCTGATACTCGCCGATGACGGTGCCGGGCTGCGCCGAGTCCCGGATCACCATTGTCCATTCGTTGGAGTTGCCGGTGGCGGCCACGACCGGTGTGAATTCCACCTCGATATTCTCGGACTGCCCGAGGTTGTCGTAATATTCCAACGAGAGGTTTTCGGCGTTGCCCGGGCTGCCGGCACTGGTGCCGGTGGCGGGCAGGTTCACGCCGAGCGACATCCGAGTTGTCGGTTCCCCGGTCAGCAGGTTCACGTTGACCCGGATCGGTTGAAGGCCGTCGGAGGTGTCTCGCGGATAGGACGGAATGGAGCCATCGGCATTGGCGGGCCAGCCCAGAAGCACATGGCCCGCCGGGGACCGCAGGAAACCATCGTTGTCGGTGCGGAACGATCCGGTCGTGGCCAGCAGCATCTGCGGCGAGCCGGTGCCGAGTTGCACATCGGTGGCGGAGGCGACCGGCAGGAAGCCGCGCCCGCGCACCGCGAGATCGGTTGGATTGGAGGTGGAGACCAGCGCACCGTTCTGGTCCACCAGACGGGTGGAGACCGCCCGGACCCCGCCGGCCGAATAGGTTCCGTTACCCCCCTGGCTCATGACCATCGACAGGAAATCCGTCTCCACCCGCTTGTAGCCGAAGGTGGAGGCGTTGGAGATGTTGTCGGAGATGCTGGCGAGTCGGCTGGCGTTGGTCATAAGCCCGGCCACCCCGGCGTTGAGCGAGGAAGAGATCGTCATTGTAACGCCTTTCTGCTGCGTCGACAGGTGAAGTCGACCCCAGCGATAAGGCCCGGCGCTTAAGACGCGCCTAACAGATAAAATGACAGCTATCTCGTCCCGGATCAGCCGCGCCGCAGGAAGATCACCTCCAGCCTGTTGTTGCCGACCGCCATCGGGTCCGGCGAGGCGGGCTCGCGGTCGGCATGTCCCGTGACCCTGCGGAGGCGCGCAGGCTCCATGCCGCCGCGCTCCAGCAGCTCGCGCATGGCCTGACCGCGCTGCGACGACTGGTCCCAGACGGGGTTGCGGGCCAGGACGACCGGGCGGGCGCTGACATGGGCCTCGACAGCGACGGGGTTGACCACCATCGGCGAGAGCCTCGCGATCATCGAGGCAAGGGCACGGAGCATGTCCGTCGGCTGGTCGGACTCGTCGAACAGGGGCGCGCCTTCCAGTTCGATCAGCTCGACCACGAGCCCCTCATCCGTGACGCGGGTGACGACATGGCGCATCATCGCATCATCATCGAGGCTTTCGCCGGTGCGGGCTGTCAGCGCCTGTTCGAGCTCTCGCAGGGCGCGTTCCTCCTCCGGCGACGGTTGCAGCGCGGACGCCCCCGTGCCGCTGCGCGCCAGCTCCTGCTCGGAGAACACGCTGTCGCCGCCCAGCGCCCCCTCGCCGCCGCCGGATTGCCGCATCACCGGGATCGTCGGACTGAAGTAGTCGGCGATCCCCTTCCTTTGTTTTTCCGTCGTCGCGTTCAGCAGCCACATCAGCATGAAGAAGGCCATCATCGCGGTGACGAAATCGGCATACGCCACCTTCCAGGCACCGCCATGGTGCCCGCCACCGGAGACAATCTTCTTCTTTTTCCTGATGACCACCGGCGCGGCGTTCAACTCCGCACGCATGCTCACCACCTTTTCTCACCCGGGTGAACGCCTAGCAGGCAGAGCTTACCGCCGCCCTAACAATATCAATTGAAAGCGTTTCGTGCCGGTCGCAGTCGTGCCGAATTTATCACGATGACAGGCCTGGCGCCCGGTGAAAGATGGACTTGCGGCCCGTTCTGCCATAGCACTCCATGGCGAGACATGCCGCACAGGACGAGCAAACTCATGCCCCGAAAGACAGACCGGCTGATGCTGTCCGGCAAAAAACGCCTCTTCGGGCTGACGGTCCTGCTTTCGACCGTGGCGATGCCCGCGGCGATTCACGCGGACCGACCGCCATCCTTCAACCTCTACGGTGTGCCCGGCCTGGTGGACATGCCCACGGCCGAGGTGGCGCCCGATGGAACGATCAGCACGACGGTGGCCGGGTTCGGCGACAACGCGCGCACCACGCTGAGCTTCCAGATCACGCCGCGGCTTTCCGGTTCGTTCCGCTATTCGGCGATCTCGAATTTCAACAACCCGGCATCGGTAAACGGGAACTACTATGACCGCAGCTTCGACCTGCGCTACCAGATCCTCACGGAAAGCCGGTATCGTCCTTCCGTCTTGATCGGGCTGCAGGACTTCATCGGAACCGGCCTCTATGGGGGCGAGTATATCGTAGCCACCAAGGAAGTGGCGCGCGGGCTGCGCTTGACCGGCGGCATCGGCTGGGGCCGGCTGGGCAGCGCCAACCCCTTCGGGACCACGGGGACCCGCCCCGACGAGCTTCTTGGAGAGGGCGGCCTGCCCACTTACGACCGGTGGTTCAGGGGCGACGTGTCGGCCTTTGGCGGGATCTCCTACTCTCCGAACGACCAGTTGACCTTCAACCTGGAATACTCGTCGGACAACTACGACCAGGAGCGGCGCGACGGCGGGTTCGCGGGCAGTTCGCAGTGGAATCTCGGGCTGGATTACAGGCTGCGGAACGGCACGCAGTTCACGCTCTATCATGCCTATGGCGAGGAAATCGGCGCGCAGGTCACGTTCCACCTCGATCCGCGCGCCGCGCCCGTTCCCGGCGGCACGGAAGCCGCGCCTGTCCCGGTCGCGGTGCGTGCGGCGGGGTCGGCCGAGGATCTGGGCTGGACGACGGACGCCGCAGGCATTTCCAGCACCCGGCAGACCCTTGCGGAGGCCATGGCCCGCGAGAACCTCGTCTACGAGGGTATGGATCTGGAAGCCCGGCGCGTGACGGTCCGGCTGCGCAACCCGACTTATGGCCGCACCGCGCAGGCAATGGGCCGCACGGCCAGGGTGCTCAGCCGGGTGATGCCCGCCTCGGTCGAGGAATTCGTGATCGTGCCCACCGTGAACGGGATGCCCGTGACAAAGGTGGAGCTGCGGCGCAGCTCAGTCGAGGCGCTGGAAAACGAGGCGGCCGCCGAGATGCTGGCGCGCACCCGGATCACCGATGCCTACCGCGCCGCGCCCCCTGTGGAGCCGGGCCTCTACCCGCGCTTCGCCTGGGCGCTGGAGCCCTATATCCAGCTCAGCGTGTTCGACCCGGACAACCCGGTGCGGGCCGACGCGGGCGCGCGCCTGCGCGCAAGCTATCGTATCGCGCCGAATGTCGTGCTTTCGGGGTCGATGACCAAGAAGGCGGTGGGCAATCTCGATTCGATCACGCGGATCGGCACCTCGGGGCTGCCCTTTGTGCGCACGGAACTGCGGCGCTATTCGAAGGAAGGCGACCCGGCGCTGGAATACCTCACGCTGGACATGTTCGGCCGGCCGGGGCCGGATCTCTACAGCCGGCTGACCTTCGGCTACCTCGAGAAGATGTATGCCGGCGTCTCGGGCGAGATCCTCTGGAAACCCGTGGACAGCAGGCTGGCCCTGGGCGCAGAGCTCAACTACGTCCAGCCGCGCGATTTCGACCAGCTATTCGGCCTGCGCAGCCGCACCACCGGGGGCGGCGAGATTCCCACCGTCAACGGGCACCTGTCCGCCTATTACGATTTCGGCAACGGATTCCATGGGCAGATGGATGTGGGGCGCTACCTCGCCGGCGACTGGGGAACCACGCTGACCCTTGACCGCGAATTCGCGAATGGCTGGCGCGTCGGGGCCTATGCAACCTTCACGAATGTGGAGTTCGACGATTTCGGCGAAGGATCGTTCGACAAGGGCATCCGCCTGACCATCCCGTTCGACTGGGTGATCGGCTCGCCCTCGCGCCGCTCGAACGATATCCGGATCCAGTCGCTCACCCGCGATGGCGGCGCGCGCCTCGATGTCCAGAACCGGCTCTACGGGCAGGTGAGGGACTACCACCGCCCGGAAATGACCGAGACCTGGGGAAGGTTCTGGAGATGAGCCAGCGGCACCTCGTTCGCGCGGCGCTTGCCGCTGTCCTGGCGCTCGGCACCGCGGCCTGCGGCACCGACAGGGGCGATGATCCCACCGGGCGGGTCGTTCAGGGGGTTGTCCAGATGCTGCGGCCCGCCGCACCGCCCCCGCCCGTGACGCAGGAGCAGATCGACCAGGTTCTTGCCACCACAGACAGCGCCGTGGCGCTTGTGGAGGTCGAAGCGCGCGCGCAGCAGGCGATCATCGTCGAGATCGAACGCAACGGGCCTTACGCGACCTACGGCACCGGTGATCGCCGGACGATGACCTTCCGCGACGGCGTGCTGACCGCGACCCGTGGCTTGGGCGGCGACCTGATGTCCACCGACGCGCCAGGTATCCGCGCACTCATCCGCAACCGCGAAAGCGGCGCGGCCTCGCGGACGATGCGCTTTCTCGATGGCGAGGATCTGATCGAGCAATACGACTTGTCCTGCACGATCAGCCGCGGCGAAGAAGAACGGCTTGCCGGGGGTGCGCGGGCCCTGCGCCTGACCGAAACATGCTCTCACGAGGGCGCAACCCTGACCAACAGCTATCTCGTCGACCACAAGGGCCATGTGCTGGCATCGCGCCAGTGGGCCGGCCGGTTCACCGGCCATCTCTCGATCCGTCAAGTGCGTTTCTGATTGTCAGACCATCGCTAGCGCGGCTTGCGCGTGCGGATCGTGACGCGGCGGAAGATCGTGGCGAACATCAAACGCATGTCCCAGCAGACATTGCGGCGCCGCGCATAGATCAGGTCGAGCCGCGCCTTTCGGGGAACGCAGCGGCGGGTATAGACCTCTTCGGTTTCCTCGGCGGTGCGGCATCGGGCGAGAAGGCGCTCTTCGGTCTTGTGATAGGCCAGCGTCGCTAGCCCCGAGACGCCAGGCCGCGACTTCAGGACTTCGCCGTAAAGCTCGGGGAATTGTTCGACGTAACTGCGCAGCGGCGGGCGCGGGCCGATGAAGCTGATGTCCCCGCGCAGCACGTTCCAGAGCTGGGGCAGCTCGTCCAGCCGGTATCGGCGGAGCCACTTGCCCGTGGGCGTGATGCGATGCCGCTTGTTTCCCCCCGAAACGCCTTCATCGTCCTCCACCACCGTCATGGTGCGGAACTTCCAGAGCCTAAAGGATTTCTCGGGCGTCTTCATACGCTCAGACAGATAGAGAACCGGCGGGCCTTCGCGGACCCTCAGCCTGACCGCGATCCAGACAATGAGGGGGAACAGCAGCACCAGCAGGATCGTCGCCACCGCGATGTCGAGCAGGCGTTTGAGTGGCGTCATGCAAAGCGGTCCATGTTCATCGCGGCGCTTGCGCAGGATCGTGGTTGCGGTTCAAATGCCACGTAGAGGCGCCTTTCCTGACACTCTGTCTAACCGTTCAAGGGATACCGTGGTAATGAGCTTCGGCACAGACATACAGGCTAGTCCTGCCGGTGGGGAGAGCGCTTTGTCCAGATTTCTTCGCTTGTGCTTTCTTTCGGCGGGAATCGCCCTGTTGGCCGCATGCAGCCTGCCGCGGGGCGCGGCGCAGCAATCCGAAATCCTGAAAGACGAGACGCCGGAAACCCCCAGCTTCCAGGTCGTGCAAGTCACCCGGAACGTGGTGGACGGGCTGGCGAAGTGGCCCGTCACCGGCTGGAGCGGCAGCTATCACTGGCTCACCGGCACGCGCGGCCCCTCCTCCAGCGTGATCCATGCGGGCGACCGGGTGAACCTGCTTGTCTGGGACAGCCAGGAGGTTTCGCTGCTGACCGGGGCAGAGGAGAAAAGCGTCGAGATGCGGGGAATCACGGTCTCGCCCAACGGCGAGATCTTCGTGCCTTACATCGACACTGTCGTCGTCAACGGGCTGACACCGGATGACGCGCGCGCGCGCGTCCAGACCCTGCTGGAAGAGATCGTGCCCTCGGCGCAGGTTCAGTTGTCGGTAGAACCCGGGCAGCGCAATTCGGTGGACCTGGTGGGCGGGGTCAGCAAGCCGGGCAGTTTCCCCCTGCCCTCGCGGGATTACTCTATCCTCAGCCTGATCGCGACCAGCGGCGGGATCAAGCCGGAACTGCGCAACCCGCTGGTGCGGCTGATCCGCGCCGGCAAGACCTACGAGATCCGGGCGGAGACGCTTTTCGCGGACGCCTCACGCGATATCGTGCTGCGCGGCGGCGACAAGGTGCTGATCCAGGAGGACACCCGCAGCTTCACCGCGCTAGGCGCCAGCGGCACCGAGGATATCATCTATTTCCCCAAGGAGCGGATCTCCGCGCTGGAGGCGGTCTCTCTCATGGGCGGGCTTTCAGACAGCAGGGCGGACCCGAAAGGCGTTCTGGTGCTCAGGGAATACTCCGCGCGGCAGGTGGCCCAGGCGCGGCCCGGGCCCGACATGCAGCAGGTGATCTTTGCCTTCGACCTGACAAACGCGGACGGTTTGTTCGCCGCGCGCAACTTCAGCGTCAATCCGGGCGACACCGTGCTGGCAACCGAATCCCCGGTGACCAAGGCGCGGACGATCTTCGGGCTGGTGGGCTCGATCTTCGGCCTGACGACCCAGGTGGCCGGGGCCTCGACGGGCAACTGACGCCGCCCGCGCCTCACGCCGTCGTCAGCCGGTTTCCGAGAACCCGGCCCGGCCGACACTGTCATAGGCCTGGAAGCCCGCGCGCTTCGCGTCTTTCGGCGAGTAGATGTTGCGCAGGTCGGCCATGCGCGGTGTCGCCATCTTGCGGGCGAGTTTCTTGAGGTCAAGCGCGCGGAACTCGTTCCACTCGGTCAGGATGACCAGAAGGTCGGCATTCTGCGCGGCCTTGTAGGCATCGTCGCACCACTGGACCCCCGGCAGCATCACCTCGCCCTCGCGCCGGCCATGCGGGTCGGTGACGCGCACCTTCGCACCACTGCCCACCAGCGCGGGCACGATGGTCAGCGAAGGCGCATCGCGCATGTCGTCGGTATTGGGCTTGAAGGTCACCCCGAGCATGGCGATCGTCTTGCCGTTGAAGCTGCCACCGCAGAGGTCCAGCAGCTTGTCGATCATGCGGCGCTTGATCTCCTCGTTGACCTTGATGACCGTTTCGGTGATCTGCATCGGCACGGCGTGATCCTGCCCGATCCGGGCCAGCGCCTTGGTATCCTTGGGAAAACACGACCCCCCGTAGCCGGGGCCGGCATGGAGGAACTTGTTTCCGATGCGGTTGTCCAGCCCCATCCCCTTGGACACCTGCTTGACGTCGGCGCCCACCCGTTCGCACAGGGCGGCGATCTCGTTGATGAAGGTGATCTTCATGGCGAGGAAGGCATTGGCGGCATACTTGATCATCTCGGCCGATTCGAGATCGGTGGTGATGATCGGGAACTCGCGCAGGTAGAGCGGACGGTAGATCTCGGCCATCACCTCCCCGGCGCGATCGGTCTGCACACCAACGACCACGCGGTCGGGCTTCATGAAATCGTCGATCGCCGCGCCCTCGCGCAGGAATTCCGGGTTGGAGGCCACATCGAACTCGAGATCGGGATTGGCCTTCTTGACCACCTGCTTGACCTGGCGGTTGGTGCCCACGGGAACGGTGGATTTCGTGACGATCACGACATAGCCGCTGGCGACGCGGGCGATCTCTTCGGCGGCCGCCATCACGTAGGTGAGATCCGCATGGCCATCACCCCGGCGGGTCGGCGTGCCGACCGCGATGAACACCGCGTCCGCCCCCTGCACGGCGCTGGCCAGATCCAGCGTGAAGGACAGGCGCCCGGCTTCCACGTTCTTGGCCATCAGCACATCGAGGCCCGGTTCGTAGATCGGCACTTCGCCGCGCTCCAGCCGCTCGATCTTGGAGGGATCCTTGTCGACGCAGACGACCTCGTGGCCGAAATCGGAAAAACACACCCCCGAGACAAGACCGACATAGCCTGTCCCGATCATCGCGATCTTCATGGCGCTTGTTCCTCTGCCCGTGCCTCGGGCGTCTATTGCGGCAGTCAGCAGGCCGCGTCAACGAAGCGAAGGGATAGGTGGCGACGAAAATCCGCGTTCCGTGTCGCAAACACAAGAAAGGGCGCCCGTGTCCGGGCGCCCTGTCATTGACCTTCAGGCGAACGCCTCAGCTCTCGGGTGCGAGGCTGGCGAGGTAGGCGTAAAGATCCTCCGCACCGGCGTTCAGGCGGAAGGTCATCTTGGAGCGCGCGGCGCTGTCACCGGTGAATTCGCGCAGGAAGCCCTGCGGATCCTGGACATAGGCCGAGAAGTTCTCGGGCGTCCACTCCAGGCCCATCTCGGCGGCCTTTTCGAGGCCGGTTCCGTAACGGAAGCCGTCTACCGCGCCAGCGGGTTCGCCCACGACCCCGTAGAGATTGGGACCCGTCCGGCCGCCACGCACGATCATGTCGCCCGCGGGCGTTTCGATCATGTGGCAGGCCTTGCAGCGGTTAAAGACCTTTTCACCCGCGGCCGCATCGCCATCCTGGGCGAAAACAGGCGCCGCCATGCCCAGCGCGAGGAGCAGGGAAGCGGATTTCAGTTTCATCGCATTCTCCATCAATTGGCTGCAGGGCAAAGTCTAGCCCGTTTGCCCTATTGTCAACAGCGTGGACACTGCCAGACCCGGCGGCAATTTGCCAGCGTTCCAACCACCGAGTGAGTTGGATATGGCATGCAAGTCCGATAGAAAAGTGACAACTTCTGGAGCACCAACTTGATCCGCCTTCTTGCGCTTTTTCTTGTCGTGGCACTCGCCGGATGCGCGGACCGTCTGTCCATGCCGCTGGTGCCGTCGGCGGCCGCGGTCGGCGTCCAGGAAACCGTGCTTGTCGCGACGACCCGGGAGCCGGATGTCGCGGGGCTTTTCGGGCGTATCAGATCCGAGGACATGCGGTTTCTGTCGCTGGACATTTCCGTCCCGCCGGATCGGGTGGCCGGCCGGTTGTCGAATGGCCATGCCAAGCCCGACCCGCGCCGGGATTTCGTGCTGACCAGCAGGCAGGATTTCGACGGCGCCGAGGATTTTCAGCGCGTCCTGCAGCAGTCGCTGGCCCGCCAGCCGGCGGCAGAGCGCGAGGCCGTCATCTATGTGCATGGCTACAACAACAGTTTTGCAGATGGCGCGTTCCGCATGGCCCAGATCCGCCATGATCTCGACCTGCCCGGCGTGGCGCTGCATTACTCTTGGCCCAGCGCAGCGAATCCGCTGAACTATACCTATGACCGCGACAGCATGCTGATCGCGCGCGACGGCCTGGAAGCGATGCTTCGCAGCACCGTGGCCGCCGGTGCGGAAAGGATCTTGCTGGTGAGTCACTCCATGGGTGGGCTGTTGGTGATGGAGACGCTGCGGCAGATCGACCTTCTCACCCCAGGCTGGGCCGAAAGGCACAACGCAGCGGTTGTGATGATCTCGCCCGATATCGACATCGAGCTGTTCCGGGCACAGGCCAGCCGCCTTGGAAGTCTGCCACAACCTTTCGTGGTGTTCGTCTCGGCGCGGGACCGCGTCTTGCGTCTGTCAGCACAGCTGAACCGGTCCGAGGCCAGGCTGGGAGAGCTCAGGAATCCCGAGCTGATCGCCGATCTTCCGGTGACGCTGATCGATGTCAGCGACTTCTCGGAGGGCGGTGGGCATTTCACTCTGGGCAATTCGCCCGCGCTGATCGCGCTGCTTCGAAACAGCAACCTTGTGGAACAGGCGTTTCAACGCGACCGGGCCGGGCAGGCCGGCCTGATCCCCGGGACCGTGCTGACCGTGCAGAACGTGACCGAGATCGTTCTTTCGCCCACGTTGTTGATCCAGGAATAGGCTGTTTGCGCTTGTGCGCCGCCACGGCCCAGCGCACAGAACCGGCATGGATACGCTCGCATTTCTCCGTCTCAACGGGCGGTGGCTTTCGGCCGGGGCGCTTCTGGCGCTCATGTCGAGCTTTGGGCAAACCTTCTTCATCTCTGTCTTCGCGGGGGAGATCCGCGAGGAATTCGCCCTGAGCCACAGCGCCTGGGGCGGGATCTATACACTGGGCACCGCAGTTTCCGCGGTGCTGATGGTGTGGGCCGGAGGGCTGACGGGCAGTAAGCGTCCGGTCAGGTCGCGTGGTTTGACCAGTTCCACGGCAGGAGATCATCCACGCGACCTGACCGGACGCTTACTGCCCGTCAGCCCT
>Ga0208112_100193_pt1 | contig 88130 bp, 81 predicted proteins | sample HotLakConsoUCCLE_FD_184736 | JGI IMG/M metagenome (GOLD analysis project Ga0208112, IMG submission 184736) | Hypersaline microbial mat communities from Hot Lake, Washington, USA - Hot Lake Consortium UCC-LE (SPAdes) (version 2) ...
GAACCGCCGAGCGGGATACGGGAGAAGCTTCCCTGCGACTCGACCGCGCCCGGCCGGCGCCTATCGCGCAGCCCGCAGCGCGCATCTCGCAGCGCGGCGTCCGCCGCGTCCGCCTCAGTCCTCGCCGTCGTCGCCGATCGCCTCGACCGGGCAACCTTCCAGCGCTTCCATGCAGAGTTCCTCCTCCTCGGGCGTGGAGGGCTGCTTGTAAACGTAAGAGTAGCCTCCGTCCTCGTTGCGGGTGAAGTTGTCCGGAGCGGTCTCGCGGCAGAGGTCGCAGTCGATGCACTGCTCGTCCACGTAAAACTTGCCCTTTATGTTTTCCGGCCACTTTTCGTCTTTTTCAGCCATAGAGCGGGAAAATCGAAGTTTTCCCCTCCGAGTCAAGCGGGAAGCCCCATTCGCGGCGGCTTCCGCCCTCCGGGGAACTCTTTCACCTGCGCTCTTGCTCCGACCGGGAACACCCTGCATTAATTAAAGTCTTTCGACTTGCGCGGCCCGCGACCGATTCTCCCATGCTTTACGACCGACCCTATATGCGCCAGGGCTATCCGCCGGTGCGCGACAAGGCATCGATGGTGACCTCCCTGCTGGTGATCACCATCGCGGTCTTCGTCCTGCAGAACGTCGCGGCCGTGTTTTTCCCGCGTCGCGGCGACATCTTCGGCGAATGGTTCGCGCTCAGCGGCCAGCACTTCCGAGAGCTCAAGGTCTGGACCCTGGTGAGCTACGCCTTCCTCCACAGCACCCAGAGCTTCATCCACATCCTCGGCAACATGCTCGGCCTGTTCTTCATCGGCCGCATCGTCGAGCCGATCCTCGGGCCGCAACGCTTTCTCCAGTTTTACCTCGGGTCCGCCTTCCTGGCGGGACTCGCCTACCTCGCCTTCCACTTCAACGGCTTCAATCCGGTGGTCGGGGCTTCCGGCTCGATTTTCGCGCTCCTGGCTTTCTTCTGCCTGCTGCGTCCCGAGCAACCGATCACGCTTCTGCTCTTCTTCGTCCTGCCGGTCACGATGAAGCCGAAGTGGATCTTCTGGGGCTCGCTCGCCATCTCCACTTTCGGTCTGCTCGCCTACGAGCTGCCAGGGCGCTCCTTCATGGCGCACTCCGCCCACCTCGGCGGCATGCTGGCCGGCATTCTCTACTTCCGCTTCTTCTATGCTTCGGGAACCAGTTTCGCCCGCCCGGCGTCCAAACCCTCGATCGAGCTGCCCGAGTGGTTCAAAAACCGGAAACCAAGCAGGCGCGACATCAGCTACCAAGTGAACCGCAGCTCCCGGGCCGAGCTCCAAAAGGAGGTCGATCGCATCCTCGATAAAATCAACGCCACCGGCTTCGGCTCGCTCAGCGAGGAGGAAAAGTCCACGCTCGATCGGGCCAAAGACATCCTCAGCAAGTAATGATCCAGCACCTTCCCCGAAATTTCTCCATGTCCTCGCGACGCCAATTGCCCCGCATGCTGCTCCTCGGGCTCGTGCTCGCCAGCCTCGTGCTGGCGGTCAACGCCCGGCTCAATCCGAGCGACGAGATGGCCGCCCAGACGCGCTGGGTGATGAACGTGATCAACGCCCGCCACTTCCTCGGCGAAACGATGGAGCAGCTCGACGGCGAGGAGATGGTCGAGGCCTACGTGGAGTCCTTCGACTACGGCAAAATGTATTTCCTCCGCCCGGAAATCGAGGATTTCACTTTCCGATTCGCCGGGGCGATGGAGAACTTCCTCGAAAAGGGCAACCTCTACGCCGCCTTCGAAATCTACGAGGACTTCAAGAAACGGGCCGAAAGCCGCACGGAGTGGGCCTACGAACGGCTGAAGGAGGACTTCGACTTCAGCTTGGACGAGAGCTTCACGCCCGATCGCCGGGATGCGGATTGGCCCGCCACGCCGGAAGAGGCCGACGCACTCTGGGAACGCCGCCTGAAGTACGAGCTGCTCAACGAAATGCTCTCCCTCGCCTCCGAGGCGATGGACGACGACTCGGTCTCGCGCGAGCCGACCAACCCCGACCTGATCGAAGTGGAGGCGGACGAATTCGATCCCGCGAAAATCCTGCGCCTGGTCGAGGAGCCCGACTTCCGCGAAGAAATCCTCGACAAAGCCAGGGAAAAAATCCGCCGCCGCTACGAGCGCAACCTGAGCATCACCCTCGACCGCGAGGCGGCCGACGTGCAGGAGTCCTTCATCAACGCGATGACCCAACTCTTCGACCCGCACTCCTCCTTTCTCTCCGCCGACACGCTCGAAAGCTTCAACTCCTCCGTCCAAAATTCCTTCGTCGGCATCGGCGCCTTGCTCGAGGACGACGACGGCATCTGCACGATCAAGGAGATCCTGCCCGGCGGCCCGGCCGAACAGTCCGGCCAGCTGGAGCCGGAGGACCAGATTCTCGGCGTCGGCCAAGGCAAGGACGGCGAGTTCGAAGACGTGGTCGACATGCAGCTGCGCTACATCGTGCGTAAAATCAAGGGCGAGAAAGGCACCACCGTGCGCCTGCTCATCCGCCCCGGGGATGCCGCCGATCCCTCCGTACGCAAGGTCGTCACCCTCGAGCGCGACGAGGTTAAGCTGACCGCGAACCTCGCCTCCGCCAAGCTCATCGAGGTGCCCGCGGGCGAAGGTGCGACGGTTCCCGTAGGCGTGATCGAGTTGCCTTCCTTCTACGGCAACATCGGCGCGGGCGGCACCCTCACGACCACTTCCGAAGACGTGACGGAACTGCTTGAAAAACTCCGCGAGGCCGGGGCCAAAGGCATCATCCTCGACCTCCGGATGAACGGCGGCGGCCTGCTCAGCGAAGCGGTCCGCGTGGCCGGGCTCTTTATCCCGGTCGGCCCCGTCGTCCAAGTGCTCGACTCCGAGAACAACAAAGAAGTCCTCTCCGACCGCGACCCGGGCATGGTCTGGGACGGTCCCCTGATCGTGCTGACCTCCCGCTTCAGCGCTTCGGCTTCGGAGATCGTCGCGGGCGCCCTGCAGGACCATGGCCGCGCGCTCGTCGTCGGCAACAGCTCGACCCACGGCAAGGGCACCGTGCAGGAAGTCTACCACATGAACGCCCGGCTGCCCTTCTCTTTGTTCCAGTCGGCTGCCGCCGAGGCCCGCCCGGTGGCTTCGAAGATCACCATCAAGCAGTTCTACCTGCCCGAAGGCAGCTCCACCCAGCTCAAGGGCGTGCCCTCGGACATCGTTCTGCCATCCGTCAACGAGTTCCTCCCGATCGGCGAGTCCGACCTCGACCACGCCCTGCCCTGGGACGAGATCGAGCCGGTCGATTGGTTCAACGACTGGGAGAAAATCGGCGTGGCCAGTCCGGAAGACGAGGCCCTGCGCGACGCGCTGATGCAGGCCAGCCTCGAGCGTCAGGACTCCCTCGAAGAGTTCGATTTCCTCAAGAAACAAATCGAATGGCGGCGCGAACGCTTCGAGGAGGAAGAGGTCTCGCTCAATCTCCGCGAACGGATCGAAAAGAAGATCCGCGAGCAGGAATATGTCGAACAGCTCGACGAAACCTACGAGGCGCTCAGAAAACAGAACTACCCGACGGCGGAATTCATCCTAAAGGTGACGGAAGAACAAGAGGAGCTGTCCAAGTTGAATCTCTCCAAGCCCCAAGAAGGCGATGCCGCGGCCGCGGAACCGGCGGAAGGCGCCGAGACATCGATCGAAGCCCAAGAGGAGGACGATCCGGTCTACGATATCTATCTTCGCGAGAGCGCCCGCATCATGGCCGACTGGGTCGCCCGCATCGACCCCTCGACGGAAACTGCAAAAGTCGCGACGAAGCCCGAGGCCGAGGCGCGCTAGCTCCTCCGAATTCTCACGAACTCGGCTGCGAACGAACCAAACTTATCCGGGGGACCGCTGAGGCCGGGCGAAGAAGAACCGCGGACGTCCGCCGAGGTCCTCGATCGTCTCGCCGGACAGGCCGCCCTCCGCGGCAAGCTCGCGAAGCGCCTCGGCCTGGGCGATGCCGGTCTCGAGCGCGAGCAGTCCGCCCTCCGCCAGATGGCCCGCAGCCCCTTGCAGGATCCGACGGAGATCGTCCAAGCCTTCCGGCCCCGCGACCAGCGCCGAGTGCGGCTCGTGCGCGGCCACCTCCGGCTCGGCCGTGGCGAGCTCGGCTTCCGTCAGGTAGGGCGGGTTGGATACGATCAGGTCGAAGCGTCCGCCCTCCGGCAGGGCCGCGAACCAGTCGCCCTCCAAAAAACGTATCCGCTTTCCCGATACGTTGCCCTCCTCGTTCTCGCGGGCCAGTCCGAGGGCCTCGGCGGAGGCGTCCGTGGCGGTGACTTCCGCCTCGGGATACTTCGCGGCCAGGGCGAGGGCCAGGGCGCCGCTGCCGGTGCCGAGGTCCAGCAGGTGGCGGGGCGGCGGCGCCAAGCGATCGACGACCAGCTCGACGAGCTCCTCGGTCTCGTGCCGGGGGATCAGGGCGCGCCGGTCGACCTTGAGCCTCAGCCCGGAAAACTCGGTCCAGCCGACGATGTACTGCAGCGGCTCGCGGTTCGCGCGCCGCTTGACCAGCGGGCGAAGCCCACCCAGCTGGGCTTCGGTCAGCGGCCGGTCGAGGTCGAGGTAGATCTCCAGACGCTTCAGGCCGAGTGAATGGGCGATCAGGATGTCCGTATCGAGCTTCGGGTTCGGCACGCCCCGAGCGGCGAAGAACTCCTCCGTGCGGGCCTTGATCTCGCGGACGGTCAACATGGTCGCTTCTTGGTTTCGGAGGTCGGAGGCTGTCGACGCCGGGGCGACGATCCTTTTACTTCGCCTGTTTCTTCAAGAGGTTCTCGATTCGCGCCTCGTAATCCACGTTTTGGAGCGCCTCGATCAGGTCGTCGAGGTCCCCGTCGATAACGGGTGCCAGCGAAAGGCTGAGGCCGATGCGGTGATCCGTCAGGCGCCCCTGCGGGTAATTGTAGGTCCGGATGCGCTCGGAGCGGTCGCCCGTTCCGATCTGGCCCTTGCGCTCGGCCGCATACTTGGCGTGCTCTTCCTCCTCCTTGACCTTGAGCAGCCGCGAACGCATGACCGTCAGCGCTTTCGCGCGGTTCTTGATCTGCGAGCGCTCGTCCGCGCAATAGACGGTGGTGCCGGTCGGCTTGTGCACCATCATGACGGCGGAGTCGGTCGTGTTGACGTGCTGCCCGCCCGCGCCGGAGGCCCGCATCGTGGTCACTTCAAGATCGGCCGGGTTGATCTGGATGTCCACCTCCTCCGCCTCCGGCAGCACCGCCACGGTCGCCGTCGACGTGTGGATGCGGCCCTGCGTTTCGGTCACCGGCACCCGCTGGACGCGATGGACGCCGCTTTCGAACTTCATGAACTTGTAGACCTCGTCTCCGCGGATCGTGAAGATCACTTCGCGGAATCCGCCCGTCTCGGCCGGGCTGGTGTGCATCACGTCCACCCGCCAGCCCCGGGTCTCGGCGTAGCGGGTGTACATGCGGTAGAGATCGCCGGCAAAAATATTGGCTTCGTCGCCGCCCGCGCCGCCGCGGATCTCGATCACGGAGTTACGGCTGTCGGTCGGCTCCGGCGGAACCATGAACCGCAGCACGGCGGCCGACAGCCGTTCCCGCTCGGCCTCGAGGCCCTCGATCTCCTCCGCCGCCATTTCGCGAAGCTCCTTCTCCAGCGAGTCGTCCTCGACCAAGGCTTCGTTCTCGCGGATCTGCCGGTCGACCCGGTGGTAGGCTTCGAACTTGCCGACCAGCTCCGTCAGCCGCGTGTGCTCGCGCGAGACCTCGGCCGCGCGCTTCTGCTCGGAGAAGAAGTCGGGCGCCGCCAGCAAGCCGTCGAGCTCGGCGAGCTTCGCGCGGAAGGGGGCGATGTCTGGAATCTTGGGCATGGAGGGAAAAGTCGTTGCAGAAAAAAGCCCACGAGACAACAGTCCTCCCCCGCCTGCAATGCCGAAAAAGACCCTCCACCGCCAAAACATCGTCGCCTGCGTCTGGGACTTCGACAAGACGCTCATCCCGGGCTACATGCAGGCCCCGATCTTCAAGGCCCACGGGATCGACGAGGAGGCGTTCTGGAAGGAGGTCAACGCCCTGCCGGAGATCTACGCCCGCCGCGGCACGCGGGTGTCTTACGATACGATCTACCTCAACCATCTGCTCAGCTTCGTGAAGAACGGGGAGCTGAAGGGCCTGACGAACGCGCGTCTGCGGGAGCTCGGCAAGGAGCTGGAATTCTACCCGGGCGTGATCGAGCTCTTCCAGGCGCTGAAGCAAGTGCCCGAATCCAAGCCGGATTTCGTCAAGCACAACATCCGCCTCGAGCACTACATCATCAGCACCGGCCTGGCGGAAATGATACGCGGCAGCGCCATCGCCCCGCACGTCGACGGGATCTTCGGATGCGAGTTCATCGAGGCCCCCCTGCCGCCCCACTACTCGCGGCAGGACGAGCTGCCGCTGCACATGGAGTTCGAAATCAGCCAGATCGGCACCATCGTCGACAACACGATCAAGACGCGCTTCATTTTCGAGATCAACAAGGGCGGCAACAAGAACCCGGAAATCGACGTCAACGCTTCGATGGCCCGCGGCGACCGCCGCGTCCCGATCGACCGGATGATCTACACGGCCGACGGCCCCAGCGATGTGCCGGTCTTTTCCGTGGTCAAGGGCAACGGCGGAAAGACCTTCGCCGTTTTCAATCCGGAGAGCGAAGCCGAGTTCGCCCAAAACGACGCCCTCCTGCACGCCGGGCGGATTCACGCCTACGGCCCCGCCGACTACACGCCCGGCAGCACCACGGCGAAATGGCTGCGGATGCACGTCCGCGGCATTTGCCAGGCCATCGTGGCGGAATGCGAGGAGGCCGTCAGCGAGCGCGTCGGCCGGGCTCCCCGGCACCTGCACGAAGAAGACGAACCGGAAACCGAGCCGACACCGGCACCGCCCCAGAAAGAGCTTTTCTGAGGCCCCCGCGGCCGGTGCGCTGGCGCACGCTCCTCCGCCCGCGGGCGGGCAAAAGCCTCCCCGCCGCTCCGAACCCTTTTCCGCCGGGCCTAGGTCAACCCAGCAAGTGCGGAGACCACGATTCCGGCAAAGGTTTTGACCTATTTGGGAAGCTGCGCTAATCGTTATGATTACCTATGAAAATAGTCGCAGTCGTTTTTCTAGGCGCGGTCGCGGGCCTGCTGGCCGCCTTCGTCATGAACCTGTTCATGCGCTCGGTCGCGAGCAAGTGGGGCAAGCGGGGGGACATGGTCCGGGCCCTCGGCGGCTTCTTTAGCAAGGACAAGGAAAACGCCGCCTCGCTGGGAACCGCCATCCACGGCGGCGGAGGCCTCTTTTTCGGAGCGGTCTATTTCGTCGTCCTGCACCTCATGGGGGCCTTGGTCCTGCCCTACTCCCTCTTTCTCGGCCTCGCCTTCGGATTCATTCATGGCCTTCTGATGAGCTATTTACTGATGTACTACGCCAGCGAGCGGCACCCGGATAAAGAGTACCGGAAGGCGACGATGGAAGAAGGCGTCGTCCACCTGTTCGGCCACGTCATCTTCGGTGCCGTCCTCGGCCTCATCGGCGGCGCGCTGGGGCTGGGCTTCGGCGGCTGAAGCGGCTGCCGAAGGCCTCGCACCGGCGTACCGAGCCCAGCGTCGGCTCAGCCCGTTTTCGCCGGCGTCCGCACGCGGAGCATCTCGCGTTCGCTCTGTTCGCGTTTCTCACGGCCGGCCCGGGGGAGCCGTTCGACGTTTTCGCGAATCTCCCGAATCGCCTCGTCGGTCGAAATGACGCGCGTGTAGCGGTCGCGCAGCGTGGACAGGGAGGCGTCGTGCAGCTCGCGGGTGACCGTCGTGCAGGCATCCTCCACCAAAGTCACCAAATAACCGAGATCGCAGGCGTCCCGCACGGTCGTTTCGACGCATTCGTTCGTATAGACGCCGGCCACGAAGAGCGCCTCGATTCCCATATTCGTCAGAACGTAATTCAGGTTCGTCGAAGAGAAAACTCCGCTGGCGGTTTTATCGATCACGATCTCGTCCCCTTGGGGCGCGACTTCGGGAAGAAATTCGGCTTCCTTGGACCCGCGGGGGGCCAGAATTTTCAATCGGCGGTGTCCGATCGAGCGGTCGCGGCCATCGCGCGTCAGCGCCTGAATCCGGGTGTGCATGACCTCCAGCTCATGCTCGCGGAAGGCCTTCTGAAGCCGCTGGACATTGGGAATGACGGTGCGGCGCAGGCTGTCGAAGTAGTAGCGCTGATAGGACTCCGGGATGCCGGCCCCGTGGGCGTCCTTGAAAATCCCGTAGCCTTCGGCGGCATCCAAGTACTGCAGGTCGATCGTCAGCAAAGCCGTCGAATGGCTGATCAGGTACTTCTGGTGGTAGGGGTTGTTGACGACCCCGTCGTGGTAAATTCCTAAGAGCGGATCCCGGGTTTCGCTTCCGGGAATCGGTGGTGCGCTTTGACGTTTCGGCATGATCGGATGGGGGATTCGTTTACTAAAATGGGCGGAAGTCTTTTCGCTTCAAGCTCCCCTCCTGCTCCGATAGGGGAGCCCCCGCTGAGCGGGGGCGAAGTGCTTGCCGCTCTTGCAAATTTGTTCGCACATTTTAGTCGGGTTCAGGTTTTCGTGCCCGCGAGGCGGAGAAGCGTGCGGAGCGAAAGATTGGCAGCGGCCTCGATATCCTCCCATGCGGTCCACTCCTCGGGGGTATGGCTCTTGCCTCCGCGGCTGGGCGTGAACAGCATGCCCATGCGGGTGAGGCCGGCAAGGATCTGCGCGTCGTGCGCCGCACCACTCGGCATCCGGAGGGTCTTTAAGTCGAGCTCGCGGGCGCCTTCGACCAGTGCGTCGACGACCGCAGGATCGCAGTCGACCGGATCGATCAAGCTGAGCTGCACGAATTCATAGCGTAAGCCGCGGCGCCGGGCGATCGCGCCGAGCGCCTTCTGGCAAGCGAGGTCGAGCTCCTTCAGGACCGCCGCGGCGGTATCGCGCACATCCAGCGAAAATTCGACCAAGCCCGGCACCGTATTGGGCGAGCCCGGGAGGATCTGCGCTTTTCCTATCGTCGCGCGGCTTCGCTCGCTTCCGTTCTCTTCGAGGATGCGCGGCAGCTCGTGGGCGAAATCGGCGAGCCCCATGAAGGCGTCGTTGCGCATCTCCATCGGCGTCGTCCCGGCATGATTGGCCTCGCCAAGGAAGCGCACCTGCCATTTGAACAGGCCGGTGATGTTCTCGACGATGCCGACTTGGAGTTTGGCGCGGTCCAGCACCGGCCCCTGCTCGATATGCAGCTCCAGGTAGGCTTCCACGCTCTCGCGAGGGCGCGCGGCGTCCAGCGCCCGGACCGGATCGAGCCCCTGCCGGAGCATCGCATCGCCCAATTCGATTCCGTCGAGATCCTTGTGGTGAAAGCTGTCGGGCGTGATCAAGCCACAGAACGCCTGCGATCCGAACATCCCGCCAAATCGCCCCTCCTCGTCGGAAAAGGCCACGAGCTCGAGAGGAGCGCCCAGCTCCTCGGCCGCCCCGCTCTGCCGGATCGTCCGCAAGCACTCGAGCGCGACAACCACGCCGAGCGACCCGTCCAACGCACCGGCGCAGGGGACCGTGTCAATATGCGAGCCCATCAGCACCGAGGGGCGCTCGGCCGCGCCGGCATCGGCGGGAACGACTTTTCCGAAAATATTGGCGGCACCGTCCGAAGCGGATTGGAGGCCCGCTTCGTCGATCCGGTCGAGCAGCCAGCGCTTGCCCTCCATGTCCGCGTCGGTGAAGGCCATCCGGTAGATCCCGCGGTCCTCTTCCGAGCGACCGATGGACGCAAGCTCGAGCACGTCCCGCTTGATCCGCGAAAGATCGACGCTCAAGTCCCGAGCCATTTCCAAAACCGACATAGCCCAACCCTTACCGCAAGCGGTCCCTGCTTGCAAGGCCGCAAGGAATTCGGCCTCTGCGCGGGCATGGTCGGTCGAACGCCCCTGCTTCGTTGACACGGCCGTCATCTTTTGCCTTGCTCCTGCGCTCGCAGTTCCGTCCAAGGCGCCCCGCGCCGTAAACCTAACCGCCAGTCCGATTCCCTTCATCCCACGACAGCGCCTTAAAACGCTTCTCGCCGCGAGCTTTGCGGCGGGCTTATTCCTGGACTTCGCCTCCGGTGCCCGCGCCCAGTCTCTGCCGCCGGTCCGTTTCGTCGAACCCGCTCTCGAAGCCAGCGCGCCCGAAGGTCACCTCCGTTTCGTCTGGGCGGCCGATCCGGATCTGCCCTCCGACGCGGTCGTCGTCTTCCAGCGGTCCCGGTCCGGCGACTTCGATGATGCGGTCGAGCTCTACCGCGGCCGCGACCTCGGTTCCTACGTCTCGGGTCTGGTCGAGGGGGACTACCACTTCCGCATCCGCACCGAGTCCGATCAAGACTACGGGCCGTGGAGCGAGGTGGCCGTGGTCGAGGTCGACTATGTTTCCCGCAGCAAGGTGACCGGTCTCATGATCGCGGGCTTCGTCGTCTTCGTCATCACCGTCGCCGCGATCGTCGGCGGCCACCTGAGGTCCCGCTCCACCCGGACCTAAGCCCGCAAGCCTTTCCGCGATGCCCGACAAGCAAACCGTATTAGACCCTTCCACCGGCTGGATCCTGCTCGCGATCTTCGGCACGCTCTGGATCGGGCTCGGACTCCACTGGGGGCGCAAAGCAAAAAACCTCGAAGGCTTCATGCTGGCAGGCCGCAATGTCGGCCTCGCCCTCGGCGCGGCCACCGTCATGGCCACCTGGGTCACCTCGAACACCGTTATGGTCGCGCCCTCTCTAGCCATGCGGCAGGGGGTCTGGGGCATGCTCGCCTACTCCACCGCCTGCTTCGGCCTATTGCTCTTCGCTCCGATGGCGCTGCGGATCAAGAACCTGATCCCGGAAGGCTATACCAGCGGCGACTTCATCCGAGTGCGCTATGGCAAACTGGCGTGGTCCCTTTTCATGATCATCACGGGGATCTACTCGATCGCCTGGCTGGTCACGATGGGCGTGGCCGGGGGTAAGCTGATCAACGTTCTGACCGGGATCCCTTACGAATATGGAATGAGCGTCATCCTCTTCGTTTGCGTGGCCTACACGCTTTTCGGCGGGCTCTTCGCCGTTATCGGGACCGACTTTATTCAGAGCGTGATCATTCTCGTCGGCGTGATCGTGGTCGGCGCGGTCATCCTCGCCCGGATCGACATGCCGGAGATCTACCAGTCGATCGAGACCGAGCAGACCGCGCTGCTCGACGTCTTCATGCCGGTGGCCCTGCTCTCGCTTTTCAATCTAATGTTTTTCGGCTGGGGCGAGGTCTTTCACAACAACGTGTGGTGGAGTCGCGCCTTCGCCCTTCGAAAGAAGGTCGTTTCGAAGGCTTTCCTGCTCGCCGGACTTTGCTGGTTCCCCATCCCGATCGCGGCGGGCTTCATCGCCCTTTCGGCCGCACCGTTGGGTATCAATATCGTCGATCCCGACACCACCGCGCCGCTCGTCGCCAGCCAAATCCTCGGCCCGTTGGGAGCTGTGCTCGTCTTCATCGTGGTCTTCTGCTCCCTCGCTTCCAGTATCGACAGCCTGCTCGCGGCCACCGCGGACCTGATCACGGAAGACGTTTACAAGCGCCTTTTCAAGCCCGACGCCAGCGAGGCCACCTTGCGGCGCGGCGCCACCTTCATCATCATCGGGCTGGGGCTGACCACCTGGGCCATCTGCCTGCCGAAATGGGACCTGCTCCTCGTCCTCTACGCCTCCGGTCCCTTGGTCGCCTCGACCATTTGGCCGATCGTGGCCGGGCTTTACTGGAAGCGGGCCAATCCCCGCGCCGCCAGTTTGGCGATGGCCGCAGGCAGTCTCGTCGGGCTCTGGGCCTATTTCAATATCGCCTGGTACAGCGCCACCCTGATCGGCACGGTCGTCTCCATGGTCGTCGTGATCGCAGGCGGACTGATTGCCCCCCGCGATTGCAATTGGCGCGAACTTGCGGAGGCTCACCGTGCGCCCCAAGCGAAAGGCGGCTCATGAATCTTTTCTCGGAAACGTTTCTGACTCTACTGATCTACGGATCGCTGGTTTGGACCGGCTCCGGCGTGCTGCTCCTCCTCGCGCTCCTCTTCAAGGACTTCAAGAACAAGCAAGTTTGGTAACCATGAACCGGAAGATCGGACCCAACCAAAGCCAGCGCTTCACCAAGCCGCCGGAAGATTCCGAGCAGCTCAACCCGGAGCCGCTGAAGCTTTTTAAAAACAAGGAGATCCGCGAGCAGGTCCTCCTCGGCCTCCATCAGAAGTCGGTGCTTTCCGCCAACGACTTTTCCGCCGAACAAATCACCGAACTGGTCAAGTTTGCCGCCAGCCTCGAGAGCCTGGAGATCTCCAAGGCCCATCCGCTCGACGGGAAGATCGCGATCACCGCTTTCTTCGAGGCGAGCACGCGCACGCGCTGCTCCTTCGAAAGCGCCGTCCTCCGCCTCGACGGGAAGATCATCAGTATTCCCGAAGGCAGCACGACCGGCGTGAAGAAGGGCGAGTCGCTCGAGGATGTCGGCGAGATGTTCAACGCCTACGGCGACCTCGTGATCATGCGGCATACCGCCACCGACGCGATCGCCCGCATCCGCCAGGGCCTGCGCCTGCCCATCATCAACGCCGGCAACGGCACCGGCGAACACCCCACCCAAGCGCTCGCCGACTGGTATGCGCTGATCAAGTGGCGTCCCGCCCTGATCGATCCGGACGCCGCCCTTTCGCTCAAGCTGGGCATTCTCGGGACTCCGGGCAGCATGCGCGCGGTTAAAAGCTTCCTGCTGATGGCTCTGAAGTTCCGCGACAAAATCGATAGCGTGACCTTCATCTCGGAAATGGCCGATCCACTCGGCGACGAGATCAAGGAAGCCATCCGCAGCGCCGGAATCGACTACACCGTCTCCAACGACATGGGCAAACACCTGCCCGAGCTCGATGTCATCTACATGAACTCGATCGTCTGCGTCGGGGAAAACTATACCGCCATGGACAGCAGCTACAAGCTGAACAAGGACAGCCCGTTGAAGGAGGGCGCCGTCATCCTCCACCCCCTCGCGCGGCTCGACGAGCTCGACCGTTCCCTCGACGACAGCCCCCACAACCTCTACTTCTCGCAAGCCCACGGCGCCGTCTTTATCCGCCAGGCACTCCTCATTTGCATCCTCGGCCGGCTCAACACCATGCCGCGCGAGGTCCCGCTCGTGCCCTGACGGCGCTTCGCCGAGCGTCGAAGTCCGGATCATCCGTTCGGTCCGCGGCCTCACGATTCGTCGAAAGGTTCTACCTTCCCACTTTCCTACCTTCCCACCTTCATACTCGAAAAAAATGTGCGGTATCACCGGATTCCTCTCGGCCAAACCTCTTGAAACCGGCGCGCGGCGCCAGCTCGACTACATGATGGCCGCCCTGCACCACCGCGGCCCGGACGAGCAGCACGCCCACTACGACAACGAGCGCGGCTGCGCCTTCGGCCACACCCGCCTCTCGATCAACGACCTCGAGTGCGGCAAGCAGCCGCTCTATAGCGTCGACCGGCGCTATGTCCTGACGGTCAACGGCGAGTTTTATAACTTCAAGCGCTACCGCTCCAAGCTCATGGCGCTCGGCGAGCGCTTCACCTGCCGCTCGGACAGCGAGATCGCGATCGGCCTCTACCACCACCACGGGCTCGAGGATTTCGTCCGACACCTGCGCGGCGAATTCGCCGTCGTGCTCTACGACAAGGAGGAGGACACGCTCGTCCTCATCCGCGACCGCTTCGGTATCCGTCCGCTCTTTTTCCACTTCACCCCCGAACACCTCGTCTACGGATCCGAGGTCAAAGCCGTTCTGCGCCACCCCGCCGTCCCCAAGCGCTTCAACTCCCAAGCGCTGCTGAACCAGATGATGCACACCATGGTTCCAGGCAGCTCCGCTTTCGAGGGCGTCCACGCCCTCCAGCCGGGCCACATGATGATCGTCAAGCGGCGGAACGGACGGCTGGAAGCCCGCACCCGCGAGTACTGGGACATGGAGTTTCCCACCCTCGAAGCGCGCGAGGAACGGGTCGAAGACCCGCAGGCCGATATCGATATGATCCGCGAAAAGCTGATCGAATCCGTCGTCCTCCGTCTCGAAGCCGACGTTCCCGTCGGTTGCTACCTCTCGGGGGGCATCGACAGCTGCTGTATCCTCGGCCTCGCCAGCGGCGCCCAGCAGTCTCCGGTCAAGGCCTTTACGATCGCCTTCGACAACGCCGAATACGACGAGAGCCCGATAGCGAAGGAGATGGCGGAATCGATGAACGCCGACCAGGAAGTCATCCATCTGAAGGCGGAAGACCTCTACGGCGAGAACTACGAGCGCACCGTCTGGCATGCCGAGCGCACCTTCTACAATACCCTCGGCGTGGCCAAATACCTCATGAGCAAGCGCGTGCACGAATGCGGCTACAAGTCGGTGGTGACCGGAGAGGGCGCGGACGAGCTCTTCGGCGGCTATGCGGCCTTCAAGAGGGACATGTTCGTTCACGGCATCAACGACGAGCCCGAAGAGGTCCGCCGCGAGTACCAGGCCGCCATGGATAAGTCGAACCGCCTGGTCAAGGGCGCTATCCTCGCCGAGGGCGTCCACAGCCACCCCGCCTTTGATAAACTCTGCGGCTTCACGCCGAACTGGATCCAGCCCTGGCTTGCCTCGCTCGAGCTGGCGCGCCCGCTCCTCCACGGCGATGTCCTGAACGAACTGAAAGGCTACGACCCCGTCGAAGGGATCGTCGAACGGCTCAACCCGGACCGCATCGATGGCCGCCACCCGCTCGACAAGGCCCAATACACTTGGAGCAAGACCATGCTCGAAGGACAGATCCTCAACTGGGGCGGCGACCGCGTCGACATGGCCAACTCGATGGAATCGCGTCCCGCCTTCCTCGACCACCACCTCGCCGAGGCCGCGGTCCAAGTGCCGCCCCACCACCGGATCAAGGGCAATACCGAGAAATGGGTCCTCCGCGAAGCCGTCCGCGGCGTCCTTCCGGAACGGCTCTACAGGCGCGAGAAGTTCGCCTTCATGGCCCCTCCCGCCCACACCGACGAGTCCAAGCGCGCCAAAGTCAACGCCCTCATCGACACCCACGCCTCCCCCGGGCGCATCGATGCGGTCGGCATCTTCGACCGCAAGAAACTGACCGCCTTCCTCGACGGCTACAAAGCCGACCGGGACCCCGTCTCCCTGGTCCGCAAGGACGCCATCCTCAACCATATCCTCTGCCTCCAGATCCTGCACCACCAGTACCTGGCCTAGCCCGCCTTCCGCCGCCTCCACGGCGGCGGGGCGAAGGTGGAACTTCGCCCTCCAAAACCACAACCTGGAGGGCGAACCTCCCGGTTCGCCCCGTCGCCGTCACAGGCGACGGAACCCGCAGCGCCAGTCGCGCCAAAACCCCTCGCCCCCGTAACCCCGCATCCGCCGACCCACCGCAGGCCCGACCACCGCTTTCCGCCGCCTCCACGGCGGCGGGGCGAAGGTGGAACTTCGCCCTCCAAAACCACAACCCCGGAGGGCGAACCTCCCGGTTCGCCCCGTCGCCGTCACAGGCGACGGAACCCGCAGCGCCCGACGCGCCAAAACCCCTCGCCCCGTAACCCCGCATCCGCCGATCCACCCGTCCGGAGCGCCGCGCCAGGGCGCAAGCCCACCCTTTACATCCGCGCGGTTCCGCTTAGCGTCTTGTCCATGAAACGACGCTCTCCGTTACTCGCCGCCGGCATCGCCGCGTTCGCTCTTCTCTTCGCGGGCTGCCAGACCGCCGCTCCCACACAAGTCGAGCGGGGCTATACCACCCCCGAGACGCCCGCCCAGCCCAGCCAACCGACCTGGACCGCGGCGAAGCCCGCCAAACAGACGCCGCGCGTCGCCACCGCCGTTCCTTCCCGGACCGGTGACGACGATATCATTTTCCGCAACAGCCAGGTCGAGGTGACCAAGACTCTCGTCCAGTCCGGCCAGGTCGGCGGCGAGGTCCGTTACCGGATCGATGTCCGGGCGCTTGAAGATGTCGGGGCCGTCCGGGTGACCGAAAGCATGCCGTCCGGCGTCCAGTTCGTCTCCGCCTCCCCCGTCGGCTCGCGGGCCGGCGACGAAGTCAGCTGGGCCTTCCGCGAAATGCGCAAGGGCGCGAGGGAAACGATCGACGTCACGGTCCGTCCGACCGCCGAAGGCGACCATGAAATCTGCTCCACCGTCGCGGTGGAAAATCAGTTCTGCCTCGATATCTTCGCCGGCCAGCCGAAGCTCGAAGTCGTCAAGGAAGGCCCCGCCACCGTCGAGTTGGGCGAAATCGCGACTTGGACCGTCACCGTCTCCAACACCGGCTCGGCCAAGGCCACCGGCGTCGTCGTGAACGACAGGCTGCCGGACGCCTTCCAAGCCACCACCAGCCTTCGCCAGAACGTCGGCGACCTCGAGCCCGGCAAGTCCGAGACCGTGGAATACAGCGCCAAAGCCGTCGCCCAAGGCGAGTTCCGCAACCGCGCCACCGCCAGCTACACCGGCAGCGGTCCCGACGGCTCCGGCCCGGGCAGCGGCGACGTAGCCGGCGCCGAGCCCTCCGCCAGCGCTCCCATTTCCGTGGTCCAGTCGGGCATCCGCGTGCGCAAGTCCGGCCCGGCCGAGGCCTACGTCTTCAAGCCCGAGAAGTTCGAAATCACGCTCGAAAATACGGGCGATACCGACCTGAAAAACGTCCGCATCACCGATATTCTGCCGGAGGGCGCCTCGGTCGCCGATCCCGGTCGCGGCCGCGTCAGCGGCAACGCCATCGGCTGGATGATCCCGAACCTTCCGGCCGGTGCCAGCCAGCTGATCACCACCGAGGTCGCCGCCACCCGCAAGGGCAAGACGACCAACACCGTCAAAGTCGTCACCCCCAACGGACTCGAAGCCTCCGACAGCGTCAGCACCGACTGGCTGGCCGTTCCGGGCGTGACCATCTCGATCACCGACAGCAAGGACCCCATCCGCGTGAGCGAGCCCACCACCTACCGCATCCGCGTTCGCAATCAGGGTGACTTCGAGCCTGTCAGCGGAACCGTCACGGTGCGGTTCACCGATGGCATCCGGCCCAAGTCCGTGGACGGGGACACCCAGGGCGTGATCGACGGCCAGACCGTCACCTTCCCGCAGACCACGCTCGAGCCCGGCAAGGACACCAACCTGTCCATCACCGCCGAGGGCACCGACATCGGCCCCGGCCGCGCCGTCCTCAACTTCAGCGCCGACTTCCTCGCCGACCCCGTGGTCAGCGAGGAGGCGACGAACGTCTACTAAGCAGGCAAGCGCGGTAAGCTTTCAAAAGCCACCCGATTTCCGGGCGGCTTTTTTTGTTTCCACGCCGCTCTCAACGTCCGGAAAGCCTCCGCAAGCGGACAGGCCAAGTTCGGACCGCTTCTCCACCGTGGCGTGCGAGCTTGCTCGCGCTTTCCCCCGCCGATCGCCCAAACCATCAGCCCTGCTCGCTGCGCTCCCGGATGCGCCGCTCGGCTTCGAGGATGATGGGCTCGGTCCCGGCGAACTTGTGGTCGTCCAGGGTGAGCCGGCGTTGCTTCCCGTCGACCTCGTAGATGGCGTAGGCGATGCCCTTGTTCTTCCACTTCTTCCGGTCGATCGCGACGATCGTGTCGAGGTCCACGCGCTGACCGGAGGCGCCGATCACCGTGTTGCCCTCGGCGCGGATGGACAGCCGGTGGTTCCAGGCGATCCAGGCCGCGAAACCGAGCGCGCCGGCCATCATCGTCCATCCGATCACGAGCTGCTCGCGGATGTCCCCCGGCGTGCGCTCGCTGGGAATGTCGGTCCGGTAGCCGGCCTCCCCGGCGTAGCGCTGCCAGGCCATTTGAACGGAACTGCTCTCTTGGTCCTCGGCTTTGCCCGCCTCGATCAACTCCTCGGCGATCCGGGCGAACTCGGCATGCCGCTCGGCCTCGGCCGGCCAGAAAATGTAGCCGTCCGTCAAGAACCAGCCGGCGATGCCGAATATCATGAAAAACATGAACAGCATCCGGCGACGCCATTCTTTGGAAATGCGGGCATGAACCACCATGCCTCAAGAAATGCACCGGAAGGGCCCAAAGACAACTCTAGAAGACGATGCCCTCTCCTCCCTTTAGTCGACGCCCTCGTTTGACTTCCTCACGCTTTTCATCTCCCTCCATCCGATGAAATACCTGCCATCGCTTTTCGCCCTTGCTCTCTTCGTAAGCCCCGCCTCTGCGGACGACGACGAGGAAAGGACCCGCGTCCCCGTTTCCTACGAGATCGCCGGTCTCGAATTCCGCGGCGCCCTGATCTACGCTCTTCCGGAGGAGGACGACGACGCGGTGGAGCCCCTCCCCGGCATAGTGATGTTTCCCAACTGGATGGGACCGACCGAAAGTGCCTACGAGAAAGCCGAAATGATCGCCGACGAGGACTTTGCGGTTTTCGTGGCCGACATGTACGGCACCCGGGTGCGTCCGGCGGACAGCGCCGAAGCGAGCGAAGCCGCCGGGGTGGTCCGGGCGGATCGTGAAATGATGCGCCAGCGCGCCAACAAGGCGGTTCAGGTCTTTCACCGGCTGGCCGGCGAGCATCCCATCGACACCGACAAGACCATCGCGATCGGCTTTTGCTTCGGCGGCGGCACCGTGCTCGAGCTGGCCCGCAGCGGGATCGATTCGATCGACGGGGTCGTCTCCTTCCACGGCGACCTGATGTCGCCGACCCTTCGGGAGGATGCGGACGAGATCGAAGTCCCCGTCCTCGTCCTGCACGGGGCGGAGGATCCCTACGTCCCGCAGGAGGACGTGCGGGCCTTCGTCCAAGCCATGCAAGACGGGGAAGTCGAGGACTGGGCGCTCGTGCAGTTCGGCGGCGCGGTGCATTCCTTCACCGACCCCGAGGCGGATTCCGAGGGTGCCCGTTACCACGAACGCACGGCCGAGCGCGCCTTCGAAATGATGGAGGACTTCGCCGAAGAATGGATGGAGCTCGACGAGTGATCGAATGCGGCGCGCCCGCCCGCGGACGCCCGGCGACTATCGCGCCGTCGCCGATCCCGTTGCGCCCTTCCCCGACTCACTTCGACTCGAGCCTACGGCGCCCGAAGGATCAGCCGGACCGCGTCGAGCCGTAGGTGGGACTTGGCGATGTGCCGGGTGACGTCCTCGATCAAGCGCTCGGCCAGCTCGATCTCCTCCTCGCTCACGCTGGGATTGATCTTTCGGAGCTCCCGCAGGCGCTCGGCCTCGCCGTCGAGCCGGTCGTGGGCCTTTTGCATCGCCGCTTGCAGCAGCTGCGATTTCTGTCCGCGCGCCAGCTCCCGCGCCTCCTTCAGCATTCCCGGCACCAGCGCGGGCAGAATCTGGGGATTCTGTTGCAGGCGGAAAATCTCCTCGTCGGCGGTCCGCGCATTGATCCGCGCGTAGGGAAAGTCCGCGCTCCGGTCGCTCCCCTGCATGTCCACCAGCAGACGGATCGGCGTGGGCGGCAGAAAGCGGTCCACATGCAGGCGTGACGGGGCCACGCTCTCGAGGATGAAAATCGCTTCGAGCAGGAGCGGGGGCGGGTCGTCCGCGTCGTCCTTCCAAGTGACCACCGCGCTGTTGCCGTTCCCCGAGCTGAGCATCAGGTCCATCGCGCCGCGGACCATGGGGTGGTCCCAACTGAGGAAGCCCATGTCCTCCCGCGAGACCGCGACCGTCCGGTTGCAGGTCACGGTCGTTCCCTCCTCCGGTAGGCCCGGGAAAGAATCGGTAAAGAGCCGCTCGGGCAAGAGATGGTAGCTGCGGTCGCCCAGCTCGTGCACGGTCACGCCGAAGTGATCGCAGATCCGGCTCATGAAGCCGTCCAGCTTCCGGTCCGCGTCGAGGGTGCGGATCGCCTCGACCAGTTCGGCGGCCGGCCCCGGGCGGAAGGAATTGAGCGCGATCAGCCGGTCCTGGCCTTTCGAAAGCCTGGCTTCCAGCTCCTCCCGGAAGCTGCGGCTGGACTCGATCAGCCCGTCGGCCTCCGCCCGCCGAGCGGGATCCGCCAATGCGTGGCTTTCTCCCAAGCGGCGGAGGCTCGGGCCGAACTCGCGCAGGTAGGCGCTGCCGCCCTTGAGCGAATGCTCGATCCCGTTGAGCCCGTCGTGATGCCAGCGGTAGAGCAGCTCCGTCCAACTGCCCTCGAGGTAGGGGAGGTGGATGCGGATCGTTTCCGTTTGCCCGATACGGTCCAGACGGCCGATGCGCTGCTCCAAAAGCTCCGGGTTCAGCGGCAGGTCGAAGAGCACGAGATGGTGGGCGAACTGGAAGTTCCGTCCCTCGCTGCCGATCTCCGAGCAGAGCAGGATCCGCGCGCCCTCCGGCTCGGCGAACCAGGCGGCGTTGCGGTCGCGCTGGATCAAGCTGAGGTCCTCGTGGAAGACGGCCGCGCTGACGTTGATCTCCGCCGTCAGCGCCTCGTAAATGGCCTGCACCTTCGGCTTGCTGCGGCAAATCAGCAGCACCTTCTCCCCCTCGAGCGCGCGCAGCATGTTCGCGAGCCAGCGGATGCGCGGCCCTTTGGAAAAATCGTACTCCGGCCCCGCGGCTTCGTCGCGGATCTCCTCGAATTCCCGCATCAGCCGCTCCCGGAGCTCTTCCTCGGAAAGGGCCGAGCGCGGCTCGACCGGGGCCGGACGGGCCGACCGATCGGGAAAGCCGGTCAGCGCGTCGCGGGTGTTGCGGAAAATCACGCGCCCGGTGCCGTGCCGGTCGACCAGCTCCTTCAGCAATTCCTCCGGGCGCTTCAGGCGCTCGGCGAACTCGGCGTCGTCGTACTCGGAGAAGACGTCCCGCAGCTCCTTGCGTTCGGCCGCGGTCAGGCGTTTGCCCTGCTCCAGCCGCTCCGCGATCGCGCCGGTTTTGGCATACTCGGCCTGTTCTTTCATGAAGCGCTCGAGGCTCGGATAGCGGTCGGGGTCGAGCAGGCGCAGACGGGCGTAGTGCCCCTCGGCGCCCAATTGCTCGGGCGTTGCGGTGAGCAGGAGCAAGCCGTGGCTGCGGGCCGAGAGCGCCTCCACCACAAGGTAGGCCGGACTGGCCGCCTCCGGCGTCCATTCGAGGTGGTGGGCTTCGTCGACGATCAGCAGGTCCCATTTCGCCTCCACCGCCGACCGCGCCCACTTCGCATGCTTGGTCAGCGTGCCGAGGCTGCAAATCACGAGTTGGTCTTCGACGAAGGGGTTGGCCTCCGGGTCGCTTGCGACGATCGACTCGCAACGCGCTTCGTCCATCAGCGTGAACCAGAGGTTGAACCGCCGCATCAGTTCGACGAACCACTGGTGCACCAGCGACTCGGGCAGCAAGATGAGGACGCGGTCGGCGCGGCCCGTCAGGTGCAGGCGGTGGAGGATCATGCAGGCCTCGATCGTCTTTCCCAGACCGACTTCGTCGGCCAGCAGGACCCGGGGGACCAGCCGTCGCGCGACTTCGGCGGCGATGTAGAGCTGGTGGGGGATCAATTCGATCCGCGCCCCCACGAAGCCGGCGACCGCCGAATGCCGCGCCTCGCTCAACCGGCAGTTCGCCTCGAAGCGCAGCTTGTAGGCTTCGCCGCTGTCCGCCTGCCCGTTGATCAGGCGGTCCTCGGGCTTGCTGAAGCTGATCGTGTCGGCGAGATCCTTTTCCTCGATCCGCAGCTCGCCCGCAATGTAGCTCAGCAAGCCGTCGTGCTCCTCCACCCGCTCCACCGTGAGCGACTCCCCCGACTGGGAGTGGATGCTGTCCCCCACGCGAAAGGCCACCCGCTGGATGGGCGCGTTGCCCGGCGCGTAAAGCCGCGCTTCACTGGAGGCCGGGAAGACCAGCCGCACTTGGTGACGCGAGACCGATTCGAGGATACCGAGCCCGAGTTCCGGCTCGTTTTCGCTGATCCAACGCTGTCCCGTCTTGAATTCCGACATAAGGGTCCAGCGTCGGACCTCGGCGGCGCGAAGTCAAAACGATCTTCGCCCCGCCCTGCGGGGAAGGTCCGGGGCCCGCTTCAGGCCCAGAGCGCGACACCCATCACCACGGCCCCGATCACACAGAGCAGGAGCAGCACGCCTGCAACACGGCATTCCCGCTCGAAGACGAGATCCTCGTTCGGCGCGACGCGACCCGGATTTTCCGGGCTGTGAGAAGATCGAGAAGACATGGAGCGAGGGATTCGAAGGAAGGGTATGATGAACATCGCAGCCGATTCGAAGGGTAAACTGGAGTGCAGAGGCTGTTTAACAAACCGTTAACGAAGCCCAAAGGTAGCCGCTCCGCAACTTGGCGGAAGCAGGAAAGTCACATTGGTATGACTTTTACATTTTATTTAATATTCAAAGGTATTCACAATTCCCCTACGCAGAACTCGCCCGCGGTTTAGGGTCGTCCCGGCCGCCTTGCCTAAGTTAGCCTTCAGTCATGAATGAAGCCTCCGCTCCCTTCCCGAACCTATTCATCCCCGACGGCAAGTCCCCGGCGGAAGCCTACGGCCGCACATCCCACCTCGGAATCGGAGCGCACCAGGACGACCTCGAGTTCATGGCCTTCCACGGCATCAGCTCGTGCTACGAAAGCGAGGCCGCCTGGTTTGGGGGAGTCGTCTGCACGGACGGTCGCGGAAGCGCCCGGAGCGGCGAATACGCGGACTTATCGGACGATGAGATGGCGGCGGTCCGGGCCGAGGAACAACGCGAAGCCGCCGGCATCGGCCGCTACAGCTTCGTCGAGCAGCTCGGCTACCCGAGCAGGCGGATCAAGACCGCCGACGGTCGCTCGCAACTCGCCTCGACCCTCGAAGCCATTCTCTTGCGCACCCAGCCCGAAGTGCTCTACACGCACAATCCGGCCGACCGCCACGCCAGCCATGTCGCCGTCTGCCGGGCGGTGGTCGAGGCGGTGCGGCGGATTCCTCCCTATTCCCGGCCGAAGAAAATCTACGGCTGCGAGGTCTGGCGCGACCTCGACTGGCTCGGCGCCGAGGACAAGATCGCGCTCGACGTCGGCGGCCGCCCCGAGCTGGCCGAGCGGCTCAACGCCTGCTTCAAATCACAGATTGACGGCGGAAAAAACTACGGAGAGGCCGTCCTGGGCCGCCGGAAGGCGAACGCTACTTTCCACGATTCCCATTCGATCGACGCCGCAGACCAACTCTGGTTCGCCATGGACCTCAGCCCGCTGGCCGAAAACGAACACCTCTCCCTTCGGGACTTCGTCCAAGCCAAGCTCGACCGCTTTGGGGAAGAAGTGCTCGGCCCGCTAGACTGAATCGCCCAGGTCCAGCGCGTGGGCCCGAAGCGTGCCGAGATCGATAAACTCCAGCGCGGAGGCATGAGTCGCCTCCAATTTGATCGGCGGCGCCACCCCCGCCTCCACGGCCTCCAGCCACCGCCCGAGGCAAAGGCACCAGAAATCACCGTCCTCGAGGCCGGGAAAGTCGAATTCGGGAACCGCCGCCCGAAGATCGTTCCCCCGCTCCGCACTGAACTCAAGAAATTCACGCGTCACCCGGGCGCAGACCGTGTGCATCCCGCGGTCCTCCGCACAAGTGTCGCAGAGGCCGTTGCGGAAGAATCCCGTCACCGGGTCCAAGCCGCACGAAAGCAAATCGCCACCAAGAACATTCCGAGCCATGACCGACAGAGTTCCCGATCAAAAGGCCTGTCAAATCAAGGCCGCAAGTTGGACAAGTCACGGCCGCCGCCAAGCGACACCCGAGGACCCCAAGCCAGCCAGTCCCAGCTGACCTCACCTCCTTCACGCCGCCATAGCGTCAATTCTTCGCCGTCCCTGATTTTGCGTCCCGAGCGGGCTCCGCGTCGTCACGTCAACCAATTATTGCCCGGCCCTCGTTTTCGCCGCCGCGCAGCTTCACGGACGCCCGGACGCCGGCAGCTTTTTGTTCTCGGTCTCTTGTTTGAGACGGGAGGCGACGGGACGCGTCAATCAAATGTTGCCTGGCACTTGTTTGGGGCACTTGTTTGGGGGATACGGGATTGAATTCCCCCGGCAACCTGGCTTGAGTGGGCGGATGGAAGCCAACGCGAATCAGGCAAAAGTCGGCGTCATCATGGGGAGCCGGTCGGACTGGTCCACCATGGGTGAGGCGGCGACGGTCCTCAAGCTGCTCGGGATCCCCTTCGAGACACGCATCGTCAGCGCCCACCGGACTCCGAAGCGGCTCTACGAATACGCCGAGTCGGCTCAATCGCGGGGCCTGAAGGTGATCATCGCGGGAGCGGGCGGCGCCGCCCACCTCCCCGGCATGACGGCCGCCCTCACCCGCTTGCCGGTGCTTGGGGTGCCGGTCCAGTCGAAGGCCCTGAGCGGACAGGACTCCCTCCTTTCCATCGTCCAAATGCCTGCCGGGATTCCTGTCATGACCCTCGCGATCGGCGTGGCCGGGGCGACGAACGCCGCGCTCTCCGCAGCCGCAATCCTCGCCCTTTCCGACGAGGCGCTGGGCCGGCGTCTCGACGAATACCGCGCACAGCAGACGAAAACCGTGCTCGAGACGGAGCTTCCCGAGGCATGATCGGCCCCGGCTCCACCATCGGTGTCCTCGGCGGAGGACAGCTCGGACGTATGTTGGTTCTCGCCGGCCGGGCCCTGGGCTACCGCTTCCATGTCTATGAACCCAACGGCCCCTGCGCCGCCGGCATGGTCGCCGACAAGGAGATCAACGCGCCCTACGAGGACGAAGCCGCGCTGGCCGCATTCGCGCGGGAGGTCGACCTCGTCACCCTTGAGTTCGAAAACATTCCGGCCGAGGTCATCGACCGTTTGAGCGAAATCCGCCCGGTCCGTCCCGGGCGCCGCGCCCTCCATGTCTGCCAGCACCGGCAACGTGAAAAGGACTTCCTGAAACAGAGCGGGCTGCCCTGCGCCGCTTTCAAATATGCCGACTCGTCCGCGAGCCTGAAGACCGCGGTCGAGGCCGTCGGCTTTCCCTGCGTGATCAAGACCGCCGCCTTCGGCTACGACGGCAAAGGCCAGATCAAATTGCGCAATGCAGCCGAAGCCGCCGACCCGGACCGGCTCTGGGACGTCCTCGGCCACCCGGCGCGCGTGGTGGTGGAGCAGTGGATCGACCATGTGGGCGAGTTTTCCGTGGTCTGCGCCCGCCGCGCAGACGGCGTGATGTCGACCTTCCCGATGGCGGAAAACGTCCACGTCCACCACATCCTGCACAGCTCCATCATCCCCGCGCGGATCACCGAGGCGACCCGCGCCGCAGGCGACGCGTTGGCCCGCGATATCGCCGAGCGCCTCGAGGTCGTGGGCTTGGTCGCGGTCGAGTTTTTCCTCCGCGCGGACGGCCGACTGATCGTCAACGAAATGGCGCCCCGGCCCCACAATTCCGGGCACTACAGTATCGACGGCTGCGTCACCTCACAATTCGAGCAACATATCCGCGCCGTGACGGGCCTGCCCTTGGGCTCGACCGAGCTGCTCCGCCCGACCGTCATGGTCAATCTCCTCGGCGACCTCTGGGCCAAAGGAACGCCCGACTGGGCGGGATTGCTCGCGGAACCCCGCGCCAAGCTCCACTTCTACGACAAGGGCGCGCCCCGCCCCGGCCGCAAAATGGGCCATTTCGCTGTGGTCGGCGAGGACCCCGACGAAACCCGGGAAACCGCCGAACGGCTGTTCGAGCAGCTGAAAGCCGCCAGCGAATAGCCCGGCCAATCGCGCCCCTGCCCGGTTCCACCGCTGCCCGGGGAAGGAAGGATCCCGCCGCTTTCCTTCTTTATCTCTGCTCTCCCAGTCGTTTTCCTAGCTCTTTTCCGCATGAACTTGCAGCCCTCCAAAGACGATTTCGCCGCGCTCGCCCGCGAGGGCAACCTCGTGCCCGTCTACCTCGACCTGACGGCCGACTGCGAGACCCCGCTTGGCGCCTATTCGAAAATCCGGAAGGAGGGACCCGCCTTCCTCTTCGAATCGATCGTGGGAGGCGAGCATATCAGCCGCTACTCCTTCCTCGGAGCCAAGCCCCGCAGAGTCATCCGAGTCTTCGCCGACGAAACGCTGATCGACTCCCCCGACGGGACCCGCGAAACCGTCGCGACCCCTTCCGATCCCCTGAAGCTGATCGAAGCCGAGATGGCCCGCTGCCGTCCGGTCGAAATGCCGGGCATGCCGGTCTTCTCGGGCGGTGCCGTCGGCTTCGTCGGCCACGAGTTTATTCACAGTATCGAGCCGACCGTCGAGAAGCCCTCCGCCGACCCCCTCGGCATGCCGATTCTCTACTACCTGTTCACCGATTCGGTGCTGATTTTCGACCACGTCAAACAGCTTCTCCGGATCTGCGTTTACGCCTTGGTCGACGACGGCGGCCCGTCCGGCGCCTACGAGCGGGCGGCCGAAGAGATCCGGCGTATCCTCGGGCTGCTGGAGGAGCCTCAGCCCCTTTCCCATCGCAGCCTGGTCCCGGTCGAGGCGGGCGAGGTGCCGGCAGGGAATTTCACCCAAGCCGGTTTCGAGTCCGCAGTGGATCGGGTCAAGGACTACATCCGCGCCGGAGATGTCATTCAAACCGTTCTATCCCAACGATTTGAGAAGGAATTCACGCCCCCGCCGCTGGAGCTGTACCGCGCCCTGCGAACGGTGAATCCCTCCCCCTATATGTTCTTGGTGGAAGACCCCGATTTCGCCGTCGTGGGGGCCTCCCCGGAAGTTCACGTCCGGCTCACCAAGCAACAGGTCGAGATTCGTCCGATCGCGGGAACCCGCCATCGCGGTGCGACCGAAGAGGAAGACCTCGCGCTGGAAGAAGACCTGCTCTCCGACGAGAAGGAAAAGGCCGAACACCTGATGCTGGTCGACCTCGCCCGCAACGACATCGGCCGCGTCTGCGAATACGGCTCCGTCCATGTGCCCGACTACATGGTGATCGAGCGCTATTCACATGTTATGCACATCGTCTCACAGGTGGTCGGAACGCTGCGGCCGGACAAAACGGCCTACGATTTGATGCGCGCCACCTTCCCTGCCGGGACTCTCAGCGGTGCGCCGAAAGTGCGCGCCCTCCAGATTATTTCCGAACTCGAGGGCAGCCAGCGCGGCATTTACGGGGGCGCCTTGGGCTATTTCGGCTATGACGGCAGCCACGATTCCTGCATCGGCATCCGCACCGCGCTGGTGAAGGACGGAAAGATCTTCATCCAGTCCGGCGCCGGCATCGTGGCCGACTCCGTGCCCAGCTCGGAATTCGAGGAGACCGTGAACAAGGCAAGGGCCATGTTGAAGGCGGTCGCGCTTGCAGAATGCATGCTGCGGGACTGAATTTGCCGCGTTTTGCACGTCCGGCGTGAGGAGCTGATTTTCCCGCCAATCGCTCCCATCCCCTAGTAACCGGCCCTTCGGCGGCCGGAGTCCGCCGGTTCGAACGGCGGCATGAAACCTGCGCTTAAATGTAAGGCGCGGAGAGTGCTCCCGATTTGTCAACAGTTCGTGGAACATTTTCCGCCGCCCATTCCTCTCAACCAAAGACGCAACGAAAGCACGACCATGGCAACCTCAGCAACAACCCGCAAAAAGCCGACCCACAGCCGGTTGAAACAGGAGACGCCCGTGGTGCCTCGCGGTGTCACCAAGGCTTCCGAAGAAGTGACCGACGTCCGCGAGCTACCCTCCTCGGACCGCAATGTCATGAGGACCTACATGCAGGAGATCGGGAAAACTCCGCTTCTGACCCCGGAGGAAGAAGTGGAACTGGCCAACCGCATCAAGAAAGGCGACAAAGCGGCCCGCGACCAAATGATTTCGGCCAACCTCCGCCTAGTGGTCAAAATCGCCCACGACTACAACAACTTCGGCCTGCCCCTGATGGACCTTGTCAGCGAGGGCAACATCGGACTGGTCAAGGCGGTGGAGCGCTTCGACCCGAACAAGGGCGGCAAACTCAGCACCTACGCCGCTTGGTGGATCAAACAGTCCATCAAACGCGCGCTCGCCAATCAGAGTAAGACGATCCGTCTGCCCGTGCACTTGGTCGACAAAATCGCGAAGATGCGGAAGGTCACCCAGCAACTGGCCGAAGAACTCGACCGCGAACCGACCGACGAGGAAATCGCCTACATGATGGAGATGCCCGTCAATAAGGTGGCCCACCTGAAGAGCGTGAGCGTCCGGCCTTCTTCGCTCGATGCCCCCATCGGCGAAGACGGCGACACCAGCTTCGGCGAACTCGTCGGCGACGAGAACCAAGCCACGCCCTTCGAAAACCTACACGAAAAGTCCCGCAGCGACGATATCCGCGAGACGATCGCCCGGCTCGACGAGCGCGAGGGGGAAATCATCCGCCTGCGCTTCGGTTTGGACGGCAACCGCCCCCTCACCCTCGAGGAGGTCGGCGAACGCTTCGACGTCACGCGCGAACGGGTCCGCCAGATCCAGAATATCGCGATCCACAAAATGCGTCGCATGATGATGGAGAATGAGCGCCAGCGAACGAAAGACGAGGTGCAGGAAGAACGGATCGAGCGCAAGAAGATGGAAGTCTTGCACGAATTCTTCAAGGAAGCCGCCACCAACAATTAGATTTGTCGGTTATTCGACGAAAGGCCCCGGCTCTGGCCGGGGCCTTTTTCGCGTCATTTGCGGGGGGAGCCGCCCTACCTCCGCTCACCGGCGAATCCGGGAAAGCTGTGCGCGGACGAGGGCGGCGATCTTCTCCAAGCCCGGAACCGGCGGCAGACCGGAAAAAGGAGCCAAGACCTCGTGCGCCTCGGACAATTCCCGTTCGAAAGCCGAGACGACCTCCTCGAAGACCGGAAAATCATGCAGGCGACGAATAAAGGCTTCCCCCACGGAGGCATCGCCCTCTTTGAAGCGGTCGATCAAGCCCTCGCGCTCGACGACCGGAAGCTTTTCCAACAGGATCAGAAGGGGCAGGGTGAACTTGCCCTTGCCTAGGTCGGTTCCGAGCGTCTTGCCGATTTGCGCCTCTTCGGCGTAGAGATCCACCAGGTCGTCGAAGATCTGGTAGGCGATCCCGAGCTTCCGCCCGAAGACGCCCGCCGCCTCGGCGAAGTCCTCCTCGTAGCCGGAGGTGCGGGCGCCGAGGCGGCAGGCCACCTCGAAGAGCTCCGCGGTTTTCAGGCGAATCACCCGGAAGTAGAAGTCCCGGCTGTAGTTGACCTCGCCGCGCTGATAAGTCTGGGCGATTTCCCCCGCGCAGACCCGCGCGGTCGCGCCCGCCACCGCGCGGCAGACCTCGGTGCTGGGAAAGCCGGCGGCCAGCTTCAGGGCGTGGGAAAAAAGCACGTCGCCGATCAAAACCGCCGCCGCCGGACCGAACTTGCGCGCCGCCGTTTCCTGGCGGTGCCGCGTGTCGGCCTCGTCGAGTATGTCGTCGTGCACCAAGGTGGCGAGGTGGACCAGTTCGATGACCGCGCCGAGAGTGACCAAGTCCTTCCCCTCCCCGGCCGCCGGTCCTTTCCAGCCGCTATAGGCCACCAGCATGGGACGAAGGCGCTTTCCGCTGTGGCCGAAGACGTAGCGCACCTGTTCGCGGACTTCCGGCTCCAGCTCGCCGATCTGGTCGATCAGGAAGCGGTCGAGCGCGTCCAGGTAGGGCTTGACCGGCGCATAGACGGCGTCGAAGCCGGCGGCGGCGACCTTGTCGGCTTCGGACTGGGAACGGGCGAGCATCGGGAAGGAATAAAAGTGGGAAGCGGCGAAGGTGGGAAGGTTAAACGCGTGTCCGGAAAGCCGCAGCCCCGGCGGACCGAATTTCCGAAGATTCCGCCCCGGCCCGTAGCCGGTCAGTCCTCCGTTCCCGACATTCCCGATTCGAGCGCTTCGAGGAATCCGGCCCGGTTCTCCACGTGCACGTTGTGCCCCGCTTTCGGCACGATCTCCTCGCGGAGGCGCGGGAACCAGTGCCTCATTTCCTCGACATCCTCCGCTTCGACGAAACCGGAACCGGCGCCCCGGATCAGCAGGACCGGACCCTCGTAGCGGTCCGTCCCAAGCAAGGAATTCTGCCGGATATGCGGCAGGCTGGCATGGAGCGCCTCGATATTCGCCTGCCAGCGGAAGCTTCCGGTCGACTCGTCCCGCACCAGGTTCGTCAAAAGGAATTGCCGCATCGCCCAGTCCGGAACCAGCGGCTCCAAGAGTTCCTCGGCCTCCCGGCGGCCGGCCAGCTCGCCCACCGGTATCCGCTTCATCGCGCGGAACTCGGCGTCGTGGTACGGCGGATAGGCCTTGGCCGCAATGTCCACGACGACCAGCCGGGCGACGCGCTCCGGCGCTTCGCAGGCAAAGCGCATGGCGACTTTTCCTCCCAAACTGTGGCCCATCAGTGCGGTGCGCTCGATTCCCTCCGCGTCGAGGTAGGCGCGCAAATCGCCGCAGAGCTCCGTCCAACGCATCGACTCGGCCTGCGGGGAGGCACCGTGATTGCGCAGGTCCAGGGCGTGGACATCGAACCGTTCCCTCAAGGCCCGGCCGATCGTCGTCCAGTTGCGGGAGCTGCCCAGCAGACCGTGGAGGATCACGAGCGGGGAGCCACCGGGCCGTTCGAAGCGGAGGGAGTGGAGCGGTAAAGCCATCGATCCGATTCTTGGGCCCGAAGCCCCGCCTTTGTCACGAAAAATGCGCCCCGGGAGGATGCGCTCAAATCCTCCTCCGGACCGGAAATCCGGTGGTCGACCCCAATGCCGCAGTCCGAATAGCCGCGGAAAGGCGCAAAAGGCTCGAACTGAACGTCCCCGACACCCGCGGGCGAGATCCGCACCAAGCCTGAAGGGCCCTAGGGGTCAAACTCGACTGGCGCTGACTAAAGGGAAAGCAGCGGAGCGATCTTGCCCTTTAGGCGAGCCAACAAGCGGCTGAATGCGCGCTTCGAGTGTGATTCAGAAAGGTGTGCGTTCGCGACTCGTTGGCGGGTTGGCTCGCCGCCCGCCAGCAGCGGCCCGGCGCTCGCCATGCCGAAGGCGGAACGCGTCGCAGGAGACCTGGGAATGGGCGGCCCGATGCGCCGTATCCACCAAGCGGCAACCGTCCTCGCTCTCCGAGCTTCGCCGGTCAAGAGCCAATCTGGCTACGGCGGAACGCTTCGACCGACATTTCCGACAACTTCCCGAATCACACCCGCCCGCTTCGACTCCAAGGAAGACTCTTGAGCAACCATTTATTGCCCGGCCCTAGTTGACACCGGCCCTAGTTGACACCCGGCCCTAGTCGACACCTGCGATGGCTGACCGCGAAGCTTGACAACCAACCAGTCAGTTGGTTGGTTACGAAGATGGAGTACATTGGAATTTTCGAGGCGAAGACGCGGTTTCCGGGGCTCTGCGATCAAGTGGTCCGCAGCGGCATACCCGTCACGGTTCAACGGCGCGGCCAACCGCTTGTCGTAATCAGCCCCGCAGTGGAGGAAGCGTCGGCGGGAGAACGGGGCATCCTCGATGCTTGGAGCGCTTGGTCGCGGGAACATGCCGAGAAAGATGACTCGGATTTTCCCGAGGTTTGGAAATTTCGCGAGGATCTCCGTCATCACCCGCTTGAAGACTGAGCGATGCGGTACCTTCTCGACACTTCCGTCTACTCGCAAGCTTTGCGCCGGAACCCGATTCAAGCGGCGCTCCGGCGTTGGCAGGGCATCGGTGACGCCCTGTGTGCGGTATCCCGCGTCTCCGTCAGCGAAGTCGAATGGGGCCTGCATTATGAGGACAAGCCGCAGCTCTGGAAAAAGTTCGACGCGCTGCTCAAAAACCGACTGACCGTCCTTCCGGTTTCTGACAGCGTCTGGGCGCTCTTCGCCGTGATGAAGGCCCGCCAGCAAAAGCTCGGCGAGCCGGTAAGCGATCCGGACTTGTTGATCGCCGCAGCGGCCAAGGAGCGCGGCCTGACCGTCGCCACGCTCAACCGCCAGGATTTTTCCCGCATCGAGGGCTTGGCTTGGGAGAACTGGAGCCTTTAGCGAAGCGCACCGGAAATAATTTTCTCTTTTGTTCGCGTCCGTTCCCCTCCATTGGTGGTTTCGAAATGGCCGCCGCCGATTCTAGAAAGCCGACCCCCATGATGCAGCAGTGGCACGAAATCCGTGCCCGCTTGTCGGACGACACCCTGCTGCTCTTCCGCCTCGGCGATTTCTACGAGATCTTCCTGCAGGACGCGGAGCGCGGCGCCAAGCTGCTCGGCATCACCCTCACCCACCGCCACGGCATGCCGATGGCGGGCATTCCCTACCACGCGGCCGACAGCTACCTGCAAAAACTGCTCGATCAGGGCATCAAGATCGCGATCTGCGACCAGATGGAAACGCCCAAGCCGGGCAAACTGGTGAAGCGCGAGCTGACCCGCATCATTACCCCGGGCACCCGCCTGGCCGACAGCCAGATCGACGCCAAGCGCAACCACTTCCTCCTCGCCCTTCAACTCGACGCGAAGCAGCTCCACGCCGCCTGGCTCGATCTCACCACCGGCGAGTTCGTCCTCGCCTCCGAGGCCCGTCCGGCCAACCTCTTCGCCGCTCTCGAAGGCATCGACCCGCGCGAGATCATCGTCCCGGAGGCCGCCTCCGCCGATTGGCGCGAGCGCGAGGGCCATGGCGGCTTCGGGGAGCTGTTCGGCCACATTTGCGACGGCCGGGCGCTCAGCCCGATCCCGGACTACCATTTCGATCCGGCGGCCGGCGCCCGATCGGTCATGGACGCGCTCGGCGTGCTCAACCTCGAGGGTTTCGGCATCGACCAGTCGCACCCCGCGCTCGGAGCGGCCGGCGCCCTCGTCCACTACGCGACGGAGACCCTCTGCGCGAAACCGGAGAACCTCCGCCGGATTCGCGAATACCAAACCGAGCGCACGCTCCTCCTCGATCCGGCCACCCTCCGGAACCTCGAGATTTTCAAGTCCGCCGCCAACACCCGCCAAGGCTCCCTGCTCGCCGCCATGGACGGCTGCGCGACCCCGGCCGGGGCCCGGCTCCTCGAGCGCTGGCTCTGCGCCCCGGAGCTGGACCTCATCGAGATCCGCCGCCGCCAAAGCTGCGTGGGGGAATTCGTGGGCGCTCCGGGGCTTTCCACCGAACTTCAGAACCTGCTCAAGGGCATCCGCGATCTCGAACGCATTCTCGGGCGCCTGCAAAACCGCATGCGCAATCCTCGCGAGCTGGGCGGCGTGCGCGACACCCTCGACAGTCTCCCCGCCATCGCCGCCACCCTGCTCGAGTTCCCCGACACCCCGGTGGCCGCGCTCGCCGCGCGCATCCGCGATTTCGAGGATCTGCGCGGGACGCTCGCCAAAGGACTGGCGGAGGAGCTTCCCGGGAAAATCGACGACGGCGGCGCCATCCGCGACGGCTACGACGAGCAGCTCGACCACTTCCGCAGCCTCACCCGGGACAGCCAGCATTGGCTCTCCGAATTCGAGCAGGCGGAGCAGCAGCGCACCGGCATCAAGAACCTCCGCATCCGCTACAACGGGGCCTTCGGCTACTTCATCGAGGTGACCAAAAGCAACCTCGCCCTGGTCCCGGAGGACTACACGCGAAAGCAGACGATGAAAAACGCCGAGCGCTTCACGACCGATCTGCTGAAGGAACGCGAGCGAGAGATCCTCCACGCCGAGGAAAAGGCGATCGCCCGCGAGGAAACCCTCTTCAACGGCCTGATCGAGCGAATCCTGGAGGAGGCCGACGCCCTCAAGGAAACCGCCGCCGCACTCGCGGAGATCGACGTCTTCATCGGCTGGGGCGTGTTGGCCCGCGAGTGGGACTACTGCCGGCCGGAACTCGATGAGTCGGACCGCCTCGAGATCGACCAGGGCCGCCACCCCGTGGTCGAGCAGATGATGCGCGAGACGCGCCTCGGCCTCGCCGGGACCCACGCCTTCGTGCCCAACGACTGCCAGCTCGCCTCCTCCGGGGCAGCGTCCGCGCCGCAGATCGCCCTCATCACCGGCCCCAACATGGCCGGCAAGTCGACCTACATCCGGCAGGTCGCGCTGATCGTCCTGATGGCCCAGTCGGGTGCCTGGGTGCCCGCCCGCGCCTGCCGCCTCGGCCTGGTCGACCGCATCTTCTCGCGCGTCGGCGCCAGCGACGAACTGGCCCGCGGCAATTCGACCTTCATGGTCGAGATGAACGAGACCGCCAACATCCTCAACAACGCCACCCCGCGGAGCCTCGTCATCCTCGACGAGATCGGCCGCGGCACCAGCACCTACGACGGCCTTTCCATCGCCTGGGCGGTGATCGAGCACCTGCATCCCGAGGAAAAAGGCCCCCGCACCCTCTTCGCCACCCACTACCATGAGCTGACCCAGCTCGCCAAGACCCTCGACCGCCTCCAGAACTACTCCGTCGCGGTCAAGGAGTGGAACGACGAGATCATTTTCGTCCGGCAGGTCGTCAAGGGCGCGGCCGACCGCTCCTACGGCATCCAAGTCGCCCGGCTCGCCGGCCTGCCCGCCACCGTGATCGACCGCGCCAAGACCATACTCGAACGCCTCGAGGCCGACGACTCGTCCCACAACCTCCTGCGCAAGCGGATGAAAAAGGAACGGTCCGGCGGCGATACGAAAGACGAGGACGATCAACTGGCGCTCTTTTGAGAGCCCCCGCAGCCCCCGGCCCGGCGTTCCCCGTTCTTCGCGGCTACCTCCCCGCCGTCCGGCCGGTCGGTGCCGGATCGAGGAAACCGGCGGGCTCGAAATCCCTCGGATCGTTCTCCGCCAGCCATTCCTCGATCACTTCGATGAAGCGGGGGCCGTATTCGCGGAGCTTTTGCTGGCCCACCCCCGGGATGGCCAGGAACTCTTCCTCGGTCCGCGGATAGCGGCGGGCCATCTGCCGTAAAGCGACGTCGCCGAAGACCACGTAGGGCGGCACGCCCCGGGCGTCCGCGAGGTCCTTCCGCATCCCGCGCAACACTTCGAAGAGCCCCTCGTCGCAATCGATCGCCCCGGCCTTCGCTTTCGAACGTGCGGCCGGGGACGGCGCCTTGGTCTGGATCGGCTTCATCCGGATCTTACGGCGTTCGCGGAGGGCCGCGTTCGCCTCGGGAGTCAGTTCCAAGGTCTGGTAGCCGTCTTCCGAAAGCTTGAGGTAGCCGCGCTGGACCAGCTGCTTGCCCAAGCCCTGCCAGTATTCGGCGGGGCGGTCGCTCCCGATCCCGTGGGTCGAAAGCCGCTCGTGCCCCTTGGCCAGGACCTTCGCATTCTCCGAGCCGCGAAGCACGTCGACGCAATGGTTCAGGCCCATCGGGTAGCCCGCCTGATTGATCCGGAACACGCAGCTGAGCAGCTTCTGGCTGTCGATCGTGACGTCTTCCTCCTCCCGGTCGTCGAGGCAGTTGTCGCAACCGCCGCAGTTGTCGCTGACGGGCGCCTCCCCGAAGTAGCGCAACAGGGCGCCCCGGCGGCAGTCGGTGTACTCCGCGAAATCGGCCATCCGCCGGAGCTGCTGCCGGGCCACCCGCGCCGCCTGCTCGTCCTCCATTTGATCGATGAAATGGCTGTACTTGGCGATATCGCCCCCGGAGAAAAGCAGCACGCACTCCGAGGGCAGGCCGTCCCGCCCGGCCCGCCCGGTCTCTTGGTAGTAGCTCTCGATGTTCTTCGGCAGGTCGGCATGCAGCACGAAGCGCACGTTCGGCTTGTTGATGCCCATGCCGAAGGCGATGGTCGCGCAGATCACCTGCACGTCGTCGCGGATGAAGGCCTCCTGGTTGCGGATGCGCTCCTCCTGCCCCAGCCCGGCATGGTAGGGCAAGGCCCGGTGGCCGGCCTCTTGGAGCGCGGCGGCATACTCCTCCACCGCGCGACGCGACTGGCAGTAGACGATGCCCGAACTCCGCCGGTTGGACGCCACGTAATCGAGCACCTGCACGCGGGGCCGCTGCTTCGGGACCACGCGGTAAGTCAGGTTCGGCCGGTTGAAACTCGCCACGAACCGCCCCGCCGCTTTCAGGCGCAGCTGCTCCACGATGTCGCCCTGCACCCGCTCGGTCGCGGTCGCGGTCAAGGCGATCACCGGCACTTCCGGCAGGTGTTCGCGGATCATGGCCAGCTGACGGTACTCCGGGCGGAAGTGGTGCCCCCACTCGCTGATGCAGTGCGCCTCGTCGATCGCCAGCGCGGAGACCCGCCAAGCCTTCACCTTCTCCATGAACTCGGGCAAAAAGAGCCGCTCGGGAGCGAGATAGAGCAGCTTGTACTCGCCGCGCTCCAGACCCTCCAGCCGCGAGCGGGCTTCGCGCCCCCGGACCGATGAATTCAGAAAGGTCGCCGCCACCCCGGCTGCCTGGAGCTGGTCGACCTGGTCCTTCATCAGCGCGATCAGCGGCGAAACCACCAGCGTCAGTCCCTCCCGGAGCAGCGCGGGCAGCTGATAGCACAAGCTCTTCCCGCCCCCGGTAGGCAGAATCGCGAGCACATCGCGCCCGGCCAGCGACGCTTCCATGATTTCGCCCTGAAGTGGGCGAAACCGGTCGTAGCCGAAGACCTGTTTGAGGGAAGCGAGCATGCCCGACTGATCCATGCCGCGTTTCTATGCGATTACTGAACGTTTGCGCAACCCCAAGCTTGGAAAAAATCGCCCGCCCCGCCCTTCACCAAACGTTTGAATTTCCCGACGGAGTCTGATTCACCCTTATCATGGCATGGCGCATCGCAGACTATGTGACGCACGGGGAGATCGACAACCGGGTCGCGGGCCGCGTGAAGGGCGAAATCTGGATCGAGGGCCTCGACCGCCCGCTCCGCTTGGAACTGGAGGGCAACCCCTGCCGCGACCTCGCCGGACAGCGCCTCCGCTTCGAAAACCCGAACCCGAAGCCCATCCCCGGGCACCTCGCGGATATCGCCGAGGATCAGACCGGGGCGGTCGGCGACATCACCGCCGCCCGCAAGGTCAAGGTCTTGGACCTTCCCGAGGACCAGTTCGAACAGTATTACATGAACAAGCTGCCCATGCCCTACCATTGGGGCAACTGCCTCTACCTCGAATGGCACAGCGCGCGCAACGGCCGCGTCGTGATCGAGGCGACGGAGTTTTCCCTGCGGGCCGAGGCCGAAGCGGCTTGGCAGATGTCGCCCGAGCAGGAGAGCGCCCAGCTCGAGGCCAACGGCCGCGCCATGATCGACTTCACGAACCGCTTGGTCGAAGCGGCCGGCCAAGAGGCGGAGCGGGAAGGTCCGGACGAGGATCTGCCCACCAGCGAAGCCGAGGCGGAAGACCGTCCGGAATAAGTCGCGGCCGGTTTGCCCAAGGGATTTTTTTCCATCCATCTTGCTCGAATGTTTGCTCCGCCCGAAAGCCACCCTCCCGTCGCGGTCGGCGTCGACGGCTGTCGCGGCGGCTGGATCGCCGCGATCAAGCGGCCCGACCGCGAGCTCGCCCTCTCCTTCGTCCCGCGCATCGACGATCTTCTGCGCAACCTCCCCGCCGAAGCCCGGATCCTCGTGGACATGATCATCGGCCTTCCCGACCGGGACCAGCCGCAGCGCGCCTGCGACCAGATGGCCCGCCAAGCGCTCGCCCCGCATGGCTCCCGGGTGTTTGCCGCGCCGCCCCGCGAAGCGCTGGACGCCGCGGACTACGAAGAGGCCTGCGAGCGCGCCCGCACCGCCACGGGCAAAGCGATCTCCCTGCAGGCCTTCCACTTGATACCCAAGATCCGGCAGCTCGACAACGTATCCGATGCACGGATACGCGAATCCCACCCCGACCTGGTCTTCACGCGACTGAACGGAGGCCATCCCATCGGTGCCTCGAAAAAGACGCCCGAGGGCGTCGCCGCCCGTCTGCGGGCCCTCGAAGCCGTTCTGCCCGGATGCCACGGCACCTACCTCACCGCCTGCCACCACCTCGCGCGAAAATTCGTCGACCCCGACGACACGCTCGACGCCCTCGCCCTCTGTGCCGTGGCCCAGGACCCCGGCTCCCTCAGCTACCTCCCGCCCGGACCGCCCTCCTTCGACGCGCGGGGGCACCCCATGCGGATCTGGTATTAGCCTTGGGTGACGAATGAATCTCCGAAAGAGGAGCAAACTCCGCAAAAAGATGGGCCGGTGCGTTCGACGGCTTTCGCCATTTTGACCTGACGCGGATCCCGCCGAGGCGAGTCGGGAACGCTCGCTTATACTGTTTCTCAAAAGTCTTTGCGGGAATGGGTAACCACCCCGCCCTCCGGGCACCCCTCCTATCCCGCTCCGCGGCACAGGAGGGGAGTTTGAAACAGCAAAGCCTTTTGAGAAAACCTCTAGAAACTTTTGCGTCTCTTTGCGGCGATTCAACCCGTGAAATTTGGTTTTGGGGCGGAATACGCACGGCCGCTTTCCGCGGCACAGGGCTCTTGGCGGGCGGAGCTTCCCGCTACGGGAGGGACGCGCCTTGCGCGTAGAGCGCCTTCACCGAATCGCGCGACAACACGATGATGGTGAAGACGCCGAGCACCGTGCCGAAGGGGAAGAAGGTGCAGGCGATGCAAGCGAGGACGAAGGAGAAAAGGTAGCGGCGGCGCTGCTTGAGGAAGCGGCCGGATAGTATCAGACAAATGGATACGGCTTGCCCGAGGAGGAAAAAGCCCAAGCCCACCAGAAAAAACATCCACCCGAACCAGTCCGGCGGCGCCCCGTCCGGCGAGTTCGCCATCGCTTCCTGCATGCCGCCTATATCGGTGATGACCGCAAGTCCTATAAAGGTGTGCACGAGCGGGATGCAGGCGAAGAGCATGGAGACACCGCCGACCACGTAGTGCGCGATCGCAAGCGAGTTGAGGTGCGACTGGTCTTCGTTCATTCGCTACATCGAATCCAGGTCCACCATGATCTCCCGGGGGCTGGAGCCGTTCTCGGGACCGACGATGCCGCGGTCCTCGAGCTCTTCCATGAGGCGGGCGGCGCGGTTGTAGCCGATGCGAAGGCGGCGCTGGAGCATGGAGGTGGAGGCGCGCTTGGTCGAGCGGAGCACGTCGATCGCGTCGCTCAGGAGTTCGTCGCCGCCCTCTTCGCCGCCGATGCCGTCGCCGTCATCGTCGCCACCCGCGTCGATTTGCTTCTGGACGTCCTCGGCGAAGACCGGCGGATCGTTCTTCTGCTGGAGGAAGTCGACGATGCCGTTGATTTCCTCGTCGGAGACGAAGGCCCCCTGTGCGCGGACCAGGTTCGAGGTGCCCGGCGGGATGAAGAGCATGTCGCCCTTTCCGATCAGGGCTTCGGCCCCGCCGCCGTCGAGGATGGTCCGGCTGTCGACCTTGGAGGCCACCTTGAAGGAGATGCGGCTCGGCAGGTTGGCCTTGATCACGCCGGTGATGACGTTGACCGAGGGCCGCTGGGTGGCGAGAATAAGATGGATGCCGGCGGCGCGGGCGAGCTGGGCCAGACGCGCGATGCCGGTCTCGATGTCGGCGGGGGCGACCATCATCAGGTCGGCCAACTCGTCGATGATGCAGACGATGTAAGGCAGCTTCTTCTTCGGGATCTCGAACGCGTCGTCGTCGCGGGGCACTTCGATCCGACTGGCGGCGGCCCGCTCCTCCGCGCTCATTTCCGCGTCCATCGCCTCGGCCTTGGCCTGCTCTTCCTTGTCCCGGCTGATCTTGGCATTGAAGCCGGCGATATTCCGGACATTGGCCTTGGCGAAGATCTGGTAGCGCTGCTCCATTTCGGTGATCAGCCACTTCAAGGCTCCCGGCACCTTCTTCGGCTCGGTCACCACCGGGATCAGCATATGGGGCAGCGAATTGTACATCTGCATTTCCACCACCTTGGGATCGACCATGATGAAGCGCAGGTCCTCCGGACCCGAGTGGTAGAGCAGCGAGGCGATGATCGCGTTGATGCAGACCGTCTTGCCCGAGCCGGTGGAGCCGGCGATCAGCACGTGGGGCATCTTGGTCAGGTCGGCCACCATCGGCCTGCCGGTCACATCCTTGCCCAGAACGATCGGGATCTCCGCTTTGGCTTCGGCCCAAGCCCGCGATTCGACGATGTCCCGCATGCAGACCGCCTGCGCGACCTTGTTAGGCACCTCGATGCCCACCGTGCCTTTGCCCGGCACCGGGGCGAGAATGCGGACCGAGAGCGCCTTCAGGCCGAGGGCGATGTTCTTGTCGAGGTTGGCGATCTTCTCCACCCGCACTCCCGGCGCCGGCTTGACCTCGTAGCGGGTGATGACGGGGCCGGTGTGAATCTCGCCGGGGATGACCGTGACGCCAAACTCGTCGAGGGTCCGCACGAGGGCCTCCATCGTGGTGGCGTGATCCTCGGCCGAAAGGTTCGATGCGTCCGGCGCCTCGCTCAGCAGGTCGATCGGCGGGAAAACATAGTCGCCCCGGCGTTCGGGGATGGAGGCGCGGGCCGCCTTCTCCGTCTTCTCCCCGGAAATGATCTTGATGGTCGAGGCGTCCAGCTTGGGCTTCTTCGGTTCCGGCGCCTCCTCCGGGATTTCCTCGGGGATTCGGGCCGTCACCGGGGCATTCGTCGTCTTCTTGCGCCGGGCCTCCTTCGGGCTCGCGTCCGGAGCGACTTTCAGCCCGGGAGGCGGTCCGACCGGCTGGCGCAGGAGCGAGGGCCTGCGGCCGTCGGTTTCAAAATCGTCGACCGCCGGGTCCGGCTCCAGCCCGCGCTTGCCCTTTCCGGCTTTCCGATCCGCCTTGGCCGCCGCGCGCTCGGCCTTGGCCGCCGCCTTCGCCTTCGCCCGGTCGAGCTTGGCCTGCCGCTTGGCTTCTGCCGCCGCGGCCTTGGCCGCCTTGCGGTCCTCCTTCGAAGAGGCGCGGTGCTCGATGAAGGCCCGGTAGCGCTCCTGTATCCAGTCCAGCGCAAGTCCGAAGTTGTCGCTGAAAACCACGATCGACCCGATCACCAGTCCCATCAAAAGCACGAGGAAGGCCCCGAAGGGTCCGATGAACGGCTGCAGGAGGACGGTCGCGGCGAAGTCGCCGAAGACGCCTCCGACTCCCTGGGACAGCTGCCGCTCGAAGATTCCGCCTTCCATCTCCATCGTTCCGGTCTCTTCAAGCATGGCGGCGAGCCCGGAGGCGGCGGCCAAGGACGCGACCGCCGCGATCCCGGTGGTCACGCGCTTGCGCCGATCCTGCTGAATCAGGAAGCGGACGCCGATCCAGAGCAGGTAGATCGGCAGCAGCCAAGCGGCCAAGCCGACCAGATGAAAGGCCCAGAAACTGAATTCCGCGCCCAAGACCCCGACCAGGTTCGGCGCCGGGTCGGTCGTGTGCTGGAGGGATTGCGAGATGTCGAAGTCCAGCACGGCCACGAAGGTCATCACCGCCAGCGTGAAAAACAGCAACGCCCAGATCGGGCGGGACTGCGCTTTCCGGGGCTGGGAGACGAGCTTCCTGGGGGCCGATTTCTGTTTCACTTTGCGCGCCATGGGCTGAATGGGATAAACTACTCCGTCGAAAGCCGGGAAAACAAGTTTCGATTCGGTGTCGCCAACGGCCCAAAAGCTTCCAAAAAAGATAAGCCATGGACCTTCTGATCTTCAAACCTCTCTACATGGAACGCGTCTGGGGCGGCCGGGGCCTCGAGACCAAGCTGGGACGCGAGCTTCCGGACGATCAGGTGATTGGAGAAAGCTGGGAAATCGTCGACCGCGAGGACGCCCAGTCCGTCGTGGCCGAAGGCGGTCTGGCGGGCCGAAACATCCGGGAACTCCTGCAGGAGGATGCCGCTGCCATCCTCGGGCCCGGGAGGGACGGCAACGCACCCTTCCCCATTCTGGTGAAATGGCTCGACTGCCGGGACCGCCTCAGCCTACAGGTCCACCCGCCCGCCCGCATCGCCGTCTCCCTAGGCGGGGAGCCGAAGACTGAGAATTGGTATATTGCTGATGCTGAGGCAGATGCGTCACTCATCGTGGGCCTGAAGGCCGGAGTTAGCCGGGAGCAGTTCGAGGCCGCGCTGAGAGCGAACGAGGCGGAATCCTGCGTGCACCGCTTCCCCGTGAAGCCGGGGGACTCGATCTTGGTCGAGAGCGGCCGCATGCACGCCATCGATGCCGGCAATCTCATCCTTGAGATCCAGCAAAATTCGGATACGACCTACCGCGTCTACGACTGGGGGCGCGTCGGCTTGGACGGCAAACCCCGCCAGCTGCATCTCGAAGAATCGCTCAAGTCCATCGACTTCAACGACTTCGAACCCAAGCCCCTTTCGATTACGGAGGGCACCCAAGTGCTCGCCGACTGCGCCGAGTTTCGAATCACCCGCTACGAGCTCAAGCCGGGCGAGGACCCTCTCGAGCTTCCGGCGGGGAACGGCGCCCGACTCATCCACGTCGTCAGCGGTTGTGTCACCGACCATAAATCCGGCCGCAGCCTGCACCGCGGCGACAATATTCTCCAGCCTCACGAGACGCCCGCCCTCCTCACGGCCGAGACTGCGGGAACGCTCCTTATAACCGATCGCTTCTGAGAAGGGCGGATTCCGTGGCGTGCTCGCTCGCGAGCGCTTCCATCGAGCAGGTTTCCGACCCGCACCCCGTAAAGCGTCCGCAAGCGGACACGCCACGGCAGGCGAATTGCCGCCCATCAGTCCACTCCTCAGAGATGGCCGCCGCCATCGCGGCCTTGGGATCCTCAGTCCTGCTTTGCCCCGCCCTGCCCTCGCTTGGCTTCCAGGAAGACCATCAAAATGCTCACATCGGCCGGATTCACTCCGCTGATCCGGCCGGCCTGCCCGAGGGTGCGCGGCGACACCTGCTTCAGCTTGTCGGCGCTCTCGCGTCTCAGACCCTTGACTTGATCGTAGTCGAATCCATCCGGAATCCGGACCTTATCGATATGCTTCATTCTTTCGACCTGAGCGGCCTCCCTTTCGAGATAGCCCCGGAAGACCACCCGGTAAAAGACCTCGTCCCGCACTTCCCGCGATTCCTTTCGGAGCGCTTCCGGAAACGATGCCTGGTCGCGACTGCGCCGGAGGCGGTCGCCGTAGAGCTCTCCCCCCTCCCGCTCCGTCTCCAAGCATTCGATCCAGTTCCGGATGGTCTCCGCCTTCGATTCGATCCGTCGCACGCGGTCCGAATCCAGCAAGCCGAGCGATTTGGCGTGGTGGATGAGGCGAAGCTCCGCGCTGGGATGATTGAAGAGCAGGCGGTGCTCCGCCCGGCTGGAAAACATGCGATAGGGCTCCCGCGTGCCTTTGGTCACCAGATCGTCGATCAGGACTCCGATGTAGCACTCGTGCCGTTGGAGCACCAGCGGCTCCGCCCCGCGAATCTTTTGCACCGCGTTGACCCCGGCGACCAAGCCCTGCCCCGCCGCCTCCTCGTAGCCGGAGGTCCCGTTAATCTGGCCCGCAAAAAAGAGGTTCTCGACCTTTTTGGATTCCAAGGTCGGGAAAAGCTGGGTCGGCGGCGCGAAATCATACTCCACCGCATAGGCCGGTCGCAGCATGTGCACCCCTTCCAAGCCCTTCACCGTCCGTAACATCTCCAGCTGCACGTCGAAAGGCAGGCTGGTCGAGAGACCGTTGATGTACCACTCGTTCGTGTTGCGCCCTTCCGGCTCCAGAAAAAGCATGTGCCGGTCTTTGTCCGCGAAGCGCACGAACTTGTCCTCGATGCTCGGGCAGTAGCGCGGCCCCGTGCCGCGGATCTCGCCCGAATACATCGGCGAGCGCAGCAAATTATCGCTCACCACCTTGCGGGTGTCCGCGCTCGTGTAAGTCATCCAGCAGGACAGCTGCTCGGCGCCCGGAATCCATCCCAGCTTTCGCTGACCCGCCTGTTCCACGTGGAACAATTTCGAAAACTCCCGTCGAAATTCGGCCCGCTCCGCCTCGCTTTGTTCCACGTGGAACATTTCGTCGAACCCGCGGGTGTCATAGAATCCGAACAGGGTCGGCTCTGGATCGCCCTTCTGCTCCTCCAGCTCGCTAAAATCGATGCTTGAGCCCAAGATCCGTGCCGGCGTCCCGGTCTTCAGCCGCTCCAGCTCGATACCCGCCTCCAGAAAAGATCCGGAAAGCCCTTTGGCGGAAAAATCCCCCATGCGCCCTCCCTCGTTCTTGTTCGCGCCGACATGCATCAGCCCGCGAAGGAAGGTTCCCGTCGTGACGACGACGGCCTTCGCGTAAAAGTCGACGTCCAGGTTCGTCCGGACGCCGACAACGCGGTCGCCATCAAAAATCAGCCCTTGAACCATCGCCTGAAACAGATCGAGCCGCTCCTGCAACTCGATCGTGTGCTTCATCCGGAACTGGTAGGCCTTTTTGTCGCATTGAGCGCGCGGCGCTTGCACGGCAGGTCCTTTCGACGCGTTCAAAAGGCGGAACTGAATCGCGGTCGTATCGGTATTGACCGCCATTTCTCCGCCGAGCGCATCGATTTCCCGCACCATATGTCCCTTGGCCTGACCGCCGATCGCCGGGTTGCAGCTCATCTGCGCGATGGTGTCGAGATTTCCGTTCAACAGGAGGGTGTCGGCCCCAAGGCGTGCGGCGGCGAGCGCGGCCTCGCAACCCGCATGGCCGGCGCCGCAGACGATCAAGTCGTAGGGCTGATGGGGCCCGAATTTCAGTCCTCCGCTCATTTACCGATACAAAACTGAGCGAAAAGGCTGTCCAGCATCCGCTCGTTGTCGATTTTTCCGACCACTTGGCCGATGGCGTCGACGGCGTCCCGCAAATCCGCCGCCGCCAACTCGGAAAAGTCGCCGGCCCGGATCTTTGCCTGCGCCCGCTTCATTGCTTCGCTCGCGTCGGTCAGTGCGCGGGCATGCCGGGCGTTTACGATGACGCCGTCGACTCCCGCGCTCCGGACCAAGCGGGTCTCGATCGCCCGCAGCCAGGCTTCCCGAAACTCCCTCAGGCCGTCCTGCGACTTCAAGGACAGACGGCAGTGTTTGAAATCCGAGAGGAAGGATTCGTGCGTGGTCGCGCCAGGCAAATCGATCTTGTTTTCAAGCACCAGCGTGTTGGCGGGGTTCATCCGGAAGAGCAGCGAATCCGGAAGGGTGGGGGAGGGGCTCGCGGCATCCAACACGAGTAAAAAGAAGTCGGCCGTTTCCGCTTGCTCGATCGTATGCGCCATCCCCAGCCGCTCGATCTCGTCGTCCGCCTCGTGCAGCCCCGCCGTATCCAAAATCTCGATACGCCACGGCCCGAGCATCAAGTTCGACGAAATAAAATCCCGCGTCGTCCCCGGCAGCTCGCTCACGATCGCGCGCTGGGAGCCGGTCAGGGCGTTGATCAGGCTGCTCTTTCCCACGTTGGGTCGTCCGACGATGAGCGTCTTGATTCCTTCGTGAAGCAGCGCGTTGTAGTGCTGCGTTTCGATCAGCGCGGACAGTTCCTCGCTCAAGCGGCGCAACTCGCGTGCCGGGCCCTCTTGGTCTTCGTCCGGCAGGTCTTCTTCCGGAAAGTCGATATAGGCCTCGACCTGGGCCATCACCGCCAGCACGCGCTCGGTCAGTTCGCTCATCTTGCGCCCGACCGAGCCGTGGAGTTGGCGCTGCGCGACTTCGATACTGCGCTCGGACCGGGCGCGAATCAGGTCCGCCACCGCCTCGGCCTGGCTGAGGTCCATTTTGCCGTTGAGTAATGCGGTGCGGGTGAATTCTCCCGGCTCGGCCGGTCGGCAACCGCGGGCCAGCAGGTCCTCGAGGATCTGCTGGACGATTAGCGGGTTGCCGTGGGGACTGATCTCCAACATCGCTTCGCCGGTAAAAGAAGCCCCTTCTTCGAAGGCGGTGAACACCCCATCGTCGACTCGTTTTCCATTGACATCCAAATACTTGGAGAAGGTCGCGACCCGCGGACGCAGCCCCTTGCTCCGCCCGGTCACCGCCCGCGCGAGTGCCGGGCAGGCGGGACCGCTCAGCCGGAGGAGCGCGACGGCGGACTCTCCGGCGGGCGTCGAAAGGGCGACGATGGTGTCGGAAGCAGGCATGAGGGACCCGCTACGTTCGCGGAATCAAGGGAAGCGTCAAGCGCGGGTTGGGGCAGGGAAGGGGAGGGGGAGGGGAGGTTGACGCGCGCTTGCCGCGCTTTCGTCGAGGATTGAAACTCGCTTTGTCGGTGAGGTGGCAATTCCTTTCCACTTCGAAGAGGCTGACCGTGAGGGTGCGGCGGAGGAAAGGCTCCGCGGCGGGTGTTCTTAATCTTGAGTCTAGCGTTGATCGGCTTCGAGGCGCTTTCGATTTTTCTGGAAGCGACGGTTCTGAGAAAGGAGTTTTCCCGTAGTCGGGCGGCCTTGGCCCCTGACTGGAGCGGCAAGTGGCTTTAAACTGTTCGGGGATCGTCGCCGTCTGGGGTTGCCTGCCGTGCGGGTTTTCCAGCTCCTTTGACGTAATGGGCCGAGGGGCAAGCCCACTCGACTACTTCGGGGCGAACACTTGCACCACAAGAATCCACGAAGTCCCGATTCTTCCTTCTGTGGGCGCACGAGGATGCGCTTCGGACTCTCTGCCGGGGAGGTGGTTTGGGGCGGGTTTGATTCTTCGGGCAATCTCCTGTTGGGCTCGGCCAGGCACCGGCTGTCGCCGGCCCCCTACGGGGCGGGGGGCGTTTTGAAGTTTGAGGCTGACGTTGATCGGCTTCGAGGGGCTTTCGATTTTTGGGGTCGGTGGGCGCGCTTCGGACTCTCCTCCTTGGATAAGGAGGAGTCCCGGCTCTGCCGGGGAGGTGGTTTGGGGGCGGGATTGATTCTTCGGGCAATCTCCTGTTGGGCTCGGCCAGGCACCGGCTGTCGCCGGCACCCTACGGGGCGGCGAGGGTTCTTAAGTTTTAGGCTGGCGTTGATCGGCTTCGAGGGGCTTTCGATTTTTGGGGTCGGTGGGCGCGCTTCGGACTCTCCTCCTTGGATAAGGAGGAGTCCCGGCTCTGCCGGGGAGGTGGTTCGAGCCGGGTTTGATTTCTTCGGACGTCCCTGCTGTTAGGCTCGGCCAGGCACCGGCTGTCGCCGGCACCCTACGGGCGGGGGGCGTTTTGAAGTTTGAGGCTGACGTTGATCGGTTTCGAGGAGCGTTCGATTTTTGGGTCGGTGGGCGCGCTTCGGACTCTCCTCCTTGGATAAGGAGGAGTCCCGGCTCTGCCGGGGAGGTGGTTCGAGCCGGGTTTGAATTCTTGGGGTAAACTCCTGTTGGGCTCGGCCAGGCACCGGCTGTCGCCGGCACCCTACGGGGCGGCTGGAATTCGGACGGTTTATGCCTCGTCGTTGCTGGCTTCGTTGTCCTCGCCGGAGCGGCCGAGGGATTCGCCGGCCTTGGGATGGACCTTTTCGAGGATCAGTTTGGTGATCTTGTCGGCCAGCTCCTTGTTTTCGGAGATGGCTTGCTTGGCGGCCTCGCGGCCTTGGCCGACCATTTCGCCCTCGAAGGAGATCCAAGAACCCTTCTTTTCGAGGATCTTGTGCTCGACGCCGAGGTCGACGAGGGAGCCCGAGTGGGAGATGCCCTCGTTGTACATGATGTCGAACTCGCACTCGGTAAAGGGTGGGGCGACCTTGTTCTTGACCACTTTCAGGCGGGTCCGGTTGCCGACCACCTTGCCGGAGGACTCCTTGATCTGGCCGATCCGGCGGATGTCCATGCGGACGGAGGCGAAGAACTTGAGGGCGCGGCCGCCGGGCTGCGTTTCGGGGCTGCCGAACATGACGCCGATCTTCTCGCGGATCTGGTTGGTGAAGAGGACGACGCACTGCGTCTTGTTGATCGCGCCGGTGAGGCGGCGCATGGCCTGGCTCATCATGCGGGCCTGAAGGCCGACGGTGGAATCGCCCATTTGCCCGTCCAGCTCGTTCTTGGAGACGAGGGCGGCCACGGAGTCGATCACGATGATATCGATCGCCCCGGAGCGGATCAGGGTCTCGGTGATGTTGAGGGCGTCCTCGCCGCTCTCCGGCTGGGAGACCATCAGGTTCTCCAGGTCAACGCCGACGACCTTGGCGTAGCGCGGATCGAGCGCGTGTTCCACGTCGATAAAGACCGCGTTGCCGCCTTGGCGCTGGGCCTCGGCGATGATGCTGAGACAGAAGGTGGTCTTACCCGAGCTTTCCGGCCCGTAGATCTCACAGACCCGCCCGCGGGGCAGGCCGCCGATACCGAGCGCGAGGTCGATCGCGATGGAACCGGTGGAAATCTTGTCGACCTCCATCTTGGTCGCCTCGCCGAGCCGCATCAGGGCGCCGGGGCCGAACTGCTTGTTGATGCCGGATATCGCCAGCTCGAGGTTTTTGCGGTTCTCGGCGGAGGAGCGGTCTTTCTTTTCAATCGGTGCTTTTGCGGCCATAAAGCGAGTTCAAGGTTTGCGGTTCAGGAGGGGAAGGATTCGAGTCCTTTTGCTAGACGGTCTGGTTGGAGATGCAACCCACATTGAGACGGAAGCGGGAAATGACAAGCCTAAATGATAATTTGTTCACCACTTTGCTGGAGCACGCCGTTCCCCGGGAAGTGGGCTGCCGTCTGCGGACCCGCTTCGGCCTCCTGCGGGCGCGCTTCGAGCCGGACGGGCTGACCGAACTGCGCTTCGAACCGGAGGACGGCGACCGCAGCGACGGAGTTTTCCGCAAAGCCTTTCTGGACTGGCTGGAAGGCTACCAGCGGATGCCGCCGGAGGAACAGTGGCGCTACCTCGCACCCCGCGGCACGGATTTCCAGCGGCGGACCTGGCGGGCCTTGCTCGAGATCCCGATGGGCCGCCCCTGCACCTACGGGGCGCTGGCCGTGCGCTTGAGGAAGCCCGGCGCCGGGCGCGCGGTGGGCCGGGCGGTCGGCGCCAACCCGATCTGTCTGCTGCTGCCCTGCCACCGCGTGATCCCCCGGTCCGGCGGGATCGGCGGCTACCGTTGGGGCGGGGAGCGCAAGCAGGCCTTGCTTGACGCCGAAGCGATGCCGGACACAGAGTTGTCGGACCTGTTTCAATGACTCTTTCCGTCGAAAGCACCGGCCCCGCCGACGCGCACCCCGGCCTCCGTTACGCGCGCTGGGGCGGCCACGCCCTCGGGCTCTTCCTCCTGCTCGCCGCCGGAATCGCTCTGGGGAGCGAGTCTCCCGGCTCTTTCGCCGTCTTCAAGGCGGCTTACTTCATCGTTTACGGCAGTCTCGTCACGCTCCGCTTCGAGCGGATGGCGGAGTCGCTCTGGAAGCCCGCCTTCGTGGCACTCTGCGTGCTTTCAGCCGGTTTCGTTTTCGTCATGATCGCGGAAGTGATGTTCAATTACATGGAAGCCGCCGACCGCGGCGAGCGCTTGGGCGTGCCGGGGCTGGAGGGCAGCCTGGTCTTCCTCGCCCTGCTGCAAGTCCCCGTCGTGCTCTTCCAGCGCAAACCCGACCTGCTCGACTGATGGCGCGGCGCTACCGGCACATTATCTGGGACTGGAACGGCACGCTCCTCGACGACACCCGGCTCTGCGTCGAGGTGCTCAACGGCATCCTCGGACGACGGGGCAGGGGGCCGATCACGGCAGACGACTACCGGACGAACTTCGGCTTTCCGGTCATCCATTTCTACCGCTATCTCGGCTTCGACACCGACCGCGACACCTTCGACCTCGTCAGCCGCGAATTCATCGGCGACTACGAGGCCCGCTGGCTGGGCGAATGCGCCCTCCATCCCGAGACCGCCGAGGTGCTCGCCCGTCTCTCGGACGGCGGCCTGACGCACTCGGTCCTCTCTGCGGCGAAGCAGGAGGCGCTCGAGACCGGCATCGGCCACTTCGGCATCCGCGAGCGCTTCCTCGGGCTGGTCGGCACCGACAACATTTATGCCGAGGGAAAGATCGCCCGGGGCCGCCACTGGATCGAGCGCCTCGCCCGTCCCCGCGAGGAGGTCGTCATCGTGGGCGACACCCTGCACGACTGGGAAGTGGCCCAAGACATCGGCACGGACTGCATCCTGCTGGCCCACGGCCACCACAGCCCGGCCCGCTTGGCGGCAACCGGAGCGCCGGTGGTCCATTCCCTCGCCGAGTTGGCCGACCGGCTGGCGCAGTGACGTTCGCGGACGGCTGCATTCGAAAGGCTCATACCGGGGAGGGCGGGCGTCCGTGGTTTCGGGTAGGGACGCTTGCCCTCAAGCGTCCGCGCGGCGGCAAGGCGGATTTGGCCTGCCGTCCCCGGCCGGACGTCGCCGCCGACGGCGTTGGGGCATACCCGCTGTGTTTTGGCTTTTCCGGTATGCCGGGGCGATCGCGGACGCCTGGGGGCAGGCGTCCCTACCAGTGGTTGGCGAACCGATTCGCAAGGTTTTGCGTTCTCAGCCTCGGTGCTACTACGGCCGTGGGACCGTCCGCTCCGCGCGCTGCCCCTGACCCTCGCCTCCGCCGCTCCGGCTAACCGGCAGCGCGAAGATCCCGAGCGCGAGCGCCAGGCCCGCGCCGAAGCCCGCGGCCAGCCTCCAAAAGCGTCCGGAGGCGGCGATCTTCTTGAGCCAAGGCCAGTTCAGGAAGAGGTGGGCCGCCGTGGCGAGAACCGCGATCAGCCCCGCCCAGAAATGCAGGTCGCCCCACTCGTGGCGGCTCATCCCGAGCGCCTCCAGCCCGCCGCCACCGCGGGAACCGGGGACGAGTTTCCAGCTGAGGAGGGCACCACTGCCAACGAGGAAGCAAAAGGACAGGTAGAGCACCAGATTGGTCAGGCGCATCAAGGGGTTTTTCCATCCGGGTTTCATAGTAAGTGGTCTAACCCGTGGATCGCGCCATTCCGACTTTCGGTTGCACCGCCGCCCGCGGTATAAGCGCGTCCGGTCACCGTCATGAGGAGGCCTTTCGCGGCCGCGCCATCCAAGTGCTCCAAATCCGCCTCTCTTCCCAGAATTCAATTGCCACACGCCGCGAATCCGTCAGCCCTTGGAAACTTTAGCTTCAACCCATCCCCGCCGCGTCCCGACGAACCTCATCCCGAGCGTTCTCCGCGGCGGTACCGGACGCTCCGCTCCTCGGGCCGGCCGGCAGACCCGCCACTTTTTCACAGTCCTATGGATATCGCCATCGTCACCGGAGCGGAAACGCCCCTCGGCCTGCGCTTGATCGAGCGCCTCATCCAGCACGGGTGCCGCGTCCACGGAATCGGCAACAACCTTTCCAAGATCCAGTTCGCGGACCCGAACTTCGTCGCGCATGCGGTGGACCTGACCGACCTCGCGGCCCTCCGCGAGACCGCCCAGGGTATCCTCGACCGCGAACAACGGGTCGACATCCTGATCCATGCGATCGACGTGACGCCGGGCGGCGCCTTCGAGAAACTGCCCGTCGGCAACCTCGAGGCCGTGCTGAAGATCGGCCTGTTGGGCCCCGTCCTACTCACCCGGCTGCTCCTGCCGAACCTCTTGCGCTTCCGCGGACGCCTCATCCAGATCGTTCCGGCCAACAAGAGCGGCACGCCCGCCAGCGCGGTCAACGCCCTGATCGAGGGCGGCCTGCGGGAGCTGAACCGTTCGCTTTTCCACGGCGCCCGGGACGCGGGGCTGAAGGTCACCACCCTGATCCTCCGGCAAAACACCGCCTTGCCTCCCGCCCAGGCCAGCGACCTCCAATTCAGCCAGTCCCGGATCGATCCGACCCATGTGGCCCGGGTGGTCGAGCAACTGCTGGACGAACACGGCGGGAACGTGCCGGACGAGATTACCCTCCACCCCCGGCTGAGCCCGGAAGCGGAAGCCGCCCTGCCGGCCGAGCCCCTCCCGCTCGACCCCTACAACACGGTCGTGCTCCCGCCGAAGGACTACTGCCCGCCGGAGGAAACCCCCATCCCGACCCGCCAGAAGGAGCGGGTCGAGCGCGTGATTCCCTACACCGACGAAGAACTGGAGGACAAAATCGCCGCCGCGGTCGAGGACTACGAGTCGAACCCCGAACGCTACGAGGAGGAACCGCCGCGCGGACGACCCGAAGCGGCGGCCTCCCGACCGGGCCGGGACCAGAATTCGACCGAAGACGGCGGCGAACGCCGGAGCAAGCGCCGGCGCCGGCGCGGCGGACGCAACCGGAACAAGGAGCGGGACCAGGGGCCGGAAGAGAACGGCCGCCCCGATTCCAAAGCGGAAGCCAAGCGGGACGATCGCCCCGCCGCCAAACCCGAAACCCGGCAGCGGCCCGAAACCGCCCCGGACCCGAACGCGGGCGGGGACCCTCGCCGCGAGGGTCGCGACAGGCCGACGGACTCCGCCCCGCCGAAGGAAAAACCGGCCCCGCAAAAGGAAGACCGCGGCCCCCGTCCTCGAGCGGCCGCGCCCGCGCCCGCCCCGGAAGAAGGCGCCGCCAAACCGGCGAAGAAGAAGGCCGCCAAGAAAAAGGCCCCGGCCAAGAAGGCGACGAAAAAGGCCGCCAAAAAGACCGCCCGAAAGAAAACGGCGAAAAAGGCCGCCAGTGCCCCGCCCGCCGAAAGCGGCGATTAAGCCGTCCGCCAGCTGAATCCGACCGCGTCGAGGAAGGCGGCGGCGATCAGGGCGTGGCCGGTCGCGTTGGGATGCACCCGGTCGGCGCAAAGCCGCTGGGTCGGATGGTGCGCGAGCCAGCGGTCGAAGGCGGCCTGGACGTCGACGAAGCAATGCCCCTGACGCTTCGCGAGCGCCCGCATGGCCGCGCCGTAGGCATCCATCCGCTCCCGCATGGGGTCCTGCCGGTTCGTTTCCAGAAAGTAGGGCGAGAGCAGGACGGTCTCGCGGACCACCGGGCGGCTGCGTTCCAACAGCCTTTCCAAGGTGAGCGAGTAGTCTTCGAGGGAAACCTGCGGCAGCCAGGGGCGGTCGAACTGCCGCCAGACGTCGTTGATCCCGATCATCACCATCAGGACGTCCGGACGCCGTTCCAGCACGTCGGCCTCCCAGCGGGCCTCCAGATCCGTGATCCGGTTGCCGCCGATCCCGAGATTCAGGTATTCGTAGCGGCGTTCGGGATGGTGCGCTTCGATCAAGGCGCGGCTCTGGGCCACCCAGCCGTTCCCCAAGTCGGTGCCGTTGGCGGATCGGTCGCGCCCGCAGTCGGTGATGGAGTCTCCGATAAATAGTAGTCGGGCCGGTGATTCGAAACGCATGACCGACGATGAAAGCCTTTTCCCGGCAGGCATCAAGCCTGCGGTGCGACCGGCCAGTCTCCCCCACAAAGACGGGTCGCCCCCAGCCGTCGGAGCCGCTCCTCGGTCATCGCGTAGACCCAGACGCGGCCGAGCGGGCGGCCCTCCGCATCAAAGCAATCGACCCTCACGCGGTCGTATTCGTTCCGCTCCGGCGGCCGGGTGGGGGAGTAGCCCTCGAGCCGGTCCACCTCCGCGAAATCGGCCGCCTCGGGAAAGCTCAGAATAAAACCGCGGACCCAGTCCTCCCCGCGCAGCAACAGCCCGGGGTAGCCCAGGTGCAGGTCGTAGAGCTCGCCTTGTATCCGTGCGGGCACTACAGCGGCGACTTTTCCCTCGCAGTACTTCGGCCAGAAGCGGCCGCCCGGCTTGAGCGTGCCATAGACGAAAACGGATTGATCGATGAAGGACACGCCGAACCCATAGGGAGAGCCCCGCAAAGGTCAACGTCGCCGCCGAAGGCTCGCCCGGCTACAGGTCCAGCGCGACGGCCAGCCCGTGGAGGACGGCGGCGATGCGGACGGCGTCGTGCACCTGCCGCTCGTCCAGGCCGCCCTGCTTGACGGCGGACTCATGGGCCTTCAGGCAGAGCTCGCACCCCGCCAGCGCCGCCGGCCCGATCGAAAAGAGCTCGAAGCTGGTCTTGTCGGTCGCGACCTGCTGCATCCGGGTCATCCGCAGGTTGGCGGGGGTTTTCTCGTAGGCCCCGGACTTCATCAGGTGGCGGAAGCGGTAATAGACCGTGTTCATCCCCATGATGGCGGCGGCCCCGCGGGCGTCGTCGATCACGGCCTCGTCGATTCCGGCGGACTTGGCATCGGCCAGCAGGGCCGCGCTCAGCTCCGGATGCCGGATAAAGAAGGCCGCGGCGAGGGCCACGCCCCAAGTCTGCGCGGCGTCGAGGGATTCCTGGCCCGCGAGCACGCGCTCGGCGTTGATGCGAAGGTCCTTGGCCGCCTCGGGCAGCCGCGAGAGTAGTTCGTTGGTCTTTTCCATAATCGCGCGAAGCTCCAGAAGGCACCGTCCCTCCCCTCAAGGCAAGCCCTTCCCGCCGACGCGGCCCAAGCGGCGGGGCCGCTACCGCACCCCGCAGAGGCGCTCGGCATGGGCGAGGGCGTCCTCGAGCGGCCAGGTGGCCTTCAGGTTCTGGGCCTCGGTCATCGCCCCGGAGAAAATCAGGAAGACCGCCGTCCCGACGCGGCGCGCCTCGGACTCGTCCACCAGGGTCTTCGCGAGATCGATGAAGAACTGCAGCTGGGCGCGCTTGTAGCGGTCGATGACGACCGCCAGTTCCTCCTCCGCCTCGGCGTCGATACAGGCCGCCGTGTTGGCGAACTGGCAGGAACGGAAGCCGTTGGTCTCGAGCCAGCCCCGCATGGAGAAGAAGTACTTCCGCAGACGCTTCTCGCGGTCCCCGAGGCGGGCGAGAAACTCACGGTGGACCTGTTCCATGCGGCGGTGCAAGCCCTCCAGCCAGGCCCTGCCGAGATCCGACTTTCCGCTGAAATGCTGGAGCACGGTGGCCTTGTGAAAGCCGCTCGCCGCCACGACCTCGTCGAATCCGACCGCGCCGTAGCCGCGCTTGTGGAAAAGCTCGCCGGCCTTGGCCAGTATCCGCTCGCGGGGGGGTGGGGTCGCCATCCTCCCATCACAACAAGCGCCTTGGCGGGGTCAAGCGGAGGGCGGCCGGGACGAGGCGTTTTTAAAGATTTCTGACAGCCTTCCGGCACCTCTTCTGGCAACGATCGGGAGGGAACCGCCCTTTCCCGCAAATAAGCCCGCGCCCGAGCGGCGCATCGCCCGGCCTTTCTTCGTTTACAAAGCGGGCCGGCGGCGCATTCTCCCGCATTCCGCATGAACCGGGTCTACATCAAAACCTACGGTTGCCAGATGAACGAGCGCGACTCCGAAGCCGTCGCCGCGATGCTTCGCGGCAAGGGCTACGCGATGGTGGACAGCGAGGCGGAGGCGGACGTGATTTTGCTCAACACCTGTAGCGTCCGCGAGCAGGCCGAGCAGAAGGCGATCGGCAAAGCCGGTCACGTGATGGCGCGCCGCCGGGAAAACCCGAACCTGATCGTCGGGATCATGGGTTGCATGGCCCAGAACCGCGGCGAGGACCTGCTCGACCGACTGCCCGACCTCGACCTCGTGGTCGGCACCCAGAAGTTCCACCGCGTGCCCGAACACCTCGACCAGATGATCGCCACCCTGCAAGGACAGGGCCCGCGCCCGAGCACGATCGTCGACCTCGATGAGGAAGCGGGTTCGCAGAATACGATCCGCTCCCATGTTCCGGACCGCCGTCAGGTCTCCGCCTACGTCAGCATCATGCAGGGCTGCAACATGAAGTGCAGCTACTGCATCGTGCCCAAGACCCGGGGGGAGGAGCGGGCGCGGCCGATGGACGCCATCGTCGAGGAAGTCGAAGAACTCGCCGCCAAAGGGACCCGCGAGGTCACCCTGCTGGGCCAGATCGTCAACCAGTACGGCCTGCGCGAGTTTCCCTTCGTCGACCGCAAAAGCCCCTTCGTGCAGCTGCTCGAGCGGGTCGACGCGGTCCCTGGCATCGAGCGCATCCGCTTCACCAGTCCGCACCCGGTCGGCTTCAAGGACGACCTGATCGAGTGCTACGCCCGCCTGCCCAAGCTCTGCGAGTACCTGCACTTTCCCATGCAGAGCGGCAGCAACCGTATCCTCAAGGCCATGCGGCGGCCCTACACGATCGAAAAATTCCGCTCGATCATCGACCGCATCCGGAGCGTCCGGCCGGACATTTATATTTCCACCGACGTGATCGTGGGCTTTCCCGGCGAAACGGAAGAGGACTTCGAGCGGACGCGCCGCGCCTTCGAGGCGATCCGCTTCGACATGGCCTACCTCTTCAAATACAGCGTCCGTCCCGGCACCGGCGCCGAACCGCTCGGCGATCCGGTCTCCAAGGAGGCGAAGGAGGCGCGCAACCGCGCCTTGCTCGACATCCTCGGCCGCCACTCGCTCGCCCGCAACGAAGGCCTTGTCGGCTCGGTGCAGGAGGTCCTCATCGAGGGCCCGGCCAAGCGCGGCGAAGGCAAATTCATGGGGCGGACCCGCGGCCACCGGAAGGTGATCGTCTCCGCCAGCGAGCGCTTGGTCGGCGAACTGGTCCCGGTGCGGATCGAAAGCGCCACCGCCAGTTGCCTCGAGGGCGAACTGGTGCTGGAAGGCGTCGAGGCGGCGGCGGTTTAGCGCTTCAGCCCGCCCAGCTTCCGGATTTGGCCGCTTTGACCACGTAGCGCCCGTCCTTGAACGCTTCGAAATAAGCGTCGAGGCGGGGGTGGTCGATCGGCTCGTTGCGGCGGTCGAACTCCAGATTCGACTGGGCGACGTAGGTGCTCAAGCCGCCGCTTCCGTGGACGAGCACGTGGTACCAAGGCTGCTCGCGGGGAGGCTGGGTCTTGTTGGCCTGGTACCACTTCTCGCCGGCCATGCAGACCGGATCGATCGAGACGATCGCGCCGCGGTAGCCGTAGAGCTTGTGCACGACCAGTTCCCCGATCTCGAACCGGATGGCGGCCGCACCGCCACCTTCAAATCCAAAGTGCCCAATCCACATGCGAAACAAATCATACGAGGATTTCCGCTTTCCTCAAGTGTCGCTCCCAAATGCCTCGAGGATGGATTCGATTGGCCGCAGGCGCTCGGATGGGAAGAAGCCGTTGATCCGGTGGATGACCTGCTGGATGATCCCGTCGGGGCAGGAGGCGCCTCCCGTCAGCAGTATTCTCTGGACCTCCTCGCCCGGCGAAAGGAACGGGCGCACCGCCTCGCTCCGTCCGGCCGAGGACCCCGAGCCCGCGGGGAACTCGTAGTGCCGGATTTCCTCGAGGGAGAGGATGTTTTCCTCCGACTGGATGTAGTGCGCCTTTTCCCCGAAGCGCTCGTGGCAGACACGGTAGAGCTGGTAGGTGTTCGAGCTGTTCTTGCCGCCGACCACGAGGGCCGCGTCGGCGGGCTGCTCGACCGCCTTCTGGAGCGCGTCCTGGTTGACCTGGGTGGCGTAGCAGAGGGTATCGCCCTTGCCCTGCGACCAGAGGTGCTCGGGCACTTTGTCCTCGCCGAACTTGCGGGAGACGATCTCGCGAAGGTAGCCGATGATGCGGAGGGTCTCGTTGCGGAGCAGGGTGGTCTGGTTGACCACTGCCAGGCGGTCGAGGTCGCGGCCGGGGTCGAAGCCGTTCGAGTAGAGCCCGGCAAAGGAGCGCTCGAACAGCCGGCGTTTTTCCGCTCCTTCCGCGACGATCACTTCCCCGAGCCGCTGGGCGTGCTCCATGTTCCGCAGCATCAGTGCGGGCCCGTGGCTCGAAGCGTTGGAAAAGGTGGCCTTGGTTTCCTCGTGCTCGGATTTCCCGTGGATCACTACGGTGAACCCTTCCTGCGCGTAGCGCCGCGCGGCCTTCCAGACTTTTTCCACCAGCATGCAGGTGGCGTCGTGCTCGCGGATGGGGACTCCGCGCCGGATCAGCCGGCGCTTGTCCTCGTTGGTCGCGCCGAAGGCGGGGATGATCACGATATCCTCCCCGCTCAGTTGGTTCCACAGCGCGGCGGGGTCGTCGGGTCCGCCCGCCACGCTCCCGTCGGCCCGCAGGGGAAGGCCCTTGTCGGTCTGCAGGTAACGCAGTCCCCGATTCAGCAAGTCTCTGTTCACAAAAGGGTTGTGGATCAACTCGCTGAGCATGAAGACCCGTTTGCCGGGATTCGCCGCGACGGTTTCGTAAGCGCGCTCGATCGCGTTCTGGACGCCCAGGCAGAAGCCGAAGTGGCTCGGTATCAGGTAGCGGACCGGCCCGAAGTCGAGCACCGCGGGCTCGCCGGAGGATTTTTCCCGGGTTCGTCGGGCCAGCTTGATCGCCGCGCACAGCGCGCTCTGGTAGAGCGCCTCCGATCGAGCGTCGATATAGACCGACCGGTTGCGCTCCCGGGCCGTCCGGAAGCGGTAGATGTACTCGTTCTCGCTCAGGTCGAGGTAGGGGATGCGGACGAGCTCCGGATCGAGCGCCGCAAGCGCCGCCTCCAGCAGGGGCGAGAGGCGGAGCTCCCCGCATTTCGAACCGGCCGAGAGCTCGTTCAGACTGAGGTAGCGGCCGCCCTCGACCGGCGCCTGCACGGCGGCGACCAGCTCGACCGTCTCGTCCGCGAACTCGAAGCGGGCCAGGCGGTGGGTCGAGCCGCTCCGACCGGTGATCGCCTCGAGCACGGTCTCGGGTTCCTCGGACGGATGGCCGACGTAGGTCGGCACGATCGTCCCGTCCCCATCCGCAGCGCAAAACAAGCGGCTCCCCGGATCGAAGAGCAAGAGCAGCCAATGGCCGGATTGGAGGGTGGTTTGAATCATGCGGGAAAGTAGGGAGCGGAGCGGGCGGACGCGGAGGGTTCAACCGCGAGGCCGCGACGGAAGCTTGGTGCTGGAACGAATTCTGCGGTTGCACCCCATTGTTTTCCGATCATCTTCCGACGCAACCGCCTTAAAACCAGCCAATCACGGAGATGTTCCAAGTCAACTTCAGCGAACAAAGCATGGGCGAGCTGAACAAGCTCGATACCCGCTCGCAAATGCTGATGGTGGAAGTCGTCAGCACCCTGACGCAGGAACAGCTCGACCACCCGAACGAAGAGCTGGGCCGCTTCCACCGCAACGGCCGGACCTACTACCGGGTGCGGGCGGGCGAGTTCCGCATCTACTTCGAGCAGCAGGGCGACGCGCTTTTCGCCCACTACATCCTCCACAAGAACAGCCTTTCGGACTTCGTCTTCCGCGTGAAGCTTCCCGTCACCGAGGAATTCCTGATCGAGCAGCACGATTCCTTCTGGAAGTACCTCGAATCGCTGCGTCACAAAGACGAGGTGGCCGATTGAGCCCGCTCCCCGCATGCCCGAACGCCCCGAAACCCCGCCCCACCAGTATGCCGACTCCGGCGAAGCCAGCCGGATCTACCTGCTCCCCAACAGCCTGACGGCGGGCAATCTTTTTTTCGGCTTTCTCGCCATCCTCCGCTGCATCCAGGCCAACTACGCCGACGATCCCGCCGTCGAGTCCGCCCACTTCACGCAGGCGGTCTGGTTCATCCTCTTCGCCGTGATCTGCGACGCGCTCGACGGGCGGGTGGCCCGCCTCGGCGGACGCGAGTCGCTTTTCGGGAAGGAGTTCGACTCCATCGCCGACATCATCTCCTTCGGCGTGGCGCCGGCCCTGATGATGATTTTCCTCATCCTCTCTCCGACCGAAAAGTACGAATTCTTCCTCCAGATCGGCTGGTTGATCGCCTTCATCTACCTGCTCTGCGCGGGGGTCCGGCTGGCCCGGTTCAACGTCCTGACCCACCCCATGCTGTCGCCGGCGGAACGCCTGCGCGGGACCAAGGACTTTCTCGGGCTGCCCGTCCCCGCCGCGGCCGGGATGATCGCCTCGCTCGTGCTCGTGCTCAACAGCTTCGAGTTGCAAGGTCTGGCCCTGCTGATGCCTCCCTTCATGCTCGCCATCGCGGGCCTCATGGTGAGCAACATCCAGTACCCGAGCTTCAAAGAAGTCGACTGGCAGACCAGCGCCCGCTCCCGCACCTTTATCGGGCTGATCCTGCTGCTCGGGGTGGCCTTCGTCTTCAAGGAGCTCTTCTTCGCGATCGCCTTCTTCGCTTACATCTTCTACGGCCCTTGCCGGCACCTCCTTCGCCTGCGCCGGGCCCGCCGCCACCTCGACCGCAAGCGTGCGAATGAACTGTGAACCCGCTGCGAACCGAGGTGAAGCGGTGGTGAATGGCGCGAAAGTTTTTCACGCTCTTCACTGCCCTGTCATTGTATCCACGCCGCTTTTCCCAGCCCCGAAACCATCTAAATGACTTGCCCGCAGAAAGTTGATGAGTTTTTCTCCGGGTTCACCACACCTACTGAGACGGAGAGATAGAGTTATAAAAAGAGTACTCTTATATAAGGATTGCCTCCCCTCCTCGAAAAAACCCAAATTCGGACCATGAAGTTCAAGATCAGCAAGGATCATTTCAGTAACGGCCTGCAACAAGTGCTCAACGTCGTCGCCACCCGGTCGACGATGCCGATCCTGAGCAACGTCCTGATCGAAGCGGGAGACGGACACATCTCCCTCACCACCACCAATCTCGACCTCGGCATCCGTTGCCGCATCAAGGCCGAAGTGGAGCAGCAGGGCGGGATCACGCTCCCGGTGCGGAAACTGGCGACGATCGTCCGCGAGCTCCCCCAGAGCGAGGTCTTCGTCGAATCCGCCTCGAACCAACAGGTCAAGATCACCTCCGGCGGCTCGTTGTTCAAGATGATGGGCATCGGCACGGAAGAGTTCCCGCCGCTGCCGAGCTTCGAGAATCGCCACGTCTTCGAGCTCGGGCAGGATGACATCGTCGGCATGCTCAAGAGCGTTTCCTACGGCCAGTCGACCGACGAGAACCGCTACATCCTCAACGGGGTTTATTTCAATTTCGCGGACGACAAGCTGACCCTCGTCGCGACCGACGGACGTCGCCTCGCCTTGACCGCGCTGGAGATGGAAATCGCGGACGGCAACTCCGGCAGCCTGATCCTCCCGGCCAAGACGGTGGCCGAACTGGAACGCCTGATGGGCAAGGGCGAGAGCGTGAAGATCGCGTTCAACGACCGTCAGGTCGCCTTCGAAATTGCGATCGACGGGGACGACTCCGGCTTGGTCGACCAGCTTTACCTGGTCTCGAAGATCGTCGAAGGCAACTACCCGAACTACCGCCAGGTCATCCCGAAGGAAACGGAACACCGCATCAAGGTCGAGCGCGAGCTCATGCTCGAATGCGTCCGCCGCGCCGCTCTCGTGACTTCCGAAAAGAGCAATTCGATCAAGCTCAAGGTCAGCAAGAACCTCCTCGAAATTTCCGGCGCCTCCAGCGAGTACGGCGAGTCCCACGAGTCCATGGCGATCGCTTACGACGGCCCCGAAGTTCAGGTGGCCTTCAACCCGCAGTTCCTGATGGAGCCGCTCAAGGCGCTGACCAAGGACGAGGTCTTTTTCGAGTTCAAGGACGAGTTGAGCCCCGGCCTCTTCAAGACGCTCGACAATTTCATCTGCGTGATCATGCCGCTCCGGCTGAACTGAGCCGTCCCGCTCCCGGCGGATCGACTCCCGGAAAAATCCGCCTTCCTCACGACCAACTCCCGGGTTCTTCGCCGGCACCTTTCGGAAAGCTCGGGGAACCTCGCAACACCCGAGCTGACCAAGGCACCGAGTGACCGATCCGAACACAGATCTCGTCCTGCTCGCCATTCTGGCGACCCTTTCCATCGCCTTCCCCTGGCTGGCGATGCGAACCGGCGTGCCATTCTGGACCGTCGCGGGACGGTGGGTGCGCTGGATCTTTTTCGCCGGTGCGTTCGCCTACCTGCTCGAAGCCGCCGGCCTTTCCTACCGGCCTTTCTGGGTCCATTTCGTGACCGGCCTGGCCGTCTGGTTCGTGCTGGAAACCGGCTACTACTGGCTCGCCATCAAAGCCCTCAGCCGCAGCGAGCTGCCGCTCTTCCCCAGCTTTCGGGAGAACCGGGAAGGCGACGAGTGGCCGGCCGACCCGCGTTCCATCGAGATCAAGGAATGGCTCAGGGAGAACCGCTACAAGCGGCTCTGCGCGCTGAAAGCCGAGCTCTTCGAAGGCGCCTGCCTGCGAGCCTCGATCTACGAGGCGCCGGATGGCTTCACGCGCCTGCAGGTGCTCTTTATTCCGCAGCGCAAGGGCGACGCCATCGCCTGCTTCACCCTCACCACGAACGGCCGCGAGGGCCGTCGCCTGATCACGGACAACCATTTCCTGCCCTACGGCGGCTACTACCCCGAAGCTTGGGACGTCAGCCGCAAGCCGCTGATCGGCTCGCTCCCTCGGCTCGTGCGCCACCACCACCACCGGCTGCTCCGGGGCGATCTTCTGCCCGAACCCTTCGAGGACGACCCCCTCGAGGAACTCAATACCCAGCAGCGCATCCTCGAGCGCCTGAATACCGAAACCGGCTTCCTCGTCCCCCGTCCGCGTCAGGAAACCGAAGGCCGGATCACCTCCGAGGGCCGCTACCGCCTCTGGAAGGAAATGTGGCTCCTGGCCTACTTCGGCAAGTCCGTGGCCTGAGAGGTCGGCGAGCAAATGATTTCAGTTCATCTGTTCGCGTGACATTGGGTCGTGGCAGGGCGGCTATTGCCCCCGGCAGAAACGGAAGGACGCAAAAGAACTGCCCTCCGCGCGCCGCGCCGCGTTCCGCCCGTGGACCTCCATACGTCCGAATCCGCCGCCGCGGGGTGCAATAGCAGCCCGCCACGAGTCCATTCGAGCGCAACGACTTTAGCTTGATTTACACAATTACGTAGCCTACACAGTTACGCATGAAAATAGAAATCCCATGTACCGAAGCGGCGCGAAGTCTTGGGGAATGTCTCGAGCGAATCCGACACACCGGCGACAGCTTTATCCTGACCAAGAACAAAACCCCGGTGGCCGAGCTTTCGCCGCTGGAGGGCGGGAACCGAGGAACTTTCCGCGACTTGGTCGAGACGCTCCGGACGATGCCCGCCGATCCGGGCTTCGCCGACGACTTGGAATCGGTTGACCGGGGAGATGAGCCGCTCGGCAACCCATGGTCCTGACCATCGACACGTCCGCCTTGGTGGCGATCGAGCGCGCGATCGAGCAGGCTCGGGACTTCAGCTACCCCGGCGAGGCCCGGCTGGTTCTTCCCGTCATCGTCTGGGCCGAGGCCCTGATCGGCGTCCGCCTGGCTGACAGCGCTTTGCGCGCCTCCCGCCGTCGCGCCCGGCTGGAGGTGTTTCGACAGCGGGCCTCATTGCAGCCGTTTACCGCCGAGATTGCCGAACATTATGCGGACCTTTTCGCCGAACTCTCTACCGCCGGGCAGAAGGTCCCGCAAAACGACCTCGCCGTGGCCGCCACCGCGAGATTTTTAAAAACCCCGCTGCTGGTTGGCCCCAACGACGAGGCCCATTTCCGCAAAGTCCCACAACTTGAAGTCATGACTCTTGCGATCTAGGAGGAAAACGGAAGGGACGAAAGGACTGCCCATCGCGTGATGCGCCGGGTTTTGCTCGTGGATAGCCATACGTCCGAGTCCGCCGCCGCAGGGTGAATAGCAGCCCCGCCACAACAAATCCAATCCACTTCCGAACCACCGCTGTTGGTAACGCGCCTACGCTTCTTTTTTCGCCGCATCGTCCGGCACATCGGTCATCCCTGGCTGGAGGAGTTCCTTCTGTTCGGGCTGAAGCAGGCTTGGGCCTGCGTCTTCGGCGCGCTGCTACTGGCGGCGATCCTCGTGACGAAGTTTTGGTACCCTGAAATCGGCCTCCACCGGAACGACTTCCTCTTCCTCTATGCCCTCGGCATCCAAGCCGTCCTGATCCTGATGCGCTTGGAAAGCTTCCGCGAAGTCGGCGTGATCTTCCTCTTCCACCTCCTCGCTACGGCCATGGAGCTCTTCAAGACCCACGATGCCATCGGCAGCTGGAGCTATCCGGGAGAGGCGGTTTTCCGAATCGGCAACGTCCCGCTCTTCGCCGGCTTCATGTATTCGGCGGTCGGCAGTTACCTCGCCCGGGTCTGGCGGGGCTTTGATTTCAAGTTTACCGGGTTTCCCCGGCTCTGGCTGGCCGGGACGCTGGCCGTGCTGGCCTACCTCAATTTCTTCAGCCACCACTTCCTTCCCGACCTCCGCTGGCTCCTGATCGCGGGGGTCTTCTGGGCCTACCGGCGGACTTGGGTCTGGTTCCGGCCGGACCGGAAGCACCGCCGCATGCCGCTCCTGCTCGGCTTCATCCTGGTCGCGCTCTTCATCTGGATCGCCGAAAACCTCGCTACCTTCGCGCAGGTTTGGATCTATCCCAACCAGGCCGGTGGCTGGACCTTGATCGGACCGGAAAAATGGACCGCCTGGTTCCTCCTCATGCAGCTCAGCTTCGTCCTGATCTACGCTTTGCGGCAGTTCGAGGGATGGCTGGACCGGAAGCCGGGCGGACGCGCCGACGATATTCCGGCTTGAGCAAAAGGCTTTCCGCGCCCCGGTCCGCCGTCAGCCGATGCCGCGGGCGGCGATCTCGTCTTCGTCCCAGCCGAGGTAATGGCCCAGCTCGTGCAGGTAGGTGACGCCGACCTCCTCGCGGAAGCGTTTGGGGCTTTCTTCCGCTTCCCACCAGAGGTTCTCCAGAAAAAGGTGGATTTGAGCCGGGCTCGGGACGAGGGTCTCTCCGATTTCAGCGTAGGCCTCGCCGCTGAAGAGGCCGAGCAGGTCTTCTCCGAGCTCGCGGGCGATGTCGGGGTCGGGCCGGGCCCGGAAATGGACCGGGACGCCTTGCGCCAGCTCGCGAATGTCGGCCGGAAGCCGGGCTTGCAGGCGCTCGACTTCGGCTTGGGCGAGGCTGCGGAGCTTGCGTGCTTTGAGGTTCATGGGGGGCGATGCCGGGGCGTGGGGTGGGGACGGCGGCTCTGCTTCAACGGAGCTCCGCTCAGCCGAAAGGCTTTTCGTCGGAGTCCAGATTCAGCCAGGAGCACTGCGCGGGGCTTAAGCTTACGGATAGCGAGCGCAGACTGCTGTGGAGTTCGGCGATGGTGCGGGGGCCGATCAGGGGAAAGACGGGGAAAGGCTGCGCCAGCAGGTAGGCGGCGGCGATGTTGATGGGCTCGACCCCAAGCTCGGTGGCGAGGCTTTCGGCCCGGCGTCGGCGTTCGCGGTTGGCGTCGCTGTGCCAGCAACGGACCTGTTCCGGGTCGTCCGACGACGACTCGCCCACGAAGTAGCCGCGGGCCTGACTCGACCAGGCGAAGATCGGAAGCTGTCGCTCCTCCAGCCAGGCGCGCGAGCGGGCATCCGACATGGCGATGCAGCCGGGCCAGACGGGGTCGACCATCTCGGCCAGGCTGAAGTTGTTGCTGACGGCGGCGAAGCCCCGTTTGCCGTGCTTGCGGGCGTAGGCGTTGGCCGCGTCGATCCGCTCGGCCGACCAGTTGGAGCCGCCGAAGAGGCCGATGCGCCCCGCTTCCGCCTGCTCGTGCAGGGCGTCGACGAACTCGCCGACCGGCACCTGCGGATTGTCGCGGTGAAGGAAGTAGAACTCGACCTGGTCGCAGCGCAGCCGGTCGAGCGATCGCTCCAGCTGGCGGACGGCCTCTTCGGGAAAGCACTTTGGGCTGTGCGCTCCCTTGGCGATGATGACGACGTCGTCGCGAAGCGCGCGTTTCTCCATCCACCGGCCCAAGCGCGCCTCGATCCGGCCACTCCCATAGACGAATGCCGTGTCGAACAGATTGCCGCCCGCTTCGAAGTAGGCGTCCCACATGATATCACCGTGTGGCTGGCTGTGCTGATTGTCACAGCCGATGACGAGGCGGGAGAGGGGCTTCCCGATACCCTCGATCCGGGCCTTCGGCATGGGATGCGGCGAGGCGAAGCTTTTACGCCCGAGGATCAGGGAAGGAGGGACGGGAGAAGCCTCGGCGGCTTCGGTCCGCTCGCCTTCATAGACCAGGCCGACGGCTTCGCGCCAGCGGTCCAAGGCGGCCATGTTCCCAAGGCTGTCCGCGAGGGGCATGGCCGCGGTCTCCTGCGCTCCGGAACGGATCGCTTCGGCCAAGGCATCCGCCTCGAGGCTGTAGAGGTTCCGGTCGCAGTGAACGGTTTCAACGCGAGTTTCCTTCTCACCGGTCCGATGGATATGAATACTCAGATCGCCGCCGCCACGGGTGATGATCCACGGGTGCTCCACCGAGATCCGGCCTTTCTCGCCGAAGAGATCGAGCCGGTTATCGCGGCGCACGCGGATGGCGGTGGAGAGCTCCGCCACGATCCCTCCGGGAAACTCCATCAACGCGGAAGCGTATTCGTCGACCCCGGTCTGCGCGTTCAGTTTGGCCATGCCTTGGACCCGCACCGGATCGGCGAAGGGCCTGCCGACGGCCGCGCCCGCCAGCAGACGGGCCATCGAGACCGGGTAGCAGCCGACATCGAGAATGCCTCCGCCGCCCAGACAGTTGTTGAAGAGCCGTGAATCCGGGTCGAAGTCCGCCGCGAAGGCGAAGGAAGCCCGGATCACCTGCAGCCGCCCGATCGCGCCCTCCCGGATCAGTTCGGCCAGCCGAATGGTCTGCGGGTGGCAGCGGTACATGAAGGCTTCCATCAGGGCCACTCCGTTCGCGCGGACGGCGTGGGCCACCGCCATGGCTTCGGGATGGTTCAGGGTGAGGGGCTTTTCGCAGAGGACGTGCTTGCCCGCTTCGGCGGCTTGGACCGCCCAGTCGGCATGAAAGGGGTGCGGCGTGGAAACGTAGACCGCGTCGATCGTATCGGACGCGAGCAGGGCCTCGTAGCTGCCGAAGGCTTCGACGCCGGGAAACTCCTTCACGAAGCGGTCGGCCGAGTCCTGCCTGCGGCTGCCGACCGCCCGCAAGGTGCCGTCTTCGGAGTCGGCGAGGCCGCGCGCGAAGACGCCCGCAATGCGCCCGGTTCCAAGAATGCCCCAACGGATGGATTCTTCAGCCATCCCGCGAGTATCGAAGCGCCTCCCTTGCGGTCAATCGCCTGTGCGGGAATTTTTTCCGGAAGCGACGCAAGGGGCGCGGGCGCGGCGCATCGGCCGTGGCGTGCGCGCTTGCGCGCGCTTCGGTTAGCGGGCAAGGCGAGTGGGCCGCAAAAAGCCCTCCGGAGCGGGGAAGCTTTGGAACGATCTATCGCACGCGTCCCGCGCCCCGCATCGGCCCCCAAGGCGCCCCCTCTACATCTCCAGCTGCGGGCGGTCCTTCTCCGGCCAGTCGATGTGGTAGAACTTGCCGCGCTCCTGGTCGACGCGCTCGTAGGCGTGGGCGCCGAAGTAGTCGCGCTGGGCCTGCAGCAGGTTTTGCGGGAGGCGGGCGGTGCGGTAGCCGTCGTAGTAAGAGAGGGCGCTGCTGAAGGTGGGGATGGCCACGCCGTATTCGGTGGCGAGGGCGACCACCTTCCGCCAGTTGGCCTGGGCCTGGTCGATGGCGCTCTTGAAGTAGGGGTCGAGCAGAAGGTTGGCCAGCTCTCCGTCGCGCTCGAAGGCCTCCGTGATCTTTTGGAGGAATTTCGCACGGATGATGCAGCCGCCCCGCCAAATCTGCGCGATCTCGCCGAAGTTCAGTGTCCAGCCGTACTCCTTCTGGGCGTAGCTCATGAGCTGGAAGCCCTGGGCGTAGGAGCAGATCTTGGAGCAGTAGAGGGCGTCTCGGATGGCCTCGACGATCTCGGCCTTATCGCCGGAGAAAGGCTTGGTCTCGGGCCCGGACAGGATCTTCTCGGCGGCCACGCGCTCGTCCTTGACGGCGGAGAGGCAGCGGGCGAAGACGGCCTCGGCCACGGTCGGCGCGGGACAGCCCATGTCGAGGGCGTTGACCGAGGTCCATTTGCCGGTGCCTTTCTGGCCGGCGGTGTCGAGCACGATGTCGACGAAGGGCTTGCCGGTGACCGGATCGGCCTGCTTCAGGATGTCGGCCGTGATTTCAATCAGGAAGGAGTCGAGGTCGCCGCGGTTCCACTCGTCGAAGATCCCGCCCATCTCGGCAGGCTCCAGGCCGAGCACCTGCCGCATGAGATCGTAGGCCTCGCAGATCATCTGCATGTCGCCGTACTCGATCCCGTTGTGCACCATCTTCACGTAGTGCCCGGCGCCGTCCGTGCCGATGTAGGCGGTGCAGCTGAAGCCGCCCTCGACCGGCTTGCCCGGCTCGGCGCCCTCCAGCGGTTTGCCCGTCTCCGGGTCGACTTTCGCGGCGATCGCCTTCCAGACCGGCTCGAGGTACTTCCAAGCTTCCGGCGTGCCGCCGGGCATGAGGGAGGGGCCGAAGCGCGCGCCCTCTTCGCCGCCGGAGACGCCCGAGCCGATGAAGCGCAGGCCTTTTTCCGTCAGCTCCTTCTCGCGGCGGATGGTGTCGTCCCACTTCGCGTTGCCGCCGTCGATGATGATGTCGCCCTCTTCCAGCAGGGGGACCAGGCTCTCGATCACCTTGTCGGTGGCGGTGCCGGCCTGCACGAGGATGATGATCTTGCGCGGCCGCTTGAGCGAGGCGACGAAATCCTCCAGCTTCTCGTGGCCTTCGAGTCCGCCCGGGGTGTCGGGGTTCGCCTCGACGAATTCCGTCATCTTCGAGGTCGTCCGGTTGTAGACGGAGATTTTGAAGCCGTGGTCGGCGATGTTGAGGGCCAGGTTCTGGCCCATGACGGCGAGGCCGATGAGGCCGATTTCGGAGCTTGATTCGGGCATGGCGTGGGTCGGGTGAAAAAGGGGAGGAAAATGAATCGGCGGCCACTGGCAAGGTCCTAGTTTTGGCGGGTCTCCTCCATGGGGCGGGCGGGCCCGGGCAGGGCCTGCCCCGACCTCGCCGGGAACCACCTCTGGCCCCGCGCATGGACGGCGCGGGGCCTGGCTCCTCCTACCCGTCGGACAGGAGGAGAGTTTTTTTTGGGGGGGGAAGGTTCCGCCTTTTTAGCGAGGGCCGAAGCGGCCGCAGCGGGCCGGATAGGGTTGCTTTCCAAGGGGTTTTGATCCAGATGAGTGGTGTCGGATATGAATACGATGGGCCTCACCCGAAGAATCCGCCTGCTTGGCGTGGCCGGGGCGTTGGGGTTCTTCGCGGTCGGCGCGGTGGCATCGGCGGTCCCGGGCGACGAACGGCCGGTGCTCCGGGTGTTGACCGTCTTCGACCCGGTGATCCGGGAGGCCTTCGCCCGGGTGCATGAGTTCGAGGCCGAGCACGGCTGCTGGGTGGACTGGGACTGGGGTTTCCAGTACGAGCTGGAGTCGGCCTTGTTCGACTCGATGGAACGCTACGACCTGGTGTCCGTCGACGAGCCCTGGCTGCCGGAACTCAGTCCCCGGCTGCTGCCGCTGGACGCTTGGCCGAAGGGTCCCGGAGCGGGGGTCGCGGAAGCGGGGAGGGCGGCCTGGAAGGGCCGGGCCTACGGGCTTCCGGTTCTAAAGAATCTCTACCTGTATGCCTACCGCGCGGACATCCTGGCCGATCCGGACCTGGCACAAAGTTATGCGCGGGCCTTTCGCGAGCGCTTGGAGCCGCCGGAGACCATCGAGGACTACCTGCGCTTGACCCGTTTCCTGCATGAGCAAACCGATTTTTCGGGCGTCGCGACTGTTTCGCGGGCCTCCGAAAGCCTGACCGTGGACCTGCTCTGGCTGCTCAAGGCCGCGGGGGTCGATCTCGGGCGAGAAGAGGAGCGGCGGAACCCGGATCAAACTTCGATCGCGAAGGCTTTCGAATGGTTGGCGGAGCTGAGATCGTTGAGCGTCCCGGAACCGCGGCCGAGCTTCGTGGATGACGTCAACGCCGCCTATGGGAGGGCGGACGTGGCCCAGGTGCTTCAGTGGGCGGGACATGCCGAACCCTTGCGTAATTCGCTCTTCTCCCGAATCGGTGCCGAAACCGGCTTCCGACCCCTTCCTTCGGCGGAGGGCAGGCAGGCGTTTTTCATCACCGGCGACTGGTACCTCGCGATTCCCCGGGAGAGCGCCGAGCGCCGGGCGCTCGCCGCCGCCTTCGCGCAATGGTGCGCCGAATTGCTGCGGCCCGACGCGTTCAAAGCGGCTTGGGTGGGGCCCGACTTTCGCGACGCGCCCGAGTGGTCGCGGCCGAGGTTGCCCGACTACCGTGGGTTTTCCCGCCTTTTGAGCGGTCTCGCGGCCGAGGCGGCGGTCGGCGGGACGAGTCCGGAGGAGGCGGCGCGCCGTCTGGCCGAGGGGCTTGCCAAGCTCGAAGAGGGCAAACGGGAGGGCGAACGATGAGCGGGGAGGTTTCCAGTCGTCCGCTCCGCCGCCTCGCAAGCCTGCTGCGCCTCCTGCCTCTTTTGATCTGCCTGCCGGGGGCTTGGGCCGAGACGGCCCCGTGCGAGCTCCGCGTCGGGGTCTACCAGAATCCTCCCCAATTGGCTTGGAACGAGCGCGCCGGGGCGGAGGGCATTTTCGCCGACGTCCTGCACGAAGTTGCGGAACAGGAAGGCTGGACCCTGAGCTACCGGCGCGGCGGCTTTTCGGAGCTGCTGCTCCTGCTCGAGCTCGGGGAGATCGACCTGCTTCCTTCGGTCGCCCTGTCCTACGAGCGGCTGAAGCGTTTCGACTTCGGGCGGGCGCCCGTCCTCACGAACTGGGGGGTTCTGCACCGGCGGGACGATATCGTGATTCACAACCTCTTCGACCTCGAGGGCAGGACCGTCGCCGGACTCGACGGGGGCATCCACATGGAGGCCTTCCGCACCCTTCTGGAACGTTACGGCGTGAACAGCACCCTCGTGCCCGTGTCGAGCTACGACGAGGCCCTGCGCGCCGTCGAGCGCGGGGAGGCGGATGTCGCCGTCGTCAACCGCACCTTCAGCACCCGTGAGGGAGGAAACTATCGCACCGTCGGGAGTTCGTTTATTTTCAACCCCATCCCCCTGCACTTCGCGGTGACGAAGGACCGCCACCGCGATGTCGTCCACGCGCTCGACCGAGCGCTGGCCGTCGGCCGCGGGAACCCGGACTCGGTGCTGCAGGCCTCGCTGAACCGTTGGCTGCGTCCCCCGCCCCGGCAGGAGGTGCCCTTGTGGGCCTATCTGGGAGGTGCCGGACTGGCCGGGGGCGTGGGCTTGCTCCTGATCCTCAACCGAATGCTCCGCCATATGGTGCGTCGCCGGACCGCGGAACTCGAGCGTGAACGCCAGGCCTCGGTCGAGGCCATGCGGGCGCAAAACCTCTTCCTGGGCACCCTCAGCCACGAGCTGCGGACGCCGCTGAACTTTCTTCGAGGGGCGGGCGACTCCCTGCAGGAACAGCTTCCCGCGAATCCGGAAGTGAAGGAAGCCTTTCTTTTTTTCGAGAACGGGATCGACCGGCTCGAGCACCTGAGCACCTCCCTCCTGCGCTTCGCGGAACTGGACCGCGAGAGCTTCCGGCTTCGCTCCGAGGAGGTGGACCTCCGTCGGCTGATGGACGAGGTGGTCGGCCATGCCAGGGCTTTGCCGCGGGATAGCGGAGTCGATTTCGAGACGGAGATCCTGATCGAGCCGGGCGAGCCGGTCCGCACCGATCCGGACGCCATCTACCAGATCGCCGTGAACCTCGTGCACAACGCCTTGAAGTTCACCCGGCGCGGACAGGTCCGCCTCTTCGCGGAAGCCCTGCCCTGTTTCGGCGGGACCAAGCTCTGCATTCGCGTGGAGGACAGCGGGCCGGGCATTCCGCCGGAGCTGCGCGAGGAGATTCTCGTGCCCTTTCGAAAGGGCCCGGCCGCCGTCTCCGCCGACGGCGGAGCGGGTCTCGGGCTCAGCATCGTGCAGCGCCTGGTCGAGCTCTTCGACGGCTCCCTTCGAATCGAGAGCGATGAGGGAAAAGGCAGCAGGTTCTCGGTCGAGCTCCGTCTGGAGAGCCCTCAGCCGTCCGCCTCGGCGTCGACCACCTCGTAGCGCGACTTGAAGTTGACCGTGCGGTCCGGCGTGGTGATGGCGAGACGGATGAGCTGGTCCTCCTCCGGGAGGACCTCGCAGACGATCGCGTTGGGCTTGGTCTCGTCCTTTTCGCTGACGGCCCGGCCGCGCAGGACTCCGCCCTTGGCGCCGAGCTCGCTCACGGTCACGTCGAGCGGGAGGATGATCTTACCCTCGTCGTTCTTGGAGGACTTCAGGGGCACCCGGATGCGGTAGGTGCCGACCAGGTTGCCGTCTTCCGGGCGCAGCTCGCTGACCGTGAGGTAGACCGGGGCAATGCCCACGAAGCCGGTGGAATCCTCGATGCGGAAGGCCATGCCCTCCCAAGTGAGCGACTCCGAGGCGGGTGCCTCGGCGGTGTCGGTTGCGGAAAGGCCTCCGCCGGGCGAGCCGAAGAGGGCCAAGACCAGACAGAGGGAGGTGGAACGAATGCGCATGTACGGTCTAAATCGTGGAATTCGGGAAAAAGTCAACTGCTCCGCCGGATGGGTGGAGCAGGCCTCAGGCCAGGATGTGTTCCAATTCGGGTGCGTTCGGGTCCGGCGCCTTGCGCGCCGCGTCGACCAAGGGGTAGCTGTATTCGTCGCCGCTGAAGTTGCGCATGACGATGGCCTCGTCGGTGACTTCTTTCACGTACTCCGGGTTGATCGGCACCTTGCCGCCGCCCCCGGGCGCATCGATCACGAATTGGGGGATGGCGTAGCCGGTGGTGTGGCCGCGGAGCGATTCGATGATCTTGATCCCCACCCGCGGGTCGGTCCGCAGGTGCGCGCTGCCGGTGATCAAGTCGCACTGGTAGAGGTAGTAGGGCCGGACCCGCATCATCAGCAGGCGGTGGATCAGCGACTTCATGGTCTCCGCATGGTCGTTCACCCCGCGGAGGAGGACCGACTGGTTTCCGATCGGGACACCCGCGAAGGCGAGGCGTTCGCAGGCGGCGCGCAGGTCTTCGGTGCACTCGCGGGGGTGGTTGACGTGGATGCTCATCCAGATCGGGCCGTGCTTCTTGAAGATCCCGCAGAGCTCCGGCGTGATCCGCTGGGGTAGGAAGACCGGGATGCGGGAGCCGATGCGGATGAACTCGACGTGGGGGATCTTCCGCAGCTCGCCCAGTAAGTAGTCGATCTTCCGGTCCGAGAGGAGCAGGGGGTCGCCGCCGCTCAGCAGGACGTCGCGGATCTCCGGAGTGTTCCGAATGTAGTCGAGGCCGCTCTCGAACTCGGGGTGGAAATTATAGTCCTGGGCGTTCGAGACCAGGCGGCTGCGGGTGCAGTAGCGGCAATAGGCCGCGCAGCGGTCGGTCACGAGGAAGAGGACCCGGTCGGGGTAGCGGTGGACGATGCCCTCGACCGGCTTCGTATTCTCCTCGCCCACCGGGTCGAGCAGCTCCTCCGGGGCGGTGTGCATCTCGCCCGCCCGTGGGATCACCTGGCGGCGGATCGGGTCGGCCGGGTCCGTCCGGTCGATCAGGTTGAAAAAGTAGGGGGTGATCGCGAGCGCCAGTTTCTTGTTCGCGAAGAGGCAGCCCGCTTTCTCCTCCGGCGTCAGCTTCAAGTGCGCCTCCAGCTGCTCGGTCGAGGTGAGGCGGTTTTTCAGCTGCCATTTCCAGTTGTTCCAGTCTTCGGCGGGAACGTCGGCCCAGAGGCCTTGTCCTTGGTGCCATTGGTCGGTCGAGTCGTCCGGATACATGCTTGGTTCTATGGGAATAGGAGGTTCGTTTGGCGGAGGGATGGATTCTCCGCTTGAATAAAGAACTATCTTCCTATTAATATACGTAAATAAGTCAATGGCCGCCTCAGCATCAAATTTGGAACAGGATCTCGACAGCCTCGCCAAGCAGCTCTGGGCGCTGGGCGATCCCGTGCGCCTCCAGATCCTCCGCCTCCTTCCGCGGGAGGCGAACTGCGAAACGGCCTGCAACGTCTCGACCATCGCCGGGCGCATCGGGCTTTCGCAGCCCACGACCTCCCATCACCTGAGGGTGCTCCGCCAGGCCGGCCTGATCACGAACAAGAAGATGTGCCGCGACATGATCTACTGGCTGCGCGTCGAGCAGGCCGAGGCGGTCAACGAGGCCCTGCGCGAGATTTTCGAGAACGAGCGGGATTGAGGCGGTTCCGGACCAGGACCGGTCTGGAGGGCGGCCGGAGCCGCTCCCGGAATAGATTTGCATGCGGGTCGGTTCTCTCTTTGCTGCTCCGCTAACATGGCAGCACCCAGCAAAGAAGGAATCATCGCACTGGAAGACGGCACCGTTTTTCGCGGGCGCGCGTTCGGCGCCCGCGCCACCAATGTCGGCGAGGCGTGCTTCAATACGAGCATGACCGGCTACCAGGAAATCCTGACCGACCCCTCCTATTTTTCCCAGATCGTCACCATGACGGCGGTCCAGATCGGGAACTACGGGATCAATCCCGATGACGTCGAGTCGGACGGGCCCAAGGTCAAGGGCTTCGTGGTCCGCGAGATCAGCCCGATTACGAGCAACTGGCGCAGCCGCCGGTCGGTCCAGGACTACCTGGCCGAGGCCGGCATCCCCGGCGTCGAGGGCGTCGACACCCGCGCCATTACGAAGAAGCTCCGCGTGACCGGGGCGATGAACGCCTGCATCAGCACGGAAGACATCTCCGATGAGGAGGCCGTAAAGCTCGCGAAGGAGTTCCCCGGCTTGATCGGCGTCGATTACGTGAAGGAAGTCTGCGCCAAGAAGCCCTACCACTGGGATCCGGAGCAGAAGCAGGCCGCCCCCTTCACCGTCGAGGGAACCCACCTCAAGCGGGAGGAAGAGGCCCGCGAGTCGCGCTTCAAGGTCGCCGCCATCGATTTCGGGGCGAAGCACTCGATCTACCGGAAGCTCCAGCACCACGGCTTCGACGTCCATGTCTTTCCCGCCACCGCCTCGGCCGCGGAGATCCGCGAGTTCGCCCCGCACGGGGTCTTCCTCTCCAACGGCCCCGGCGACCCCGCCGCCGTCGACTACGCCCACAAGACCGTCAAGGCCTTGATCGAGCACTACCCGACTTTCGGCATCTGCCTCGGGCACCAGATCATCACCCACGCCCTCGGGGCGAAGACCTTCAAGCTCAAGTTCGGCCACCGCGGCGGCAACCAGCCGGTCAAGAACCTCATCACCGGCAAAGTCTCCATCACCTCCCAGAACCACGGCTTCGCCTCCACCCGGGACGAGCTGGAAAAAGTCGGCGCCGAAGTGACCGAGATCAACCTCAACGACGAAACCGTCGAGGGCCTGCGCTTGAAGGACAAGCCCGTCTTCTCCGTCCAGTACCACCCCGAGGCGGCCCCCGGCCCGAACGACGCCGACCCCCTCTTCGTCGACTTCTACCGCATGGTTAAGAAGCACGCCTGAGCGGCCGAATTCCCGCAGTTGACAGAATAAATCGTCACGTTACGGTTTATTCCGTGAACCGGAACGACATTATCGACGCCCTGCGGCGATTGGGGGAGCTGGCGGCTTCCGAAGGGATTCGCGTGGAGGTGTCGATCTACGGCGGCGCAGCCTTTCTCCTCGCCTACAACTCGCGAGAAGCAACCAAGGACGAGGATGCACTCCTCCGGCCGAAGGAGGAAGGGGAGCGGTTGGTACGCCGTGTCGCTCGGGAACTCGGCTTACCGGAGGACTGGTTGAACGGAGACGTGGTCCGCTTTGTTTCGCCGCTGAAGGAGGCGAAACGCCCGCTGGCCGAACTCGAGCGGGAGACCGGCTTGACGGTCCATGTCCCCACTGCGGACTACCTGCTCGCAATGAAAGCGCTGGCCTGCCGCCGCCCGATCGGAGCCTACCGGGGCGATCTGGATGACCTTGCTTTTCTGATTCGAAAATTAAAGCTGCGCTCGGTGGATCGAATCCAGGTTGCCATCGACCGCTTCTACCCGGACGACGTGATTCGAGGGGCCGACCGAATTTTGCTCCAAACCTTAATCGAGGAGAATCGATGAACGAGAACTGGAGACGCCCGTCCACCGCGGCGGAGCTTGCGCGGATGAGCGCGTCGGCGGAGGAGTTCGGCCGAAACCTGCGGGATTGGCAGCATCAACTTCGCAGGCTGAGTGGGCGGCCGGGCTTCCGCTCGGCGGTGGCGGAGGAGCCCTCTTTGATGAGGGCGCGTCTCGATGACTACGGTGCGGCGGACGCCTACCTTGCCGCCTATGTGGAGTGGCTTTGCGGACGCCATGGCATCGATCCGCCGGAATGGGTGGACGATCCGCGCCGGACCGCCGAGCGTGCGTGGTATGACTATCCCCCCTTCTGGCAGGATGCCTTCGTCCATGCACCGGGGGCCTTCCGCCGGCGTGCGGTCTTCACCAGGCCGGAGGATCCTCTTGTCTTCCGGCGCGGTCGCCCGAAACGCGACGAGGCACACAAGCGCAAGGTCAACGCCGAGCGTCAGCGACGCTACCGGGCGCGAATCCGGGACAAGCTGAACCGCCTCGATTCGCTCGAGCGCGGGAACCGCGGGGCACCCTGATCGGAGATACCGCAAGCCTCTTCCTCCGGGCGCGCCCCCCCGGTCGCCCGCTACCGGCTAGTGGCTTTGCTCAGCCGGCCCGTCCGCCCTCAGGTTCGCATCCAGCCAGTCCACGAAGGTCCGGGCCGTGGGGGACGCAGTCTCGACCGGGATGCCGCCGGCTTCCCGCACCATGGCCGACTCCGCGGGCTCGAAGGTCCGCACCAGCACTTTGACCCCCGTCCCCCGCAGCCGCTCGATCGCCAGCTGGGCGTCTCGGCTGCGGCGCATCGAGCAGAGCACCACCCGGGCCTCCCGGCAGTGCGCGCGCTCGAGGGTTCCGGGGTCGGAGCCGTCGCCCTGGATGCAAGGCACGCCCTGGTCGATCAGTTTGCGCACCACCCCGGCGTCGTCGTCCACCACCACGACCTCCAGCCCGTGCTGCTTGAGGGTCTGCACCGTCCGCGGCCCCGCCCGGCCGTAGCCGAGCAGCACCGCATGGTCCCGCAGTTCTCCGCAGCGGGATTCGCCTTTGCGGTAGCGGGGGTGCAGTTTCATCAGTCGCCAGGCGACCTGCTCGCGCGAGATCAGGGGCGTCAGCGCCATCGTCGTCACCGTGATCAGCGCGATCATCGAAAACAGCTCCGGCGCGATCTGCCCGGAGGCGAGCCCGGTCAGGGCCAGCAGCAGCGAAAACTCGCTGGTCTGCGAGAGGAGAATGCCGCTCTCGATCGAGGCGCGGGTCGAGTAGCCCACCAGCTCGGCCACGATCGAGACCATCGCCACCGTCACCAGAATCAACACCAGGATGAAGATCAGGCTGTGCCCCAGCATTTGCCCGGAAGGGAGGGTGAGGAAGGCTCCGATGCAGATGAAGAAGAGCGCCAGGAAAAAGCCGGAAAGCGAGCCGAGCATCCCGCGGACCAGCCCGTTCATGGGGAAGGCGGAGAGCGCGAAGCCGCCGAAAAAGGCCCCCACCAGGAAGGGCAGGTCCATCAGGTGCGCGATCCCGGAAAAGCCGAAGAGCGCGGTCAGCGCCCCCAGCATCAGCTCCTCGTCGTCCAGCCGGATGCGGCGGGTGACCCAGGGCACGAACCAGCGGTGGACGCCCAGCGCGAGCACCCCGATCGCGATCGTGTTCGCCACCGCGTGGATCGAGGCGAGCGCGCCCTCCGGCGCGTGCAGCAGCGCGACCAGGATCAGGATGATGAAGACGTCCTGCAACAGAAGCACCCCCAGGACCAGCCGCCCGAAGGGCTCGAACATCTGCCGCCGGGTCTGCAAGTGCCGCACCACCACCAGGGTGGAGCTGGCCGAGAGCGCGCCCCCGAGGTAGAGCGCCGTCGTCCAGTCGTAGTCCAGCAGCCGCGCCGTCGCCACCCCCGCCGCGCCCAGCACGAAAAACTGCGCCACCGCCACGACCGCGATCGGACGGGTCCGGCCCCGCATCCGCCGCGGGCTCAGTTCGACCCCGGCGGTGAAAACGAGCATCGCCAGCCCGATCTCGATCATCTCGCTCAAAAGGTCCTCCGGTAGCGCCACGCCGCCTAGCTCGCTCGCTTGCCGCAGCCCCATGCCCGCGAGCATGAGCAGCGGAATCGCCGGCAAATGCAGCAGCTTGGCGAGGCCGAAAGCCAAGGCCGCTGTCAGCAGCAGGAAAGCAAAGGCAGTCATGGGAAAAAGAGCCGGGGAAAGTGGAATAGGGAGAGTGTAAAGCGCAGAGGCAAAGAGACCATGAGGCCGACATTCCCGTCCGCCCCCGCCAAAACCGTCTGTTCGATAGTCAGCACCTCAGAATTTCAGCATGTCAGATTTTCAGCATTTCAGTTTGTCAGCATTTCAGCGTGTCAGCATTTCAGCGTGTCAGCATTTCAGTTTGTCAGCATTTCAGTTTGTCAGCCTTTCACCCTTTCCCCCAACAGCCCCTCCTTCTCCATCAGGTCCTTCTGGACCACGGCGCCCTCGAGTGCGGGCATGAGCAGGTAGTCGGTGCCCAGGTCGATCAGGTCGTCGATCACCGAAAGGTCGAAGGCGTGGATCGCGCAGGGCACTCCGGCGGCGCGGCAGCGGTAGGCCAGCAGGTGGTTGGTGTCCTCGATCTGTAGCGCGGACACCACCAGGCGGGCCTCCCGCAGGCCGATCTCCTCCACCACCGATTCGTATTCGACGTTGCCGATCAGGGTCTCGGCCCGGCCCAGCCCGAGCAGCTTGCCGGGGTCGGTGTCGATCGCCAGCACGCGCTCGCCCCGCTCGTCGAGCTTTCGCACGATCTCCCGGCCGAGCGCGTTCATGCCCACCACGATGACATGCCCCTCGCGCGCCTCGAAGCTGTCCTCGTCCGGAGTCTGTTTCGCGCGGAACCACTTCAACACGCCCGTCGCCCGCAGTGCCCGGTAGAGCGGTTCGGTGTAGATGATCATGTAGGCGGAGCCCGCGATGGTCACGATGCCTACGATCGCCACGATGGAGATGATCTCCGGCCCGATCAGCGCGGCCGAAACCCCCATCGCCGCGAAGATGAAGGAAAACTCGCTGATCTGCGCGACCGTCACGCTCGTGCGGAAGGCGGTGTGCTCGCTGTAGCCCATCCGCGCGATGATGACCATGAAGATCAGGGGGTTCCCGATCAGCACGAAGAGCGAGAGGATCACTGCGGCTCCCCAGCTCTCCCGGGCCGCGCCGAGGTCCATGCGCACGCCGAGGGTCACGAAAAAGACGGCCACGAAGAGCGTCATCAGCGGGTGCAGGCGCCGGTGGAGGTCGTTGTTGTAGGGCAGCTGCGCGAGCGCGATGCCGGCGAGAAAGGCTCCGATCTCAAGGGAAAGCCCGAGCACGCCGGCCAGCCCGGCCACGAGAAAGCACCAGCAGAGCGACCAGACGAAGATGGTGTCCGCCGAGCGGGCCGCCCAGGCGAAGGGCCGCGGCAGCAGGTACTTGGCCGCCAGCAGGACCAGCCCGAGCAACAGGGCCATGCCCCCGCAGGCCTTGGCCAAGCCGAGGGCCACCGGGCCCAAGGCGAAGCCGCCTTCGCCTCCCGTGTCGAGGCCCGTCAGGATCGTCAGCACCACGATCACCACGATGTCTTGGACGAGGAAGATGCCGATCGCGATGCGCCCGTATAGGTGGTTCAGCTCGCCCTTCTGGTCGAGCAGCTTCACCACCACCACCGTGCTGCTGAAGGTCAGCGCCACCGCGAGGAAGAGCGCCGGAACCGCTTCAAAGCCCAGCGCCAGGCAGAGAACCAGACCGAAGACCGCAGTAAAGACGACCTGGCCGATCCCCGCATAGACCGCGACCTTCCCCACGTCCCGGATCTTCGCGAGGCTCAGCTCCAGACCCACGAGGAAAAGCAGCAGCGCGATTCCCAGCTTCGAAATCAGCTCCAGCGAGTGGTCCAGCTCCACCAGCCCCAGCGCCGGCCCCAGCAACATCCCGGCAAACAGATAAGCCACGATCGACGGCATCCGGATCAGCTTGCCCAAAAACGCAAACACCGCCGCCGTCGCGACGATGTAGCCCAAGTTCAAGAGCAAGTGGAATTCGGCGGAGGGCATCGGCAAAGAGGCTGAAAAAGCCCTTCCGCCGAAGCAACAACGAAGCCAAGCCACCAGCCTGAGAGAGCGACCTAACAAGCCAGGCTAAATTTGATTGACTAAGCCTTTTGACTTTTGGGCTTCGCGAAGGGGTCGTTTCCTTACCTTTGTTCTCGCTCCGGGGGACAGCCAAGGGGGGTCAAACGCACAGGATCAAGGCAGCAGCCAAGGGGGTCGGACCGACCCCTTTCCCTGACTTTCCGGCACACTTGGCGCGCCTCGCTGATGCTCGAAGGCGAAGCCGACATCAGCTGCATCCAGCAGCTGCTCGGCCACCCCAGCCTGTCCACCACGCAGATCTACACGCAGGTTGGCATCCGCAGGCTGCAGGAAATCCACCGAGCAAGGCATCCGGCCCGTCCCGGGCTGAGCCGAGGAGCGAAAACGATTGGCTCCGCTTGTAAGAGCGCTTGAATATCCCCATGCCGGCAACTGAAATCTATATCGATACCTCTGTGATCGGCGGCTATTTTGATGACGAGTTCCAGACCGAGTCGCGCCGCCTTTGGAGCCTACGCAAGAAATCGGTTTACTGTTTCAAAACCTCGATCATCACCCTAGAGGAAATCTCACGGGCACCCGCTCAGGTGCAGGATCTGTTCGCCAAGACCTTTGATGAAGACAGCATTTTGCCGATCAGCGCAGAAGCTCAGGTACTGGCTCATGCCTACATGGAGCGCGGTGTTGTTCCCGCTAAATACTTTGACGATGCCCAGCACGTGGCGATCTGCACGCTCGCACGGATCAACTGTCTGGCCAGTTGGAATTTTAAGCATCTGGCCAACCTCCAGCGCGAGAACGTCTTCAACGGGGTAAATCTCTTGCACGGGTACGCACAGCTGCGTATCTTAAGCCCCACAGCCCTTAATTATGGCCACGAAAAAGAAGTTTGACGCAGTCGCCGAGTCCCGCAAGTGGCGCATCGCCACGGGAAAGAAGCTGTCCGCGATGGACGACGCAGAGCGTCTGGACTACCTGAATCAGGACGTTGCCGGGAAGTTGCAGGCTTTGCGCACAAAGGCCGCCTCGAGCAAGGCACGGCGACCACGGAAGGCGCCGCGCAAGCGCAACGTTAAGGCGTAGTCTTTTTACTTCTTTAGCGAACCGGCTTCGCAGGGGGTCAAACGCACAGGATAAAGGCAGCAGCCAAGGGGGTCGGACCGACCCCTTTCCCTGACTTTCCGGCACACCTGGCGCGCCTCGCTGATGCTCGAAGGCGGAGCCGACATCAGCTACATCCATCAGCTGCTCGGTTACGCCAGCCTGTCCACCACGCAGATTTACATCCGCAGGCCGCAGGAAGTCCACTGCAAGACGCATCCGGCCGGGGTCGACGAGAAAAGGCAGAGTTGAACTTTTTGCGAAACCAAGCGATTATGTTGCCGTGACCGATAAACAGCTAGCCATCCGAAAGCTCGAAGCCCTGCCCGAAACGGCGAGCCTGCACGACATCCGTGAGGAACTCGAAATCCTCGACGCGATCCAGTCGGGGCAAAAGGCCGCGCGGGAAGGCCGCACGAAGAGCCTCGAGGAAGTCGAGAAGCTGTTCGCGTCATGGAACTCAAAGTAATCTGGACCGATCCAGCGATCGAGAACGTCCGGAGAATCCGCGATCACATCGCCGAGGACAATCCATCCGCAGCCGTCTCCTTCGGTCTGGAACTGTTCGAGAGCACACGGCACCTGGGCGGCTTCCCGGAGTCCTGCCGCGTTTATCAGGAAGACGAGAACGACGTCGTGCGCGAGCTGCTCCACCGTGGCTACCGCATCTTTTACCAGGAATACGGCGGCGCGATTGAAATCCTCCACGTGCGCCACGGCGCACGGCGCGACCCGAAGTTTTAACCTCTGACCTTTAGTCGCTCCCCGTTAGAGAAGACTTGCCCGTACCGAAAGGTGCGGGCTCAGGCGAAGGCGCCAAACGCACAGGATAAGGATCGATGGCCCAAGGGTAGGGAGGCGAAGGTAGGCAGGCGCAGGGAGCGAAACCGCAGTCTGTCTTGCAAGTAGAGGCGATGACGCTAGTTTTTTTCCATGTCGCTCCTCCTCAAGATCCGGCGTCTTGTCGGACCGTTGGCCGGTCTTGTTGTGCTGAGTCTGCCCCTTCCGGCGCAGAACTATTTTCCCGACACGATTCCGACGAGCCCTCTGGAGGTCTTCATCCGTGAGGTGGCGACCTTGCCCGACGCGAGTGCGAACCGCTTTCCCCGGATGAGCGTGCTGACGAGTGATCCGGCCGCCCGCATCTTCGTCAACGACCAGTTGGGACCGCTCTATCTTCTGGATTTCTCAGGCGGCACGCCTGCGGCGGTGACCGAATACCTCGACCTCCGGGACTACCCGGAGCTTCAACTGCGGACCGCCACGGGCGAGCAGGGCTTCCAGGCCTTCGCCTTCCATCCCGACTTCCACCGCGGGGGCGGGGGCTACGGGCGCTTTTACACGATCCACAGCTCCAACCAGACGAGCCAGACCCCCGACTTCGATCCCGGCGGGTCGACGGATTTCCACACGGTCCTGCTCGAATGGCGGACGGCCGATCCCGACTCCGACCAATTCGCCCCAGTCCCCGGACAAGCCGCCTACCGCGAGCTGCTCCGTTTCAAGCAGCCTTTTTCGAATCACAACGGGGGCCTGATCGCGTTCAACCCGACGGCCGGTCCCGACGACTACGGCCTGCTTTACATCGCGCTCGGCGACGGCGGTTCCGGCGGGGACCCGCAGGAGAACGGCGAGGACCCCTCCAACCCTTACGGCGCGATCCTTCGGATCGACCCGCTGGGCGACGATAGCGCGAACGGGGCCTACGGCATCGTCGACGCCAACCAGTTCGCCGCCGACAGCGACTCTGCCACGCTCGCGGAGATCTTCTGCTACGGCCTGCGCAACCCGCAGCGGTTCGGATGGGATGCGCAGACCGGGCGGCTCTTCATCGCCGATATCGGGCAGAACGCGGTGGAGGAAATCAACCTCGCCGCCAATGGCGCCCACTTCGGCTGGGACCTGCGCGAGGGCAGCTTCGCCTTCGAGTCGACTGCCACCGCCGGATTGACGGACCCGGTGGCCGAGTACGACCACAGCAATCCCGTCAATGATCTGCCGACCACGATCGGCAATCGGGCGGTGACCGTCGGCGAGGTCTTTCGGGGCGAAGCGATTCCCGCGCTCGACGGCAGGCTTCTCTTTGGGGATTTTCCCACCGGTCTCCTCCTGATACTCGATGTCGACACGGACCCGCTGGACGGCGGCCAGGACGGGATTTCCCAATTGATCCCGAAGCGTCCCGACGGGAGTCCGGTTCATTTGATCGACCTGATCAACGAGGCCCGCGGAGCTCGAAACATCAGCCCGACCCGGCGCGCGGACCTCCGCTACGGCTTGAACACCCCCGGCCGGATCTTCGTCCTGAACAAGCACGACGGCATCGTCCGCGAACTGGTCGCCCCGCCTTCCATCGCGATCGAGCGCTCCGGCGCGCAGGTCCGGATCGACTTCACCGGCACGCTCCAGGAGAGCGGAGAGCTCGTCAACGAAAGCTTTGAAACGATCGCCCCCCAGCCCGAAAGCCCCTGGTTTCTCGATCCGGAGGAGGGCCCGCGCTTTTTCCGCTCGCGGATCGAGTAGCCCGGAGGGGTGATGGTGCTGGCGCGCCTTCGAGCCCCATTCTTCTCGCTTTTCACGCGCGGTGACGTTACGGATAGATACATCGTGAACACATCGGCTGCGAGGCGGGGACTGAACGACGCGGGTGGGGACCGGGACCGTTTTCCATCGGAATCGTTTCAAGCCTTCTCAGCGGCTTTCTGGGATTTGACCGGATTCGATTTGGATCTGGTCGTCTTGGCCGAGGAAGGATTTCAATCCTGCTTTCATTGTGTGCGGAACGATGCCTGCCGGAGACAATTGGCGAATCGAAGCAGCCGGAAACCCTGCAAGGAATTTCTGCAAAGTCTCGGTGCGGAAGTTCGGGAAACGCAGCAAAGTGCCGAGGGCCTGTGCCACGCCGGGTATCAAAACATGTTGATCCCTGCCACGGACACGGCCCGGACGGACTTGCTCCTGCTGCTGGGCCGGAAACGCTCCGCCCGGCGGGACGACCTGCGGACGGCGGCGCGATTCCTGGATACGATACTACCGGACCTTTCGGCGCGAATCATCGAGAAGAACTTGTCCGCGCCGGGGGCGCTGTCGCCTCTGGTGCGCCGCGCCCGCGACTATTTGGAGAGCCATTACCATGAAGCGGTCAGCTTAAAATCGCTTTCCAAGTTCTGCGGAGTGAGTCCCTTCCACTTTTCGCACCGCTTTAGCATCGAAACGGGGGTGCCGTTTTCAAGCTACCTGAGCGCTTTGAGGGTCCGGCAGGCCCGGCGATTGCTCCGGGAGCGAGTTTCCACCAGCGTGGCGGAGATCTGCTTCGAGGTCGGGTTCCAGTCGGTCTCGCAATTCAATCGCGCCTTTTGGCGTGAGACGGGACGGAGTCCCACTGCGTATCGCAGGGAGGCACGGCAGGGCGGCGGCCAGCCTCCGGATACGCAAGATCTGCGCTGATTTAGCGCAAGATACACGCAGACAGGACGTGGAGTCTTTGTCATACTACAGCGATGAATACAGCCTACTCCTCACCCCGCCCACGGCGTATCCTCATCGGACTGTTCGTGGCGGCGGGAATCAGCCACTCCGCTCTCGGCCTCGACATCTCCTGCATCAGCGCCGGGGACGGATTTTTCCACAACGAGAGCGGATCGTCGTACGATTATTTCGATTCGACGTCCCATTCGGTCATCGTAAATCGTTACTTCGACGGGCTCTCCAGCTCGATCCAAGACCGCACCGGCTATCTTCAGTTCTCCCTCGCGGCCCTTTCGCCCACCGATGTCATCGCGAGTGCGACGCTGAAGCTCTATTTGACCGCCTCCCACTACGCGGACGACAGCCCTTCGGCGGGATTTATCAATCACGTCGCGAATTCGAGCGGCGCGAACGGAAATGCCTCGCAGCGGCTGAACGGCTCCGAATTGGTCGTCGAAATCAAGGATCAACCGCTCGGATGGTTGGAGTTGGAGGTGACCGATTATCTTAGGAACGACCACGCCGCAGGCTACGGCTACTCCTGTTTCAGCCTGAACATGAACACGGAGGGCTACTTCGATAACGCCGGGTTCACCGTCACCAGTTCCGATGCAGGAACGAATGTGCCTACGCTCGCGATCTCGTTGGTTCCCGAGCCCTCCGCCTCTGCCCTTGTCGCGATTCTGGTCGCCGGCTTTGCGGGGATTGTGCGTCGCAAGCCAAGTCGCCGGACTCAAGACTCCCGCTAAACAAGCTAGGCGAACCTTCGTCGGCGTGGCCAAGTCTCGCGCGGCGGCAGCGGGACGGAGGGTTGGATAAATATCGAAAGCGCCCGCAAGCGGGCACGCCACGGCGATGCGTCTTCGATAAAGGAGCCAAGAAGGGGCGACACAAAACAAGCCAGGTTAAAAACAGTTGGACGTGGCGTGCGCCCTTGGGCGCGCTTCCCCCGGAGCGTTGAAGCGGAGGCATCGCGCCGGAGCGGCGTTAATCCTAGAGGAGGCGGGCGCCCTCTACGGACTCGGGCGAAACCGCGTTTTCGACAAGCTGATTGATCTAGAGCCAACTGCGGGTTTGACAGTGAGCAAAACGCAGTCGACGGCGCTAGGGGAAGACCCCGATGAGCTTTGGGAAGTTCGCGGCGCGCGGGTCAGCCGTAGATCCGGATGGCGCTGGATTTGACGATCAGTCGGACGCTGCGGCCGGGACGGAGCTGCAGGTCTTCGACCGCGTCCGGGGTGAGTTCGACCGCGAGGGGCGGGAGTTCGGAGCCGTCGAGTCGAGCGAGGGCAAGGAGGCGGCCTCCGACCGGGTGGATCCCCACGAGGGTGGCGGGCAACTGGTTCCGCGCGGAGATTCCCGCGACGGGTTCTAGTGCAATTAGGAGGTCGCGGGCGGGAATGCCAAGCCGCACGGATCGGGCGGTGGTCCCGGTGTCGCCGACTAGGATCAACTCGGGTCCGGAGCCGTCTTCGCCCAGGCGGGCCCGGTGGGGCCGCTTGGGGTCAAGCGCGGCGGGTAGGATCGTCTCGAAACCCTCCGCGCTGGCGGTGCCATAGGTGTCGGATCGGGTCAGGACCGCCATCGGGGAACCCTGCGCACGGAGGCGACCGTCTTCCAGCACCGCCACTTCCTCGCAGAGCGCTTGAAGTTCGACCGGGTTATGGGAGACGACAAGCATGGGGATGCGGAAGTGATCGCGGACGCGAAGGAGGAAAGGCAGGATGCGGTGGCGGAGGGCGGCGTCGAGGGACGCGAGGGGTTCGTCGAGCAACAGCAGCCGCGGACCCGAGCAAAGCGCACGGCCGAGGGCGACGCGTTGCCGCTGGCCGCCGGAGAGCTGGTCGGGACGGTTCCGGAGGAGCTCGCCCAGCTCGAGGACCTCGACCACCTCGTCGAAGCGGGCGGAATCCCCGCGGGCGCGGCGGAGCCCGAAGCGCAGGTTTTCCGCCGCGTCGAGGTGGGGGAAGAGCAGATGATCCTGCGGAAGGTAGCCCAGGCCGCGGTCCTCCGGGCGGAGGCGGATGCCATGCGGGCTGTCCAGCAGCACCCGGCCCTCGCAGGCAAGTAAGCCCCGCGCACCGGGTCGAAGCCCCGCGATCGACTCGAGGCAGCTGGTCTTGCCCGAGCCCGAGGGGCCGAAAAGCCCGAGCACGCGCGCCTCCGAACGGAGCTCGAGCGCCAGCCGGAACGCACCCTGGCGCAGTTCGAGCTCGATTTGCCAGAGGGGGCTGCTCACGTGCGGCCTCCTTTCCGGGGGCGGCTCAGCCATTCGCTGGCAAAAACGGCTGCGAAGCCGATTGCCAGGGCGATGGCGAGGAGGAGATTGGCGAGGCCGGCGTTGCCCGACTGCTGGGCGCTGTAGATGGCGGAGGCGAGGGTCTGGGTGCGGCCGGGGATATTGCCCGCCACGATCACGGTGGCACCGAACTCGCCCATCGCGCGGGTGAAGCCGAGGACGGCTGCGGCGACCAGTCCGCGCCCTGCGAGGGGCAGGGTGACGGCGCGAAGGGTTCGCCAGCGGCCGTGCCCGAGCGTCCGGGCGAGTGCCTCCAGCCGCGGGTCGACGCCCTCGAAAGCCACCCGGGCGGTGCGCAGGACGAGGGGAAAGGACATCGCGGCGCAGGCGATAACGACCGCTTTCCACGTGAGCAGGACGTCGAGAAAGCCGAGCGGCCCGTCGTCTGCGAGGAGGCGGAGGAGTAGGTAACCGACGGCGGTCGGCGGCAGCACCAGGGGGAGGCTTCCGAGCGTGGCGACTAGGTCGCGGCCGAAAAAACGGTGGCGGACGATGCAATAGGCGAGCGGAACGGCCAAAAGCATCACGATCAGGGTCGACACCGCCGCGTAAAGGACGGTGGAGAGGACGATCGTCGGGAGTGCTTCCATTTTCGGAAATCGGGATGCGGGGGAGTCGGCCGTTCGAATTGCCGGCGCACGGTCTAGGGAAAAGTCTCAATCTTCCAGCAGGGAGAAACCGTGCTCGCGAAAGACCCTGGCCGCTTCGGGGCCGAGAAGGAAATCGTAGAAGCCTTGCGCGGCGGAGGCGTGACCCTCGAGCAGAGCGATCGGGTAGACGATGGGCGAGGCCTCTTTGGCCGGGACCCTGTGAAGGATGCGCACGCTATCGGGCCGGGTGGCGACGTCGCTCTGGTAGACGAGTGCGATGACATCGGGGTTGCCCTCCGCCTGGGCGAGCGCGGCGCGGATATCCGGGGCGGGCGAGACCTTGTCCGCCAAGACGGGCCAAAGTCCGGTCGACTCGAGCCAGTCCCGCGCGTATTTGCCGGCCGGCACATGTGCCGGATCGCCGATCGCGAGAAAGCCGAAATCGCCCTTCAGGAAGGATTCGTAGCGGTGGCCGGACTCCGCGTGGGCGACTACGACGAGCCGGTTGCTCAAGAGGTCGAGTCGGCTGCCGGGCGTGATTTGCGGTGCGATCGCATCCATCCAGCCTGGGCTGGCGCTGAGAAATAGATCCGCCTTGCGCGCCGCGAGGATCTGCTGGGCCAGGGCGCCGGAGCTGGCGAAGTTGAAGTGGAGGTCGACCGGATGCGCGGCCTCGTAGCACGCCCCGATCTCGCCAAGCGCGTCGGTCAGGCTGGCGGCGACGTAAATCGAGACCGCCGGGCGGTCGGAATCCGAACCGCAGCCCATCAACAAAGCGGCGAGCATCGGCAGTAGGCGGCTATACGGAAGAGTTCGGAACATCGGGAAGAATGGGAGCACGATCCGTTCCCCGTGCGCGAGCCGGAAAGCCTGTAATCTGAATGGAAGACAAATGCGGTCACTAGTGTCCAGTTAAGAGCGGGTGAGCGATTCTTAAGTGTTTCATAATCATGATCCAATGAAAAACCTTACGTGTGACGCATTTGAAGGAGCTGGCTCTTCTTGCGGAGGTTCATTCTCAATAAGGGATGAACGCCGGACGTCTCGTTTTCACCCAAGTCATCGATCTCATTCATCGAGAGCAGTTCAATCGCTGCATCGCGCTGCAC
>Ga0208112_100196_pt1:5000-86480 | contig 86480 bp, 61 predicted proteins | sample HotLakConsoUCCLE_FD_184736 | JGI IMG/M metagenome (GOLD analysis project Ga0208112, IMG submission 184736) | Hypersaline microbial mat communities from Hot Lake, Washington, USA - Hot Lake Consortium UCC-LE (SPAdes) (version 2) ...
CCGGCGCTCCCGGCCGCATTCAGGCCCCTTCTATATAGGCCTTCAGGCTCTCGGCCTCAGCTTCGGCTTCGGCGATCTTGCGCTTGACCACATCGCCGATGGATACGACCCCAGCCAGCGCCGCGCCCTCCATGATGAGGATGTGACGCACCCGGCGGTCGGTCATCAGGCCCATGAGTTCGTCGATCGACGCGCCCGGCGTCGCGCACACCAATGAGGTGCTCATGACCTCGGCGACGGTCCGCGTAAGGGCCTTCGCTCCGTCAGCGCCCACCGCCTTGGCGAGATCGCGTTCGGAGAATACGCCGAGCGGCCCGCCGTCCGCATCCACGGCCACGGCTGCGCCGACCTTGTGCCGTGAAAGCGTGCGGGCCGCTTCGGCCAGGGTGTCGGAGGGGCGCACGGTGAAAACCTCCGCGCCCTTTTCGCTCAGGATTCGAGATGCCGTCATGCGCGCCTCCCTTTGGCGTGGTAAGACAGCATGATGACGCAGTGCGGGCCGGTGGGCAAATCCTGCGGCCGGCCGATCAGGGGGACGCAATGGGATATAGAAAGCGCCTCACGGCGGATCTCGACCGCTGGATCGCCAGAGGCCTCGTGGCGGCGGACAACCGGACGGCCATTCTCGAAGACATCGCGCCGCGCACGCCTGGATGGACCGCGTCGGGCGCCGCGGCGATCCTCGGGGCCGTGCTCCTGGCGTTCGCCGCCATCAGCTTTATCGCCGCCAACTGGGACGCCATCCCACGCCTGGGGCGCTTTGCGTTCATCCTCACCGCCCTGTGGGCGTGCCTTGCCGGCTCCGGCGCCGCTTTCGCCCGCAAGAACAGCGCCGCCGGTCACGCCCTGGCGGTGCTGGGCGCGGCGCTGTTCGGCGCCGGCATCGCGCTGACCGCCCAGACCTTTAATATGAGCGCGTTTCGAAACACGGGCATTTTGATCTGGGCGGGGGGCGCGCTTGTGACGGCCGCGATCATCCCCTCGCGGCCGGTGCTGATCCTGGCCGCGCTGCTCGGCGCCTTCTGGGCGGGGTCGGAGGCGTTCAACCCGCTCACCCCCGACCATATCTGGAGCTATGCGCCGGTCTGGCTGATCACCGCCGCCCTCGCCTGGCGTCTGAAATCCATTATCGCCATCCATGTGCTGGCGCTCGCGATGCTTTTGTGGAGCGGTCACCTCCTGTTCGCCTCGACGCAGGACCTCTTGTCCGATCTGCAGCGCTTCGCCGTCTTCGCCGTGTTCAGCGGCGCCGCGGCCATGGGCGCGGCCCTGTTGCGCGATCGCGGCGTCTTCGGCGGCGGCGTCCTGGCGGCCTGGCTCGGCGCCGGGGCGCTAGCGGCGGGCTTCGGCCTGCAGACCGAGTCCGCCGGCGCCTCCTCCCTGTCCTTGCTGTACGTGAGCCTCGCCGGCGCCGGCCTTGCTCTGCTCGCGGCCGCCGCTGTGGCGCGCGCCGCCCTCGGCGGACTCGGATGGGGCCTCGCGAGCGGTCTGTTCCTGGCGGGCCTCGCCGCCGCCGCCCTGCCGCCGATTTACGCAGCCGTCCCCGACGACGCCGCATTCGCAATCGAGATCGCAGCCGGTGCGGCCGTCTATGTCGCGGCGGTGGCGTTGATCCTGATCGGAGCCCGGCCGGGCCGGGGCGCTGCGGGGATTCTCGGGGTGATCGTGTTCATCGCCGAGACGCTCTATGTTTACGGGGCGTTGTTCGGCGGCCTGTTGAGCACGGCGGTGTTCTTTGCGGTCGGCGGGCTCCTGCTGCTCGGCCTGTCCATTCTGCTGGGACGGCTCACGCGCCACCTCGCATCGCCTCCGGCTGAGGGAGCACCGTCATGAGCGTCCTGCTGCGTCTTCTTCTCGTCGCCCTCGCCATGAGCATGATTCTTGGCGGGCTCGTCGCCCGCCACGCCTGGCTCCGGCAAAGCGGTGAGGAAATCCGCCTCGATATGGAGCCGGTGGATCCGCGCGACCTGCTGCTCGGCCACTACGTCGTGCTGCGCACGGAGCTGCACCGGCTCGATACGGGAGATCTGGAGGGCGAGGACGAAGGGTGGGCGCGCGGCGACACGGTCTTTGTCCAGCTTGCTGACACAGACGCCGGTGTCATGGCGCCGGCAGGCGCCTATCGTGAGCCGCCCGCCTGGCCGTTCATCCAGGGCCGGGTGGAGTATGTGTCCACCGAATCCGATTTCACCGAACCGGAAATGCTGGAGGACGGCTCGCCCGGCTGGATGCGCGACCCGATCCCGGGGACAGAGCGTGAATGGCTCCATGTCCGTTACAACCTGGAACGCTATTTCGCTCCGAAAGACCAGGCGCTGGCGCTCGAGGGCATGCGCAATGAGGGCCGGCTGCGCCTGATCGTGTCTCTGGCCGACGACGGAAGCGCCGTCATCAAGGGGCTCGAGATCGATGGCGAGCCCCGCTACGACACCCTTTTCTGAGGCCTCGCCTCATCGCCAGGCCAGAAACCGTACGAGCAGCGGATAGACCGCGAACCCGGTGACAAGGCCGCCGATATGGCCTTCCCAGGCGATCGGGTGCTGAAAGAAGATGTCACCGACCGCCAGGGCGAGATTGATCCCCAGCCAGGGCAAGGCGATACGCTGCATCACGCTGCGCCCGCCTGCGGCGAACCCGGCGCCGGCGATGACCCCCGACAGCGCCGTGGAGGCGCCGGCCATGATGCTGGGCTCGCCGGCATGGACGACCGCGGTCGCCACCGCGCCGCCGATCGCGCAGGTGAAAAAGAAGAGAAGAAAGCCCGGCGCACTCTTCCAGCCCGGCCCGAACGGCCGTGCCGCCGCCGGCCCGAACGCCAGCAGCGCGCCGAGATTCATCAACAGGTGCAGCCAGCCGAAATGCACGAACACGTGCAGCACGTAGGGTGTCAGCCCGAACAGCGGCGCCGGCGGCAGCTCGCTCAGCGCCCCGCCGGTGCGCACCGTGCCGAGCCAAAGCGTCATGCCGTGGATCATGCCGCCGCCGTGCCCGGCCATGGCCAGGCTTTGTGTGAGCTGGGACGCAAGCATGAGCCCCGCCAGAAGCAGAATCACAGGCGCCATCATGTTGAACATCGGCGCAGGCTCCTTGCCGGCCGGCCCGCCGGCGAAGGGTTCGGACGCCGCGGCGGGGCCGCGCGACTCTGGCGTTTCGGTCAAATCGGCGTCCTCTCGCGACGGTTTCGGTTCATAACGTAGGGCGCTGGCACGTGCGTTGCACCCGTCCGGTCTGAAGCGTCTTCAAAGAGGACACATTATGACCGGCCCCTGCACCACCCTCACCGGCGCCCTTGTCGCAGCCGCCGCCTTTTGCGGACTTGCTGCGGCTCAGGAGAGCCACCCCTCCGACTGGACCCGGCCCTACGGCCAGGCCCACGGCCAGGAAACGCGGCCCTATAGCGGCGCCCGCACCCGCGCCGGAAACCGAGTGGTGATCAACGGGATCATCCAGACCGGCGTCGGGGTCTCGGCTCAGGCGTCGGCCTACGGTTCAGCCCAGACCGGGGCCGGCGTTCAGGGCGCGGGCCAGTACGGCCCCTTCGCCAATGCGAACGCCAGCGCCATCGGCAACCAGCTGAACGTGGTGGTGAACGGCAATTACAACACCGTGGTGGTCAACAGCCGCCAGACCAACAACGGAAACGTCACCGCCAATTCCGGCGCAAGCGCCAATGGCGAAACCGCGACGGAGGGCGACGATGCGCAAGATTAAGGCCCTCATCGGCGCCGCCGTCTCGGCTCTGGCCGTCACCGCCTGCGCCACCTCCAATTCCGGCTCGGACGGTCTCTATGCGACGCCCACCGGCGATGCGCCCGTGACCGCCAACCCGACCCCCTACTCCGAAGCCCTGGTGTGCATGTCCAACCACGCCCGTAGCTCCGGCATGGCCGCGCCGCGCATCGCGGTGGGCCGCATCGCCGACTATACCGGCCAGATCGCGCCGGAGGGCGGCTCGCGGGTGACCCAGGGCGCGGCGCTGATGGCCATGAGCGCCTTCGCCAAGACCGGCGCGCGCCTGGTGGAGCGTTTTGACACGTCCGTCGCCGAGCTCGAACTGCGCTACGCCAACAACCAGCTCATCGGCGATCAGACCGAGGAAGACGGCTTCCGCCAGATCTACGCCGGCTCCATGCCCGGTTCGGACTATTATCTGGTGGGCGGCGTCACCGAGCTGAACGCCAATATCCGCTCCAACGGCCAGGACCTGTTCGCCGGCGACAGCGTCGACTCAGATCCGTCCGGCGTGTTCTCCCGGCGCATGTACGTAATGAATGTCGGCCTCGACCTGCGCCTCATCGATTCGCGCACGCTGGAGGTGGTCGACGTGGTCTCCTACCAGAAGCAGATCATCGGCCGTGAGCTTTCCGCCGGCGTCTTCGCCTTCTTCGGCGACGCCGTGGTGGACGTCTCCGCCGGCGGCCGCTCGCTGGAGCCGGTCCAGCTCGCCGTGCGCTCTGTCATCGAGCGTGCCGTTCTTGAAATTTCCGCGCAGCTCTACGGCGTCTCGCCGGAGCAGACCTGTGCGTTCGACGACCCCATCGGCGGCTCGACCGTCACCGGCGGGGTCCAGCTTCAAACCGCCTATGCGCCTTCGGAGGCCCCCTATGTCCAGGCTCGCACGAGTGTTGATCGCGGGCACGAGCGCCGCGACTCTGATATCCGCAGCCAGCTTCGCGGAACCTACCGATAGGGTCGAGCTCGACCAGGCCAATTCCGGTCCCACCGCCGCCCAGGACGAGCAGTCGGTCGGCGGGGCGGAGACCGCGGTCTCCAACGCCTTCGCCCAGGCGAACTCCGCCACCGGCGAGGTGGTGAACTGGACCGGCGTCTCGGGGACGCAGGCGCTGCAGGGCTCGGTGGATGCGGTGTCATCGCTGCAGGCGGACGGCTTGTGGTCCTACGCCACCTCCAACGCCGCGGCCCAGGGCAACGCCCTGACCGTCGGCGCAACCGCCAATGTCGACATGGATGTCGAACAGAGCGCCGCGTCCGGCTCGCGGGTGTCGGGGCTTTCGGCGCTGAGAATCGGGACCTATGCCGGCCATACCGTGCAGGGCGCCAGCGCGACGGCGAACGCGGCTCAGGTCAGCGGCTCCGGCGCCCATGATCTGCAGCTGCGCCAGAGCGCGGAGGGCGACGTGAACGCGGGAACCACGCTGGATGCCGCCGATGCTGAAATCGAGACCTTCGCCCAGGGCGCGCAGGCGGCGGGCAACTCGCTGACCGCCGGGGGCTATGAGGGCAACCCCATCGCCGATCTCGACCAGTCCCAGACCGGGACAGTGGAGGCCGAGACGACCGCCACTGTGCGCAACGCCGACTTTGGCGGCGTCTCCGCCTCCAGCGCGGCGGGCAACACGGTCACGATCGCAAACGATTACGGCTACGCCCACGCGCAAGGAACCCAGACCAATTCGGGCTCTGTGCGCGCCACGACGACGCTGAATATCGGCGATTTCGGCAACGGGATCGTCGCCGGCTCGGCCAACGCGGTGGGCAATTCCGGGCTCGTCTCCAATATCGGGGCCGACGCCTATACCGGGCTGAACCAAAACAATTCCGGCCCCGTCACCGCCCAGGTGAATTTCACCGGCGGCATTGGCGGATCTGGCGTCGGCGGCGCCGGCGCCTCCCTGTCGGCCTCGGCCATGGGCAACGCCCAGAGCGCCTATATCTGTTCAGAATGCCCGGTCTCGCTGAACGCCAATATCACCCAGACCAATTCCGGACCGGTGACGGCCGGCGTCAACGCCAGCCATTCCGGATCCATCGGCGCCCTCACCGGCTCGGCCACCGCCGTGGGCAACGCCGCGACGTTCTCAAGCCGGCCCCCGGAGTAGGCGGGGCGCTTCTGCGAGGCGCCGTAGGCGCGCTGGGTCGGGGAAGCTTTCCCAACATCGACGGCCGATCCAGGCGCCCACACCCCCTCCGCCCCTTCGCTCCGCTCAGGGACACCTCCCCCATGAAGGGGGAGGACAGAGTACGCGTTTATTGTACCTCCCCCTTGTGGGGAGGGTGGACCGAGGCGAAGCCGCGGGCCGGGTGGGGGGAGGTTCCGCACCAGAGGCCGACCATTAAGGCGCACGGACCCCCTCCGTCCCTTCGCTGCGCTCCGGGACACCTCGCGGAACAGAAAGACAGGACGCCCCTATTCCCGCGGCTCAGCCGCCATCAGCGCCCGGTAAAATTCCAGATTCCATGCGGCGCCGGATTCGCCGGTGTGCTCCAGCGGGTCGCTGGTTTCCGGTTCGATGCCGATCGCCTGTGCGATCTCGCCGCCATAGAGCCCGCGATAGCCGCGGCCCCAGGCGAGCGAGGGCAGGTCCATCATGAAATAGGTGAACAGCGCCGGCACCCCGCCATGACCCTCCTCCCTTAGCCACGCATCCACAAAGGCGCGGTCGAAATGGGCGTTATAGGCGGTGAACAGCGCGGTGCGCTCCCCCACCGTTTCTTCATGGAACGCCAGAAAGGCGCGGGCCGCATCCGCCTCGCCGGATGCGCCGAGTTCGGCCCAGCGCGCCTCGTCGAAACCGTTGATTCCCCGTGCGATCTCGCCCGCGCGCTCAGGATGATCGGGCGTGATCCGGATGAAGAATTCGCCCAGCACCGCCCCTTCAAGATCGGTGTACACCGCCCCGATATCGATCATTTCGTGATGGCCGGGCTCCAGCCCCGTCGTCTCCACATCTACGATGGCGAGGACGAAGGCGTCCGGATCGGCTTCCGGCGTCACCGGCTGAAATCCCGCGGCGGCGAGGGCGGCGGCGGCCAAAAGCGTGTAAATCATGAAAAAGGCTCTCCCGGATGATGGTTCCGGGAGAGCCTAGCAGGCCGTTGCGACGGTCCTGTTTCAAAAGGTGGCGTCAGAGAACTTCGAGCATGCTCGCCACCAGAGGATGGCGCACGATATCCTCCGACTGCAGGCGGACGACCGAGATGTCCTCCACCGGATCAAGCTTCTCCGCGATCGTCTTCAGGCCGGAGAGCTCGGGCAGGAGGTCGGTCTGGGCGGGATCGCCGGTGACCACCATGGTGGCGTTCCATCCAAGCCGGGTGAGCAGCATTTTCAGCTGGGCGTAGGTGCAGTTCTGCGCCTCGTCGACCACCACAAAGGCGTTGTTCAACGTGCGGCCGCGCATGTATCCGATGGGTGCGATCTCGATCAGGCCCTCGGCCATCAACGCCTTCAGGCGCTTCGGGCTGAGCCGGTCGGCCAGCGCGTCATAGAGCGGGCGCAGATAGGGGGCGAGCTTCTCCTCCATGGCGCCCGGCAGGAAGCCGAGCGATTCGCCGGCTTCCACCGCGGGCCGCGACAGCACGATGCGGCCCACCTGGCCGGCTTCCAGCGCCTCGACGGCCTTGGCCACCGCCAGATAGGTCTTGCCGGTGCCGGCCGGCCCCAGCGCCATGACGAGATTATAGGTGTCGATGGCCTCCATGAGCGTGGCCTGGTTCTTCGAGCGCGGCTTCACGTTCTTGGTGTAGCTCTGGTCGCGCATCGGCTCCTTGTCGTCGGGGGCCCAGCGGGTGCCCGGGAACAGCGCCCGGACCTTTTCCTCCTCGTAGGCTTCTGCGTTGAACGATCCGGCTTGGCGGCGTTTGGCTACACGCTTGCCCATGTCAGGCCCTCCAGAAGACAAGAAAAAACCCCTGCCGCGGATGCGGAGGGGTGAATGACGGCTCGGCGAAAGAAAAGAAGCGGCGGGATTCCCGGGACCATTCAAAGTCCGGTGCGTTTGGCGGCGGAACCAGTCCCGGGTTCGGCGGTGCAACAGGCATGGCCTGTCTTCCTTTCGCGGTCGCTTCCATGCGCATTTGCGCAGCGAATGCGGTCCGGGTGGGTTGATCCCGAATCGCACTCACAGTCTCATCCTACGACAGTGAACGAAGTATGAGTCCGGGCTTTGCCAGTCTGTCATGAAACTGCAGCCGGGGCGCCACACTTGCAACCGCTCGAATCGCAGGAGAGCCCTGAAATCATGACCCTTTACGCCCTGAGAGACGACGAGCCCGAGCTTCACCCCGACGGCGCCTGGGTGGCCCCCAGCGCTTCGGTGATCGGCAAGGTGAAGCTTCTGAAGAACGCCTCGGTCTGGTTCGGCGCGACGATTCGCGGCGACAACGAGCTGATCACGATCGGCGAGGACTCCAACGTGCAGGACGGAACCGTCATGCACACCGACATGGGCTTCCCCCTGGTGCTCGGCACTGGCGTCACCGTCGGTCACAACGCCATGTTGCACGGCTGCACCGTGGGCGACTACACGCTGGTGGGAATCGGCGCGACGATCCTGAACGGTGCGAGAATTGGAAAGAACTGCATCATCGGGGCTCACGCCCTGATCACCGAGGGCAAGGAGATTCCGGACGGCTCGGTGGTGATGGGATCGCCCGGCAAGGTGGTCAAGCAGATCGCCGAGGGCGTGGACGAGATGCTGAAGGCCAGCGCCGATCACTATGTCGAGAACGCCAAGCGCTATGCAGTGGATCTGCGCCCGGCCGAAGGCGGAGGGCGCCAGTCTGGTCTGCTGGATCGGGCTTGATCGGGATTCGCCGAGGCCCGCCACGCGGCGGACCTCGGCGCAAATCCCCTTCCGGATCGGTTTAGCGACGCCAGGTCAGCCCGACGCCGAACAGGTCGGCGGTGTTGTCGAACTCACCCACCAGCCGATCGCCGCCGGAGCCCGTCGCATCAATGGGGGCGTCGTCGAAGAACAGGTGCTGGTAGCCAAGATCGACGCTGAACGCGTTCCCGGGATTCCAGCTGGCGCCCAAGGCCGCGATGACACGGTCGGCGTCGGGAACCCTGGGCGTCCGCTCATCCGGCGGCGTCGGGCTTTCATCAAACGCCACCCCGGCACGGAACACCCAGTCAGGACGCGGTGCGTATTCGAAGCCCACCGAGGCCTTGATGGTCTCGTGATAGCCGAGTACTTCGCGGCTGGACGGCTGGGCGGGGTTCTCGAAATTCACGACCAGCGCGTCGAGGTCCCAGAACGTCGCACGCACGGTGGCGTTCCAGGCGAACGCGCCGTTGACTTCATGACGCAGGCTCACCGCCGCTTCCGACGGCAGGTCCAACGGCGCCGATCCGGGCGTGTCGGTGAACACCGGCGCGAAGATCGCGGCGCCGGCGGGCGTGCCGAATTCCGCGTCGCCGTCCAGATCGTGATTCACCGCAGAGCGATAGGACAGGCCGACGCGCGTGCCTTCCTCCGGCTCGAACAGGACCCCGGCGTTCCAACCATAGGACCAGTCGTCGCCCTTCACCCGGACGAAGCCTTCGGACGTCTGCGGCGCAAGCCCGGCCTGGGCGCAGGCGGGCGCAGGCGCCTGGGACAGGCAGACCGCTGTGAAATTGACGGCGTTGGCGAGCGTCGCATCGGCGTACTGGGCCGATACGCCGAACCCGAAGCTGAGCTGGTCGTTCAATTCGAACGCCACCGCAGGGTTGATGTCCACCACGCGCAGGGACGATTTCACCGCCTGATAGCGGGTCAGGGAGTCCGGCTCGTATTCGGTGGACAGGCCAAAGGGGGCGTTGACGCCGAGTCCAAGCGTAATCGAGTCGCTCACCGGCGCGGAGATATAGAGATTGGGGATCACCTCGTCGGTGAAGAAGTCATCCCCTTCACTGCCCGACAACGGTGCTCCGAAGGCGTTGGTGGAGCCTTCGTTTTCGAACTCGCCGCGCCCGTAGATGTAATAGGCGCCCAGATTGGCCTGCCAGCCCTCAAGCCGGGACAGGCCGGCCGGGTTGGACCAGATCGTGGACGGGTCGGTGGCGAGCGCGGCGTAGCCGGAGTTCGCCATGCCGAAATCGCGTGAGGAATATTCGGAAAGCTTGAAGCCGTCCGCGAGCGCAGGCGCGGCTGCGCCAAGGCTGAGAGCGGCGGCGAAGCCGGCGCGGGCGGCGATGCGGGGGAGGATGGGTCGCATTGAAAACCTTGCGTGTTGCTTGAGTTGCGGCGCGAAGCCGGGACATTCGCCCGTCAGCTTCGCAACCGCGCGCCTAGCACGCCGGTTCCCTTGAATAGCGGTAGTTTACAGCTGTGATTGCAGCTCCAGCCGGGTGATCGCCCAGGCTAGTCGCGCCGGCCCCAGAGCTCCCGGATGCGGCCGTCGGCGTCGCGCCCCAGATTGAACCAGGCGGAGCGATCACGCGAAGCGTCCACCACGAGCAGCTTGTCGTCCCGGCCGAGAAGATGGCTGAGCTCGTTGCGCAAATGAGCGGCGCTCGCCGCGCCGCGCATGAGCCAGACCCCGGGCGTTATCGTCTCGACATCGCCGAAATCACCAAGCGCAGCTTCAAACGCGCCGCGGCTGTCGGCGTGCAGATCGGCGACGATTACGAAATTGGCGGTGCGGGCGTCGCTGGGAGCGGGACGCCTCTCTCCCGGCGCCCGGCGGACCTCGTCCAGCCAGGTTTTCAGCGCCGGAACGTCGGATGCGGGCCGGAACCCGTCGTCGCGCTGTTCGGAGACGCTGGAATGCGGTGCGATCCGGCCCTCCCCGACAAAGGCGCGCATCTGCGCTCCGGTATAGGGGCCGTAGACACGGCCTTCGACCTTAACAAACCAGGACATGGTGATTCCGTCATCGCGCGGCATGTGCATCTCCCAGCCTCAGCTCGCTCAGTCCCGAGGCTCTCACACCGGTAAGGCAAGATTCGGGCCGGCGTCGCAGATATGGCGGGCGAGAGCTGCAGAACCAACCCCGACACGGGCGGACCGCCGCTCCGCTTCGAAAGCGAAACGCACGAATCGCAGCGGGGTTCAGGCCGGAGGGTCGAAAGAGACGGCGAAACCGGTGTCCAGCCAACGTGCGACACGGCCCCTCATGTCGCCGACCTGCACCGGCTCGCCGACGCGCGGCCGTTCAAGGCACGCGAACGCCGCCCCGGTGATCGAGACGTCGACGACGTCGGCCTGGATCACGACGCCGTCACGCAGTCTGATTTTGGCTCGGCCACGACCCGGCTTGCGCGGCGCGACGCGGTCTTCTTCAAGCCCGAGGCGTTCCATGTTGAAACGCCAGGTGATCGCGTCGGCCAGGCGATCACGCTTGCGCTGGGAACTGGTGAGGCGCAGGCCGAACCCGGTCTGGCCGGCGCGCACGACCTCGCCCTCCATACGGCCGAGGCCGTCGATCAGAAGAACCACGCGCTCACCGCGCTTGGGCGGCGTCTTGGTCAGCACCCGAGCGCCGCCGGGAGAGATGTCGACCAGCTTGCAGATGAATTCGCCCGTGCTGACCGCAAGCCCGCGGCCAGGCAGCGCCAGGTTCACACGGCGATGCCGGCGGCGCTCCTGCGCACCGCGCGCGGCGATCTTGATCTTGCGCCGGTCAAGGCGTGCGTGGAAATCGACGGTGTTGCTCATCGCGCCCTTGCTGGGTCAATACCGCCCTGACCATAGGCGCGTGAGCCTTAAGAAATCGCTGCCCGTGCTAGATGTCGTTCGCCGCCAGCGCGCTCTGCGACGGCGTCTGATCCCGGCTGAACAGCGACATGGACGGCTCGGCCGCGACGGCGGGGAAGAGCTGGGTGAGCCTGTGGCGCAGAACGGGACGCCCGCCGAGCCGGCCGGGATCAAGCGGTTGATACAGCCCCAGGACACGGTCGAGCCAGCCTTCCGGCCCGCGCAGCGGCAGCAAGGTGAGCTCCACGGGACAGGTGCGCCCATCCAGCGTCACCGCCTCGCACAGCGCACGCGCCGGCGCCGGAGCGCCCAGCGCGCCCTCAAGTAGGGCGGTCATGTGCGCCCGGTCGTGATCGCTCCACATGGACAGGAAGTTCTGGTCGCGAAACTCGCGCTTGTGCAGTCCGCACAGACCGGTTCCGGCGAGCCGGAACACGTGATGCTCCCGATCCATGCGGCGCAGCAGAAAGATGTGCGACAACAAGGCGCCCAGGTCCTGGGGAGCGATATCTGCGCGCGCCGGGGCCGGTTCGCCGCGGCGGCGCGCATCCCAATAGGCGAGCAGGGTTCGTGTGTTGGCGTGTTGCAAAGCCGGGCGTCCTTCGTCCTCGTCCGGCGCATCCCTCGCCGGCCCCTCCCGCGCCGTCCAAGCAAACGCCTTGCCAGTTGATCCAACGCGCACTGCGCAGAGGGAGTTCTCAGAAACCGGCGCGCGCCTTGCAAGGCAGGGGGCGAGTTGATGTGGAGACCGCCATGCGCGTTTCATCCCGGTACGCCGCACTTGCGACCGCCGTCGCCGCAGCCGTCATGGCCGCCGCCGCTGCGGCGGGAGACCCTGCGCCGACACCGCCTTCGCCCCCGCCGCCCTCGCACAATCCGTGCTGCGGGCATCCCGGCGGGCCGAACATTCATGCGCCCAGCGTCCATATCGGCGGGCCGAGCGTACATGTGGGCGGCCCGAACATTCATGTGGGCGGGATCAATCTGCACTCCAGCGTCAATGTGAACGTCTCTGCGAGCGCCTCCGCGAGCGCGGTGGCGACCGGTTCGGCGGGCGCACGCGGCGACACCTATATCTATTCCGGCGGCGGCTATGTGGGCGGGACCTATCCCGGCGCGGCGACGGCGCTCACCGGCTTGCGGCTGGCCGGCGCGTCCGAACTCGAAATCGTCGAGGAGGAGCGCACCCGCCTGGTCGAGGAATGGCGCCTGGTTCGCGCGGTTTGCGTCGACGACACCGGCACGCCGCACCCGGCCTCGCGCCCCGATCCCGACGAACGGGTCCATCCCGATTTCGACGGCGAGATCTACCGCTGCATGGCCGGCACGGCGATGCAGGCGACGCTGGGCTGGCGCGAAGACGGACACGACCGTTTCGACGGCGGCGAGACGATCCAGTGCGAAAAGGGCGAAGCCCTGCGCCACGGCGCCGGCGGGCGGCTCTACTGCGCCACCGAAGAAGCGCGGCGCAATTGCAATGAACGCTCGCTCCTGCGCCTGCACGGCCCGGGCGTGAAGCTGATCTATTACCGCTACGAGGAAACCTACATGGAGAGCTATGAGCGCCGGTCCGAGCGCAGCGAAGTCTCCTCCATGACCCTCATGCTGGACGGCGGAGTCGGCGGCTATCGCTGACGCGCGTTGAAACGATCCACCACCCGGCTCCCATACCGCCCCGGCGTCCGCGCCGGGGCGCTTTTTTAATCGGGTACGTGGGTCAAAATCAGACCGGCGGCCTCGCCGACGCCGCGGCGCTCCACCTCCACCACGGCGTTGGCCTCGCGCATGAGGTCGGCGTCGATCGCGCCGATCAGCGGCGACAGCGCGCGGGCGATGGCAGGCCGGCGCGCCGCGTCGGCCGACAGGAGCAGGATCGCGTCATAGGGCGGCAGCGCGCCGGCGGGATCCTCAAGCACGACGAGATCATAGGCGAGGATCCGCCCGTCCGTGGTGTAGGCCGTGACCGCGTCCACCTGACCGTCGCGGGCGGCCGCATACATGAAGGTGGAATCCATCGAGCGCTGCTCGACGCCGGAAAGACCGTAAAGCCCCCTCACCCGCTCCCACTCGGGACGCGAGAAAAACTCCGGGTCCGCCCCGACGCTCAGCCCGTCGACCCGGGCGAGATCGCCTATGGTTTCGAGGCTGTGAGCTTCGGCGAGCGCCCGAGAGACGGCGAACCCGTAGGCGTTCTCGAAGCCCAGCCGGCCGAGGGACACGACGCCATGGGTCTCGTAGAGCCAGCTCGCCACGGCGGCGTTCATCACCGCACGGGGCGCCGGCGCGTCGCGCCCCAGCGCATTGCCCCAGAGCGTGCCGGTATAGTCCACGTAAAGGTCGATCTCTCCCGAGACGAGGGCGTCAAAAACCACCGTGGAGCCAAGATTGTCGCGGCGGCGCACCTGCGCCCCCGCCGCTTCCAGGCGCTGCTGCATCGCGTCGGCGAGGATATACTGCTCAGTGAAGCTCTTGGCGCCGATCACCACCGGCTCGCCGCCAAAACCGGCCTGCAGACCGTCTGAAACCGCGACTTGGCGCGGCCCGCCGGAGGCCCACCCGGCGCCGAGGATCGCGGCGGCGGGCACGGCGATCATCGCCAGGCCGGCCAGCGCGGCGCGCAGCGGCTTGCCCGAGCTCGCCGACACCTGCAGCGCGCGGATCATCTGGTCGAGAAGAATCGCAAGCCCGGCCGAGCACACGCAGCCGAACACCACCGCCGCCCAGTTACGGGTCTGCAGGCCGGAGAAGATGTAATTGCCAAGGCTCGTCGCCCCCACCGGCGTGGCGAGCACCGCCGCGCCGATCACCCAGACGCTGGCCGTGCGCACCCCGGCGACGATCGTCGGCGCCGCCAGCGGCAGCTCCACCCGCATCAGGCTCTGCACCGGGCTCATGCCGACGCCCCGGGCCGCTTCGCGCACGCCCGGATCGACGCCTTGCAGGCCCACGATGGTGTTTCGAAGCACCGGCAATATCCCGTACAGGGTCAGCGCCACATAGGCGGGCAGGAATCCGATCACGCCGCCCAGAAGCGGCACCATGAGCGCCAGCAAAGCGAGGCCGGGAATGGTCTGCAGCACGCTCGCCGCGGTGAGCGCGGGACCCGCGATCCGGCGGTGACGCGCGGCCAGGACGCCCAGCGGCAGCGACACCGCCAGCGCGGAGAGGATCGCCGCCAGCGACAGGCGGATATGGCCGCCCAGATAGGCCGGCAGCTGTTCGATCAGGGGCTGCAACGTCGCGCTCATGCGCCGGACCGCAGACCGGCGATGCGCCGGGCCTCGCGCACCGGACTCTCCAGCATCCGCAGGACGCGCGCATCGGCCGGATCGGCGAGCAGGCGCTCCGGCGTATCATACTGAATCACGGCGCCCTCGTGCATCACCGCGATGCGCGTCGCCAGCAGCAGCGCCTCGGCCATGTCGTGGGTCACCATCACCGCCGCGAACTGAAGCTCGGCCTGCAGCGCGACGACATCTTCCCGCAAGCCGTCGCGGGTGATCGGGTCCAGCGCGCCGAACGGTTCGTCCATGAGCATCAGGCCGGGCCCCGAGGCGAGCGCCCGCGCGACGCCGACCCGCTGTCGCTGGCCGCCGGAAAGGTGGGAGGGTTTGCGATGGGCGAACTCCGCGGGCTCAAGGCGCACGAGCTCAAGGAGCTCCATGACCCGGTCCGCGATTCGATCCGGCGCCCATCCGAGCAGGCGCGGGACGACGGCGATGTTCTGAAAGACCGTGTAGTGGGGAAACAGCCCGTCGCCCTGCATCACCCAGCCGATTCGCCGCCGCAGGGCCACCGGATCGAGCCCGCCGATGTCCTCGCCGTCAATCTCGATCCGCCCGGCGGAGGGTTCGAGCAGGCGGTTGACGCATTTCAGCGTCGTGGTCTTGCCGCACCCGGATTCACCCACCAGCACGACCAGCTCGCCAGGGCCGGCGGCGAAGCTGACATCGCTCACCGCCTCGACCCCGCCGGAAAACGTCTTGGCGAGCGCCTCGACCTTGAGGATCGCCCGCCCGGCCATCAGCCTTCGAGATCGATGTCGAGAATTGTGATGGTGAAGGAATAGGAGGTCTCGCCCTCCTCGACATTCTTCGAAACCACGCCAAGGCATTCGGCCCCGATATAGATCTCGGCGCACTCGTCGGCGCGCTGGCGCAGCTGGACGCGCAGTTCGGGGTTCAGCTTGCGGTGCAGGAAGTTCTCCACCTGGGAGGCTTCGTCACGGGTAAAGACGGGAGCGGCCACTCGATAGCCCTTTCATCTGATGAGTCTGGAAAGTTGCGCGAAGCCTAGCGCCAAAGCGCCAAAGGGCAACCGGGCGGGTGAGGGCGAATCTGCGCCGCACCATATGCGAACGCAGAAGGCCTCCCCGGGGTCTTTCCGGAGAGGCCTTCCTGTCACGCGCGGCGCATACCCTAGATCGGACGGCGCAGGTCGAAGCGGTCGGCCTGCATCACCTTCACCCAGGCGTCCACGAAGTCCTCCACCAGACGCGCCTCGCCGCGTTCGGTGGCGTAGACTTCGGCGACGGCGCGCAGCTCGGCGTTGGAGCCGAACACCAGGTCGGTCTCGGTCGCCGTCCACACCAGCTCACCGCTGGAGCGGTCACGGCCCTCATAGACATAGGCTTCGCCTTCGGCCGGGCCCCACACGACGCCCATGTCCAGAAGATTGACGAAGAAGTCATTCGTCAGCTGGCCCGGCGTGTCGGTGAACACGCCGTGATCAGCGCCGCCGACATTGGCGTCCAGCGCCCGCATGCCGCCCAGGAGGGCGGTCATCTGCGGAACGGTGAGGTCGAGCAGATCGGCCTTCTCCACCATAGCCTGCGACGGGGTGTAGTACTCTGTCGGCTCATAATAGTTGCGGAAAGCGTCGAAGGTGGGTTCAAGCACCTCGAAGCTCTCCACATCGGTCTGCTCGGCGCTGGCGTCGGTGCGGCCCGGCGTGAACGGTACGGTCACGTCGTGGCCCGCATCGGCGGCCGCCTTTTCGATGGCCGCCGCGCCGCCAAGCACGATCAGGTCGGCGAGCGAAATGCGGGTGTCGCCCGACTGGGCGTCATTGAACGCGCTTCGGATCTCCTCCAGCGTCGCCAGCACCGTACCGAGTTCGGCCGGATTATTGGCCGTCCACTCGTTCTGAGGCGCCAGACGGATGCGCGCGCCGTTGGCGCCGCCGCGCATGTCGGTGTCGCGATAGGTGGACGCCGACGCCCAGGCGGTTCGCACCAGCTGCGGGACGGTGAGGCCAGACCCGATGATCTCCGCCTTCAGCGATGCGATGTCGCCAGCGTTCACGAGATCGTAGTCCCGCTCCGGCGCCGGATCCTGCCAGCTGTACTCAGCCTCCGGAGCGTCCGCGCCGAGATACCGCGCCCGCGGACCCATGTCGCGGTGGGTCAGCTTGAACCAGGCCTCGGCGAAGGCCTGCTCGAACGCTTCCGGATTGTCGCGGAACTCCAGCGCGATCTCGCGGAAGGCCGGATCCTCGCGCATGGAAAGGTCGGTGGTGAACATGATCGGCTTGTGGAGCACGCCCTCGCGATGCGCGTCCGGCACGATTTCGGTTCCGTCCTCGGCCGGGACCCATTGCTTGGCGCCGGCCGGGCTTTCCTCCTGCACCCATTCGAAGGCGAAGAGATTGGTGAGATACTGGTGGGTCCACTGGACCGGGCTGGACGTCCAGGCGCCCTCCAGGCCGGACGTGGTGGCGTCCGCGCCGACGCCGGAGCCGCAGGCGTTCTCCCAGCCCATACCCTGCGCTTCGACGCCGTTCGCCGCCGGCTCGCCGCCGACGCATTCGGCCGGGTCATGGGCGCCGTGGGCCTTGCCGAAGGTGTGGCCGCCGGCGATCAGGGCGACGATCTCACGATCATTCATGGCCATGGCGCCGAAGGTCTGGCGGATGCGCTCGGCCGCCGCGATCGGATCCATGTTCCCGCCCGGACCTTCCGGGTTCACATAGATCAGCCCCATCTGGGAGGCGCCGAGCCCCTCGCGGACTTCACCATTCTCGTCAAAGCGCTCCGAGGCGAGCATCTCGGCTTCCGGGCCCCAATAGACCATCTCGGCGCGCCAGTCGTCTTCGCGGCCGCCCGCAAAGCCGAGGGTTTCAAAACCCATGTCCTGCATCGAGACGTCGCCGGCCAGGACCATCAGATCCGCCCAGGACAGCGCCTCGCCATACTTGGCCTTCACAGGCCAAAGCAGACGGCGCGCCTTGTCCAGATTGCCGTTGTCCGGCCAGGAATTCAGCGGTTCGAAGCGCTGCTGGCCGCCGCCGGCACCGCCACGCCCATCGGAAATCCGGTAAGTACCCGCGCTGTGCCAGGCCATGCGGATGAAGAAGGGGCCGTAATGGCCGTAATCGGCCGGCCACCAGTCCTGCGAGTCGGTGAGCGTGGCGCGCACATCGGCGCGCACGGCGCCAAGATCGAGGCTGGAGAACGCTTCGGCGTAATTGAAGTCGTCGCCGAGCGGGTTGGAGCGGGTGATCTCGTTGTCGCGCAGCTGGGCGAGGTCGAGCTGCTCCGGCCACCAGAACTGATTGGAGCGGGCGCCGCGCGCCTGTTCAGTCCGCGGCTCCATGGCCGGCGAGGCGGACTCGCCGGTGGCGGCGGCCGCTTCAGCCGCGCCGGGACCGGATGCGGCGCCATCGTCTCCCGAACAGGCCGCCAGGAGCAAGGCCAGGGCCGCACAGGATCCAAGCAGGAAACGCTTATCGCGATACATCATTGTATTATCCTCCCAAAACGGCCCGAGGGGCGGGCCGAGATTTCCCGATCGCGCGTTTGGCGGTTGCAGGCGCCGGAAGCGCAATCCAGCGTATGAAACAGATCATGCTGCGAGCCATAGGTCCAACCGATTGCTTCTATGTCGCCAATAGAGCCAGCCTATGGTTCGGTGCGGCATCGGCGCCGCGCCTGCACCGGGTGCGCGCGCTCTGCGGTCTCACGCACTGGACCGGGCGGGCCGCGGCATGCATATACGAAGGTCACTGTAGCGCGACTTTTGCTGAAGGACGGCCATGCTCGGTCTGCTCTCGAAAATCTTCACCTGGTGGAACGGCGCGAGCGCCGGCGCCAGCTTCACGATCTGGAAAAGCGGTGTGAAGGTGGGCGAAGACGACTTCGGCAACCAGTATTTCCGCGAGAAGAAAGGCGGATCCGGCGCCGACGGAAAGCAGCGCCGCTGGGTCGTCTATAACGGCTACGCCGACGCCAGCCGCATCCCGTCGGACTGGCATGGCTGGCTGCACCACACCTGGGACGAGACGCCAGACGAGGCGCCGTTCGCGCGCCGCTCCTGGGAGCTGGAACACCTGCCCAACCAGACCGGCACGTTGCACGCCTACCGTCCGAAGGGTTCGCTCTTCGGGGGCGGCGACCGCGACCGCCAGCGCACGGTGGGTGATTACGAAGCGTGGAAGCCTGGGGAGTAGGTCATGCGTGGCGGTGCGGTTCTCGAAACGGTTCTCGGCTTTGTGGTGCTCGTCGCCGCAGGAGCGTTCCTTGTATATGCTCAAGGTGAGATGACCGAGGGGCCGGGCCGCGATGGCTATGAACTCACCGCGCGCTTCAACACGGTCGGCGATCTCGCCCGCGGCGCCGAGGTGCGTGTGGCGGGCGTCCCCGTCGGCGCCGTCCGGGCGGTCGAACTCGATCCGGAGACGTATTTCGCCCGCGCCGACCTAGTGATCCGCTCCGATGTGGACATCCCCGAGGATTCTACGGCCAAGATCGCCATGGCCGGGCTGCTCGGCGGCTCATACGTGGAGATCGAACCCGGCGGCGCGATGGAAATGCTCGATCCGGGCGGCGAGATCACCTACACTCAGGGCGCGGTGGATATGTTCGACCTGATCGGCGAAGCGGTGATGAATCGCGGCGGCGGCTCGGACTGAGCCGCGAACGAACCTGAATTTCAGCCGTTGCAGCAGGACACTTCTCCAGCGTCCACGGCCAGGAGCCTGCCCCATGAAAGCCGCCATCGTCGAAAAGCCAGGCGGCCTCGATCGCCTGAAGATCGTTGACCGTCCCGACCCCGGCCCGCCGGGACCCGGCGAAATCCGCGTCCGCATTCACGCCTGCTCCCTGAATTTTCACGATTACGGCGTCGTCTCCGGACGCATGCCCTGCGATGACGGCCGGATTCCCATGGCCGACGGCGCCGGCGTGGTCGAGGCGGTGGGCGAGAACGTCGACGAGTTCTCCGAAGGCGACCGGGTCATTTCCTGCTTCTTCCCGCTCTGGGAGGACGGTCCGCCCCCGCTTGCAGATTTCTCGCAGACCCCAGGCGACGGGCTGGACGGCTATGCCCGCGAATATGTGGTGCGTCCCGCCCGCTGGTTCACCAGGGCGCCGGACGGCTGGAGCCATGAAGAGGCGTCGACCCTGACCACAGCCGGGCTGACCGCCTGGCGCGCGCTGGTGGTGGACGGCGGGCTGAAGGCCGGGGACACGGTGCTGACGCTGGGCACCGGCGGCGTCTCGATCTTCGCGCTGCAGATCGCAACCGCCATGGGCGCCCGCGTGATCTCCACCTCGTCGTCCGACGAGAAGCTTGAACGCCTGAAGCAGATGGGCGCGTCCCATGTCGTTAATTACAAGCGCGAGGAAAGCTGGGGCCGGGCTGTGCTGGAGCACACCGGCGGGCGCGGCGTCGATCACGTCGTCGAGGTGGGCGGCCCCAAGACGCTGGGCCAGTCCATCACCGCCTGCAAGATCGGCGGCCATATCGCCCTGATCGGCGTGCTCACCGGCGCCAAGGGCGAAGTGCCCACCGCTGCGCTCATGTCGAAGCATCAGCGCCTGCAGGGCCTCATCGTCGGCAGCCGGGCAATGCAGATTGATTTCGTGCGGGCGCTGGAGACCACCGGCATGCGCCCGATCATCGACTCCACCTTTACGCTCGACTCGCTCGCCGACGCCTTCCGTCACGAAGACTCCGGCGCCCATTTCGGCAAAATCGTCGTCACCGTGTAGGCTCGGCCACGCTTCGGCCCAAAACGGAATAGAGGATCGCAGCATGCTTCGACCGATCGCCCTTCTCGCCGTGCTTCTGATCAGTGCGCCCGCCCTCGCCGAGCAGGCGCAGGAGGACGCACAACGCGAGTCCGATACGCTGAACGACGTGATCGGGTCGCGCGAGGAGGATCGCCGCGCGGATCAGCGCCGACGCGAAGGGCCGACCTCGCAGCCCGGCACGGTCGCCGTGCTGCGCGGGCTCGACAAGGTCACCGCCCGTACGCGCGATTTCGAAGCGCCGGTGGGCGAGACGGTGACGTTCGGCGCACTGGACGTCACGGTTCAATACTGCCGCAAGCGCCCGCCGGAGGAGCCGCCCGAGGCGTTCACCTTCATTCAGGTCGATGACCGGCGCACCGACGGCTTCGGCGTGGAGACCGAGGGCGAGCGGATCTTCTCGGGCTGGATGTTCGCCTCGAACCCCGCCCTGAACCCGTTGGAGCACCCCGTCTACGACGTCTGGGTGATCGACTGCAGGACGTAGGCGCCGGGCAGGCCCTCGGGCAGCGCCAGGAAGTTCGCCTCCCGCTCCACCGCGCCCGCCAGCATGCGCTTGTAGGCCCGCCGCAGCACGCCTCGGGCGCCGAAGCGCTCCAGGTGCTCAGTGGTGAATTGCGCATCCAGAAGGGCGAACCCGCCCGCCTGCAGACGGGCCACCAGATGAACCAGCGCCGTTTTGGAGGCGTCGGTGGCGCGCGAGAACATGCTCTCTCCGAAAAAGGCTCCGCCCAGCGTCACCCCGTACAACCCGCCCGCCAGCGCGCCGTCTTTCCAGCATTCGATGGAATGGGCGTGACCTTTGGCGTGCATCTCCAGATACAGCGACTCGATGGATTCGTTGATCCAGGTGTCCTCGCGCCCCGGCGCCGGTTCGGCGCACCCGCGCACAACCGTGGCGAAGCTGCGATTGACCGTCACCGCGAACACGTCCCGGCGCACCGTTTTGCGAAGGCTTCTCGGGATGTGGAACCCGTCCAGCGGAATCACGCCGCGCACATCCGGCTCCAACAGGAAGATCCGCGGATCGTCGCGCGACTCCGCCATGGGAAACACGCCGCGCGCATAGCAGCCCAGTAATTCCTCGACGCCGAATCCGCGCATGCCTGCTCCGTGGGCGGTGATCCGGCCCGGTCGCCGGAGGCTGAAGTTAGCACCTCGGTCCATGCCGCGGGAGCCCGGGGATGCGATCCGTGCGTCGCCCCGCTTCCAAAGGCTGGACAGCGGCCGGACGCGCCCTAGTCTCGCCGCAGCAAGAGACAGGAGAACACGATGATCAAGGCATGGCAGGCGCCTTCGGCCGGCGCGAAGTTCGAACGCACCGAATACGATCCCGGCCCGATCACCGGCGACGATATCGAGATCGCGGTGGACAGCTGCGGGCTGTGCCACTCCGACATGTCGCTGCACGAGGACGAGTGGGGCATCTCGAAATTCCCCCTGATCGCCGGGCACGAAGTCGTCGGCAAAGTCACGCAGGTCGGGCCGAACGTCACCCACCTGAAACCCGGCGACACGGTGGGCGTCGGCTGGTTCTCGCGCTCCTGCCTCACCTGCGACCCCTGCATGCACGGCGATCACAACATGTGCGAAAGCGTCGAGATGATCGCGGTCGGCAGGCCCGGCGGCTTCGCCGACAAGGTCCGGGTCCAGGCCAGCTGGGCGAACCGGCTTCCCGACGATCTCAAGGCCGAGGACGCCGGACCGCTGTTCTGCGGCGGGATCACCGTGTTCAACCCCATCGTCCAGTTCGGCGTGAAACCCACCGACCGCGTCGGCGTCATCGGGATCGGCGGGCTCGGCCACATGGCTGTCCAGTTCCTTAACGCCTGGGGCTGCGAGGTGACCGCCTTCACCTCCACCGGAGCGAAGGCCGACGAGGCCCGCGCCCTCGGAGCGCACCGTGTCGTGGACAGCCGTTCGCAAGAGGCGCTGAAGGCCGAAGCCGGCCGGTTCGACTTCATCCTGTCCACCGTGGCGGTGGATCTCGACTGGAGCCTCTATGTGAACGCGTTGGGGCCGCGCGGCCGGCTTCACACGGTCGGGGTCCCGCCCAAACCGATCGCGGCGCACGCCTTCCAGTTGCTCAGCGGCCAGCGCTCGATCTCCGGCTCCCCGCTGGGCAGCCCTGCTACGATCCGGGACATGCTGGACTTTTGCGCCCGCCACGCCATCGCTCCGAAGGTGGAGCGCATGCCCATGAGCCGGATCGACGACGCCTTCGACCGCCTCAAGACCGGTTCACCGCGCTACCGCATCGTACTCGACAACGACTTCTGAAGACAGGAGCGGTGGCGTCGAGACCCGCACGACCTTGAATTTGCGCAATATTTTCAGGAGCCTGCCACTCTTGTCACCCCGAAATCCGCAAAGCGGAGTCAGGGACCCCATAGCTGAACCACCGCCTTGGGGTCCCGGCTCGGAACTTCGCCTGGCCGGGATGACGCCTCTGGTGGTGTCAGAGAACAAATCCGCCCCCCGTCTCTCATCTCGCATACTGCCCCCGTCATCTTGCAGGCGATTCCGTTCCGGAGCGTCCTGTACGGGCGGGATGACGGGACGTCCCGAGCCGGCCCGGATAACACGCCGGGCCCGCGAACAGGCGGCATGCGGGCAGAGGGCCGTCGAAACGGCGGCGCTCTTCACGGACCTTGAAAAACGTTTCAACAGCGCAGGGCCTTTCGGGCCGCCCAACCCAAACAGATACGCCCTGGATCGTCCCGCGCCGTCTCATCACTCCTCCCCTTGCGCAGAAATGCGGGGGGCGGTTTGGCGCGCGCCTCAAGGCCGGCCGACAACTCCGTCGCGACGCGGGTCGGCCGCGCCCTCGAGCCCGCCGTCCTCGTTCACACGGATCACGTGCAGGCCCGAATTCTCCCCGCGGTCGCCCTCGATGGTGAACCCGCGCGCGCGCAGCTCCGCCATGATCGCCTCGTTGAAGCCTTCCTCGATATTCACCACGTCGCCGCGCGCCACGACATTGGGCAGCGCCACGGCGGCCGGCGGGCTCAGCCCCCAGTCAAGCATGCCCACCAGGCTTTTGGCGGTGTAGGCGATGATCGAATTGCCGCCCGGGCTTCCGGTGGCGAGATGGAACGCCCCTTCGGAATCCAGCACGATGGTGGGACTCATGGAGGAGCGCGGACGCTTGCCGGGCTCCACCGCGTTGGGCAGCAGCGCCCCGTCCGGTCCGCGCGGCGTGAAGGAGAAATCGGTCAGCTGATTGTTCAGGAAGAATCCGCCCACCATGCGGCCCGACCCGAACGGGCTTTCGACACTGGCTGTCATCGACACCACGTCGCCGTCATTATCGATAACCACGAAATGGCTGGTGCCCGGCGAGTCCGCCGTAGCATCTTCGGGTTGTGGCGAAGCGCCTGGCGGCGTGCCTGCCTGCACCCGTTCGATGGCGTCGTTCATCTCGATAAGGCCGGCGCGCTCGGACAGATAGACCGGATCGATCAAGCCCTCCACCGGCACGTCCGCGAACGCCGGATCGCCCACATAGCGGTCCCGGTCGGCGTAGGCGAGGCGGCTCGCCTCGATGAACAGCGCCCAGCCGTCAGCGGTTTCAGGCCCGTGCTCGGGCAGGGAGAAGCGCTCCAACACCCCAAGAATTGCGTTGAGCGCCACCCCGCCCGAGGACGGCGGCGGCGCCGAGCACACGGTGTAGCCGCGATACTCGCCGCACAGCGCCTCCTCGCCGCGGGCCTCGTAGCCGGCAAGATCCTCGATCGTCAAGCGGCCGGGGTGCGGCGCGGCGTTCACGGTCTCGACGATCTCCTGCGCGATTCGTCCCTCATAAAAACTGCGCCAGTCCGCTGCGACCCGCTCCAGCGTCTCGGCATAGGGGGCGTTGACAAGGACATGGCCGACCGGCCACGGCGATCCGGTTTCATCGAACAGATAATCGGCTGCGGCGCCCTCTTCTTCGATATCGGTGAACTCGGCCATGCGTCCTGCGATGGCGTTCAACCGCGGCGCCACTTCAAATCCGTCACGCGCCAGAGTGATCGCCGGGTCGAAATTCGCCGACCAGTCCAGCGCGCCGTGCTGGTCGTGGGCGCGCGCGAGCATCGCGATGACACCCGGCGCACCGGTGGACAAGCCGGACCGCCACGCCTCCACAAAGCCCAGCGGTTCGCCGCTTTCGGTGAGGAACATGTCCTCGGTGGCGGCCGCCGGAGCGGTCTCGCGACCGTCGAACACGGCCACGTCGCCGCTCTCGGCGTCAAAGCGCACCATGAACGCGCCGCCGCCGACGCCGGAACTCTGCGGCTCCACAAGACTGAGAACCGTCTGAATCGCGATCGCCGCGTCCACGGCGTCGCCGCCCTGGCGCAGAATCGCGAGGCCCGCCTCAACCGCGTCCGGATTGGCGGCCGCCACCATGCCGCCGAAATCCTCCCGAGCGGCCGGGGCGGCGGCCTCGTGGTCGCCGGCCAACGCCTGTTGCATGGCGCGATCATCGGTCTCGCCGCCGCAGGCGAGAAGGGGAAGCGCGCTCAGCGCCATGAACAGTCTCTTGATCATCATCTTGGTCCTTTCACGGCGGATCGCGCAGCGCTCGGCAGGCAGTCCCCGCCATCGATAGCCCGGCTTTCCTTGATCAGAAAGGCCTTCAGCGCATGACCCGGCGCGCCAAGGCCCCGTCCCTCCGGCCAGAACAGGTCATAGCCTCCCGCCATCGGCTCCACGCCGGCTTCGGCCAGAACGCACACCCGTCCGGCCGCCGCTTCAACAAGGCTGCAGGGCGCCAGAGCGACGCCCCGCCCGGCGGCCGCCGCTTCAATGGCGTGCTCGAACAGGCCGACCCGGTCGCCGGAAAGGACATCCTCGCGCTCGATGTCTCGAGCTTCCAGCCAACGACGCCAGTCGAGCCCGCGGACGGACGCCTCTTCGCACTGGATCAGGCGGGCATGGGAGAGTACGCGCCGCCAATCCGCACCCGGGTCGGAGCCGATCAAGCTCGGCGAAACCACCGCCGAGAAACTGTCGCGCATGAGTCGGACGGCGTGGACCGGCGGCGCGGCGTCCGTGTTGAACCGCACTTCAAGATCAATCTGGAACCGGTCAAGCGCATGCGGCCCGGGATCGCACACGAGCCGGACTGGAAACCCGTCGCCATACGCTTCGAACCGGTCGAGGCGGGCGGCCAGCCAGCGGCTGCCGAACGCCCCCGGCGCGCCGAGCCGGACGATCTCCGGACCATCGCAGCGTCCGAGCCGCAGACGCGCCTCGCGCAGACCCCGGAACGGCTCTTCGATCAGTTCAGCAACCGCGCGGCCCTCGCTCGTAAGCGTGACCCCCCGCCCGGCGCGCGCCATCAGCTTGGCGCCGAGCACGGTCTCCAGAAGCCGGATCTGTTGCGAAACGGCACCACTCGTGACTCCGAGTTCCGTCGCCGCGACCGCCACACCTCCAAGCCGCGCAACCGCCTCGAACGCACGCATGGCGTTGAGAGGCGGCAAATCCACGGCGTCGTCAGTTAGAATTTCTAAGCTTTTCATCAGAACTTCTTAATTGTGCGCCGAAGAGGCGCCGCGCAGGCTTTGTCCGGACACGATCCTAAACGACATCGTGATCGTGTACACATCAAAGGGAAAGGGATGCCGATGACGAACCGTTTGCTCCTCGCAACATCTTTAGCAGCACTCACCGCCGGGGCGGCGTGGGCACAGGATGCGCCGCAGACCGGGCCGGAGTCCCAGGCTTCGGACCGCGATCAGATCGTTGTGGTCGGCACACGGTCTGAATCGCGGACCGCGCTTCAGACCGCCGCGCCTGTGGACGTCATCAGCATCGGCCAGCTGGAGAACACCGGCATCACGGAGCTGAACGCGGCTCTGGCTTCGAGCTTGCCCTCGTTCAACTTCCCCTCTCCCTCGATCACCGACGGGACGGACCATGTCCGCCCCGCGACGCTGCGCGGGCTCGGCCCGGACCAGACCCTGGTCCTCGTCAATGAGCGGCGGCGGCACGCTTCCGCTCTCGTCAATCTGGGCGGGTCCGTAGGCCGGGGCTCGGCGGCGGTGGATCTCAACACCATTCCGGTCAGCGCAATCTCCCAGGTGCAGGTGCTCCGCGACGGCGCCTCGGCCCAGTACGGTTCGGACGCGATCGCCGGCGTCATCAATATCGGTCTGCGTGAAGCCCGCGAAGGCGGCCAGGTCACGGCGACCTATGGACGCTACGCCACCGACATCCCGCTGGTGGATCAGGGCCGGACGGCTTCGGACGGCGAATCCGTGAACCTCTCGGGCTGGATCGGGCTTCCGCTCGGCGAGGACGGCTTCCTCACCCTGTCGGCGGAATATCTCGACCGCGACCCCACCAACCGCGCCGGGCCGGACAGCCGCCAGCAATACCCCGACCTGCCTGGAGGCGGTCTGGATCCGCGCGAAACGGAATTCGATCGCATCAATCACCGATTCGGCCTGGCCCGCGCCGAAGCGCTCTCGCTCTTCGCCAATGCCGGGATCACCCTGGACGGCGGCGCCGAACTCTATGGCTGGTCGAGCTACCAGCAGCGCGACGGCGAGGCGGCGGGCTTCTACCGCCGCGCGCTCGACGGGCGCAACACGCTGGCTGTCTATCCAGACGGCTTCCTGCCGCTGATCGTCACCGATATTGAAGACTACTCAGCTCTGGGGGGGCTTCGCGGCGAGGCGGGCGCGTGGTCCTACGATTTCTCCCTCGGCTATGGGCGCAACGAGCTTGCCTACGGAGTGGAAAACTCCCTCAACACTTCGCTTGGCGCGAGTTCGCCGACATCTTTTGACGCGGGCGCCCTTGTCTACGATCAGCTCACCGCGAACGCCGACTTCCAGCGCAACTACGACCTCGCGGCGTTCGCCGGCCCGCTTTCGGTCGCCGTCGGCGCCGAATACCGACTGGAAGGCTATGAGATAGAAGCCGGCGAAGAGGCGAGCTACATCACCGGCGACCCGAGCCTGCCTGGCGGCAGCCAGGTTTTCCCGGGCTTCCAGCCGGCCAACGAAATCGACGAAGACCGCGACTCGATCGGGATCTACGCCGACTTTGAAGCCGACGTAACCGATCGGCTTCTCGTGACCGCCGCCGTGCGCGGCGAGAGCTACTCGGATTTCGGCGAAACCGTGACCGGCAAACTCGGCGCCCGTTTCGAGCTCACCGACCAGTTCGCCGTGCGCGGCGCAGTGTCGAACGGGTTCCGGGCCCCGTCCCTGCAACAGGCCTATTTCACCTCCACCGCGACGGTCTTCGCCGGAACCCCGCCTGCTCCCGCAGAAGTGGGAACCTTCCCCGCCGACGGCCCGGTGGCGGCCGCCCTCGGCGGCTCCCCGCTCGATGCGGAGGAATCGACCAACATTTCCGGCGGCTTCGTGTTCACCTCCGGTGATTTCGCCCTGACTTTAGACGCCTACGCCATCGACATAGACAACCGGATCGTGCTGTCGGAAAACCTGTCCGGCCCGGTCGTTGAAACGCTTCTGAGCGCGGCCGGCGTGACCGGCGTGACGCGGGCGCGCTTCTTCATCAACGGCGTGGAGACCGAAACCCGCGGCTTCGATGTCGTGGCGACCTACGCCATGGACGCCGACGCGTTCGGAGATTTCGATTTCACGCTCGGCTTCAACCACAGCGAAACCGACGTGACCGACGCGCCGACGAGCGAAGTTCTGCCCGGCGTGACGCTGTTCGCCCGCCGCGAAATCGCTCGCTTCGAGGTTGGACAGCCCGAGAGCAAGCTGATCGCCTCGGCCGACTGGACGCGCGGCGATTTCGGCGGTTTCTTGCGCGCGACACGCTACGGGGAGACCACCGATCCCGCCACGGATCCGGCCTTCGACGAGGTGCTTTCGGCGAAAACCATCGTGGACGCGGAGTTTTCCGCCGACGTGGCGCAGGGACTCACCCTTGCCTTCGGCGCAAACAATCTGTTCGACGAATATCCCGACACCAGCGCCGAGGATCCGCGGCTCGACTCCACGTTCGGCCGGATCTTCCCGTTCTCGGGCTTCTCGCCGTTCGGGTTCTCGGGCCGGTATCTCTACGCCCGAGCCCGGTATAGCTGGTAGGCTTGCAGCTTTTGAAAAACCCCGCCCGGCGCCGGCCGGTCGGGGTTTTTTGATGGGGCGGACACCGGGCGCACAGGGTCCTGGCCGCAGCCCGCAGTGCTGGCGTCCAGTGAGCATGCCGCTAAGCTGACCACTCATCGGCCCGGCCGGACCGCCGGAACCTGCCTTGCGGTCACGGGGTTCAACCCGCCGCCCAGGGCGGCGCGCCGGATACACGGGAGTGCGCCATGGCCGGCCCAGGACCCCATAACGACCTCACCGATATTGCAGGCCTAAAGGTCGGCGCAGCGGAAGACATGCACGCCGCCACCGGCGTCAGCGTCGTCCTGTGCGACTCTCCAGCAGTGGCGGCCGTGGACGTGCGCGGCGGCGGCGCATGCACGCGCGAGACCGACGTGATGAACCCCGGCGGGCTGGTGGAGACGGTCAACGCGATCGTGCTTTCGGGCGGCTCGGTTTACGGCCTGGCGGCCGCCGACGCCGTCACGGCGGCGCTGGGCGAGGCACGCACGGGCTTTGAATTGTTCGAGTCGCCCGACGTTCCGGTGTCGCCCATCGTACCGGCGGCCTGCCTTTATGATCTTGCGAACGCGGGCGCCAAGGACTGGGGGCGCGAGCCGCCTTACCGCGCGCTCGGGTTCGCCGCCCTTGACGACGCCCGGCGCGGCGCGGCGGTGCGGCTGGGCCGGACCGGGGCCGGCCTTGGCGCGAACGCGGGCGCCCATCCCGGCGCGATCGGGTCGGCGAGCTGGCGCACGGCTGAGGGACTCACCGTGGCCGCGCTCGTGGCGGTGAACTGTTTCGGCTCGGTCACCCTGCCCGGCCAGGACGCCGTCTACTGGGCCTGGCCGTTCGAGCACGCCGGGGAATTCGGCGGCGCCCGGCCCGCCCCGGCGCTCCGCTTCGCGCTGGACGACTGGGGCGCCGCGAAATTCAATCCCGGCGCCGCACAGACCCGAACCCAGACCACTCTGGCGGTCGTGGCGACCGACGCCGCGCTGACCCGCGACGAGGCGCGCCGGTTTGCGATGATGGCCCAGGACGGGCTTGCACGCGCCATCCGGCCGGTGCACGCCCCGGTGGACGGCGACGTGGTGTTCGCCCTGTCGGCCGGAGACGCCGCCCTGCCCGAACCCCGTCCGATCGCCCTGTCCGTCCTGGGCGCCCTCGGCGCCGATTGTGTCGCCCGCGCGGTCGCGCGCGGCGTCCATACGGCGCGTTCGCGTGGCCTGTGACCGCGGCCCAGCGCCACGCTGTAAAACTGCCGCCTCAGGCGCTTGCCAAGCCGAAAAGCTGCGGCTAGTTTCCGCGCCTCTCGACGGGGCCCGCCCCGGTGTATCGAGACACAGGCGCCGGTAGCTCAGCTGGATAGAGCACCAGACTACGAATCTGGGGGTCGGGAGTTCGAATCTTCCCCGGCGCGCCATACACTTAGATTGAAGTGATGCTTGCGTTCTGGACGGGGCGCCTGATCTTCCTTTCAGGGCATGCTAAGGAAGCGCTCCCCATTTCTCCGCGGGAACGCACGCGCCTCCGCCGACCTCGGAGAGAAGCCCTTCGCGCTCGCGGGCGTGGCGCTGACCAACATGTTGACCTGCGCGTCGAGCACGACGACGGCCCGGACGGATCGCTCACAGCCGCTCTGGCGACGCACGCACAGGCAGGCGAAACGGCGCTCGAAACCGTCGCGTAGCGGCGCGACAAAACGCGCTCTCCAGTCACGATGACGCTGGCTGCTTACGAGTTCGGCCGAGAAGTCCAGTACGTCGCTACCCTGCGCGAATATCTTGATGGCGCGCGCTTGAACCGGTCAAGGATGCGTTTGCTTCGACCGTGACGCATGAGCTGTGCACGCCGCTGACCTCCATATCAGACTCGCTAGATTTTCTCGTGCCGACCAGCCGATGCGCGGCGGGCTGCGCAATCGCGAGCTGGCGGCGCAAGGGCTTGTCTGGTTTTCACCCGAGCGGCGCGTGACTTTTGAGTCTCACGCGCTTGCGCTTCGCTCCAACCGAGCATGGGCGAACGGTCCGTTAGAACCGCACACGCACCTGCAAACCGCCCCTGTGTTCGTCCGTATGATCGCCGAAGCGGCCCTCATAACTGAACCGCAATCCCAACCGGTCTCCACCGACCAGCGAGATGTCGGATTTCACGGTGTAGGCTTGCGGGTCCAGGCTGGTTCCGATGACCGCCGGGTCCGCGTTCGGCCCCGCGCCAAGGAAGCGCACAGGCATTTCGAACCGGTCCACATCGCTGAAGGCGCCGCCGACGGACAGCGAGACATCAAGGCTGCTGGTCTCGCTCTCGTGCAAGACGGCCCCGAAAGTCAGCTCCGGCTCGGCCTGCCCGATCAGCTGGGTGTCGCGGCTTCCGACAATACCGGCGCCGCCAAGACCGGTCTCACGCAGCCCGGCATGGTGGAGCGCCGTGAGCGACAGGTTGAGGCCCGGGCGCACGAACACCCGCCCGATGTCGAACGTCTGGCCGACGGAGACGTCAAGGCGTCCAAAGCCGGTTTCAGGCTCCGAGACGCCCAGGCCAGGTTCAAAGACGCCGCCTTGGCGGGCGGTTTCGAACCAGGACCAGCCAAGGGCCGCAGAGCCGGAGACCTCCAGCCCGTCCGCCGAGCGCCGTTCAACGCCCGCCGCGGCTCCGAACCCATGACCGGTTGTGCGCGCCCGCGCCCCGTCCACGGTCAGGGATTTGAGGTCCTCATAGCCGATGCTTGCAGCCACCGACCAGGCCGCGTCGAGCCGTCGCTCGAACCCGCCGTTGAAGCGCATCGACTCTGCAGCGACGGCGTATTCGCCGTCTGCGGCGTCGCGCTCGAAATTGGCGAATTCCAGCCTCGACCAGGCGCACTCATCCGCCACCGGCCGGCGCACCGACCCGCATTCGAACAGGTCCGCCGACAGCGCCCGCGCGGCGCGCCACTGGGCGTGCATCGCCGCAGCGTGGGGTTCGGGGTTCAGCGCATCGAAGATCTCTGCATAGAGCGCCTCTTCTCCGCTGCGAAGATTGCCGACCAGCGCGGCGAGCCGCCCGATCCCGGACGCGCCGCCCGCCAGGATGGCGCTATCCATGTGGTCGCCCAGCGCCTGGCCGTTTCGGGTCAGGAAGTCCTGGCCGAACGCGCTGTCGAACACCAGCTGCGCATCGGCGCCTGTGGTGCGGATGGAGTAGTCCAGCGCCAGCGTATCAGAGATCTCGACGCCGCGGTCGGTCATGACGCCGCCGGCGGCAAAGAGCGTCACCGGATCGGCGTTCTCAAGCCAGGTCAGAACGATCTCGCCGGTTCCGTCCAGCGTCACATCGCCCGTGACATCGACGCGGTCGGACGCGAATGGCCCGAACGCCACGTCGAACGCGAAGCCCCCGGTGGCCGTCTGATTGAAGTGCCCGTCGAGCCTGATCTGCTCGATCACATTTACGCCGAACAAAGGATTGGCGGCTGGATCGCCCGCCTCGTCGAAGGTCGCGAAATCCGCGCCCGCAGCCAGGTCGACAGGTTGGCCCGCGGCCGACAGACCGATGCGGAAATCGCCCGCATTGGTGAAAACGCCCGCCGCGGGGACAGCCGCCGGCGCCGGACCCGAGCCCGCGGTCGGCTGCGCACCAAACGCACCCGCATGCTTGCCGACGACCGTGCGTGACATCACCTCGCGCGCTGCAACGCCTGCCGAATCGTTGAGCGGGTCTGCCGACGCCGCGCCCGACGGGGGCGTCCGAGAACCGGAGGGCGCAGACCGAGGGCCGGGTGCGCCGCGCAAATTGATGTCGCCCGAAGCGATGAACACACCCGCTTCCTGGTTCACGAAACTGTTGGAGCCGGCGCCGAGATCCAGCCCGCCCACGGTCAGACCATTATTGGTCACCTGGTCGTCGCCGTCTCCGGCGCGAACCGCGACGCCCGAGCTGGCGCTGACGCCGCCGGTCACCACAAGGCTGTTGCGGCGTCCGCCTTCGATCACCACGCCGGCGCCGTCTCCCGATCCGCCGCGCACCAGACCGTTCACGGTCACCTCGATGTCGCCGGCCCCGTTGCGCCCTTCACTCTGGGCGAAGACGCCGACGCCGTCCGCCCCGAGTGCGAAGACATCGCCGTCGATGGCGAGATTGATCGCCCCGCCCGCGCCGTCACCGCCGGCGCTTCCGGCGAAGACGCCGTCCACAAAGCCGCCGCCGCCGCCGAGAGACTGGGCGAGCACGCCGATCGCACCCTCACCCAGAACGGCGATCTGACCGGCTTGCCGGAAGGTCACGGACCCGCCGTCGCCCGCATTATTGGAGGACAGGTCGACCCGCGCCCCATCCCCAGCGAAGACGAGCCCGCCGCCGCCGCCGATGGATTGCAGGACGGCGCCATGGGCCGACGCGCCAGTGGTTATCACGCTGCCGGTGTTGGAAAGCTGGATCGCGCCGGCGTCTCCGCGGGCGCCAGACCTGCCGCCCAGCGTGATGGGCGCGCCATCAAGGCCGTCCGCCAGAAGCAAGCCGCCACCACCGCCGATGGACTGCAGCACCAGGCCGGGTGCGAAATCGCCTTGCGTGCCGACGCCGCCTTCGAAGCCAGCGCTCAGGGCTCCGCCCTCAAGCGCACGCCCGCCCGACGCCCCGAGCGCAGCGTCGATCACACCGCGCTCGCCATCGCCGGTGACGCTGACGGTCGCCAGACCGCCGCCGCCGCCGATGGACTGCAGCACGCCGGCCGCCGAGAACGCGCCCGATGTGACGAGGGCGCCGGTCTGGGTCCGCCGCACATCGCCGCCGCGCGCCTGTTCGACATCGCTGGCCCCGAGCCGGACAGAAGCGCCTTCAAAGCGCGACAGGCCGGGCGCGTCGACGATAAGCGCCGCGCGTCCGCCGCCGCCGCCGATGGACTGAAGGGCGAGGCCGGGGGCCGCGCGGCCCTCGGTTAGGATCGCGCCGTCATGGCGCGTGTCCAGCAGGCCGCCGTCATTACGGGCGCCGCCCTGACCGCCCAGCACGAGAGAGGCATCGGCCCTGCCACCGGCAGGCGCAGACGCCGACGCCGCGTCAGGGGACCGGTCCGCATTGCCGGCTTCGGACTCCTGCGGCGCGGTCTGCGCGATCGAGAGGCGGGTCAGCATCGCACCGCCGCCGCCGCCGATCGACTGGATCGCCGCGCCCGCGCCGTAGTCCCCGGCCGCGCCGAACGTGCCGGTGGTCACAACCTCGACCTTGCCGGCGTTCATGTCCGACGCCGCTTCGGCGCCGAGACGCGCGGCCACCAGCGGATCAGCCGTTTCCGCCGTCCCGTCCGGCGGGGAGAAGGGCCGTCCGGGAAGGCTCGTTATGGCCGACAAGTCCAGCGTCGCTGAGCCGCCGCCACCATTGATGCTCTCGGCCCGGATCGCCTGCGCCCCGTCGCCGAGAACGGTGATGTCGCCTGAATGGATCACGGTGACGTCGCCGCCGCGCCCGCCCTGGCCGCCCACCGCGCCGAGCAGGGCGGTGGCCGCCTGGCCCAGCGCAAGGCCGACACCGTCCGAAGACGCGCCGAGCGCCAGATTGGCGTTTCCGCCGCCGCCGCCGATGGATTGCGCCACAACGCCGTCCGCGCCGGCGCCGCGCGTGAGGATGCGGCCCGTATTCTCCACCCGGACCGACCCGCCATCGCCGCCGAACCCGCCGGCGCCGCCCACGGTGAGCAGGCGCGTGGTCGCGCCGGCGTTCAGGACGCCCGCCGCCGAAAACGCAAATCCGCCATTACCGCCGCCGCCGCCAATGGATTGAGCCAGCACGCCGTGCCCGCCGGCGCCGGAGGTCTCGATCAGGCCGGCGTTGAGCACGTCGACCGATCCGCCCTCACCGCCAGTTCCGCCCATTCCGCCGAGCTGCAGGCCGGCGGACACCGAGTTCGCCCCGGATATGACTCCGGTCAGGGAGATGATCGAACCGCCATTGCCGCCTCCGCCGCCCAGGCTCTGGGCGAAGAGACCATAGGCGCGCTCACCGAAGGTGAAGACCCCACGGTCCTCACCGGCGCGATTCGTGACGCTCACCGCGCCGCCCTCGCCGCCGGCTCCGCCAACGCCGCCGAAGACCGCGGTATAGGCCTCGGTCGTCTTTGCACCGGTCGTCAGCCCCACCAGCACATCCAGGACAAAGCCCGCATCGCCGCCGCCGCCTCCGATAGAATTCGCGCTGACGCCCGCTGCTTCGCGGCCGCGGGTGAAGATCAGGCCGTCATTGACGACGTCCACTGCGCCGCCATTTCCGCCGGTGTCGCCGGACCCGCCGATGACAAGCTCCGCCGACTGGTTGTCAGACGAACCCTGCAACCGGCTGCGGATCGCCATGCCGCCGGTGCCGCCGCCGCCGCCGATGGACTGGGCGCGTACGCCGAAGGCGCGGTCGCCCTCGGTGAGGATGGTCCCTGAATTGACCACATTGACCTGGCCGCCTTCGGCGCCTTCGCCGCCGGAGCCGCCGACCGTCACGGAGAACACCCGCGCCGGCCGCTGACGCGCCGCGGCGCCGCCCACCTGGAAGCCTATGGTGGCGGCGTAGCCGCCGGTTCCGCCGGTTCCGCCGATGGACTGGGCCAGAACGCCGTCGGCCTCTTCGCCGGTGGTTTCGATCCGGGCGCCGCTGACGACATCGACCAGACCGCCGCGCGCGCCAAGCCCGCCTTCGCCGCCCACCGCGACCGTCGCCGCGCCGGTGACACGCACCGCCGAACCGGACGCGGAGCCGCCGACGCCGCCGCCGCCGCCAATGGCCTGGGCATGCACGCCGCGCGCCTGGGCGCCTTTGGTCACGATCAGGCCTGAGGCGTCGACGCGCACATCGCCGCTGAGGGCGCCTTCGCCGCCTTCCAGCCCGACATTGATCGAGCCGGAGAAGGATTCCGACTGATCGCCCTCGCCAAAGCCCCGCGCGGCGCTGACGCCCCGGGCTCCGGACACCCCGCCGCCGCCGCCGATCGACTGCGCCATGACCGCCGTCGCACGATCACCGGACGTGCGGATCTCACCATCAACCGTCACATCGACATCGCCGGCCGAGCCGCCTTCACCGCCGCGCCGGCCGAGGCTGATCCCCAGACCGCTTCGCGACAGGACGCCCATGGCCAGGTTCATGGCGGCGTTGCCGCCTCCGCCGCCGATAGACTGAGCCAGAAGGCCAAGGGAGTCGGTGCCCTCCGTCAGGATCAGCCCGTCATGATCGACGCTGACCGCGCCGCCGGTACCGCCTGCTGACGGCGCTCCGCCCAGCCCGAGGCTGAAATTGTGCGCGTTCTTGACCAGACCGAACCCGACATTGAACGCCGCATCGCCGCCGCCGCCGCCGATGGATTGGGCGATCAGGCCGTTGGAATTCGCGCCCTGGGTCTGGATCGCACCAGAGTGCCGCACGGCCACATCGCCGCCGGATCCCGCACCGCCGCCGGATCCCCCCAGCGCGACCTGCGTCGCGATCGGGCGGTTGGCGTCTTTCGCCAGCGTCCCCGCAAGCACCAGATTGATCCCGGCCGTGCCGCCGCCGCCGCCGATCGACTGGGCAACGACACCATGGGAATCTTCGCCGAACGTGCGCGTCACCACCTGACGCTCCAGGCGCACGCCGTCCGCGTAGCCGCGGTCGAGCGTCACCGCTCCACCGTCGCCGCCCGATCCGCCGGACCCGCCGACGCCCATGGCCAGCGGACCGCCCCGCGGCGTCGCCGCGCCCACGAGGTTCAGCCCGCCCGTACCGCCGCCGCCGCCAATGGATTGCACCAGCACGCCCCGGCCGCCGCCCGCATGCTCCGCGGCTTCAAGCTGGTCCTCGCCGTCCAGCGCGTCGGTGCGCAGGCGGCCATTGACCAGAATGTCCCCGATACTTTCCACGACCACGTCGCCGGCGTCGGAGCCCTGCGCGCCGAGGCCGCCGACGCCGCCGGAAAACACGTAGCCCGCCAAGGGGCCGTCGCCTGTGGGAGACCCCAGATTGGCCGCCGCGGTGATATTGACCCCGCCTGAACCACCGCCGCCGCCGATGGACTGGGCGACAAGACCCATGGCCTCATATCCGGTAGCCCAGATCGAACCGGCCTGACGGACCGTCACGTCATCTGCGGCGGATCCCGGGCCGCCGGCGCCGCCGACGCCGAACACCACGCCCGGCTCGTCGCCCTTGGTGTTGGCCACAAGGCCACCGGTCACCGTGACGCCGCCATAACCGCCGCCGCCGCCCACCGACTGAGCCAGCACGCCCCGTGTCCCGACGCCCTGAGCGTGCACATCGGCGTCGACCGCAAGATCGACCGCCCCGGCGCGGCCTCCGCCGCCGCCGAATCCGCCGACGCTCGCGGTCAGTTGCCCGTCGAGCGTTACGGACCCGTTCACCGAAACGCCGCCGGCCCCGCCGCCGCCGCCAATGGATTGGGCGAGCACCGCGGCGCGCATATCCCCCACCGCCTGGACGCGGACGCGCCGCTCGGCGCCGTCCGCTGCCGCAACGACGAGCGCCACGTCCCCGGAGTCGCCGCCGGCGCCGCCGAAGCCGCCGACGCCAAGGGTTACGGCTCGCGCCTCCGCGTCATTGCTCGCCTTGGTCACGGCGAACGCGCCGTTCACGGTGACGCCGCCGGCGCCGCCTCCGCCGCCGACCGACTGCGCGACCACGCCGTGGGAGCCGCCGAGAATGTATTCAGGCGCTCTGAAATCAATCGTAATCAGGCCAAGGTCGATATCGGCCGCGTTCGGGTCGACGATCTTGTCATAGCCGAGCGCCAGGACATCGCCGGTCACCCGTGCCGTCACGTCGCCGCCATCGCCGCCGCCGCCGGCGAAGCCGCCGACGCCAAGCCCGGCGACACCGCTGTCGTCGCCGAGACTGATCGCAAGACCGCCGCTCACCGTCACGCCGCCGGACCCGCCGCCGCCGCCAATGGACTGGGCGAGCACCGCGTCGGACCGCGCGCCATAGGTCCAGGTCGAGCCGGCGCGCATCAGCGTCACATCGCCCGCAGACCCGCCGCCGCCGCCAAGGCCGCCAAGGCCCACAAGCGCGGTCCCCGCGAGGCCCTTCGAGAGCGCCGCCCCGCCGGTGACCACAACGCCGCCCGATCCCCCGCCGCCGCCCAGCGACTGCGCCAGAACCCCCGTGGAATCATCGCCAAGGGTTTCATAGGCGCCGGCCAGAACCGCCGATACGTCCGCACCGTCGCCGCCGACCCCGCCGAATCCGCCAAGGCCGAAGCCGACGACGCCCGCCCCCGCCTTGGACAAAGACAGGCCGCCGCGCAGCGTGAACCCGCCCGTCCCGCCGCCGCCGCCCACCGATTGCGCAGTCACGCCGAACGCGTTGGCGCCTGCCGTGCTGAGCCCGCCGCTGCGCGTGAGCGAGACAATGCCGCCATCGCCGCCGCCGCCGCCGAACCCGCCGACGCCGAGCACCGCGGATCCCGCCGCCGCGAGCGAGGCGCTGACACCGCCGGAAATGGAGAATCCACCGGCGCCCCCGCCGCCGCCCAGAGACTGGGCGAGGAGGCCATGAGCGCCGGCGCCGACCGTTGAGATCGCGCCAGTCTGGTCCAGCGTCACCCGGCCGCCATCGCCGCCTTCGCCGCCAAAGCCGCCAAGCCCCACCGAAACAAGCCCGGACGCGCCCTTGCTGGCCGTCAGGCCGCCCGAAAGCGTGAATCCGCCCGCGCCGCCGCCGCCGCCCACCGATTGATAGGTGGCGCCCGACGCATCTGCGCCGCGCGTGGAGATGTCGGAGACCAGCACGCCGGACACCACGCCGCCGTCACCGCCCAGACCGCCGAAACCGCCGACGCCAAAGGACAGATTACCAGCGGCGGCTTTGGATGCAGTCAGACCACCGGAGAGCGTGAATCCGCCGGAGCCTCCGCCCCCGCCCAGAGACTGGACAAGGATCGCCGAGGCGCCGTCGCCGCGTGTGATGAGATCGCCGGTCACATCGCCGGTCGCCGCGCCGCCATCGCCGCCTGAACCCCCAAGCCCGCCGACGCCAAGCCCAAGCGCGCCTGATGAGGCCAGCGAGAAGGCCGCGCCGCCGGTCAGGGCGAATCCCCCCGCGCCGCCGCCGCCGCCCACCGACTGCACCAGGGCGCCCAGGGCTCCGCTTCCTTCGGTGTAAGCGGCCAGCAGCGTGTTTTCCGGGTCTGCGATACCGGCATTCACCGCGAGGCGCGCCGCGCCCGCTTCGCCGCCGCCGCCGCCAAAGCCGCCGACGCCGAATCCGAGATTGCCCGCCGCACCCTTCGCCGCCGTGAGGCCGCCAGAAATTGTGAAACCGCCGGATCCGCCGCCGCCGCCCAGGGACTGCACCACGATGGCGCGCGAGTCCGCACCGAGGGTGCGCGCCGATCCTGTCAGGCTGAGGGCCGCATCGGCCGCATCGCCGCCGCCGGCGCCGAGCCCGCCGACCCCGAAGGCTGCGCCGCCCGCCGCCCCCAGCGAGGCGTTGATCCCGCCGCTGACCGTGAAACCGCCATTGCCGCCCCCGCCGCCGATGGACTGGGCCGTCAGGGCGTCCGAGCCGTCGCCGCGGGTTTCGACCCGCGACACCAGAGCCGCAGTCACCGCGCCTGAGGCGCCGCCCTCGCCGCCGAATCCGCCGACGCCAACCTGAACCGCGCCAGAACCACCCTTGGACAGGGCGAGCCCGCCGCTCAGATTGAACGCGCCATTCCCGCCGCCGCCGCCCACCGACTGGAACAGGCCGCCGGCCGCGCCATGGCCGAGGGTGATCAGATCGCCGTCAAGCACGGCGTAAACCGCCGCCGCATCGCCGCCGCCGCCGCCCGCGCCGCCAACCCCGACGCCGAGATTGCCCGTGGCGCCGAGCCCAAGACTGATCCCGCCGCTGATATTGAACGCACCCGCGCCGCCGCCGCCGCCCAGCGATTGCGCCACCACCGCTGCGGCGCCGTCACCGCGCGTGGAAACAAGCGTCTGCACACCGTCGGCTGCAGCCATGGCCATAGTGACCGCGCCGGACTCGCCGCCGTCGCCGCCGAACCCGCCGACGCCCAGCGCCGCGGTTCCGCCGGCGCCTTTGGCCGCCGCAAACCCGCCGGTGATATTAAACCCGCCATTACCGCCGCCGCCGCCGATGGACTGGGCCAGAACGCCGGTTGCGTCGCGGCCCTCGCTGAAGACCGATCCTTGCAACGTGAACTGGACATCACCCGCGGACCCGCCATCGCCTCCGGCGCCGCCAACGCCGAGCCCGAGGGTTCCCGTCGCCCCGCCCGCGATCGAAAGCCCGCCTGTGAAATTGAAGCCGCCGTTTCCGCCGCCGCCGCCCAGCGACTGAACCGCCAGGCCGCGCGCGCCGTCGCCTCGCGTGGTGACGATGGACTGGAAGTTGGCGTTCACCAGCGCCCCGTCGCCGCCGCCGCCGCCAAACCCTCCGACGCCCGCGAGAACGTTGGCCGAGCCGCCCTTGGAGAGCGCGACGGCGCCGCTGACAGTGAACCCGCCGCCTCCGCCGCCGCCGCCCAGAGACTGGACCAGCGCGCCGTCGGACCGGTCGCCCTCGGTGAGAATGTCACCCACGGCGCGTGCATTGACCGCGCCAGCGTCGCCGCCGTCGCCGCCCGCCCCGCCCACGCCGAGCCCGGCGTTCCCGCCGGCGGCCAGAGACATCGTCAGAGCGCCGTTGATATTGAATGCGCCGTCGCCGCCGCCGCCGCCAAGGGACTGGACGAGCACGCCTCGTGACGCGTCGCCGCTTGTGGCGGCCAGCAAGGCTTGGGCGGGCGCGTACTCGGCGACTCGCAGCGAAGCCGTCACGTCGTCGGCGTCACCCCCGCCGCCGCCAAACCCGCCGACGCCCAGAGCCGCGGTCCCGGCTCCCACCTTCGACAGGGAAACGGCCCCGGTGATGTTGAACCCGCCGCTTCCGCCGCCGCCGCCCAGGGACTGGACCTCGATCGCGCCGCTCCGGGCGCCTTCGGTGAGGACGCCGCCCTCGAAGTCGAGGGAGACCGCCGCGCCGTCGCCGCCCGCTCCGCCGAGACCGCCGACGCCGAGCGCCAGATTGCCCGATGCGGCGAGCGAGGCGCTGACCCCGCCCGTCAGATTAAAGCCGCCGGCGCCGCCGCCGCCGCCCAGGGACTGAGCGGTCACGCCGGCCGAGCCGTCGCCCCGGGTCATCACCGCGCTGCGCACGGCGGCGTCGACCACGCCGCCATCCCCGCCGCCGCCGGCGAGACCGCCGATCCCGACGAGGATATTGCCCGACGCGCCTTTGGCCGCTGCGGCCAGTGCGTTGATGTTGAACCCGCCCGAACCGCCGCCGCCGCCGATGGACTGCAGCGTGATGGCGGCGCTTTCCGCGCCTTCGGTGGAAACCGCACCGGCGAGGCGCGCGGTCACCGTGCCGCCATCGCCGCCTTCACCGCCAAGCCCACCGACCGCGAGACCGATATTGCCCGCAGCCCCGAGGGACGCCGCGAGACCGGTCCGGATGTTGAAGCCGCCGGACCCGCCGCCGCCGCCGATGGACTGGCCGGTCACGGCGCCGGACTGCGCCCCGCGCGTCACCGCCGCGACCAGCGCGCCGGCGTCGGCCGCATCGGCGTTGATGTGCAGCGCCACCGTCCCGGCGTCGCCCCCGGCGCCGCCCATCCCGCCGACACCGACGCCGATCGTACCGCCGGCGCCCGCGGAAAGCGTCGCCAGACCGGTGAGGTTGAACCCGCCCCGGCCGCCGCCGCCGCCGAGGGACTGCGCGAACACCCCGCGAGCCTCATCGCCTTCGGTCAGAACGAAGCCGTCAAAACGCGCGTCAACGTCGCCGGCCCCGCCGCCGCCGCCGCCGAACCCGCCGACGCCGAGGCCGACCAGCCCGGTGGCGCCGGCGCTGGCGTTGAGCCCGCCCGCAACCGAGAATCCGCCGCCGCCGCCGCCGCCGCCCAGCGATTGCGCCACCAGCGCATCGGACTGGGCGCCGCGTGTGCGCAGGGCGCTGTCAAAGGCGGCCGTCACGTCGCCGGCATGGCCGCCCGCGCCCCCAAGCCCGCCGACCCCCAGCGCCGCAGCACCGGACGCCCCGACCGACAGCACCGCGCCGCCGGCTATGCTGAAGCCGCCTTCTCCGCCGCCGCCGCCAATGGACTGGACAAGCCCGGCGGTGCTGCGCGCGCCCAGGGTCGTCACATCGCCGCTAACCTGCGCGGACACGGCGCCCGCATCGCCGCCGCCACCGCCGAATCCGCCGACGCCGACGCCGACATTGCCCGCCGCCGCCAGGGATGCGCTGAGCCCGGCGCGCAACGTGAAGCCCGCGTCGCCGCCGCCGCCGCCCAGCGACTGGACGACCAGACCGCGGGCGTCATCGCCCTCGGTGATCGCTGCAACACCGTCGCCGGCGTGCGTCACGGAGAGAGCAACCTCGCCAGCCGCGCCGCCGTCGCCGCCAAACCCGCCAAGCCCGATCCCGACCGTGCCGGACGCCGCCTTGGAAATCGCCACAGACCCTGATACCGCGAAACCGCCCGAGCCGCCGCCGCCGCCCACCGACTGGGCCAGGACCGCGCCTGCAGTGTCGCCGCGGGTCACGGCCGACCCGAGCACGGTCAGCGCCACGTCGGAGCCGTCCCCGCCGCCGCCGCCCAGACCACCGACGCCGACGCCCGCAGCGCCTGCGCCGACCAGGGCCGCGCTCAGCGCGCCGTTGACGGTGAAGCCGCCGTCGCCGCCGCCGCCGCCGATGGACTGGGCGATGAGGGCGCGGGAGCCGGCCCCGAACGTGTCGGCGCGGCCGGTAAAGCGCGCTTCCACCGCGCCGCCATCGCCGCCCGCTCCGCCAAACCCGCCGATCCCGATAAGGGCGTTGCCGGTGATGCCCGGCAGGACCGGTGTCGGGAAGCCGGTGGAGAGGGAGGCTGCGCCGGACATGTCGAACCCGCCCGCGCCGCCGCCGCCGCCGACGGACTGGAACAGGGCGCCGCCCGACGCGGCGCCGCGCGTCACAAGGTCGCCCGAGACGGACGCGGTCACCGCGCCGCCGTCACCGCCGCCGGCTCCAACGCCGCCAACTCCAAGCCCGATATTCGCCGATCCGATAATCGAACCCGCGAGCCCGCCGCGCACGGTGAACCCGCCCGCGCCGCCGCCGCCGCCGATGGACTGAACCGTCACGGCGGTGCTGCGCGCAGCCCACGTGTCGATGTCACCGACGACATCGGCGCTCACCACGCCGCCGTGCGACGCCGTACCGCCGCCGCCGCCAATGCCGACCAGAAGATTGCCGCTGGCCGCGATCGAGGCGGCCACCCCGGCGTCCACGGTAAAGCCGCCGGATCCGCCGCCGCCGCCGATGGACTGGACCAGCGCGCCGCCGGCGTCGGCGCCGTGCGTAACGATGTCGCCGCGAAGCGAGGCCGTCACTGCGCCGCCCGACCCGCCGTCGCCGCCGAATCCGCCGACGCCGATCCCGACACCCCCGGACGCCGCCGCCGCCAGACTCACCCCGGCCCGCGCCGTAAATCCGCCATCCCCGCCGCCACCGCCGACGGACTGGACCAGGGCGCCCGTGCTGCGATCCCCCCAGGTTTCGGCCAGAACCGGCGCCGCATCGCCAAGTTCATCACCGTTCAGGAGAACAGAAACGAACCCGCCGTCACCCCCGGCGCCGCCGAACCCGCCGACACCCAGCCCGCCTGAGCCCGCCACGCCGCCAAGGGCGATCCCGCCCGTGACCGCAAACGCGCCCGCGCCGCCGCCGCCGCCAATGGACTGAGCGGTCACGGCGTCGGAGTCAGCCCCGAATGTTTGCGACGTCACCCGGCCTTCAAGGCGCACGTCGCCCGCGATTCCGCCATCGCCGCCGAATCCGCCGACGCCGACACCGCCGCCCCCCGCGAGGCCCGCAAGGGACATGCCCCCGGCCACTGAAAATCCGCCGACTCCCCCACCGCCGGCCACCGACTGGGCGAGCACGCCGCGCGCCTGGTCGCCAAAGGTCGCCACCGCACTGTCGATTGTAAGGTCAACATCGCCCGCGGCTCCGCCGCCGCCGCCCGCGCCGCCGACGCCGACCCCCGCCGACAGCGCAGCTGCGCCAAGGCCTACACGGCCGGAAACGGTGAACCCGCCGGCGCCGCCCCCGCCGCCCACCGACTGGGCGATGACGGCGTTGGACTGTCCGCCCCGCGTCACCACATCGCCGGTCAGATCAAGGCTGACATCGCCGCCCGCGCCGCCCGCGCCGCCAACACCGCCCAGCCCGACCGCCGCGCCGCCCGAGGCGGCCCCGAGCCCGATCGCGCCGCCCAGGGTGAATCCGCCGGAACCGCCGCCGCCGCCGACAGACTGCGCGGTGACCGCATCGGACTGATCGCCCTCGGTCAGCGCATTCCCCGCCAGCGTGAAACTCACCGTCCCACCGTCGCCGCCGCCGCCCCCGACGCCGCCGAGACCGACGCCGGCGTTTCCGGCGATGATCCCGAGACTCGCGCCCCCGCCCGCGGTGAAGCCGCCGGCGCCGCCGCCGCCGCCTACCGACTGAACAAGAGCGGCGCGCGCATTGTCTCCAGCGGTGGCTGCATCACCCTGGAGCATCGCCGTAACGACGCCGCCCTGACCGCCATCGCCGCCGGAGCCGCCGAGGCCGATCACGGTGGTGACCCCCGTCAGGCTGCCCCCAAGGGCCCCGCCCGCGGCGAAGCCGCCCGACCCGCCGCCGCCGCCCACCGACTGGGCGATGAAGGCGTCAGAGAAATCGCCCAGCGTTCGCGCCCCTGCGGCCTGCGCCGTGACGTCGCCGCCGGCGCCGCCGCCGCCGCCGGACCCGCCGAGGCCCACCGTGGAGCTGATGGCGGCCGCCATGGGCGCCGCGCTGAAGGATCCGCTCGCAGCGAACCCTCCGGCCCCGCCGCCGCCGCCCACAGACTGGATCAGAACGCCGGCCGAATGGGCGCCGTCAGTGGCCACCTGATCGAGGACCCGGCCGATGACCAGGCCGCCGTCGCCGCCGTCGCCGCCGGAGCCGCCAAGGCCGACCGAGGTATTGATCGAGGTCCCGCCTGCGATGGATCCTGCGCCTGCAGCCGCAAAGCCGCCCGCGCCGCCGCCGCCGCCCACCGACTGGATCATCGCGCCTGCAGCGTGATCGCCGCGCGTGACGATCGTACCGTCGTAGATCGCGTCCACCGCACCGCCGTCACCGCCCCCGCCGCCGGAACCGCCGAGTCCGACACCGACCGAGACATTCCACGATCCGCCCAGCGCCGTCGCCGCCGCGAGGGAGAAGCCGCCCAGCCCGCCGCCGCCGCCCACCGATTGGGCCACGAGACCGTGAGAGAAATCCCCTTCGGTGGCCAGTGCGCCGCCGGACAGAATGAAGACATCGCCCCCTGCGCCGCCATCCCCGCCTGCGCCGCCGAGACTCACCGAGATCGAGCCGCTGTCGACCCCGACCGAGGCGCCGTAGGACAGCGAGAATCCTCCGGCGCCGCCGCCGCCGCCCACCGACTGGACCAGCAGGGCGTCCGCCTGATCGCCTTCGGTGCGAGCCTCAACATCCCCCTCCAGCCGCACCTGGCCGCCGTCGCCGCCCAGACCGCCGGCGCCGCCGAGCGCCACCGCGGCCGCGCCGACCGCGCCCCCGGTCACCTGGGCCGCAAAGCCGGCCGAGCCGCCGCCGCCGCCCACCGACTGGATGACACCGCCACGCGCGCGATCGCCCCGGGTTACGATAGAGGGCGCCAACCCTGTCGCGCCCGGCCCCGTCGTCACCGCAACATCACCGCCCGCTCCGCCGTCGCCGCCGTCGCCGCCCAGCGCCACGCCGGCGAACGCCGACACACCCGCCGCGGAACCGGCGGATCCGCCGCCGCCGCCTATGGACTGGGCGAACAGGCCATCGGACTCGTCGCCGCCCGTGCCCACATCCCCGGACAGGTCGACCGCCACATCGCCCGCGGCTCCGCCGCCGCCGCCACGCCCGCCAAGGGTCAGAAACACCCCGCCCGTGGTCCCGCCGTCGCCGCCGCCACCGCCCACCGACTGGACGAAGACGCCTGTCGCCCGCGCGCCAAGCGTTGAAATCACGCCTGAATGCGCAACCGACACGTCGCCGCCAGCACTCGCTCCGCCGCCGCTCGCCCCGATGGAGACGAGGCCGCCGGCGTCGCCGCCGGACCCGCCGCCGCCGCCCACTGACTGGGCCAGCAATCCGCGGGCATAATCGCCCTCCGTTTCGATGAGACCGGCGTTGCTGGCGCTCACGGCCCCGCCGTCGCCGCCTGAGCCGCCTGAGCCGCCCAACGCCACGACCCCGCCGGACGCCGCGCCCGCGCCGCCCCCGCCGCCCACCGACTGGGCGAAGACGCCGTCCGAACCGGCGCCCTGCGTGCGCACGCTTGCGGCCTCCCCGAGGGTCACCGAGACAGACCCCGCGACACCGCCGGCGCCGGCGTCCGACCCTAGCGCCACGAGACCGCCGGTCCCCAGCGCGGCCCCGCCGCCGCCGCCGACGGACTGCGCGAACACGCCCCGGGCGTTCCCGCCCTGCGTTTCCAGCACGCCGTCAACGCGCACCACCACATCGCCCGCCGCGCCCCCCGCGGCGCCCGATCCGCCAAGACGCACCAGACCGCCCGAGCCGCCGGTGGAGCCGCCGCCGCCGCCAATGGACTGCGCGAACACCGCGGCCGAGCCGAGCCCCTGCGTCGCAAGGCTGACCCCGTCTTCCACCGTGACCGACACGTCGCCGCCGGCGCCGCCCGCCGCCCCGGCCGATCCGAGCGCCAGCAGGCCGCCTGAAAGGCCGCCGGCCCCGCCGCCGCCGCCGATGGACTGCGCGAGCACGCCGTGGGCGAAATCGCCCTGCGTCATGATATCGGCGCCGGATATCGCCGTCACGGTCACGTCGCCGGCGCTTCCGCCGACGCCGCCGCTATCGCCCAGCGCGACCAGCCCGGCCGCCGATCCCGCCACGCCTCCGGACCCGCCAATGGATTGCGCCGCCATGCCATGGGCCCCGGCGCCGCCTGTACGGATCGACCCGCCAAAGCTCACATCAACATCGCCGCCATCACCGCCGGCCGAACCGGTTCCGGCGTCTCCCACCAGACCGAAACTGCCGCCGCCTGATCCGGCCGCGCCGCCAAGGCTCTGGGCAAGCACGCCGATCGCGCCGGCGCCGCCGGTTGTAACGGCGCCGCTCTGGGAAAGCTGGACGTCGCCGCCCTGGGCGGCGCCGCCGCCCGTTCCGCCGCTGGAGGCGATGTACCCGGTCCCGCCCTCACCGCCTGCGCCGCTGCGGCTCTGCACGAAGACGCCATGAGCGCGCGCGCCGGTGGTGAGCACGTCGACTTCGGATATTGCGTTGATTGCGCCGCCGTCTCCAGCGGCGCCGCCCGCGGCCCCGCTGATGTTTCCGAAGGCGTCGCCGCCCTGACCGCCGTCACCGCCCGCACTGATGATCGTCACCCCGGCGCGATCATCGGAAACGACCTCGATGGACCCGTGCGACGATGAAACCGTCGCCGTGATGTCGGGACCCGCAGCGCCGGCGCCGCCGGCTGAGGGCGGCTTCGAGACCTCGGCGCAACCGAGCACCGGCACGCAGACTTCTACGCCGGCGCCATCCTCGCCGTCGGCGCCGTCCCGCCCTCTGCGCGATCCATTGAAGAGATTTTGATCGGTGGCCGCCGACGGAAGCGGCAGGGCGTCCGCCCCCGTTCCAGGAGCGCCGTCGGGCGGCGGCGGCGGCGTCAGCGCGCTCGATTGGTCGGAGACGCGCGCGATCGTCAGGGCCGGCGGTGAAGGCTCGGTGGAGTCGGGGTCGACGACGACGACATCCACTGACGTCACCCGGCCCGAGGCGTCGGGCGTCGCCTCGACGATCTCGTACGTGATCCCGTCTTCCGGGTTCGTGAACTTGTCCCCGACCTGGTCCGCGAGGAGAATAAAGTTCCCGGTCGTGGTGAGGACGATCTCCGGCGAGATCACGTCGGCGACGGTTTCAGTTCCACCGGTAACCGGATTAACCACCGAAGACCCCGCTTCCGGGGCGGATGTACGCTTGGCATGAAAGGGTTTTGCACCACGGTCCGCCGCGAAGGCGTCCGCGGGCGTCAGCCCCCCGCCCACCGTCGCTGCGGCCAGCACCGCAAGGCCGGCGCGCGACATGAGGCGGGTCTTCAGGCTGGAGCGCGTCTCAAAATAACGCTCGATTCGTGTATCGGTCATGCCCGCGTCGCCCCTCGCCCTCGATGGCGGCCAGTCAGGCCGCCAGAGACCGGGAGCTTAATGGGATATAAAGGTATGATCCGAACGGCTGGGACGTGCGCTGCGTCTCTTTGATTTGAAGCAGCGTCTCAGCTGGAGGTCACGCGAGGCTCATCACCCATTCGGCGAACGTCGCGTCGATTGCGGGGCCGCTATCGCCGCTGGAAAATTCCGGATTTTCAGGACTGGCTGGCGGCGGCCCAAAGCGGCGCATGTCGCTCGGCGCGACACCGAATCGAGACTTGAATGATCGCGAGAAGCTGCCCGAACTCGAGAAGCCGAAGCGATACCCGATCTGGCCCACATGCTCGTGCCGGGACTGCTGCGACAGGAGGGCGGACCGGCAGCGCAAAAGCCGCATCTCGCGCAGCTCCTCCATCACACCCTCGGTTTCGGCGAAGGCGCGATACAGCGTCGGCCGGGAAACGCCCACCAGATCAGCGATCATCTGGGGCGACAGCGCGGGATCGGCGAGGCATTGTCTCATGGCGTCCCGGGCCCGCATGAGCACCGCATGATTGCCCCAGTCCGGCGTCGGGCCGTCAGCGCCATACGCCGCGGCGTTGAACGCCAGGGCGACAAGGCGCAGCACGATGTCGGCGGTCGCCGCGTATTCATGGGCACGCAGCGCACCTGACGTCTCGAAGAGCGCCCGCAGGTATTCCGCAGCGAGCCGCCCGGGTCCGGCCTCGGTGTCCACGACACACCCATGAATGCCGCCAGGGTGGTCGAGCAGTCCATCAAGGCGGCGCCGCGGTACGAAGAGCATCACGAGCTCGAAATCGGTATTGTGCGAGGCGAGTTCGGCGCCGAGATCGAAAGCCACCAGCGCGCCGGGCCTGGCGTCTGCAGCCGTGCGGGACGGGCCGATCCGGGATGTCCCGTCGAGGAACAGCTGGATCATGTAATGATCAACGCCATCGGCGGCGATGCGCGCCAGCGAACGATTGAATTGCTGGGCGCTGGCCTTGCACCGCCCCAGCACAAGCCCGTCAAGCATCAGGCACTCGACCTCGGCGTCGAACCGGCGCGTGTCGTCGGCCTTCACATCGAGCAGCGCGCCAACCGTTGTGCGCCACGCATCAAATTTGTGCTGCACCGGCAAGAAAGTCGTTGCGAACCGTGTAATCTCTGCCACCCGCCACTCCCGATATCGCCGACGTCTCACAGCAACGAGTTATGGCACATCGCGCGCGCCTGACCGCACACGATGTGCGATTTACGGACCGAAAGCACATCATCGCCGCTAGCCTGATGATTTTGGGTGACATTTTGAAGTGGCGGAAGCGGGTTGCCCATCAAGGCGCTCCGCCTGGCGCGCCGCTGACGGCGCGTTATTTATAACGGCCCGTAGTTCGTCAGCGCGAACCAATCCGGGTTTCCTTATCCGGCTCAGACCATTTTGGACCCGCAGGCTAATCGCCTGCATCTCAGCACCATGAATACAGCACGAAAATTAAGAACGGGCGTTGTCTATAAGCAGAGATTCCCAACTACGACTTTGGCGGGCGGGAGTTCGAACCTCACCCGGCGCGCCATACACTTAACTTGAAAATGACGGTGCGTTCTGAACGCTCGGTCTGGCGCTTGGGCCGGTCATGGGCCGGCCGCAAGCCTTTCCACCGTGCTGAACGCAATACGCCTACGCTGAACCCCGTCCGCCTCCGGCGGAGTCACCCCTGTTTTGCGTTGAGTTGAATGAAAATCATGCGCGCGGCGACGCGCGGTTCCTCCATGTCGGCGGTGCGCACCCGCCCCTCCACGACGGCGCGGCGGCCTTCGCGCATAACGGCGCGCGCCTCGACGATCAAAGGCTGATCGCCTGGAAGAGGCGCGTGGTAAATCAACTCGGCCTTGCCAGTGACCCAGTCGCCGGTCTCGACCGCATTGGCCGCGAGCCCGCAGGCCTGGTCGAGCATGGCCGCGCTTTCACCGCCATGCACCACGCCGGCGAGGTTGCAGCGCGACGCGGCGGGCGGAAGCTCAAGCACTGCGCGGTCGGCCTCAAGCGTCACCAGGCGCGCACCCAGGCGCCGCCAGAACGTGTCCCGCCCGGCTGCGGCGATCAGCTCGGCGCGCATGGCGGCGAGGCGCGCGTCAAGCGTCATGGAGGTGTCGCGCGATATCGGCCCGCACCAGCTTGCCGAGCGCGTTGCGGGGAAGTGCGTCGAGAACGTGGATGCGCTTGGGGGTCTTCACAGGACCGAGCCGGGCCTTCAGGTCCGCACGCAACGCTTCGGGATCCAGCTCCTGGCCGGCCCGCATGGTTACGGCGGCTTCAAGCCGCTCGCCCCAGTCCGGGTCGGGCACGGCGAACGCGCAGGCCTCACCGACAAGTCCGGTGGCGTCGAGCGCACGCTCCACTTCGGCGGGGTGGATGTTAAATCCGCCGGAAATGATGAGGTCGCTCGCCCGGCGGGTGACAAACAACCGACCGCTCGCATCAAGATGGCCGAGATCGCCGGTATGCAGCCGGCCCGCGCGAAGGGTTCGAGCCGTTTTCTCCGCATCGTCAAGATACCCGTCCATCACCAGCGGGCCGCTCACGGTGATCTCGCCGGTGTCGCCGGCAGGCAGCGGCGCGCCGTCGGATCCCAGGATCACGACGTTCGACAGCCGGCCGGGGCGCCCGACGCTGGCGCGCAGCCCCGGCCGGGCGAGCTCAGCCTCTGTGATCAGTGCGATCGACATGGGCGCCTCGGTCTGACCGTAGAGGCCGGCGATCCGCGGGCCGAACACCTCGATGGCGCGCGCCAGTGCGCGCTCGGGAAACGGCGCCGCGCCATAGATCAGCCGCACGAGCGCCCCGGGCGGAGCCGATCGCCGTGCGAAGACCTCTGCGAGGCGCTGGATCGCGGTGGGCGCCATGAAGCCGGTGGTGACGCGCTCGCGCTCCATGATGTCGGCGAGCGCCTCAGGGCCGGCGCCGGCGACCAGCACCAGCCGCGCGCCCGCGCCCAGCGCAGGCAGGATGAAGTGCGACGAGCCGTGGGTCAGCGGCGCGCTCGCCAGCACGACATCGCCCTCGCCTACCGGAAACGCGGCGTCCATGTTGACCCAGTTCGCCATGACCGCACGGCAAGACTGCACAACGCCTTTGGGCCGGCCGGTGGAGCCGCCGGTGAACTTGATGGCCATGGTCTGCGCACCCGACCGCAAAACCGGCTCGATCGTGCGCACCGTCGCCGGGGCGTCCACAGAGAGGCTTTCACCTGCGCCCGCAGCTTCCAGAAGCGCCCGTCCCGCCGCGTCCGCGCAAATCAGATCCGGCCGGCACAGCTCGAGCGCATGGGCCGTCGCCTCCGCGCCGTTGGCGAGACCCAGCGGAATCCAGACACGCCCGGAAAGCTGCACGGCCAGCCATGCGGAAAGGTGATCGATCGTATTGCCCGCCGCCACCGCCACGCGTCCGTCCGGCGGAGCCTGCGCGGCGATCTGAGCGGCGAAACCCAAGGCGGCCTTGAACAGACCGCCCGCACTGATCGACCGAACAAGCCGGCCCGACACGTCGTATTCGACAGCTGCGATCCGCTCCGGACCCCGGACAAGCCCGGCGATCCCCCCCTCGGCGGGCGAACCGTCAAGATCGCGCGTCATCGTAATCCTCCGCGTCGCGCGCGCTCGCGCTGGTCCAGCCGATACCGGCGAGGCCCTTCACGGAACGGCGCTCGTGCTTGCCCAGCGCGGGCCAGCCGATGCCTGCGGCGGCGATGTCCATGCCCTCTCCCTGTCCCGCCTGACCGGAACGTCTTGCCTTGGTCACTTCGATAACGATACCGTCTGAATGCACTGGCGCAACTGCGCCGTCAAACCCGCCGGGAGACCCGAGATGAACGCTGCAGCCTCCGAACTCAGCGCCAGGCAACGCCAGGTGCTCGACGCCGCCCTCGAAGCTGTGCGGGTGCGCGACCAGTTCAGCCCGTTCAAGGAGAGCCCGTCGAAGACGCTTCACGGCCAGGACGCGCCGCGCCAGGGCCTTGAACGCTTCCAGGACCGGCTTGGAAAGGCGTTCGACCTCCACCAGCCCGGCGAAACCGGGCGCGTCGGCGAGGCGGAGACCTCACCCTACACGCGCGAGCCTCTCGGGATCGACTATCCTAAATGCGACCCCGGCGCCCTCGTGACCGCGGCGCGCCGCGGGATGACCGGATGGGCCGCCGCGAGCCCGGACACACGCGCCGGCGTCCTGATCGACATGCTGTTCGAGCTGGAAAAGGATGCGTTCGAGAACGCCCACGCCACAATGCATACCGCCGGTCAGGGGTTCGTGATGGCGTTCTCGGGCTCCGGCGCGAACGCCCTCGACCGCGGCCTGGAGGCTCTGGTCTACGCCTACAAGGCCCAGACCGACGTGCCTGATCGTGCGCTCTGGACCAAGCGTTTTCTCGATCCTGAGCCGGTAAGCCTCACCAAGCGGTTTCACCGCGTTCCGCTCGGCCCGGCCGCGATCGTGTGTTGCGCGACCTTCCCGCTGTGGAACGCCTATCCGGCGCTGACCGCCAACCTGATGACGGGCAACGCCGCGATCCTGAAACCCCATCCGACCTCGATTCTGCCGGTCGCCATGGCTGTGGCCACGTGCCGGCGGGTGCTTGAGAACGCCGGGTTTGATCCCAACCTCGTACTGCTGGCGGCCGATAGCCCGCAGGCGCCGGTCACCAAAGACCTCATCGCCCATCCCGATTGCCGCATCATCGATTACACCGGCTCGCAGCGCTTCGGGACGTGGATCGAGCAGAACGCGGGCGACCGGCTGGTCTTCACCGAAACGGCGGGCTGCAACTCGGTCGTGTTTCATTCCGCCGACGATTTCGAGCGCGCCGCAAGTGCGGTGGTGCGCGCCATGACCGCGTTCTCCAGCCAGATGTGCACCGCGCCGCAGAATTTTTACGTTCCAAAGTCCGGCGTGCGGTCCGGCGGGCGGATGGTGCCCTATGAGGAGGCGGTGGAGATTCTCGCCGGAGCCATCGACCGGATCGCCGGCGACAACAAGGTGGGTCCGGCGGTTTGCGCCACGGTGCAGGCGGACTCCACCTTGCAGAATGTCGAGGCGATGACCGCGCGTGGCGAGCGCGAGGGCCGAATCCTGCGCGCCGCCTCGCCCGTGTCCAATCCCGACTTTCCCAACGCGCGCACCTGTAGCCCGGTGCTCATCGAGACCGACGCACAAAACGAAGATTTTTACGGCGAGGAGCGGTTCGGCCCGATCGGCTTCGTCATTCCGGTGGACAGCGCCGAAGAAGGCGTGGCGCGCGCCACCCGCCAGGCCAAGACCCGCGGCGCCATCGCCTCCTACCTCTATTCCACAGACGAAGGGTTCATCAACGCGGCCCTGCCAGCCTATATCGCCGCAGGCGCTTCGGTGAGCGTCAATATCGACCGGGGCATGCCGGTCAATTTCATGGCCGCCTATTCCGACTACCACGTCACCGGACTGAATCCGGCGGGCAACGCCAGCCTTACCGATCTCGCCTTCGTCGCGCCGCGCTTTCGGGTGGTGCAAATGCGCCGCCCCGCTTGATGAATCTCACGGCGGAGTCGGTTTCGCTATAAAAGTCTCCTTGAGTCAGTTCCTTTAATGAAGTTATTCTTCTCCTGAAGCTCCGCCACCCAATGAAGCGGAGCAGCAGGGGAGGAAACCCATGGCCTATAGAAATCGCGCCCTGGCGGGTGCTTCCATTCTGGTCTGTGCGTTGGCGAGCACGCCGGCAGTTTACGCTCAGGCTCAGGAGCCGGCGGCGAACGGCGACATCATCACCATCACGGCCCAGCGTCGCGCCCAGTCGATCCAGGACGTGCCCATCGCGGTGAGCGCCTTCGACGAAGACGCGCTTCGCGACAGCGCCATCGGCGGCATTGAAGGCGTCGCCGACCGCACGCCCGGATTCACCATGACCGAGTTCAATATCGGCGAGCCGCAGCTTTACATTCGCGGCGTGGGCTCGACCTCCGACAGTGCGGCGGGCGATCCTTCCGTGGCGGTGTCGATAGACGAGGTCTATATCGGCCGCGCCGGCGGCGGCGCCATCAGCTTCTTCGACCTTGAGCGCGTCGAGGTTCTGCGTGGCCCGCAAGGCACGCTGTACGGCCGCAACGCGGCGGGCGGCGCGGTGAACATCATCACCGCCAAGCCCGACGGCGACGATCCGTTCACCGAGCTCACCGTGGGATACGGCGACTACGACGATCTCCAGCTGTCCGCAGTGGTTAACGGTGCGATCGACGAGGACACGGCCGGTCGCCTTGCAGTGCTCTATCGAGAACACGCCGGCTATGCGGAGAACGCGGTGACCGGCGACGACCTGCAGGGCGCCAGAACGTTCGGTGCTCGCGGCGCGATCAGCTTCGAGAACGGACCGGTCAGCGGGCTCTTCCAGCTCGACGTGTCCAGCGACGAGACCGACGGCCACGCCCGCGTGCCGGTGGTAAGCCCGAACACTGCGGCGCCGCTTGTGGCGCTGATCGGCGGGCTGCGCGCCGGCCTCGACGAGCGTGAGAGTTTCTCGAGTCCGAACACTTTCCAGGAGCGCGACACGGTCGGCGCCCTGGCGCGCTTCGATCTGGATCGCGACACCTTCACTTTCACCTCGCTGTCCAGCTGGCGCGCCACCGACTTCTCCTGGTTCGACGATCTCGGCGGGTTGCCGGTCCCGCCCTACGTCCTTCTGGTCGAAGACCGGGCCGAGGAGGAATCAGATCAGTTCACGCAGGAATTCCGCATCACCTCCGACACCGCTTCCGGCCTGTCCTGGGTCGCAGGATTGTTTTTCTTCCACGAGACCGTAGAGCGCTCTGAAAACTTCGTGGTGGACGCGCTTCCGCCTTTTCCGGCCTTCGTCGGCGGGGATGTGACGTTCACCCAGGACGCGACCAACCAGAGCGCGGCCGCGTTCGCCCAGGCGACATTGCCGGTGACTGAGACCATCAATTTGACCGGCGGGCTTCGCCTGACCTGGGACTCCAAGGAAGTGTTCGCGCGCGGGATCGACAACGATACGCCGGGCGGCGCCTTCCCGGGCATTCCGCTCGGGCCGCCGCCGGTCGGCGTCGCCTTCCCGGGCGGCGCGAGCGGCGAAGAGAGCTGGACCGAGCCGACCTGGCGTCTGGCTGCGGACTGGCGGCCCAACGAAAACGTGCTCGCCTACGCCAGCTATGACCGCGGTTACAAGTCGGGCCTGTATCCCAGCCAGGCCCAGAACGCGGCTCAAGCCACGAACCCGCTCGATCCGGAGATCCTCGACAATTTCGAGGTCGGGCTGAAGACCAACTGGGACGGCGGGCGGTTCATCTTGAACGGCGCCGCGTTCTTCACCGACTATCAGGACTTGCAGGTCTACGAGCTGCTCGGCCTGGCGCTGGTCACCTCCAACGCGGACGCGGAGATTTTCGGCGTCGAAATCGAGACCCAGGCGCGCCTGACCGACTCCTTCATGGTCGGAGGCACCTACGCCCATCTGGACGCGGAGTACGTCTCCGACGCCCAGTCTTCGATCGGCGTGCTGCCCTATGACGGCAACCGGCTGACCCGCGCACCGGAGAACAAGTACACCCTGTTCGCCCAGCTCGACGTTCCGGTGGGCCCCGGCTATGCGCGCCTGCGCACCGACTATCAGCACACGGGCGAGTACTTCTTTGACCCGTCGAACAGTCCCGAGGTTCTGGTGGACTCCTTCTCGACCGTCGACGCGCGGCTGTCCTGGCAGCCGAGCGACGAGAACTGGGAAATCGCGCTCTGGGGCAAGAATCTCGCCGACGAGACCTATCCCAACCATATCATCAAGAATAACGGGATCGGGTTCACCGTATTCGCACCGCCGCGCACGTGGGGCGCGACCCTGAGGGTGCGATTCGGCGGCTGATCAGCCAAGGCTGGAGCTGGGACGGGCGCGGACCTCGAGCGGTTCGCGTCCGTTTCGGTCTTTTTAGGCGTTCGCGGACCGGACCCGGTCGGCGTGACCGAGCACCGGCGCCGGGCGAACATTTCGCGGATCAATCGCCTCTCCGGTCAGCGCGTCGGTCAGACGCGGCAGCACTTCCTCGCCGGTCTTGCGGTCTGCAAGCACCACCGGCGCGGCGCCGTCAGGACACAGCCAGCGCCGCCCCCACGCGAAAAAGGCGAGGACGACTGGATAAAGGGCCAGACCGCGCTCCGTGAGGACATAATCGAAGCGTTCGGGCCGCGAGCGATAGCGGCGCTTCTCAAAGATGCCTTGGCTGACCATGGCGTTCAGCCGGTCGGCAAGAACGCTGGTCGAGATGTCCAGATTAGACAGGAAATCGTCATAGCGCCGGATACGGTAGAAAGCGGCGGCCAGCACCAGGTTCGTCCAGTAATCTCCGAACAATTCGACGCCGAGCTCGACGGGACCGGACGCGCCGCGCTGGGCCGGCTGGACGCGTCGGCGCCGGATCGCCTTCAAGCGCGGCGCGAAGTCCGGGTTCGGACCGGGCGCGGGCGTGACGTCGTAGGGCGAAAGCGCGCGTCGCGGATCGAAGCCGGACATGATGGGACGCACTTCGCGCCCGTCCGACCGACGCACAAAGCGCACCGCACGCGCCGTCTCCGCCCTCGGAGACCAGTCCTGCTCCCACAGGGTGAGCATGACCGCCACCCCGAACAGGTCCCGGCCCATCTGCGTCAGCAGATACTCATGGCGCTCGGGCCGGGTCTGGTACAGCCGAGGCTCGAGCAAGCCGGCTTCGGTCAGAGCCTTCAGCCGGCGCGCCAGGACCGAGCGCGCGATTGTCAGACGCGTCAGCCAGTCCTCGAACTGGCGCGCGCCGCGAAACGCCTCGCGCAGGATGAGCATCGTCCAGGCCTCACCCACCAGATCAATGGCGTGGGAGACCGGATTGTTCTGGATCATCCGTTTCAAAGTCACAGGCATGGCAGGGAATAGACCCGATCACGCCCGACCCGGCAATGGGGCGGACTGCGCCCCTTGTTCGCACCGGCAAGGACCTGTAGAGTGGGTTTCGCTAACAAAGTGACACGCGACGGACTGTACTCCAAACCGCGTGCGGAGAGGCCTATGACGCGGCTACCTGAAACGCTCACACGCAATTTGCGCCTGCCGGCGGTCTGTGCGCCGATGTTCCTGATCTCCGGACCGCAGTTGGTGATCAACGCCTGCAAGGCCGGCGTGATCAGCGCCTTTCCCGGGCCGAATTGCCGCACGATCGAGGATCTCGACGCCTGGATGAGCCAGATCAGCGGCGCGCTCGGCGAGAGCGATGCGGCCTGGGCGTTCAACATGATCACTCATTCCAGCTATCCCCGCTTCGAAGCGGAGCTGGAACTTGTCAAAACGCATCGACCGCCGCTGGTGATCACCGCGCTCGGCGGACCGCAGCGCGTGGTGGACGCCGTCCACAGCTATGGCGGGACCGTGTTCGCCGATGTCAATTCGGTCGCTTTTGCGCGCAAAGCCGTGCTCGCCGGCGCGGACGGGCTCGTCCTGGTGTCCTCCGGCGCGGGCGGCCATACTGGCTTTCTCGCGGCCAATGCGTTCGTGGAAGCGGTCCGGGGGTTTTTCGACGGCCCGATCGCGGTCGGCGGAGCGATCTCCACGGGGCGCGGCATCGCCTCGGCCGAAGCGCTGGGCGCGGATCTCGCCTATATGGGCACCGCGTTCATCCCGGCGGAAGAAAGCCTGGCGCCCGCCGAATACAAGACCATGGTGGTCGACGCGGACGCGACCGATCTGGTGGTGTCCGATTCCGTCACCGGGGTTCCCGCAAGCTGGCTGAAAGCCAGTTTGCGCCGGGCCGGTCTGGACCCGGACGGACTGCCGAAAAAAGGCCGCGTCCAGTTCGACGATCCCTCCAAGATCCTGAAGGGCTGGAAGGACGTTTGGTCGGCCGGCCAGGGGGTCGGCGCGATCAATGCGGTCGAACCGGTCGCTGAAATCGTAGCGCGCCTGGCGCGCGAATACTCCGCCGACGCCCCAACATTCCGCGGTTTGCTTCAAGACAGGAGCCATGCTCATGAACGCCCCACACCGTAACGCCCCCCCGCGCCTGGAACGCGACGCCCCGGCCTGGCTGGCCGATGTCGACAACCCTTATCTGCGCGGCCTGTACGCCCCGGTGAAAGCGGAGACCACCGCCGAACACCTGGAAGTGATCGGCGAGATCCCGGCCGATCTTTGCGGCGCCTATCTGCGCAACGGTCCGAACCAGGTCTACGCGCCGGCCTCCAAGCATCACTGGTTCGACGGTGACGGCATGGTTCACGCCATCGCCTTCAAGGACGGCGTGGCGAGCTATCGTTCGCGCTTTGTGAAGACCGACCATTTCAAGCAGAACGCCGACGCCGGACGCGAGCAATGGCCCGGCTATATGGGCCATCCTGATCCAAACGCCCCGCCGGGTTCAGGCTCGGACGGCTGGCTGAAGGACAGCGCCAACACCGATCTGATCGTCCATAACGGCGAGGTGCTCGCCCTTTGGTACCAGGCCGGCGTTCCCGTTCGCATCGATCCGGCCACCGCAGAGACGCTCGGCGCGCAAACCTTCGGCGGACAGCTTCAGCGTCAGGTCTCCGCGCACGCCAAGACCGACCCTGAAACTGGCGAAATGTTCTTCTTCGACTACAATACCAAGCCGCCCTACATGACCTATCACGTGGTCAGCCCGGACGGCCGTATGAGCACGGTGGAGATCGACGTGCCCGGGCCGCGCCTGCCGCACGACATGGCGCTGTCCAAGAACTACGCCATCCTGCACGATCTGCCGCTGTTCTGGGATCCGGAGCTTCTGCAGTCTCGCGGACTTCACAAGGTGACGTTCTACGAGGACATTCCCTCGCGCTTCGCGGTGATCCCGCGTTACGGCAAAGCCGAGGACGTGCGCTGGTTCGAAGCCGAGCCCGGTTACATCTATCATGTGACGAACGCGTACGAGGAGGGCGACTGGCTGATCATGGAGGGCTGCCGGGTCACCGACCCCTGCCCGGACAGCCAACCCGGCAGCGGGCTCTATGCGCGGATGATGGCTTTCCTGCTGCTCAAGGCGCGCTTCCATCGCTGGAAGTTCAATCTGAAGACCGGCGAGACCAGGGAAGAATGGCTTGATGACCGCAATGCGGAATTTCCGACCATCAACATGGACGTGCAGGGACGTCCCTCGCGCTATTCCTACCATGTCTCGATCCCGACCGACCGTGAGACGATGGTGTTCGACGGACTCATCAAATACGACACCCGGACCGGCGCGTCACAGCAGCTGCGCTTTCCGGACGGCTGGTACGGGTCGGAAAGCCCGTTCGCGCCTCGCCTGAACGGTTCAGGCGAGGAAGATGACGGCTATCTGGTCAGCTTCGTGTCCAACGAGGCCGACGGCCGCTCCGAAGTCCATATCATCGACGCAGCAGACATCACCGCCGGGCCGGTCGCCCGCGTGATCCTGCCCACGCGCGTTCCGGCGGGATTCCATTCCACGTGGGCGCCCGGCGCCGAGATGGGCTGGGCCTGACAGACCACCAAGGCGCGACCGGCCCGGCAGACGGCCGGCGCACCGTATCGTTCATGAGGGAGGAGGCTGGAGGCGATGAAACTCGCATCGGCGCAGACGATCGCAACATACAAGAGCGCAGGATGGTGGGGCGAGGACACCTTCTACGACCTGTTCGCCCGCGTGGCGGAGAAGCAGCCCGGCGCACCGGCCGCCGTCGATCCGCCCGATCGCAACGCCTTCCTGGGCGACGCCCAGCGCCGACTGAGCTGGGGCGAGCTGTCCGATCTCGCCGAGCGCTACGCCGCCGTGTTCGCCGGCGCCGGGCTGAAACGCTCGGACCCCATAGTTATGCAATGCCCGAACATCGTCGAAGCGCTAGCGGTCTATCTCGCGGCGGCGAAGCTCGGCGTCATCGTTTCCCCGCTGCCGGTTCAGTACGCGGGGTTCGAGCTCAATTACGTGGTCAAGGCGATCAAGCCGAAAGCCATGGTGGCCGGGTCAAGATTCAAGGATCGCAAACTCGCCGCCGCCTGCCGCGATGCATCAGGCGGCAAGATCCCGGTCTTCGCCATCGGGCCGGACGCATCTCAGAAGGGCCTCAGCGACCTCAACGCCGCGGCGGCGCGCGTTTCACTGAAGAAGGGGCCGTTCGGCCTCTTCGGACCAGCGACCCAGCGTGCCGGCGGCGCCGACGACTGCTTCACCATTGCGTGGACGTCGGGCACCACCGGCACGCCCAAAGGCGTGCCGCGCTCGCACAATCACTGGCTCGCCATTGCGCCGGCGACCTTTGACGGCATGGCGCTGAAAAAGGGCGAGCGCTTGCTCAACCCCTTCCCGCTGACCAACATGGCCGCCATCGGCGGCATGTTCGCCAGCTGGCTTCTCACCGAAGGGGTCCTGGTGCTGCACCATCCTTTCGAGCTACCCGTCTTCCTCGGCCAGATCGTCGAAGAGCAGATCACCGCCACCATCGCCCCGCCCGCCGTGCTGACCTTGCTTCTGAAACAGGACGGGCTTCTGGAGAAGTTCGACCTGTCGAAACTTCGTGTGATCGGGTCGGGATCCGCGCCGCTGTCTGAATTCATGGTGGCCGGCTGGAAAGACCGCGGCGTTGAGATCGTTAATCTGTTCGGGTCGAACGAAGGCGTCTCACTGGTCACCGGGCCGAACGAAGCGCCCGATCCCGCCCGGCGCGCCAGCTGGTTTCCGCGCTTCGGGCGCCCCGGCGCGGACTTCTCCAATCGCATGCATCAGCGCGTGCAGACCAAGCTGGTCTCGCTCGAGACCGGGCAGCCGGTGGACGCGCCCGGCGAGGAAGGCGAGCTGCGCGTGAAGGGCCCGGCCGTCTTCGAAGGCTATTGGGGCGACACCGGCGAAGCGCGCAGCGAAGTGTTCGACGAAGAGGGCTTCTTCCGCTCCGGCGATCTGTTCATGATCGCGCAGGAGGACGAGAACTTTCTCGTCTTCAAGGGCCGGGCGAAGGACATCATCATCCGGGGCGGGGTGAACATCTCGGCGGCCGAACTCGACACGCTGCTTGAGGGCCACCCCCAGCTTGAGGAGGCGGCGGTGTTCGGCATGCCCGACGAGGTGATGGGCGAACGCGTCTGTGTCGCCGCCAAGCCGAAGAACGGTGAAACGGTGACGCTTGAGGACATCACCGCCTTCCTTCTGGAAAAGGACATCGCCAAGTACAAGCTGCCCGAAAGGCTGCTGATCGTGGACTCGCTTCCACGCAACGCCATGAACAAGGTGTTGCGCTGGAAGCTTAAGGAAATGGCGGAGGCCGAACCGGCATGAACGTGTTCATCCTCGGCGGCGCACAGAGCGATTTCGCGAAAAACTGGACCCGCGACAACAAGGGTCTGTTCGAGCTTATGAGCGAAACCACGCTTCTGGCGCTTGAAGACGCCCGCCTCGAGGCTGAGGACGTGGACGTCATCCATATCGGCAATTTCGCCGCCGAGCTGTTCTGCGGCCAGGGTCTGCTGGGCGGAATGGCGGCGCACATCCACCCGGCGTTTTCGGGCCTGCCCACAAGCCGTCACGAAGCAGCATGCGCTTCGGGATCCATGGCGATCTTCGCGGCGAGCGCCGACATCGAAGCGGGGCGCTATGACGTCGCCGCAGTGATCGGGGTGGAACTGATGCGCAACGTGCCCGGCCAGACCGCCGCCGAGCATCTCGGCGCCGCGGCCTGGGCGGGGCGCGAGGCGCAAGGCGCACGCTATCTCTGGCCATCCATGTTCTCAGACCTGGCCGAAGAATACGACCGGCGCTACGGGCTCGATTACCGCCACCTGGCGGAAATCTCGCAGATCAATTTCTCGAACGGGCGCAAGAACCCGCACGCCCAGACCCGCAACTGGACCTTTGGTCCGGACAGCTTTTCGCAGGACCCCGAGGCCAATCCGGTGATCGAAGGGCGCATGCGCAAATCCGATTGCGGTCAGGTCACGGACGGCGCCGCGGTGATCGTGCTCGCTTCCGAGCGCGCCGCACGCGCCTGGGCGGCCGAGCGCGGCCTTGATCTCGCGGACCTGCCGCGCATCAAGGGCTGGGGCCACACCACGGCCCCGCTCCTGCTGAGCGAGAAACTCGCCGAAAGCGAGGGCGGTGACGGCTACATGTTTCCGTGGGTCAGAAGGGCGATCACCGACGCCTACGCCCGCGCCGGAATTTCCGGTCCGGACGAGCTGGATGCGGTGGAGACCCATGACTGTTTCTCCGTCACCGAATACATGGCGATCGAGCATTTCGGGCTCGCCGAGCCGGGGCAGGCGTGGAAGCCGATCGAGGAGGGGGTGATCGCACGCGGCGGCGCCCTGCCCTTCAATCCTTCCGGCGGCCTCATCGGTCTTGGCCACCCGGTGGGGGCCACCGGCGTGCGCATGGCGCTCGACGCCGCGCGCCAGACCGCCGCGACGGCCGGCGACATCCAGGTGGACGGCGCCAGAACCGTCGCCACCTACAATGTCGGCGGCTCCGCCACGGCGAGCGCCTGTCTGATCATCGGAACCTGAAGCCGCGAAAGGCCCATCCCATGGCCGTCTATCTCTACGACGCCGTGCGCACCCCGCGCGGCAAGGCCAAGGAGACCGGCGGGCTCGCCGGCCTCACGCCCCACGCGCTGGTCGCCCGGCTGGTGGCCGCCCTGTCCAGACGGACAAACGCCGAAGCCGTGAACGGCGCCGCCTCGCTGACGCTGGGCGCCGTGGGCCAGGTCGGGGCGCAGGGCGGGCATCTGGCTCTGGTGTCCCGGCTTCACGCCGGACTGCCGCCGGAGATGCGCGCGCTGACGATCAATAACTTCTGCGTCTCCGGGCTGTCGGCCATGCGCCTGGCCGCGCTTGAGGCGTCGGGGGACGGCGACGACCGTATGCGCCTCGCCGGCGGCGTGGAGTTGATGAGCCGCGTGCCGTTCATGGGCGACCAGGCCTTCTATTACGCCGATCCTGAAACGTCGCGCGCGCTGCGCTACGTACCGGTGGCGCTGTCCGCCGATCTGATGGCCACGCGCGAAGGCTTCGAGAAGGCCGATCTGGACGCCGTCACCGCGCGCTCGCATCAGCGCGCCGCCGCCGCCTGGGAGACCGGGGGGCTCGATGAGGTCGTCTCGGTGACGGACTCGGACGGCGCGGTCCTCCTTGATCGCGACGAACCCGTGCGCCCGGGGACCACAAAGGAGGCGCTCGCAGACATGGAGCCGGCCTTCGCAGGGCTTGGCGCGAAAGGCTTCGACGCCCTGATGTTGCAGGCGCGCCCTGAGCTTTCCGAAATCCGCCATGTTCATTCCGCCGCCAACTGCCCGCCGCCGTGCGACGGCGCAGCTCTGGCCCTCTTGGGCTCCAAAGCAGCGGGCGATAAAGCGGGCCTGAAGCCGAAAGCGCGGATTCGTGGATTCGCCGAGGCGACCGGAGATCCGGTGCTTCAGCTCACCGCCGGGTTCGACGCCATGGACAAGCTGCTGGCCGAGACGGGGCTCGCCTTGAGCGACTTCGACCAGATCGAGTTCATGGAAGCCTTCGCCGCCCCTCCCCTGAAATTCGAACGCGACCGCAAGCCGGATATGGAGCGGGTCAATCCCGACGGCGGCCACCTCGCCATGGGCCATCCGATGGGGGCCTCGGGCGCGATCCTGGCCGCGACCGCGCTCGGCGGGCTCGAGAGGCGCGGCGGGTCTCTGGCTCTGGTGGTGGCGCATGGCGGGTCCGGCGTCGGTGCGGCCATGGTCATCGAGCGCTAGCGACCGCCGCGGCGCGGGCGCAGCCCCCGCCGGGCGGCGGCGTCGACACACCGACGTCGTTCTGGACCCGTGCGACAAGTCTTTGAATCTCCCCGCAGTGAAAACACAGGGCGGAAGTTCAGAACATGCTCTGACCTACACAGCACAACTTCCGAATCTGACTCTTGGCCGTGGAAGTTCGAATCTTCCTCTCGCGCCACACGCTGGGGCCTCAAGAATGAACCGTTTCGGTTCCCGGATGGCCGAAGAACCTAGCCGCCCGCCAGCCAATGAGGAGACCGCAAATGCTCTTGAAACGGCTTCAAGACCACGCGAGAGACATCGTCTATCTGACACTTCCTTAGAACCGCATCGCAAGCTTGGCCGAGGCGGACTGGCGACGGGTCTGATCGCCTTCGCTGTGCTCAATGTAAAATGACGCCTCCCATCGTTCTCCGGAGAAAGCTCTAAGGCCAAGCTCAGCCACACCGCGCACGTCGTCACGCGCCACCTCATAAGTCACCGGCCGCCCCGAGAACACGCCGCCCGCCTGCAAGGATTGAGTCATCTCGGCGTGATTCAGCGCAAATCGGGCGCCGACAGCGGCGTAAGGGCGCAAGATGATTCCGCCCGCCGCGACATCCCCGCCAAAGCGCACGGCGGGGTGCAGATCCACCAGCATCTGATCGGAGGCATGAACCGACAGAGCCGCCGCACCGCCCTGCTCGTCATACCCGAAATCGTGCAGATAGCTCAGGTCGAGATCAACGAGCGGAATGATGTGGAGCGGACCGGCCTCCAACAGCCGCGCCGCGCGCAGGCGCGCGGACAGGCCGATCGTGTCCTGTTCGGAGGTCAAGGTCTCGATCGCGCCGCCGGGCGCAGTTTCAGTGCGCATCGTATCCGCCTGGCTGTAGGACAGCGCCGCACTCGCTGAAAGAAGTCGCGGTCCCTCCACGCGTTTCAGCACGGCGGCGAGATTGGCCTGCTCGCCTTCGCTTCGCGAAACGCCGGTCTTGATCAGGTCGACGCCGTAGCCCGCACCGAAGCCCAGACGCAGCGTCGGCGACAGCGCAGCCTGCCGGCCGAAGGAGAACCCGTAGGCGTTCTGACGCGCGCCGGCCCGGTCGTCCTCGGCGTAGTGCGACGCGCCGTTTATCCAGATGCACTCGGCCTCCGCAATGGCCGCCCAGCGACCGGACGGCTGGCCGCAGCTATGGACCGAGTTGAGGTGCGCCACGGCGGAGGCGTGATGCGCCGCTCCGGCGCGATGGCTTTCCACATAGCTGAACCGTCCGTCGAAGTAGGACGCCACGTCCTCGGCCGTCTCCAGACGAGCGGCGTAAAGCAGCTGTTGGTAATATGGCGCGTCACCGTCATCGACCGTGTCGCCGGCGAGCCACGCCGCGACGGTCTCGTCGGCGAGCTCCGCAGCGGGGCGGCTGGCCCCGGTCACGAGGTCTGTGAAGTCCACCGATGCGCCGGTTATGAGCACACGGCTCACCCCGTCCGCCTGGTCTTGGGCGAAGCTGAAGGCGGTGGCCGCAGGGTTTGCGATCGATCCGAGAATGTCTTCGGGCAAGGCCTGCTCAGAGGAAATCAGCACGATGGAGCCCACCGGGGCGAAGTCCGAAAGATAGGGGCGCAGCTCGCCTTCATGATCGCCGATCTGGAAGAGGTCGAGCGCCGGCGCGTCCAGGCCGCCGCTTACGGGAAGATAATGACGCCCACCCTCGCGCAAATCGTAAAGATGAATACCGCTCGCGAAGCCGTCGAAAATCCCTTCGTTCGCGAGATCCACCGCCCAGTCGCCATTATTCTCGACGGCGCCAAAGACCAGACCGTCCTCACCGATGTTGATATGGCCGGAGCCGACAACGCTCACCGCCCGGCTCGCGTGTGAGGAGACGTCGTTACGGCTGACGACGCTCCCGTCGACGCGCAGATCGAAATGACCGATCGTATCTTCGATCTCGATTGCGGCGCGCGCTCCCGCCGCCGAAACTGCGGCACCTTGGCCGATATGAATCTCGGTCGTCAGGCGGCTGCCTATGAGATTTGGTGAGTCCAGTCCGAGGCGCGTGTTCGTGGCCCGCAGGCCGACCGACTCATCACCTGTGACGGTGACCAGACCGCTGACATCAATCCAGACCGCCCGCTCCGTATAGCTTGTGGCGTAGGCGTCCACGCCATGGGATCCTCGCCCTTCGGTCGTGATCGCACCGCCCACCGTGACGGCGACCTGGCCGGATGGCCCATAACCTTGCTGACCGCGGCGTTCAAGCCCGTCCAGCGAAAACGCCAGAAGCTCGGCCCCGCCGCTCGCCGCCGCCACGATCCCGCTGGCGGCGTCGCCCCGGGTTGTGATGAGTCCGTCGGCGGTAACGCTCACCGCGCCGCCATGCCCCTCGAGTCGATACGGGGCGCTGGTCCCGTCCAGCCCTGCGGCGGCGACAAGAATCCCGCCGCTGACCGCCGACTGTGCGACCACCGCGGCGGCCCCGTCACCCTCGGTGGCCACGGAAGAACCGCTGGCCAACACGACTGATACGGCGCCGCCCCGTCCGGACCCGCGATAGACCTGTTGGACCGCCCGCTGAGGCGCGGTGACGCCGGCCAGGTTGATCAGGCCGCCGCCGCCGCTCACCGATTGCGCAATGATTCCGAAGCTTTGCTCGCCGTGGGTCAGAACCGATCCGTCCAGGGTCACCGCGATGGCGCCGGCGTTTCCCTGCTGGCCGGCGTCCGCGCCCAATGTGATATGCGCAGTATCGGCGGCGGCGACCGAAGCGATCCCGCCACCGCCGGCGATACTCTGAGCGATGACCCCGTGAGCCTGAAGGCCATGGGTCTCAAGATGACCTGCATACGCCAGCGTGACCGGTCCGCCATTGCCGGCGCCGCCGACCTCCGCTCCGAGATGAAGCCCGAAAACTGAGTCACGCGCCTGGATGTCGCCGATACCGAGCACACCGCCGCCGGCGCCCGCCGATTGGGCCACGAGCCCTGCGGCCTGGACACCGCTCGTGGTGATCGCGCCTGGAAGGTCTATAGTCACGGCGCCGCCGCCGCCGGCGACGTGGTGTGCGCCGCCAAGGTGGAAGGCGGCGTTGAAATCCTGTTGCAGGGTGAACCCCGCCAGACTGGCCAGGCCCCCGCCCGCACCCACCGACTGCACCAGCGCGCCAAAGGCCTGATCCCCGGCCGTGATGAAATCACCCGCCCCGGACAGCGACGCCGCACGCCCGTCGCCGCGCGCCTGGTCGACCCCGCCGAGACGCAGCGTCACATCCGCCGAGCGGGCGTAGGCCGCGCCGTAGCGCATGTCGCCGCCGCCGCCGCCGACGGACTGGATCATCGCAGTGATCGCCTGGACGCCGGCCGTCTGAAGGCGCCCGTCATGGCTGAGCCCGGCCGCGCCGCCATCGCCGACTCCGCTTTCGCCCCCGAGGCGGCCGTCCAGCGACAGCGCGCCGACCCCGCCGGTTGCCGTGAGGGCGCTGCTTCCCCCGCCGCCGCCGATGGATTGGCCCGAAACTGCATGGGCCTGCGCGCCTTCGGTCGACACGAGCCCGCCCAGGGCAAGCGTCACCACGCCGCCCTGTCCATTGGCCCTGGAGCTGCCGCCGAGCCGGAAATGGTGACCGTCGAGCGATCCGCTCACGCCGCCATGGTGCAGGAGGCCGCCGCCAGCCCCGATCGACTGGGCGTGCACGCCGATCGCCGCGTCGCCCAGCGTGGTGACCGGGTTGAGGCGTGTCACGGTGACCGCGCCGCCATCGCCTGCTGCGCCGGCCCCGCCGCCGATCAGCTGAAGCTCGGGCGGATCCTGGCCTTCCGGAGCCTCCGATCCTTCCTCGCCGGACTCCCCACCTTCGCTGTCTTCGCCCTCGTCATCGCCGCCGCCCGACGGAATGTCCATCTCGGCGAAGTCCTGACCGTAGAATTCAAGGGCGGAGCTCGTCGTCCCGGCTGCGCCGCCGCCCCCGCCGATGGACTGGGCGAGGAGTCCGGTCGCCCCCTCGCCCGAGGTTTGGAGCGCTCCGGAGCCCGCCGCCGCATCGGTCAAAACCACCGCGCCGCCGTGATTGCCCGATCCGCCGGCGCCGCCGATACTCTGACGGCTGTCGGTGGTGTCGTCCTCGTTCGCGCCGCTGATCTTGCCATAGGCGTGGGCATGGCCGCCGTGGCCGCCGCCGCCGCCGATGGACTGGGCGAAGACTGCATTGGCGCCGTGGCCCGTGGTCGAAATCCGCATTCCGGCGTCGAGTTGAATGTCCACCGTGCCGCCTGACCCGCCGTGACCGCCGGCCCCGCCGATATCAAGGGCGCGCACGGTCGCCGAGCCACCGTCACCGCCATCCTCACCGCCGCTGGTCTCCTTGGACAGGTTGACGCTCTCGGCGTAGCCGCCATCGCCGCCGCCGCCGCCGATGGATTGCGCGAACAGGCCGTGGGAGAAACTGCCCGCCGTGGTCATTGCGGCGCCGAGCGCGGTGGTGAAGCGGATGTCTCCGCCGGTGTCGCCGTCACCGCCTCGGCCGCCGACCGCCAGAGTGAGCTGCCGGCTGCTGGCCTCGTCCCCGCCTGACGCGCCGGACACCAGATTGGCCGATACAGACAGCGCGTGGCCGCCGGACCCGCCGCCGCCGCCGATGGATTGCAGCATCAAGGCGTGGGACTGAATTCCCAGCGTGTCGATCGCGCCGGACTGGGTGTAGGTGATCGCGCCGCCGCGGCCGCCGCCGCCGCCGCCGCCGCCCACCGAAACATTGACGTTCTCCGCCTTGCCGCCGTCCTCTCCCTGGCCGGAGCCGGCCGCCAGCGTGAAGGTGTAGGCGTTCCCACCGGTTCCGCCTCCGCCGCCGAGCGCCTGGACCAGCCCGCCGGCGGCGTGATCGCCTTCGGTCGAGATCATACCGGCCTGAGTGATGACGATGCCGCCGGCGTTCCCGCCGCTGCCGCCAGAGCCGCCGACCGAAACGCCCGCGGTGTAGGCGGTCTCGCCTGCGCTCACCGCGACCGACACCGCGTTTCCGCCGGCGCCGCCGCCGCCGCCGATGGACTGAGCGACGAACCCTTCCGAGCGCTGCCCGGTGGCCCGAATATCGCCGTCGAGGCGGAGGCCGACATGGCCGGCATGTCCGCCGCTCCCGCCTCTGCCCCCCAGGGCGAGCGATACTGACGCGCCGACTTCCCCCGCGCCGACCGCCACAGAAACCGTGTTTCCACCGGCGCCGCCCCCGCCGCCGATCGATTGCGCGCGCAGTCCCGCGGCGAGATCGCCATGGGTCGTGAGATCGCCGTGAACCTCGGCCGTCACCTCGCCTCCGTCGCCGCCCTTGCCTCCGTGGCCACCAAAGGCCAGCGAGACGCCGACGCCCGCCCCGTCGGGATTGAATCCGGCGCCGACCGCCACGGACGCGCCGCCATGACCGCCGCCGCCGCCGATCGACTGGAGGACAACGGCGTCCGCAAGCGCACCGCCGCCGTCCAGGCCGGTCTCCACGCTCGCTGTCTCGTCCAGTTCAAAATGGACCGTTGACGCATCGCCGCCCTCGCCGCCGCTCCCGCCGACCGAGACGCTGACGCCCACGGCGCCGACCGCCACGCCGCCGGCGCCGCCGCCCGTGCCTCCGCCGCCGCCAATGGACTGGGCGCGCACGCCGGCCGCGTGCCGGCCTTCAGTCGCCACGCCGGCGCCGTCCGTCAGCTTGACCGAGACGGCTCTTGCGTCGCCGCCGTCTCCGCCGGTGCCGCCCACCGCCAGGGACGCGATCACACCCGCCGAGAGGGCAAGGCCGCCGCGGCCGCCGCCGCCACCGATCGATTGAGCGAGGATCGCGTCGGCGCCCTGGCCGAGCGTGGAGAGCGTTCCCGAGAAATCGATCTCGACATCGCCGCCGCGGCCGCCACGGCCGCCGTTCCCGCCGACCGCATAGAAAAGACCGGTGGACGCGCCGCCGTCGCCGCCGTCACCGCCCACCGACAGCGCATGAATTCCGGCGGCGCCGGCGCCGCTCGTCGACAGATGACCGGACGCGTCGATGTCCACATGGCCTCCGCCGAACCCGCCGGCGCCACCGTCGCCGCCCGTGGAGCTGAACCAGCCGCTGCGCGCGCCTTTGCCGCCCTCGCCGCCGACGCTTTCGGCCCGGATCGCGTCCGCCAGAACGCCGGTCGTGGTGATGTCGGAGCCGGAGGTGAGCGTGATAAGCCCGCCGTTCCCGCCGTCGCCGCCGTCGGCGCCGGAGCCTGAGCCCCCCCCTCCGGCGTGGCCGCCATGGCCGCCCCTTGAAACGAGATGAACGGCGTGAGCGCCGTCTCCGGATGTTGAAAGGGCGCCCCCCTCTGCGAGGGTGAGCGTCAGATCACCGCCCTGTCCGCCATGGCCGCCATGGCCGCCGTGATGTCCGGTGCGGCTGGCGGTGCCGCCATTCCCCCCATCGCCGCCGGTCGAGACGATGTGAAGCAAGGTCGCCTCACCGGCGGCGCTTGCGGTGACGCACAACGAGGACGAGGCCCCGGTCTTGCCAGAAGATCCGCTTCGGCCGTTGCGCCCGATATGCCCGTGGGCGCCGGGCACGCCGTCGGCTGCGCGCGTGACCTGCTCGAACGGAAGGCTGGACAGGGGGGCGCACACCGGCTCCGCCGGCCCATCCGCGTGGGCCACCGAAGCGCACAACGCACTGGAGGCGCCGACGAACACGAGGAGGGCGAGCCGCTTGCGCAGCCGCGCATCGCTTCTGTGCGAAAATCCGTACCGACCCATGACCGCCCCCAAATTGTTTGGATGCAGTCTCTTTGGAAAGTTCGAAATTGTGGTTAAGCCCAGGATCACCGCACGACCAGAAGCCCCCTGGTCCAGAGCAAGGCCGCCGAAACGCGATCAACGCGACTCGAATCGTGCAGAGCCTCCGGCCGCCCTGGCGAGTCGCTTCTCCGTGCAGGCGATCTCAGCGGCGCGGTGGAGCGGGTAGCGGGAATCGAACCCGCACGTACAGCTTGGGAAGCTGTCAGGCTACCATTACATCATACCCGCGGGAGCCGAGGGAGGTGTCTATCAATCCGCATCCGGTCTGCCAAGCGCAATGCGCGGCGGCGGGGCGAAGCTGGATGACGCACTGGCTCGACGGGCTGACCGTGTATGAAGATTTCAGCGTGCTCACCAAATCCAGCGGCGATTTAGATCCCTCCTATCACAATGTCCTGGGCGCGGCGTTCGACGTGAAAGGCCCGCTCTTCATCTACGCCGACTACGCCACGGGCAAGAACAACGCCTGGCTTGGGCCGAATTTCTCTGATGCGCTGGCCGGCGGCGGCGCGGGCGAGTGGGAACGCCGGATCAACCTCAATATCGGCGCCTATTTTTGATCGTCCATCAATTCTGCGTCACCTGAGTTGAGGCGGCGCCCGGAGCATCCTAGCTTGGATTCAAGCAAGCTTCCGGAGCATTTTTGCGCCTATGAACCATCCCGCGCCGATCGCAAAGTTCGCCCATCCTCGTATCACCGCCAAAGGCGAGCCTCGCGCCAGCGTCGATTTCCGGCGGCTGGAGACGCTGTGGTTCAACACCGGGACGCTGTGCAACATCGCCTGCGCCAATTGCTATATCGAAAGCTCGCCGACGAACGACCGGCTGGCCTATCTGACGCCGGAAGAAGTCGCCCCCTTCCTGGACGAGATCGACGCACTGGGGCTGGGACCGTGCGAGATCGGCTTCACCGGCGGCGAGCCCTTCATGAACCCGGACATGGCCCGCCTGGCGGAGCTGGTCCTGAAGCGCGGCCATGAGGTCCTGATCCTCACCAACGCCATGAAGCCGATGATGCGCCCGAAGATGCAGGACGCGCTGCTGGCGCTGAAGGACCGCTTCGGCGACCGGCTCACCCTGCGCATCTCCATCGATCACCACAGCCGCGCTGTCCACGACACCGAACGCGGAGGCGGCAGCTTCGACGTGACGCTCGAGGGCGTGCGCTGGCTGGCCAAACGTGGTTTCCGCCTGGCGGCCGCCGGGCGCGCGGTGTTCGAGGAGGACGAGGCCGACGCACGTGCCGGGTTCGCCCGGCTGTTCGCCGAGCTCGGGGCGGAGATCCCCGTGGATGATCCGTCGCGCCTCGTCATCTTTCCCGAAATGGACCCGGACGGAGACCCGCCCGAAATCACCACCGCGTGCTGGGGCATTCTGGACAAGGACCCGGCCGATGTGATGTGCGCCTCAAGCCGCATGGTGGTGAAGCGGCGCGGCGCGGCGCGGCCCGTGGTGCTGGCGTGCACGCTGATTTCCTATGACGAGGCGTTCGAGATGGGCGCCACCCTTGAAGAGGCTTTGAAACCGGTGGCGCTGAACCATAAGTTCTGCGCCCAGTTCTGCGTGCTCGGCGGAGCCAGCTGCTCCTGAACCCGCGCCCGGCGGACCCAGCTCGCATCCAAAATCCATCCTCCGGCTGGTGAAAACGGTGGAGAGCCGCATGTGAATGCGTTTTTAGAAGCGGGTTTCATGCATTTAAAATCAACGAGATGGGGTTCGGTCTGCGCGAAATACGACAGTTTTGTGAAATACCGCTTTTCATCCGGGTCCGGAGGTATTACAGTTTTGTGACCATAGGGTGACAGAACAATAATAAGATCCCGTTTGAGCGGATGATGCGGCGCTCACCCTTCCGCACGACTCCGCCGCTCCTGAAAGGAGACCCGAGATGAAAGCTCTTTTCTCCCGCGCCGCGATCGCCGCGACCCTGGCCGCCGCCGCACTGGGCGCCCCCGCCCTGGCGCAAGAGGCGCCCACCTTCGAATTCACCGTGGAGCGCGCCAGCCTCACCAGCGAGAGCGACGTGCGCCGCGCCTATCAGCGCCTTGAGTCCGAAGCCGGGCGCTATTGCGGGACGCTCGACCTCGTCGACCGGCGCGCCACGGCGCGCTGCCGCCTCGACGTGATCTCCAATGTCGTCGACGCGGTCGGCCACCAGCGTCTCGACGCCTATCACGCCGAGCAGACCCGGGAAGACCGCGTGGTCGCCGCCGCCGGACGCTGACGCCTGTCGCTGACGCCCGACGCGGATCGACGCTCGTACGCTCCGGCGCGGCTGAACGCCTGCAGACGAAGCCCGCCCGCCCCCCCCGGGCGGGCTTTTTCGTCTTTCGCCGGCGGCCGGTCGCGGACTATGGTGAAAGTCCATGATCCGCGTGTTGCTCCTCGCCTCCCTCCTCTTCGCCGTCCCCGGCGCCTGCGTATCGGCGCCAAGGACCGACCCGGCGCAACTGTCCGCCGGATCCTTCACCCTGGACCCGGCGCACGCCAGCGTGACCTGGCGGATCCGCCACATGGGCCTGTCCTGGTACACAGCCCGGTTCGACACCGCAGAGGCGAGCCTGGAGTTCGACCCGGACGATCCCGCCGGCACCCGGCTGACGGCGATCGTGGACGCTTCATCGGTCTCCACCGGCGATCAAGACTTCGACGCCACCTTGCGCGGCCCGGCCTGGTTCGCCGCCGAACGCCATCCCCAGATCGTCTTTCGCTCCACCCTGATCGAGCCCACCGGCGAAACCACCGGGCGGGTTCATGGCGATCTTACCCTGAAGGGCGTCACCCGGGAGATCATTCTGGAAACCGAGTTTTACGGCGGGCTCTTCAACCCGCTGGAAGGCCGACAGGCGCTGGGGTTTGGCGCGGACGTGACGCTCGACCGCACGGATTTCGGTGTTGGAAGTCTGCCGGGGAATTTGATCGGCGACGAAGTTCGGATACAAATAGAGGCCGAGTTTCTTCAAGGTGAGGATTAAGCCCATGTCCGACGCCGTCGCCCCGTCCCCCGCCGCGCCCTCCGGGCGTTATTCGGCGGTGGCCATCGCCCTTCACTGGGTCATCGCGGTGCTGCTGGTCAGCATGGTGTTCTATGGCTGGTGGATGGAAGGGCTGCGCGAGCAGCTCTTCGCCGGCGAAGCCTCGGTCGAGCTCGTCAGCGGCGCCTATAACTGGCACAAGACAGCCGGCATCCTGGTGCTCCTGCTCTCGCTGGCGCGGCTGGCCTGGCGACTGACCCACACGCCGCCGGCCCTGCCGATGCATATGAAGACCTGGGAACGGTATTTCGCCCGCTTCACCCATGTGGCGTTCTACGCCGTCATGATCGGGATGCCCATCGGCGGCTATGTCACGGCGTCGAGCTTCGGCGACAGCTTCCCGATCCTGTTGTTCAATGAAATCAGCCTGCCCAAGCTTCCAGTTCCGCAGACCGAAGCCTTTCAAGGTTTTTCCGGCTCGGCCCACGGCGCCGGCGGCTGGGTGATCTTCGCCCTGCTGGCGCTCCACGCCGGCGGCGCGCTCAAACACCATGTGCTGGACCGGGACGGCGTGCTGACCCGCATGATCCCCGGGCTCAACATCCCGAAGCAGGACAAGGCGTAAGCGCGCACTGCAGCCTTTCCGCTGCGGAAGCATCCCGTTTCCCTGAACGGTCTTGTACGCGGCGCGAGGCGGCGTACCTAAGCTCCTGTTGATCAAGGACAGGAGAGACACATGCGTTCATTCCTCATCGCCTTTTCCGCCGCCGCTTTCATGGCCGCGCCGGCCTGGGCGCAGGACTGGACCCTGGATCGCGCCGCAAGCTCGGTGACGTTCGAGGCGCGCGCCTTCGACGCGCCGCTGACCGGCGAATTCGAGACGTTTTCCGCCGAGATCCGGCTCGATCCCGAAGACCTGTCGACCGCCCGCATCGACGCCAGCGTGGACACGTCCAGCTTCGCGCTGTCCAACAGCCGGTATCGCGCCAGTCTGGCCGGCGGCGACGGGCTCGCCGTGGAGGCCCACTCCGAGGCGCGCTTCGTCTCCGAAGACGTTCGCGCGGTGGAGGACGGCTATGAAGCGGTCGGGGAGTTCACCTTGAAGGGCGAGACGAAGACGCTGACCCTGCCCTTCACGCTGGAGATCGACGGGGATCGCGCGGTGGCGGACGGGACCTTCACCCTGGACCGCAGCGCCTTCGGCGTCGGGAGCGGCAGCTGGAGCGATGTCGGGCCGTCGGTCACGGTGACCGTGAATATCGAAGCGGACCGGGCCAAGTGACGCGGGTGAGTGATCGAAACGGCCCGTCAGCCGTTATCCGCTCATGCTTGGCTTCCTGATCCGCTTCTTCCTGATCGCCGCACTGGCGCTCGCCGTTCCCGCCTCCGCCCTCGGTCAGGAGGCGGGCGCCGGCGACGACCCTGGGCCATCCACCCCCATCTCCACTGAGGCCGACCCGGAGCAGGATGGGCGCACCGCCCGGCGGATCGAGCAGATCTTCTTCGAGATCGAGGCGCTCTCCGGTGTCGCGGTGAGCGTGGAGTCCGGTGTCGCAACGCTGACCGGCGAGACCGCCAGCGCCGCGGCCGCGCTTCGCGCTGAGACTCTCGCCGCCCGTGTGGACGGCGTCGTCACGGTGGAGAACCGGATCGGGCGCGACGTCTCGGTGGGCGGACGGCTCGACCCCGCACTCGGCGAAGCCGCATACATGCTGCGTGGCGGCGTCCGAGCCCTGCCCCTGGTCGGGCTCGCCCTCCTCGTCTTTCTCGCCATCGCGGCGCTTGGGTGGATGGTCGCCGGGCGTACGACGCTGTGGCGGCGCGTCACGCCCAATCTCTTTGTGGCGGAGCTGGTGTCCGCCAGCGTGCGCGTCGCCACTCTGATGCTGGCGATCATCGCCGCGCTGAGCCTGCTGGACGCCACGGCCTTTCTGGGCGCGCTACTCGGTGCGGCGGGCGTCGCCGGCCTGGCGCTGGGCTTTGCGGTGAAGGACACGATCGAGAATTATGTCGCGTCGGTGATGCTGAGCGTGCGCCAGCCCTTCCGGCCGAACGACCATGTGGTGATTGACGGCAAGGAAGGCCGGGTGATCCGGCTCACCTCGCGCGCCACCGTCTTGATGACCCTGGACGGCAATCACCTGCGCATCCCCAACGGCGCGGTCTTCAAGGCGATGATCCTCAATTACACCCGCAACGCCGAGCGCCGCTTCGACTTCAAGCTGGGCGTGGACGCGGACGACGACGGCGAAGCGGCCGTCCGCACCGGCGTCGAGGCGCTCACCCAGCTGAAATTCGTGCTGGGCGATCCCGAACCCGCCGGTTTCATCGAGCAGGCGGGGGATTCCACGCTGGATCTGAGATTCCACGCCTGGATCGACCAGACCGCCACCGATTACATGAAATCGCGTTCGGCCGCCCTCGCCGCCGTGAAGGCCGCGCTCGAGCGCGGCGGGTTCACCCTGCCCGAGCCGATCTATCGGCTGCGCTTTGATTCCGGGACGCCCGCGTCGGCCAGAGACGACGCGAACCTTCCTGCCGCATCTTCGCCGCCCCGGACCGCACCGCCGGCGCAGGCCGGAGCGATTGCGGCCGACACCAAGCCCGACGAGGCGATCAAGCGCCGCGTGGACGCCGAGCGGGCGGAAACCCGCGACCCCGACCTGTTGTCTCCCGACGCGCCCAGCGAATAGCCGGTTTGCCCTTCCGCGCCGGGGCGCCTATCTCGGTAGGCGACATACCGGAGACGCCCCATGCTGATTCTTCTTTCCCCGGCCAAGCAGCTCGATTTTTCAGAGCGCGGTCAGGCCCCGACCAAAACCCGCCCAGCCCTGATCGAGCGGACCAAAGAGCTGTCGAAGACAACGGCGAAGCTGACCGGGCCCCAGCTCGCCGAGCTGATGGGATTGAGCGACGATCTCGCCACCCTCAACCGGGAGCGCTTCAAGGCCTTCGATCCCGACAGCACGGAAGGCCGCCCCGCCGCCATGGCCTTTGACGGCGAGGTCTATCGCGGGCTGGACGCCCCTTCCATGAGCGCTGAGGACCTTGAGTACGCCCAGCAGCGCCTGCGCATCCTGTCCGGCCTCTACGGCGTCCTGCGGCCGCTGGACGCCATCCAGCCCTACCGGCTGGAGATGGGCACGCGCCTGAAGACGAAAAAGGGCGCCAACCTCTACGATTTCTGGGGCGAAGACATCGCCGGTCACCTCAAAGCCGATCTCGCAGGCCACGCCTCGCAGACCATCGTGAACCTCGCCTCCCAGGAATACGCGAAGGCCGCGAAGCTGAAATCCATCGGCGTTCCGGTGATCAGCGCAGACTTCAAGGAAGAAAAGGACGGCCAGCTTCGCGCCCTCATGGTCTACGCCAAGAAGGCGCGCGGCCTGATGGCCCGCTGGATCATCGAGCACCGCATCGAGGATCCCGCGAGGCTGAAGGCCTTCGATCTGGGCGGCTATCGCTACGATGCGGCCGGCTCCAGCGAGGATACGCTCCTGTTCACCAGGCCGCAGCCGGAAAAGAAGACGGGGTGACGCCAAGCACCTCGCGCAACGAGGTGCGCGCGGCCACAACGTTTGATAATTCCAGTGACGCGGTGACGTTCTCGATCGCCCCGGACCCGACTTGCAGCAAAGTTGGAAGGCCGCTGATCCGCACCCGTAGCTTAAAGGCGCGGGTTTCCGGTTGCCCGTGGTCAAGAACGAACTTGAACACGGGCGGATGCTCTAGCGTTTGATCAATTTGCGGAAACAGGTGGGCCAGCGCCGAGTAAACGACCGCACACGGTGCGCACGTGGGCGAGCCTACAAGGATAAAAGATGTCAATGGCTCTGCGACCCGGCGCTCGAACGCCTCTAGGCTGAGCAGGCGATCCGTCACGGCTCGCCCTCGACCACGACTTCAGTCCCCGAAGTCATCGCCGCGCACGTCGCTTCCAGCATGGCCTCCAACGGCGCAAGCCCCTGCTGTCGGCGCGCCTCGTCAGCTGCCGCCTCATCCTCGAGCGGATAAGCGAGGCGGCCCTCTCCGTCCTCGCAGGTGTAAATGGTTCCATAACGCTGCCGACCATGGCGCGCCGCGATCAGACGATCAATGAGCGATTGTTTATGGGCGGCGGTCATCGGATGAGATTCGCCGAGAAGAATCAGTTCGGCGAGAACGCGTAGCTGAAAAGCACGATCATGGTCGGCATGTTGAACCGTGTAGAAAAATGAGCGGCGCAGGTCGCGGTTCTCAAGGTGCGTGAAGAAGTCAGGCTCGTCCATGAGCACGCCCAAGCGCGTCGCCGCCATTGTTCGGACGGCCATTAGCGACGGGGCGAAAACTGACTGCAGCCCAAGCTCCGCACACTCCGGCGAGTCTGTTTCCATGGCGGTAAGCCAAAGGGGGCCGAACGCGTTGCTGAGTGATCGATCCACTTCCGAAAGGTTCACCCAATCGGAGAGCAGATCGTTCTCGGAAAGCCTGGATACGGCTTCTTCGACGCGACTTGCAGCGAGCGCGCTCATCTCGTCGAAGTCGGCGTCACCGGAACATTCCACGGGCGCGGCTTCGATCATTTGGCCTCGTTGTTCTAAAATCGGTCCAATCCTTGCTTCGATGCGCGACACGGTCTCGCCAAACGGGTCCAGCTCGCCAAGAACGCTTGAGAATAGGCCTAGCACAAACACCGCTACACTAAGCATGGATGCTTCCCTTGATGATCTGATCGGCCATAAGTCCGGCGATATCGACATTACAGAGTCTGGCTGGAACCGACCACTGTCCAGCAGGATTGCACTCAAAAAAGATTGTTTCACCGGATTTCGCTTCGGCGAAGTCGAAAACGCCGTGCGTTAATCCATAGGCTTTTAAAAAATTGAGGCAAAACGTTTCTATCTGCTCGGGACACAGCTCGTGCCTGTAACCGCATGTGAACTCTTCCGCACGCCAGTCAACAGCTGACAGGTCACCGGCTTGTTCAGGTATCGTGAAAGCCACGATGCTTTGTGTCGTCGCGAACACCCGGCGCTCGAAGCGCTTTTCGATCAGCTCCTGAAAACAAATTGGGTGCTGTAAAAACTCCCCGGGGGTTAGCGACGGTAAATCTTCATTGCTGACTTCATACGTCAGAAATATTGAAACATTTTCGGAATCGGCAACTTTGATTTGTAAATCGATACCAACGGTGAAAAATAACTTTTCTGGATCAAGCAAAAGTGGGTCGGCCTGACACCGGCTAAGCGCTTCACAAACGCTTGTTACATGGACGTCATCCGGCCGACCCAAAACGAGGATCATCTGATCAGCAATCGTCGTTCCACCGATCGAATTCGCAGCGACACCCCCCGGAGTTGCATTTTAACGTGCCTCCGACCGTGGCGTTGTCGCAGCCCGGGCTGCCGCCCGCGACCGAATTGATCTCACGTTCATTCAGTTCACGGAACTGAACAGCCTTTTTCTGAAGCAGTGACATCATCATCTCCCTATCGCCTTAAGAGAGAATATTTTATTACGCCACCTTATGGTGTACGTCAAGCACCCCTTGACCGTTTCGCCCGCTTCGGTGTTTCTGCATTGCAGCAAAAGCATTTGAGCGGAGCAGCCCATGGGCGCGGTGCGCGTCGATCTTTCCGGCCAGGCGGCCGTCATCACCGGGTCCACCTCCGGCATCGGCGCGGCGCTGGCCGAAGGGCTGGCGCGGAACGGCGCCGACATCGTGCTGAACGGCTTCGGCGACGCAGGCGAGATCGAGGCCTTCCGCGCCCGGCTCGAGGCCGATCACGGCGTGACGGTCCGCTATCACGGCGCCGACATGACCAAGCCCGGCGAGATCGCCGCGCTCGTGGCTTACGCCCACGCGGAATTGGGCCGCCTTGACATCCTCGTCAACAACGCCGGCATCCAGCACGTGGCGCCGGTTGAGGAGTTCCCCGAGGAGAAGTGGGACGCGATCATCGCCATCAACATGTCCAGCGCCTTCCACGCCATGAAGGCGGCGATCCCCCTGATGAAGCGCCAGGGGCGCGGCCGGATCGTCAATCTGGCCTCCGTCCATGGCCTCGTCGCCAGCCCGTTCAAGGCGGCCTATGTGACCGCCAAGCACGGGGTGCACGGCCTCACCAAGACCGCGGCGCTCGAGCTCGCCGAGACCGGGGTGACGGTGAACTGCCTCAACCCCGGCTATGTGGAGACCCCGCTGGTGGAGAACCAGATCGCCGACACCGCCAAGGCGCGCGGCATCTCCGCCGACGAGGTGGTGCGCGATGTCATGTTGTCGGCCCAGCCCACCAAGCAGTTCGTCACCTACGACCAGCTGATCGGCGCGCTGCTCTACATGGTCAGCGATGACGGCGCGAACCTGAACGGGTCCGCGATCACCATCGACGGCGGCTGGACGGCGAAGTGACGGGGCCGGCGCCCCGGCCGGTCTCCCTCGCCCTGCAGGGCGGCGGCGCCCATGGGGCCTTCACCTGGGGCGTGCTGGACGCGCTGCTGGAAGACGGGCGCCTGGACATCCGCGCCATCACCGCCACCAGCGCCGGCGCCATGAATTCCTGCGCCCCGGCCATGGGACGGGTGACCGGCGGAGCGGACGGAGCCCGCGAGGCGCTGGAGCAATTCTGGCGCACGGTGAGCCGGGCCGGCGGCCCGTTCCGGCCGCCGGGCCTCGCCCGGCTGTTTCCGCTTCTCGACGCATTTTTGCGCATGATCAGCCCCTATGATTCAAACCCGTTCGGCTACGATCCCCTGCGCGAGATTCTCGCCCGCCAGATCGATTTCGACGCGGTGCACGCGTGCAAGGACACACGACTCTTCATTTCCGCAACCTGCGTGGAGACCGGCCGGGCGCGGATCTTTTCCGGCGCGGACGTGACGCTGGACGCGGTGCGCGCCAGCGCCACCCTGCCCTTCCTCCACCAAGCGGTGGAGATCGACGGCCGCGCCTTCTGGGACGGCGGCTTCACCGGCAATCCGGCGCTCTGGCCGATCTTCTACGCCGACACGCCGGACGATCTTCTGATCGTGCACATCAACCCGATGCTGCGCGAGGGCACGCCGAAAAGCGCCGCCGACATCATCGATCGGGCCAACGAGATCACCTTCAACGCCAGCCTGCTCGCCGAGCTGCGCGCCGTGGCCTTCGTCCAGCGCCTGCACGCCGAAGGCCTGCTGACCGAGGCCGGCAAGGCGGAGCTTCGAAACATCCGCGTCCACGCGATCCGCGCCGACACCGCGCTGAACGCCTATCCTGCCAGCAGCAAGTACGACACGAGCTGGCGCTTCCTCACCGGCCTGCGCGACGCGGGCCGGACTGCGGCGTAGGACTGGCTCAAGCGCTGCGCCGCGAAAGTGGGCGAGGCCGGGACGGTGAATCTGAAGGCGGAGTTTCTCGAGCTTTAAACCGAAGGGCGTTTTGGCTACCCTCTGGAAAGCCTTACAGGTCGCGGCCAAGCGTCGGCTCCTTGGGTTGATGCTCGCCCATGCGCGACCGCGAGGACGATCAGGAGGAAGACGATCCTGAGGATGGCGGGCCGCCGTGCGGTCATGAGACCCTCTAGCAGCGATCTTCAATATATCCCGATAAGCATCTGGATCCGCGCCGGCTCAACTTTCAAGTAAGAGTCCGGAAGACCCGCTCGCCGGCTCCGGGCGAGGGATGCGGCCTGACCGCTTCGATTGCACCGCCCTTGACAGACGCCCTTTTGCGCGAAACCATCAAAACGTTTTCGCGCTGTCGGAAACCTGACCGTTTCGCTTCAGCGCGCTCGTCGTACGCTGCGGGAGCGCACATGAGCCACACGACTGAAGCCCTGTCTCCAAGGCCTGCACTGGCGCGGCTTTGGCGCCGGATCTTCACCCGCACCATGTGGATCGTGGTGGGACTGGCGCTGGCCATCGGATACATGATCGGTGGCGATCTGGCTCGCCGCACAAACGCTGAAGACCCCGGTCAAACACAGCCTACGCAGGCTGAAAGCCGGCGTCCCTGAGGTTGATCTCGCAACGGTCATCGGCCCGCCATTCATTGCACCCGCCTTCCGCCTCTCGCTCAATCACCTTCATCCCCGCCGGCGCACCGCCGCGGGGGTATGGGAAAGGGGGAGAGGCGCGGGGGACGTCCGGGCCGGTAGTGAAACTGTTTTGGGAGCCCGATAAGACCCCCGCGCCTCGTGGTGATTTTTCGGCATGAGCCCGGCTTACTTACACCATTTCTACGCCGCCGACCGAGGCTCGTCAGGATTGCTCCCGCGGGCGATTGGGCGCATGGCCCGTTCGCAACGCT